>ERZ808037.71-NODE-71-length-109873-cov-14.339402_pt1 | contig 109873 bp, 98 predicted proteins | sample MGYA00380190_ERZ808037 | MGnify/ENA primary metagenome ERZ808037 (study PRJEB31490, sample SAMN06133399) | mouse gut metagenome | isolation source: J9 | host: mice | place: China: Chengdu | collected 2015-05 ...
GGCGTTCTTATTTTTACTAAAGCTTTTTATTTCCCCCGGTAGAACCGGGGGTTTTTTCTTTGCTGAAGAGACAATTATGAAAAAACACCTGATAAATTTATCAGGTGTTTTTAATATTAATAATAGGAGCGTGTTGTATAATTACATTTACCGCTTGAATATCTTCTCAAAGTAAAGTTTTTGCCTGACCTTTCAACATTAAGCTTGATACTCGGAATTTTTGCACCTTGATTCGTATAAAATTCGCAGGTGATTTTACCGCCGCTTACATCTGTAACTATCTTAATAGGATATGATGATGTATTTTTGAATTTGAAATCCTGTGATCCCCAGGATATTGCAGCATCGCGGCCAAGCGGAACATAACTTACTCGTTGACTGTGCTGATATCTTTCAACAATCTGTAAGTCAGCATAAAGCACTGTATTAAACATTGTAGAAGCTACCTGACATATGCCTCCGCCAATACCGTTCTCGACATTTTTTGCATCAGGGCCTGTAAATACAGGTGCATCTTTATAACCTTTTGCATATGTTCTCTTCCCTACCCTTTTATTGAAAGAGAATGTTTCACCGGGCAGAACAATGGTGCCGTTAATAGCGTTTGCCGCAAGTCTGAGGTTTGTTGTTCTGTTGGCATTATTAACATAGTATGAGCTGGTAACTGCTAATCTTTTAGAATAATCAGTGCTTATATAAGCACTCTTTGCACTAAAATACTTCTGACCATCTAAGGTTGTATAAGGACACACTTTAACATAGTATGATTTGTTTCTGTTAATATTTTTTATTGTATAAGAACCTGTTCTGCTGTCGTTAACATAAATTTCTTTAGCATCTGTAAAGCGTGAATTTGTTGCGTAAATAAGTACATAACCTGCGCCGCGAACAGTATTCCAGCTTGCATACAAGTTATTACCATTAATTGAAACATAGCGCATTGTAGTATTAGCTGATCTTGTTCTTGTCATCAGTGCTTTTGTATAAACACCATAATATGTACTATTTCCTATTTCTCTGTATGCTCTGATGTTATATTTGTAAAGACAGCTTGGATCCAGTCCCTTGATTGTATAGCTTGTTGTTGCAGCAGAAACAAATTTAACAGTCTTATATGCTTTTTTGTTATAATCATATTCCATAATCTGATAACCTGTTACATTGCTTGCTTTATTCCAAGACAATGTAATTGAGTTAGCAGTCGGAGAAAATTTCAGCCCCTTAACCTCAGCAGGTACAATTTTAAACTTGAAGGTTTTATTAAAAGAAAAGTTTCCTGTACCCTTCACCGTCATTTTAGCAGTACCAATGTTGACATTTGAGGAATATGAGATTTTATAATCCTTATTTTTAGTCAGTGTTTTGTTTTTATAAGTAATTACAATACCCGGCGTGTTGGCTTTTCCTGTATATGAAACGGTTGACTGTTTTAGTGAAAATTTTAAATCCTTTGACTCCTTAACAGGAACTATTTTATAGATTTTAGTATAGCTGCCGCTGTATTTTCCTATGCCGGTTATAACTGCTTCAGCATTGCCTGCATTTACATTATTAGAATACTTAACAGTATAATCAACATCCTTAACAAGCTTTTGGCCGTTATATTTAACCGTAAGTGCAGGCGTAATTGCCTTACCTACATACTGGTATTCTTTGTAATATGTAGATGCAGATGTGTTTTCGTTATTCAGTTCTAAAACATCCGTTTCATCAGCATATGCTGAAAAAGACAGCAGACAAATAAATGATAAAAACAATACAGAAATTGACAAAGATAATTTTTTCTTCATTTTGCTTCTCCTTAAATTATTTTTGACCATAGTAAGCATTAACACCATGCTTACGCTGATAATGTTTATCAAGCAAATACTGTTCTATACCGATATTGGAATTATCGGCAAAACCTGCTATTGATTCTGTTCTGTAAGCCATTTTAGCAATTTCTTCAAGAATCAAAGCGTTTTCAACAGCTTTAAATGCATCCTTTCCCCAAGTAAAAGGACCATGCCTGTGAATAAGTACAGCGGGACATTCGGTAGGATTAATACATCTTTTACTAAATTCTTCGACAATAACCTTGCCTGTATTATGCTCATACTCACCCTCGACCTCATTTTGTGTCAATCCTCTTGCACAAGGAATTGCACCATTTGAATAATCGGCATGGGTTGTGCCATAAACAGGAATATCCCTTCCTGCCTGTGCCCATGAGCAAGCCCACGAGGAATGAGTGTGCACAATTCCTCCGATGTCCTTAAAGCTACGGTAAAGCTCAAGATGAGTCGGGGTATCAGATGATGGATTCAAGTCCCCTTCAATCTTATTGCCGTTCAAATCCATAACAACCATATCGTCTGCCTTCATAGTATCATATGGCACACCTGACGGCTTTATTACAAACAAACCTTTTTCTCTGTCAATTGCAGAAACATTTCCCCACGTAAGTACAACTAAATTATATTTAACAAGCTGAAGATTTGCTTCAAATACTTTTTGTTTTAACTCCTCTAACATATTTTACCTCTTACATACCGAGCTTATAAGCCACATCATTATAGAACAACTCTTTCTTGAAAGAATTGATTTCAGTATCTTTATTTATATGAATAAATTCAATACCCATAATTTCAGCAAAATCACGCATATGATCTGCTGTCAGAGTATAAGAAAGTACCGAATGGTGAGCACCGCCTGCATAAATCCAAGCCTCTGCAGAAGTCTGAAGACATGGCAACGGTTTCCATAATACACCTGCAACAGGCAGCTTAGGCATATCATTTTTCTGCTCTTTACATTCAACATCATTAACGATCATTCTGAGTCTGTCACCCATATCAACAAGAGTAACAACAATAGCATCACCTGTCTGTGCTTTGAAAACAAGTCTTGCAGGGTCTTCTCTGTCACCTATACCAAGAGGATGAACCTGAATTTTAGGCTTAGTTCCTGCGATAGTCGGACATACTTCAAGCATATGTGAGCCAAGAAGCATTTCATTGCCCGGCTCAAAATGATATGTATAATCCTCCATAAAGGCTGTGCCGCCTTTCATTCCCTCAGCCATAAGCTTCATTACTCTGGTCATGGCAGCAACTTTCCAGTCACCCTCAGCACCAAAGCCGTATCCCTGACGCATTAAATCCTGTGATGCCAAGCCGGGAAGCTGTCTTAATTCCTGTAAATCCTCAAAATTGGTGTGGAATGCTCCGAATCCGCCCTCATCAAGGAATTTCTTTATTGCAACCTCTTCCCTTGCCTGATAACGAACTGCGTCAATATTATCGGTATCTATATCATAATTCTTTTCATACTCAGCCATCTGTGCATCAACTTCATCATCAGTCACAGCATTAACATATTTAATAATATCACCGACACCATGGTGGTCAACCTGCCAGCCGAGCTTAATCTGTGCCTCGATTTTGTCACCATCTGTTACAGCGACATTTCTCATATTGTCCGAAATACGAAGAACTCTGAGCTTGCGTGACTCAGCAGCACCCACTGCAGCACGCATCCAAACACTGATTTTATTTTGAAATGCCTCATCCTTCCAGTAACCGGCAACAACCTTGACTTTTTTTCTCATTCTTGCATGAATATAGCCGTGCTCTCTGTCACCGTGAGCTGACTGATTAAGATTCATAAAGTCCATATCAATGCTATCCCAAGGAATGTCACGATTATATTGCGTATTGACATGTAGATAAGGCTTGTTAAGCTCATTCAAGCCTGCAATCCACATTTTTGAAGGTGAAAAGGTATGCATCCATGTGATAACACCGGCACATTCAGGTGTATTATTTGCCTCCTGCATTATATTGAGAATTTCACCTGCGGTTTTTACACAAGGCTTTGCAATAACCTTGCAAGGCAGTTTATTTGTAAGCTCCTCAGACATTTCATTTGCATGAGCATTAATTTCTGCAAAAATCTCTGTTCCATATAAATGCTGTGTTCCCACAACAAACCAAAATTCATAATCCTTAATTGCCATAATATTTTCTCTCCCTATATATTCAATACAGCTGACTTTTCAACATCCAAAGCTTGCTTATAACGCTTAAGATATTCGTTAAATCCCTGAACATCTTTTTCATCAGGCTCAATGGTAGTGCTTTTATATCTGCTGAATATTTTTGTGTTCAGATAATCATCAAGTGATTTACCTTCACTGTCAAAAGCATATCTTGCCAAAACAGCAATACCCCATGCACCACCTTCACCTGCAGTTTCCATAACAGAAACAGGTGAATTCATTGCACCTGCCATAAGCTTCTGTCCAACAACAGGTGTTTTAAATAAACCGCCATGACCTGTCAGGCAATCAATTTTAACCTGCTCTTTTTCAAGAATTTCCATTCCGATTTTTAAGGTTGACATCGTTGAATAAATCTGTGCTCTGATAAAATTAGCAAGATTAAAGCTGCTGTTTTCACTTCTGACAAATAAAGGTCTTCCGCTTTCAACTCCTGTAACAGGTTCACCGGAAAAATAGTTGAATGAAACAAGACCGCCGCAGTCGTTGTCAGCGTCAAGTGCTGTATTGTACAGCAAATCATAAATTTGCGCTTTACTCAACTTGCTGCCGCTGAGCTTTGAAAACTCGATAAACAGATTAAACCAGTAATCAAGGTCGGTGCAGCAGTTATTGCAATGCACCATTGCAACTGATTTACCTGTAGGTGTTGTAACAACATCTATTTCTTCATGAACATTTTTTAGCGGTTTTTCAAGAACGACCATCGAAAATATAGAAGTTCCTGCTGAAATATTGCCCGTTCTTACAGCAATGCTGTTTGTAGCAACCATTCCGGTGCCTGCATCGCCCTCAGGCGGACACATAACTGCACCGGCTTCAAGAGTTCCGCTCGGATCCAGAAGCTTTGCGCCCTCCTCAGTTAAAACACCTGCATTTGCACCTGCGGCAAGAACCTTGGGCAGGATTTCATCAATTTTCCATGAACGTGCTTTAACCTCATCAAGCTGCGAGAACTTTTCAAGCATTTCATTGTTATAATTATTGGTTTTGCTGTCAATGGGAAACATACCTGATGCCTCACCGACACCGAGCACCTTCTGACCGCTAAGCTTCCAGTGAACATAGCCTGCAAGGGTTGTAAAATATGTGATATCATCAATATGATTTTCATTGTTTAGTATCGCCTGATAAAGATGTGCAATGCTCCAGCGCTGAGGAATGTTGAAATGAAACAGTTCTGTCAGCTTTTTTGCAGCACTTGCAGTCATAGTATTGCGCCATGTTCTGAATGGCACAAGCATATTATCATCTTTATCAAAAGGAAGATAACCATGCATCATTGCAGAAAATCCTATTGATGAAAGCTTTTTTATTTTAGCTCCGAACTTTTCTTCAGCATTATTGTTAAGGCTTTCATAGGCAGTCTGAAGTCCTAACCATATTTCATCGGTATGGTATGTCCATATACCGTTTTCCAGCTTGTTTTCCCAGTCAAAGCTGCCTGTTGCAATCGGATTGCAGGATTCGTCAATCAAAACAGCTTTTATACGGGTTGAGCCAAATTCAATACCTAATGATTCATTGCCTGTCAAAATATAATTACCCATCTTTTTACCTCAAAAGACCTATTAATATACACGTTATATTGTATATTATAATATAATGATTTTCAATATAAAATATATTACAAATTTGTAACACAGAGTATGTAAATTCTGTATATTTTCATAAGAAAGCAGAAAGAAAACACTCCTGATAAATCTCAGGAGTGAATAACGAAAAACTATATTTTATAATTGATGAATTTATCAAATAGCGGAAGATATTTTGAGTTTTCTTTTTTCATCACGGCAAAATCCTTAGCATTAATATATCCGTCATTATTAACATCGCAGGTCGGCAGAATAAGTCTTGAATCTGAATTTGGGGTTACAAAGATTTTTGACGTTTTACCATTAAGTGTTATGTCCAATGCCGCAGGACTTTCTGTGAAAGAGAGAACAGTTCCATTACCAATTTCATATCCGTTAACTAAAAGCTCATTAATCATAATATCACTTGCCTCACCGCTTGGGTCATCCATAGCATATGCAGATACATTGTAATCAAAACTATTAACATTGACCTTTACATTATAAGTACATTTATCACCTGTATCCCACATTAATGCATCAAAATAATAAGTTTCACCTGCTTTAAAAGAATATGTTACCTTGAAATTCAAATCATCATTATTTTCACCTGTCATCAGTTTTTTGAAATTACTGTCATAAATAAAACACTTAGTATAATAATTACCAGATGAAGCAAAGGTAACTGTGCAGTCATGCTTTGGTCTTATAGGATAATAGGCATGCATACCCGGTGTTACTATCCTAACCTTAAAATCAGAAAATTCAATCGAATCACAGTTGAAATCAATACTGTTTTTCACTGCAAAGTAAAGAGGATAAGAGCCGGCATCAACATTCAGTACAAAATCATCCTTACCAAAGGCAAACGAGCTGTCTGCAATTTTGGTTATATTGGGTGAAAGAGTCAGCTCTTTTAAAGAAGAACAGGATGCAAAAACCGAGCTGCCGATTGTTTTAACAGAGTCAGGAATTTCGACACTGCTGATTCTGCTAAAGCCTGCAAACGAATTTGAACCAATAGAAGTAATGCCGTCTTCAATAATTATTTTCTTTGCAGTTTGTGAATATGTACGCCATGGAGCAGAATATTCATCTTCATAATTCACCATAGCACCACTGCCGATAATATGCAGAGCTGAGTCTGATTCATCATAATAATAGTCAATATCATTTGCAAAAACAACGGCAGTTACAGGTAAAGATACAACAATCAAAAGAAACGATAGAATAACAGGAAGATATTTTTTTATAACATTCATAAAATCACCTATTTATACACATTTAAAATTGCTCTTGCTCGCTTCTTGACCATATTGGCAAGTTCTTTTGGCTCCAGCACCTTTACATCATCACCATACTGCATAAGCCACGAAACAAAGCCATCACTTATTGTTGCATCAACAGTGGTTTCAAAATGAGTCACTTCATTTGCTGTAAGGCGTATTGATGAACCGAAACGATCAATCATTTCTTCCTGCAGGTGAAGCGCACAGCACAGCTTAACACTGCATTTATCACCTGAAAACATATTGAACATACGGGCACTATAATCCTGCGCATCAAAAGTATCTTTGTAACTGCTGACTTCGCGGACAGGTCTTGCAGACTCACTGAGGATATTCAACTTTTTCATTCTGTCAATTCTCAGATTCATTAAATTGTCATATTTCTCATTATTACATACAAGGTAATAATGATCGTCCTTCCATATTAAAGCATATGGAGAAACTCTGAATGTTTTTTCAGTATATTTTCTTTTGTTTTCAATATCGACTGAACGTCTTTTATATACAAATTTGACCTTTTTCTTCTCACTGATAGCCTCATGCAGACGGTCAATTGTAATATAGATTTCCTCATTATCACATTTTGCACTGTTTGTTTCAACATACACTCGGCTGAAAAGTGAATCAGCCTGTCCGTTTGAAACAAGGCATTTTAATTTTTCAACCAGTGACTTTGTCTTTTTCGGTGTAATGAAGCCGGCACTCGTAACTGCATCAATAAGCAGAACGACCTCAGGAATTTCAAAGCGTCTGTTAGCAAGAAAATAACCGCGCTTAGGTGTAAACACCTTAATTATGTCACAGCCAAGCTCATTAAGTGCATCAATTTGAGTGTAAACGGACTTTCGTTCACATACAATGCCATATTCTGCCAGACCATCAATAATATCATTTGTTGTTAAAGGGTTTTCTTCATCGCTGCGTTCTTCAAGCATTCTGTAAATTAAAAATGCTTTCAGCTTATTTTTTTGCATAACATCACCATTTGACATTATACTACATTTTATCAAGTTTTTCAACTATTGTTCTAAAAACAGGACAGCAATCCCCTGCTCCGCTTTCGCCATCCTCACGCAGAACAACTATTGTATATTTGGGATTTTCAGCGGGATAAAATCCTGCAAACCATGTGTTGAGTATTTCTCTCTTGTTATCATAAATTCCTGACTGAGCAGTTGCTGTTTTACCTGCTGTTTTATTCTCATAATCAGCCATGGAACCGGTTCCGTCTGTTACAACATAATGCATATATTCACAAAGGGTTTCAGCAGTGCTTTCACTGATAATTTCATTTTCTTCTATATCAATCAATTCGAGTGTCGGGTAATGATAATTACCACCGTTCGCAATACAAGAAACTACTGAAGCAAAATGAATAGGGCTGTCTGTAAGCTGTCCTTGTCCAAAACCGAGCAGAGCAAGCTGTCCTTTTGAATCTAAAGATGCCAATGTTGGGAAATGACCGCCGTTTATGTTCCAGGTGGAATATAGTTTAAACGAATCAGCAAAACCAAATTTTTTTGCTGTTGAATACAGCTTATCCTCCCCCAGCTTTAATGCAAGATTAACAAAATAACAGTTACAGGAGTTTGCCAGTGCACTTTTCAAATTTTGTAATCCGTGAGAATGATTTTTCTGACAACTGAATTTCGTATCTCCGACCTTTATTGAGCTTTTGCAATTATACAGTAAATTAACATTGTTCTCAATTGCACAGGCAGCTACTACTATTTTAAATATAGAGCCTACAGCATAGTTTGAAAAAGCCCTATTATTAAAATCACCGCCCATACTTACAGAGGCAAGAAGCTGTGAGGTTTCGCTGTCCATTACCACAACGGCACCTTTTTCTATACTTTTTGAAGCATCCTCACAGATTTTCTGTATTTCACTGTCAATTGAAATAATCACGCCGTCTTTTGAGTCATAATTATTATCTATAACCTCGGTATTATATCCTGTCAATACTCTGCCAAAAGCATCAACAGAAAAATTCACGGAGAGAGAGCCTATTTCTTCATTATTATAGTATTCAAGCCCTCCGCACTGATAATCAATGATGTGTCTGCAAAGCTGTTCATCGCCCACACTTTCAATTTTTTCAAAAATCTGAATATATTCCGTATCTGCCTTTTTATCAACCTGTCTGATTATAGGATAGCCTTTTGAAAGCTCCTTAGTTATTTCTTTAACTTCATCATCGTCAAAAAGCTTATCAAGCTCTGACATACATTTTTCATTAGGTCTGATAACGGCCATAAAAGATGTAGCATTGTTGTTAAGCTTTTTTCCGCGTCTGTCATAAATATACGGCTTAAGCTTACCTATTTGAAGTGTATAGCTATTATAAGTATCACTGACCTGATATGTTTTAGACATTGCAATATAGCCGCATCTGCCTGCAATTGCAGTAAAAATAAAAATCATTGCTATCATAAGTGCTAAGCTTCTTTTATGCATAAAAATACCCCCGGTTTAGTTTTAACCGAGGGTATAAGTATTATTCACTTCTTTGTCTGCGGAATATAGCATCAGAGGAAACAGGGATATCACACTGGAAGGAATAAGTATTTGTCGCCTTATTTGCAACATCACTGTATTCGCCTGCTGTTTCGTTATAAAGCTCTTTAACCGTAATTTTGTAAGGCTTTTTATCAGGCTCAACAACCTCTAATACATCGCCCTCAAAAAATCTGTTTCGCTGATCAACAATCAGTCTGCCATCTTTATAATTATTATAAAGTGCGCAAACATCCCAATTGCGTATATAACCACCTGTATTGAGCACCTGACCATTAACGATAGGTCCGAAGTTAAAGCCTGTTGTGTATTCCCTATGACTCATTTTTTCCATCTCATCAAGAATCCATTGTGATACTTTGAAATCATCTGTAGGATTTTTCAAATATTCATCAATCGCATTTCTGTAAGCATAGGTTACAATAGCAGTATAATATTCACTCTTTGCTCTGCCTTCAATCTTGAATGAATCAACACCTGCATTCACAAGTTCAGGAATATGCTCAATCATACACAAATCACGTGAGTTAAAAACATATGTGCCGCTGTCATCCTGATTAACAGGAAAATACTGACCCGGTCTTGTTTCTTCAACAAGGTGATATTTCCATCTGCAGGGCTGTGCACAGTCGCCACGGTTAGCATCCCTGCCAACCATATAGTCAGACAGAATGCATCTTCCTGAAAAGCTCATGCACATTGCACCGTGAACAAATACTTCAATCTGTAAATCCTCCGGTGTTTTATCCCTTATGGTTTTAATATCATCAAGTGACAGCTCACGAGCGGTAACAATACGCTTGGCACCCATTTCATAGAGCGTATTTGCTGTCTGGTAATTGACTATACCTACCTGTGTTGACATATGAATTTCAACCTCAGGCGCATATTTTTTTGCTATATCCATTACACCGATATCTGCAATAATAAATGCATCAATACCAATTTGTGCAGCGTATTTCAAAAAATCAGGCAATGCCTCAATTTCATTATTTCTCGGAAGCGTGTTGCAGGTTAAATAAACCTTTTTTCCGTATGAATGAACAAGCTCCACTGCTTTTTTTAATTCATCTGCATTAAAATTTGATGGGTTTGTACGCATTCCAAACTGTTCGCCGCCAAGGTAAACAGCATCTGCACCAAATTTCAATGCAAGCTTTAATCTTTCAAAATCACCTGAAGGTGATAACAATTCAATATTTCTCATAATTAAAAATTTAAATAAGGCGCATAAGTATTTGCCTTCTGCTGGAATTCAGGATAGGTTTCTGCTGTATAAAGATTACGCTTATTGTCATGGAAAAAGTAATAATTATTAGTATCAGCAGGATAAAGTGCGGCATCAATTGCATCGATACCCGGATTACATATCGGACCTGCAGGTAATCCAACAACAGTAGAAGAATTAGCAGTGTTGTAATAGGTCAGATAATAATCAGCAGTATGTGCAGCAGTTGATGATAATGCAGGAGAAACCTTATTTTTAATATAATCAGAGGTAGAATCACACTGAAGATTCGGGAAATTCGCCTTATCATTAAGACGATTGTGAATAACTGCAGAAATTTCCTTCATCTGGTCAACATCACCTGCTTCATACTGAATAATTGAAGCGATGGTTATAATATCATACATAGAATAACCAAGCTCTTTGGCACGTTCTCTGTGCTTTTCAGTAATTTTTGAATCACCGTTAGCAAGGAATTTTTTTATAACGGAGCTTGCACTCTCACCAACATAGAAATCATAGGTATCGGGGAAAAGATACCCCTCAAGCCTGTATGGTATCCTTTCATCTGCCTCAAGATTATTAACAAGTGAATATGAAAAATCAATCGTCTGTATAACAGATAATAAAGCAGCCTTATCACACACCTCATGATTTACAAGCTTTTCAACAATCTCAGCAGTTGAAAGTCCCTCAGGGAAAGAGATTCTTACCGTTTCAGCAGTTACATTATTGCCGTGCATTGCCTGCAGCATACCTTCAAGACCCATTTTGGCATTAAGATAATAGACACCTGCCTCATAGCCCTTATCCTCAAAATAAACACCATTACGCCACTGAGGACCAACCTGTGACTCTCTGAATTTTGCAAAAAGCTTACAGAAATTTTTACATTTAATAAGTCCGTTATCAGCAAGCAAATCAACGGCATCATTCATATCATTGAGCTGTTCATTCAGTGTAATCGTAACCGATGAGCTGCTTTTTGTGATAGCAAGAACATCATTCATACAAAGCACTGCGTAAATTGAAAGAATCATTGATACGACAATTACAACAATAAAAAATATGTAAGTGCCTGCAATGCTCTGACCTTTTTGAACCTTTGGTGCTTTTCTTTTAACTACTGCAGTCTGTTCAGCAGGTTTTGTTTCCTCCGGCTCTGCAGCAGCCTCCATATTTGAAAAATAAATATCCTTGTTTTCACGGCTGGTCGTATCAGTAGGATTGATACCGCTTTCGTCCAGCTTAAATTTATCATTATCCATTGAAAAATCCTCCCGTTTTAAACAACAATTAAGCCACTTTGAGTAATAATATAGTTAACAGGAATATCATACTCATCCCTTGGCAGATTTTCCTCAATCAATTCATTATAACACACTCCGACAGAAATTAAAGTATTATTTTTTAAAAATCTGTCATAATACCCTTTACCGTAGCCAAGACGGTAACCGCTCTTGTCGTAGGCAATTGCAGGAACAATGCAGATTGAATCAGAAAAATCGGTAACCTTTTCGCATTTATTTATATCAGGCTCACGAACACCGAAAAATCCGGATTTTAAATCATTCATTGCATTAATATAATAAAATTCCATATTACCGCTATCATCGGTACATACAGGCAGTGCGGCTTTTTTGCCAAGCAGCAGTGCGTCGTTTATGCATTCATCAAGATTTATTTCATCGTCAAGACCGGCATAAAAAAGCACCTGTTTTGACTCGAGATACAAATCACTGCAAATTAAATTTTCTCTGATAAATTCGTCGCTCTGTGCCTTTTTTTCAAGATTTTTTCTCTTTGCTTTTAATTTTTTTCTAAGCTCTTTTTTTATCTGCATTGTATGGTTTCCTTAATTTTAACGGCAGTTTCCTTATCAGTCAGCATTTCAACAATTTTTAAGCCAAATTCAGTAGCAACACCGGCGCCCTTAGCAGTAATGAAATTGCCGTCAGCTACTACATAGTCATCTGAAATTACAGCACCCTCTAAATCCTTTTCAAAGCCGGGAAAAGCAACAGCATTTTTACCCTTAAGTAAGCCCTTATGACCAAGGATAGAAGGAGCAGCACATATTGCACATATCAGTACATTATCACCTGCAGCTTTTTCAATTGCTGACTGAACAATCTGATTATTTTCAAGATTCAGTGTACCCGGCATACCTCCCGGAAGAATTATTGCATCCGTATGGTCATATACAAATTCATCAATAGTTATATCAGCATTAACCGCAACACCGCAGGAGGAAGTGACAGTGCTCCCTGTAACGCCAACTGTTTTAACATCAATTTTTGCACGTCTTAACATATCGACGGGAGCAAGAGCCTCAATTATCTCAAATCCATCTGCTAAAAATAAAAAAACCATATCAATCACCTTTCACAAATGCAAGTGCAAACGGCTTTTCTAAAGAACAGCCGTCAAAGAGATATTCTTTTATTTCACTGCACTCATTAAATTCTATATTATTCATTTCAATAATTTTATTAAAATCTCTTCTTTTATAATATTCGACAAGTTCATCATCAGCCGGAATCAGAAGTACATTCTTATATGCATTCACAACATACTTCAGCAGAGCCGACATATACCCCATCCCTCTGCTTTGCTTGGATGTACAGGCAGCATAAACATATTTATATTTTGTATCATTAACAACAGCGTCAACCAAAAACAGCATTGAACACAGCTTATTATTATCAGATAAGGTCAATACACTTTTATGCATGCAATTATCAATAAAAAACTGTATATCATCTTCTGTATCACCGAATGCTTCCTTCCAAAGAAGAAAAATCGATTTATCATAGCTATTGGTTTCAATAATACTAACCATTATATGCTGCAGCACCTTTTTTCAGTAATATTTCAGGATTATAGGACTGCTTGGCTTTTCTAAGCCCTTCAATCCCTAAATCCTCTTCCCTGTTAACAAACTGATAATCCATTAAACAGTTCTTTGTAAACTCCTGATTAATTATCGGATATGCACCCTGTATTTCAGGAGGCGCCTTTTCAAAATGAGTTACAAACAATTCTTCAGAATGTCTTTCGCCCATTGTATATGCAATTGCTTTACCGTCAACCTTTAATATTCCTCCGACAAAGCCAAGCTTATCATAATTTTCAAAAGCAGTAAGAACAGCTTCAAATTCAAATGAGTAATCAGAATCATCTTCGTGCGTATTAATCCAGTTTGAATGCAGCGCAATACATTCGTTAATATTACTGCTGTCAATAGTTTCAAATGACCAATCAGGATGATTCTTTTTAAAATTAGTTATATGATTACGCTTTCCATGATACTTTTTTCCGCTCAATGAAGCCATTTTTTCTACCGAATAAATATAATCAAAATCACCATCATCATAAGTATAGTCAAATTTATCAGGGAAATATTCGTCAAGAAGATTTTTATAATATGATGTGACGCCATAAATGATTGGCTTTATTCCAAAGGATTTGGCATCTGATATAATTTCTTCAACAGCTTTTTTGAAATTGCCTTTACCGATTGGCAGTGAATATTTGTAATCAGGAGCCTTGCCCCATCTGCAAATTATAAAATTCTCATATCTCGCAATTTGAGTTCTGTAAGCAGTTGCCCATACAAATAAATTACCAAAAGTGTATTCACAGTTAAAGCTGTTAACATATTTAAAACATTCATCAACCCACTCTTTATCTTCAATTGCAGGTTTAGAAAATGTAAGCATAGTTTATTAAAGCTCCTTTTTAACATAAGAAATAATTTTGTTATGTATTTCGTCAATTGACAGAGGATTTTCACCATCAGAGCAAGGTATAACAATCCACCCCTGCTTTTGAGCAGTATATAGAGCTGATTTTCTGCATTTATTCAAAAATTCAACATTTGCTTCGTGAACATCTTTTTTATTCTCATCGCCGTCATAGCGTGAGGTCATTAGTTTTTGTGACACCTCAACAGGCATATCAAGAAAAATTACAAGATCAGGCTTAGGTATACCTATTTTGTTGTATTCAAAATCAGCAGACCATTCAAGATATTCATCCCATTTATCATATGGCAGTTTTTCCATCTGATAAATTGAATTTGAGGTAGCATACCTGTCGGCTAAAATAAGAGTCCCGTTTTCATAATCGCTGCCCCAGTTCAGCTTATATGATGCAAATCTGTCCACAGCATAAAACGCCCCCGCTGCATATGCATTTACTGCATCAGCATTGCTTCCGAATTCACCGCCAAGATACATATTTACCAATGTACTTGATGGACTGTCATAATCAGGCAGTTTGATTTTTTTAAATACTATATTTTTATATTTCAAATAGCTCTCAAGCAATGCAGTCTGCGTTGATTTACCGCTTCCGTCAAGACCCTCAATTATAATTAGTTTTGCCATTGTTTTTCTTCTGCACCTTACGTTTATTGCCCTTTTCATCAATAATATATGTGTTTTCAAGCTGACCAACAAGACTTGCTTTAAAAGAATCTATATATTCACGTCTAAGCACGGCCTGTTCCTGCTTTTCTTCATCTGTCAAGCCAACGGTTTTTGATTTATGGGCAAGTTCATTAATTCTGTTAATTTTTTCCTGTGTCATTAGTCTAAGAAATCCCTCAACTTTTTACTTCTGCTCGGATGTCGCAGTTTTCTGAGTGCCTTTGCTTCAATCTGTCTGATTCTCTCTCTTGTTACATTAAACTCCTTGCCGACCTCCTCAAGTGTTTTGGGATTGCCGTCTTCAAGGCCGAAACGCAGGGAAAGAACCTTTTCTTCCCTTGGGGTAAGAGTCTTAAGCACATCCGAAAGCTGTTCTTTAAGCAGACTCATTGATGCAGCATCTGCCGGTGCAAGTGCATCATCATCAGGTATAAAATCACCAAGGTGGGAATCTTCCTCCTCACCGATAGGTGTTTCAAGTGATACCGGCTCCTGTGCTACTCTCAGAATTTCTCTTACCTTATCAACAGGCATATCGAGAAATGCTGCAATTTCATCAGGAGTAGGCTCTCTGCCATTTGTATGAAGCAACTGGCTGTTCGCCTTTTTAACCTTGTTAATCGTTTCAACCATATGAACAGGAATACGAATCGTTCTCGCCTGGTCGGCAATGGCACGTGTAATTGCCTGTCTGATCCACCATGTAGCATATGTGGAGAATTTAAAGCCCTTTGTATAATCAAATTTGTCAACAGCTTTAATAAGTCCGAGATTGCCCTCTTGAATTAAATCAAGAAACTGCATTCCCCTGCCAACATAACGCTTGGCAATACTTACAACAAGACGTAAGTTAGCCTCTGCAAGTCTTTTCTTTGCATTTTCGTCATCGTCGGAAATACGGATTGCAAGCTCAATTTCCTCCTCTGCTGTTAAAAGAGGAACTTTTCCGATTTCTTTAAGATAAACCTTAACAGGGTCGTCCATTGCGGCATTATCATTGACAGCAACTGTATCAGCAGCATCTGTTTCCTTAGGCAAATCGACCTCAAGGCTAAGGCTCTCAAATGCTTCTGCAGAAAAATCGTCAATAATACTGATATTGGCAGCATCAATTTGCTCATTAAGCTTTTCAAGCTCTTCAACGTCCAAATCAAGCTCAACAATCAGTGTGTCAATTTCCTGTGTGGAAAGATGACCCGTCTGCTTTCCTCGCTCTACCAGCTTTTTAAAAGCAGCCTGTTTTTTGTCCTCACTGACAGGCGCCTGCGGTGTTAAATTAATTTCCTTCATAATAAATCTCCTCTGTTTTATGTATTCTTATTGAACATACTTCGGAACTCATCATCACTCATCGAATCGGATGGCTTAATGATATTCTTATCATATTCACTTTGAATTATATCAATACAATCCTTAAATTCCTTCTTCGCATCCTTGCTTTCCCTTGTTCTTGCTATAATACCCGACAGTCTTCCAAGCTCATCACTTGTTAAAGCCGAACTGAAATTAATCAAATCAATATCAAGCTGAGCATCAAGTCTGTTAATTGTTTCAGTAAAAATTTTTTTTATGAAAGCGGATGACAGCATCTTACTGTCAAAGTCCCGTGTTAAATGAACACAATCAGGGTATCTTAGAAGCAGACCAACTATTCTTTCCTCAGCTCTTATCTGCCGTATTGACGCATTTTCGTCATAGCTTTTACGCTGATTTTCACGTATGGAATTATCGACAATAGTCTTGTATTCACTTCGTTTTTGACGATATATTCTTTTTTTTGCATATGAATCTAACTGAATTTTAATGCTTGATTTATCAACTGACAGCTCATCTGCCAAACGGCTGATATAAATATCCTGTTCAATAGGACTTACACCTGCAAGCACCTTAAGAGCTTCATTCAAAAAATCAATTTTGCCTTGCGAGGTTGTTACGTTATATTTCTTTCTGATTTCAAGTAAAGCGAATTCCGTATCATTTGATGCGCCGTCAAGCATTCCCTTAAACTTGTCCCTGCCGTATTTTTTTATTATTTCATCAGGATCCTTGCCGCCGGCTAAAGCAGGTATTTTAACCTTTACATCAGTCTGCTTAAACAGTGAAACGGCTTTGTTTAAAGCTTTCTGTCCTGCCTCATCAGCATCATAAGCAAGAATGACCTCTCTTGCATATCTGCTAATCAGCCTGACCTGCTCATTTGTAAGAGCAGTACCGCAGCCTGCAACAGCATTCGTAAAACCAGCCTGGTGCATTGCTATAACATCCATATAGCCCTCACACAAAATAAGATTATCCTTACCGCTGTCTTTTGCAAGATTAAGAGCAAAAAGCTCATTCGTTTTTTTATAAACCAATGTGTCAGAAGTATTTATATATTTGGGTTTGCTGTCGTCCAGAACACGACCGCCGAAAGCAATAACATTCCCCCTGACATCAATAATCGGTGTCATTACTCTGTTTTTAAAAGTATCATAGTAATTATTATTTCTGCCGATTTTGACGACACCTGCTTCAACCATTTCGCTCGGCCGATATCCTTTTGACTTTAGATGCTTAAGCAGGCTGTCCCATTCATTGGGAGCAAAGCCAAGACCGAATCTTTTAATGGTATTCATTGAAAGACCGCGATTTAAGAAGTAATCAAGACCAATCTTGCCCTGCGGACTTATCAGATATGAATAGTAAAATTTAGCGGTTTCCCGATTAATTTCAAGAACACGCCTTCTCTTTTTTGAAAGACTGTCATCATAGCTGTTATCATCGGGCATTTGCAGTCCTGCACGCTGAGCAAGAAGCTTAACAGCGTCGATATAATCAAGATTTTCGATTTTTTTTAAAAAAGTAACTGCATCACCGCCAGCACCGCAGCCAAAACAATAAAACGATTGTGTGTCGCTATATACAGTAAAAGACGGTGTTTTTTCGTTGTGAAACGGACACAAGCCTTTTGATGTTGAACCGTTTTTTCTTAGTGTAACATAGGTTGAGATAATGTCTTCAATATCTGTCTTAAATTTTAATTCCTGCAAAAAAGCTTCACTCAAAGCCATAATCTCAACTCCTTTTTAAAAATTAATATCAGTCACGCCAGAACATCGGCACAAAAAGCTGGTTAAAAATCTTAAGAGCGTAAACATCACTCATTCCTGCTATGTAATCACACACTGCTCTTTCGCTGCCGTCTGTTTCAGCAATTTTGGAATAAATTTGAGGCATATCGTCAATATGATTAATATAGTGGCTGTATATTTTATGAAGCATATCAACAGCCTTTGTTTCCTCACCCTTGCAAACAGGATTTGTGTAAACTGCTGTGAACATAAAATCATGCAAATCCATAAATGCAGTATAACAGTCATCACTCATTCTTATTTTGTCACCACTGTTATAAATAACATCACGCACCATATTATTGATACGCTGTGATTTCGTCATACCAAGCTGCAGTCTTAACGATAAAGGAATATCCTCCTCAGCCATAACTCCTGCTCTGATTGCATCATCAATATCATGATTAATGTATGCAATTTTATCGGCAATTTTTATAATCTGCCCTTCTAAGGTATAAGCCTCCTCGCCTCTTGTATGGCAAAGAATACCATTTTTCACTTCATCCGTCAAGTTAAGTCCTCTGCCGTCTTTTTCAAGACGCTCAACAACACGCACGCTCTGCTCATAGTGCTTAAATCCACAGGAGCAAAGCTGGTTAAGAGCACGCTCACCTGCGTGACCGAATGGCGTGTGCCCCAAATCATGACCTAAAGCAACTGCCTCAGTTAAATCCTCGTTAAGACGAAGAGCTCTTGCTATTGTTCTTGCTATCTGAGATACTTCAAAAGTATGTGTAAGACGTGTTCTGTAATGGTCACCGCTGGGTGACAAAAAAACCTGCGTTTTATGCTTCAGACGTCTGAATGCCTGTGAATGAATGATTCGGTCCCTGTCACGCTGAAAACAGGTTCTTATTGAGCATTCCTCTTCCGGCAATGCCCTGCCTTTTGAATTACAGGATAAGCAAGCCTTCTCACATAATAAACTTTTTTCGTTATTTTCTGCCACAAGGCGTATGGAATTATCCAATTTTCTCACCCTTTCAATTATACTATACTCAATTGTCAAAATTATCCCTTTTTTATTTAAAAAATTTAATATTGACTAATTATAGCATTAAATATATTATAATTATAGGTGATTTTATGAATTTTTTAACTATTTTGTTAATTATTGCGATTCTGCTGTTTCTTATTGCGGTATTTGTCTGCTTTTGCTATTATCAGAACAATAAATTGGATATTACCACACATACTGTCGTTAATGAAAGCTGCAAAAAAAATTTCAGAATTATTCAGTTAAGTGACTTTCATTCAAAACCTTTTAAAGCAGTTCTGCAAAAAGTCAGTGAGCTTCAGCCCGACATCATCTGCATTACAGGTGATTATATTAACGATCACGGCAAAAACAAGGATAAAATGCTTGAATACGGTAAGGAGCTGCTGAAGCTTGCACCGGTCTACTATATAACAGGAAACCACGAAAGACGGCTTGATAGTTTTGATACACTTATGAAAGAGTTTGCGGATATAGGCTTTATTGTTCTTCTTAACGATATTTCAGACTGTCAATATTGCCGAATACTCGGACTTGACGAAAATCAGGCTGATTTTAAGGATTACAAAGCACGCAAAAACGGAACATTTGTATACAAGGATATGAGCAGATATTTTGAGCTGCTTAATAATTATGACGGTTTTAAATTAGTCCTGAGTCACTTCCCCGAAAATTTCGAGGGTATACCTGAATTGAATTATAAACAGTATGATTTTGATTTACAGCTTTCGGGTCACGCCCATGGCGGTCAATGGATAATTTTCAAGCCGCTGTTTTCTCCCGGACAAGGCGTTCTGCCCAAATACGCAAGAGGAACATTCGGCAACAGACCGCGTTTAATTATAAGCCGCGGACTCGGCAACAGTGAATTCCCGCTCAGATTATTCAATCATCCCGAAATAATAGTAGTTGATGTAAAAAAAGCTTAGGATAATTCCTAAGCTTTTAGTTGTTTTATGCGTTCCTTGTAATCAGGAAGAAATTTTTCAATTAATTTATAAAAATCGTTGCTGTGATTATGATGCTTTATATGAGCAAGCTCGTGAACAACAACATAGTCAATTGCACTTTCAGAATACAGCATTAAATAGCAGGAAAAGCAAAGACTGTTGCTGCCGCTGCAGGAACCAAAGCGTTTTTTTGCCTTGGTGATTTTAATGCCTGCCGGCTCCAATTTCATAAGTCTTGAATAATACTCAACTCGGCTTGGAATATAGACTTCAGCCATTTTAATCAGCTTATCTAACTCTTCACCGGACAAATTATATTTCTCAAGCTCATTTTGTTTTCTTTCAACCGCACTTTTAATCCATACAGCATTATCATCAACAAAAGACTTAATCCTATTTTCAGACACAAAATATGGTGCACGTACAACAGGAATCAAATCATCATTAACTGAAAGTGACATTGTTTTTCTATTTGATTTGATTACTAAATATTCCATATCAATCCTTAGGTTTTTTCATTGTAAGACCTATACGCTTTTTAGCAACATCAACGGATATTACCCAGACTGTCACAATATCACCAACCTTGAGCACATCACTTGGGTGTTTGATAAATTTATTTGTGATTTGTGATATATGAACAAGTCCGTCCTGATGAACTCCGATATCTACAAAAGCGCCAAAATCAATGACATTCCTTACTGTGCCTTTGAGCTCCATACCGACTTTCAAATCTTCCATACCCATTACATCAGTTCTGAGCATTGGTGCAGGCAGCTCGTCACGAGGGTCACGTCCGGGCTTTGCAATTTCTTTTGAAATATCAATAAGTGTAGGTTCTCCGATACCAAGCTCAGCAGCAAGGGCAGACGTTCCGACAGCTTTTACATAGCTTTCGATGGCATCAACTCTGCCTGCCTTTATATCATCATCTGTAACACCGCAAAGCTTTAAGAGCTTTGAAGCAGCATCATAGCTTTCAGGATGAACAGCAGTATTATCAAGTACATTTTCACTTTCACTGACCCGCAGAAATCCTGCGCACTGCTCAAAGGCCTTTGGTCCGAGCTTTGACACCTTTTTCAACTGCTGTCTTGATGTAAAAGCACCATTATCCTGTCGGAATTTTACAATATTATTTGCAACTGCTGAGGATATGCCAGCAACTCTGTTAAGAAGCTGTGCTGAGGCGGTATTAAGGTCAACCCCTACGGAGTTAACACAAGCCTCAACTACACCATCAAGTGCCTCAGTGAGCTGATTCTGCGGCATATCATGCTGATACTGTCCTACGCCGATTGCCTTAGGGTCAATTTTAACAAGCTCAGCCAATGGGTCCTGCAATCTGCGAGCAATTGACACAGCACTCCTGAGTGATACATCATATTCGGGAAATTCTTCGGCAGCGAGCTTTGAAGCAGAGTAAACTGAAGCACCTGCCTCACTCACAACCATATATGTTATACCACAATCAAGTTCCTTAATAACTTCAGCCGCAAAAACCTCTGTTTCATGTGAGGCTGTACCGTTTCCGATTGAAAACATCTGTACATTATGTTTTTTAACTAAGTCCTTAATAATCTTTTTTGCTTCCGCAACCTTATTATGAGGAGGAACAGCATAAATAACAGACGTATCAAGCACCTTACCGGTTTCATCAACCACTGCTACCTTGCAGCCGGTTCTATATCCCGGATCAAGTCCGAGAGTAACCTTATTTTTAACAGGCGGCTGCATTAAAAGCTGTCGTGTATTTTTAGCAAAAACCTCAATAGCACTGGTGCTTGCACCATCAGTCAGAGTATTTCTTATTTCACGTTCAATAGACGGAAAAATAAGACGAGTATAAGCATCCTCTATCGCCTCAATGACAGTGTCCGTTGTCGGAGAATTATTTTTTATATGAAGATTATTGAGAATTGTCAATGCGGTTATTTTATCATAGTCAATGGCTACTTTAAGAAAACCTTCCTTCTCTCCCCTATTGACTGCAAGTATTCTGTGACCCGGTATGCTTTTTATAGGCTCGCTGTATTCCTTATACATCTCATATACACCAAGCTCTTCTTCAGCACCTGTAACAAGAAGCATACCATTATTTTTTATTGAATAGCGGAGCATTTTTCTGCCTGCAGGGTCATCGGAAACCATTTCTGCAATAATATCCTTTGCACCATTTACTGCATCCTCTGCTGTTTCAACCTCATCGTTAAGATAATCAACAGCAAGCTCAATCGGTGACTTGCTGCCATTATCCTGAGCATATATTGCATCGGCAAGCCCCTGAAGCCCTTTAGCCTTAGCCACGGATGCTCTTGTTTTCCTTTTAGGTCTGAACGGACGATAAATATCGTCAAGCTCCGTTAATGTTGATGCGTTATCAATAGCAGACTGAATTTCATCAGTCATCATCCCCTGCTCGGTTATAGACAGTATGATTTTTTCCTTCTGCTCATCCATATTTCTTAAATAATTAAGTCTGTCATAAATTGAACGCAAAAGCTGATCATCAAGCGAGCCTGTTGCTTCTTTACGGTATCGTGCAATGAACGGTATTGTATTTCCATCATCAATTAACTTAACCGTATTTTCAATCTGCCAGGGCTTTAAAGAAAACTCCCGGCAAAGCTGTGAATAAATATCCATAAATTCTTCCTTTCAAATTACTAAATAGATTTTAACAGATTTATTATAAAAATGAAAGTTATTTTTAATTATTGTATTTTTTACTTATTTTTGATAATATATCAATATTGGAGGTTTGATTATGAGTTTTATTGATTTAGCTAAAAACAGATTTTCCTGCAGAAAATTTGACAGCAAGCCTGTTGAGCAGGAGAAAATAGATATGATACTTGAAAGTGCAAGAGTTGCACCAACAGCAGTTAACAAGCAACCTCAAAGGATTTTGGTTGTTGATGATAGAAAAATAACAGAAAGCTTAAAGGACTGCACAAAATACACCTTTGATGCACCGTTATGCTTTATTATTTGCGTTAACAAAAACCTTGCCTATAACCGTGGCTATGACGGAAAAAATTCGGCAGATATTGACGGAAGCATCGTTACAACACATATGATGCTTCAGGCTCAGGATTTGGGTTTAGGCACAACATGGGTTATGGCTTTTAATCCCGAAAAAGCCAAGAAAATTCTTGATTTGCCTGATGAGCTGGAGCCGTTAGCCATACTTCCGACAGGTTACCCTGCCAAGGATGTTGAGATAAGCCCTCTTCACGCAAAATCAATTACGATTGATGAAATGGCAAGTTATAATAAGTTTTAATAAAAACAGCACCCCTGCTTTGGGGGAGCAGAGGTGCATTGTGGATGGAGTATTTTTAAAAACAGACAGAGAAATGAAAAAAGTATTTATATGAATTGAATGAGGAGAAACTCTGACTCCGATAACTGTTTTCCACTGACTTATTAACTTGACTATATGATAACTTGCGAAAGTTTCAGAATTATTAAACCAAAATGAACTTTATTTTATAATTTTATTGACAATCTGTGAACTTCAAAACTTTCAAAATAACAGGAGTAAATATGAACATCACAAAAAAGTATTTTGTAAATTTAATAAGTGCATTTCTGAATAATAAGCAAAGCATATACCGTGATGATATTGACTATAATGAGTTATATAGGCTTGGTAATATGCACAATGTCTGCGGTATTATTGCAAAGCAGCTTATGGGTTTCAATGCTGATGAGAGAGAAAAAATCAAAAACCTTTCTGCCTTTCGTCAACAGCTTGGCTATACACTTATCAGCTATGATAAAAAACAGCAGCTTGAAAAAATGCTACGTGATGATTTTAATAATAACGAGTGGCGTTTCATATTTGTTAAAGGAACGGCAATCAGGCATTTATATCCTGTACCTGAACTGAGAACAAGCGGTGATATTGATCTTTTTTTCAAAAAGGAAAATTATAACAATATTCTTAAATATTATAAAAATAAAAATTATGAGTTAACTAACAATCCAAATGAAATTGTATTAACCATTGACGGCGAACACGTAGAACTTCATAATGAAACCGATTACGATAACCCGTTTTTCAAAAATATCTTTGATATATCAGAGAAAGAAGATAAACTTGAACAGTACCTTGATATTGAAACAAATTTGCTGTATGTATTGACGCACATTGCAAAGCATTTTAATCATTTTGGTGCAGGTATACGTATGTTTATGGATGTTGACGTATTAATCAGAAATGCGGATAATTTTAATTACGAGAGTTTTTTGGCAAAATGCAAATCTGCAAATATTGAAACCTTTGCCAAAGCGGTATTTTCATTATGCAGACTTTGGTTTGATACGCCTGTCAAGTCTGATTTTATTTTTAATGATGATATACTCAGAAAATTTGAAAATGTTATTATTGACGGCGGTAGTTTTGGATTTGAAGCAAGAACACTCGGTGAATACTACATTGATAAAACGCTTGGTAACGGCGTAAAAAACAGTTTTTTTGCAAAATTTAAAGCAACACTGCTATTGATATTTCCGTCATGTGAATCTTTAAAAAATAATTACAGCTATGCAAAAAAATGTCCGTTACTGTTACCGCTCGCCTGGATAAACAGGGTTTTTGACGGAGTATTTAAAAGAGGAAGAAATTCTGCAAATACTGTTAAACAGATTTTTGCCAGCGGAAGCGAAGCAGAAGAATATAAAAAACTGATGAATGAACTTGAAATTTAGGTGATAATCTTATGTCAATAAAATCAAAAGCAAATAATATCAAAATAATTTTATTTGTCGTTATATACTCAGCCGCCTGTTTCATTACATCAAAAAATATAGAAGGTAATATATTTTATTATAACAGCCTTAATTTTCAGCTTTTAAAATCAGCAGCAGTATTTATTCTGGTTTTTCTTGTAACAATAATCAACAGAAAAAACATAGAAAAAATAAATAATTATGCTTCGATTTATATAGCCGCAGCGGGTATTATTTATTTTGCAGATAATTATACATTACATTTTAGCGGAAGCCTGGCTTTCTTCAGGCTATGGTGGCTGAGCCTTATACACATTGTATTTTTAGCCTACTATCTTGGTCTGTTTACAATGAAGGAAATTGACTTTAATAAGGCTTCAGTCAAAGCACTGAAGGGATACAGTGTTTTATATGCAGTTTCTTTTATTGTTGTATTTCTAAGACCTATAAGCAATAATCTGACTACAAATCTTGTTCCCGGTCAGGGTACTCTGGCATATGTCAATTACCTTATAAAGTATCCGTATGATTCGGAAATTTTATTTTTAGTTGTAGGAAATATAATATTCTTTCTTCCGATTTCTTTTTTACTTCAGGCCTACTGTCCTAAAATAAAAGCTTATCAGCAAATAATCATTGGCTTGTCTTTACCTTTTATTGTTGAGGGTTACCAATTCATATTCAAATGCGGAGATGTTGATATTGATGATATAATAATGAATTTCAGCGGATTTTTAATAGGTTATTTATTACTTATTATTCAAAACAAAATAAAAAAGCAAGGTGCAAACTTGAAGTGAACACCTTGCTTTTTTTATTATGTATACTATTTATCAAGCTTTTTCATAAGCTCATCATGCATTTGCGGCTGCTTGTTTCTGACAATATATGCCGGAATAAAGCAGAAAAGCATCAGTACTGCTGCACCAAGAAACAGCTCCATTGGATAAACAATGTTTTCATCTGCAACCCCTTTGTTAAATGCACCTATTATGATTTGTGCTGCAATAGGACCGATAATCATTGGAACAAGAACATACATAACCATTCTGCAGCCCTGGAACAAGCCTTCCTTGCCCTCGGGAATATAATCTCTGTATGATGCTGTGAACAGACCGGCCATAACAAGGCTGACACCGATAACCAGAATACCTCCCACAATAAGTACTGCTAAAAGCGCTGTGGGATTTTTGCCGATTAAGAATTTAGCACTCCAAAGAATTATGCAGCCAATTATACCTGCTGTGATTGTCGGATAATAAAAATGCTTTTTGCCATGCTTATCCATTGCAGAAGATACAATAACCGAAATGACTGCAGCAACAACCATAATTATGCCCACAGGGATAATATAGTCTGTTATGCCAAGAGTGCCTTCTACAATATTGAAAAGATAATTAACATAGACCTGATATGCAATTGCCGAGAACATATTTCCTGCAAGACATATATAAAGCATTTTATTTTCCTTAATAACCTTAGGCTGAAGAGAGTATGTAAAATCACTGAATATGGAATTGTCCTTATTCGGCTTCATTCCCTCTTTATCCTTCATAAGGAACAGACCGATAATACCGCCGACGGTAGGAATTATGCCTAAAATCAGGAAGAACTTTTTCCAATCATCTGTTGTAGCTGATGCATTTGTCAGGCTGTCAAATCCGCCAAATACAACAGCAAGCGCAAACAAAGGCATAATTGCAAGCACAGTATCAACCCTTGCTCTGTTTGCCGTGTTTGAAACATCAGTTATCCATGTATTGAATGCAGCATCATTGCTTATTGAACCAATCACGGACATTACGCAGTCCATTACAACGACAAGAATAACCATAGGCACAACCTTATCGGCAGACGGCTGCATCGGAACTAATGCAAACATAGCAATAGTAAAGCCCCACAGAACATATCCCCAGCAAATAAACACCTTTCTTTTACCGGCTCTGTCACAAAGTGCACCACCGATTAAGGTTGATATGGTGGCGAAAATGGCTGAAAACGCTACCATTAAGGTCGTCGCATAAGGTGCTCTGGTGATTTCATTTTGCATAAAACGTGAAAAATACATATTTTCAACTACCCATGCAATCTGACCTATCAAACCAAACAATACAACTGATAACCAAATCTTGCCATTCAGAGCACCGACTTTGTTTTTAGACATAAAAAGACCTCCCGATTAATTTAATATTAAGACCATTATAAAGAAAAAAGTCATACACAAATCTGTGTATGACCCCGACCTTACAGATCTTAATTATATACTAACACACATTGAAGATAAAAACAACAAAATTATCTTCCGCGCGCAAAAGAACGCACAATAAACTCGGCACCTGTGCTCTCACATACTCGACGTGATGCTTCAATATCCTCAGCAGAAATAACATCGACAACAGTCATATGAACATTTTTACAATACCTGACACATTCCTTCGTAAACTTCAGCATAGCATCGAATGCTCTGCCTTCATAAATATTTCTTGTAATTTTATCATATTTTTCACTTGTCGGCTCATTAAGTGAAACCGAAATACAATCAAATATTCCAGACAGCTCCTTTGCTGTTGGCTTTTGATTTATCAAATCCGACAGTCCGTTGGTATTCAGTCTTAATTGTATTGACGGATTTATAGATTTGATATACCTTGCCGACTCAATTAAATTATCATATGCATTCGTCGGCTCACCATAGCCACAGAACACTGCACTTTCAATCTGAGTAAAGTCAAATGCATCAATTGCTTCTTTAATTTCATCTATTGTCGGCTCTGTGTCAAACCAAAGCCTTTCAGCCTCTCCGACTGCATCACCTTTTGTACGGATGCAAAAGGCACAATTACACGGACATTTATTGGTTATATTAAGATAAACTCCGCCTTCAAGTGTATAAATAATATCTGCCATTTGTTAAACCTCTCGTTTATAAAATAGTTTTTTCTTTAATCCTGCGGCATCAAATGCTGCACCTAAAATAATAAATATGACAGCACTGCCTGCAGCCTGAATAACATTGCCAAGTATATTAACTATAGCATAGCTTTTGTCAATAATCAAATCCGATATATAATATCCGCCAACCGTTATTAATCCCGATACGATTGTCATAGATGCTGTAACAGGTGTTAAGATTTTTTCACTCTTTTTGTATGTAAAAACAAACGGTGCTGCAATAAGAGCTTTAACAATTAACGTCGCAGGTGCATAATACGCCATTCCGTATGCAATATCGGCAAATGCTTCACCAACTGCTGCAGCAAAAAATGCCCATGGACCTCCCATAACCGAGGCAGCAATATAAACAAGTGCATCCCCGAAATGGACATAGCCTGATGCTACAGGAACCGAAACGAAGCGAGTGAGTACAAAAATTATTGCAGTGAACATTGCTGCAGAACACATATTAAAAAGCTTCTTATTTTTCACGGTTCAGCTTCTCCTGATAATCATAATTTGTTAACAGATACAAAAACTTTTCAAAGTTAACACCATCATTGCCCGGACTGCATTTTGTATCATAAGCACAGGTGCTGATAAAATCTGTTGCAAGCTCTGCTGACTTAACAATTGATAAGCCTCTCATCAAGCCGCCGGTAATTATTGAAGAAAAGATATCTCCCGTTCCGCTGAAATATCCACCGCTCAGACGGCCTGTTATAACAGTACATCCATCGCTATCGTATACGATATTTGAAATTTCTTTGCCTTTTTTCAAGCCTGTAACCACAATGTTCTTTATACCGTTATTTATGAGTTTTGAACAATATGCTTTTATATCCTCAATATTTTCCGAATACGGCTCTTCGGCAATAAAAGCGAGCTCGCCCGTATTCGGTGTTATAACATCTGCCTTATAGCATAAGCTCTTTATTTTTTCACACATAATCGGTGTATAACAATCATAAAGAGAACCATTATCTGCCATCACGGGATCTACAACAAAAATTGTATTGTCGTCTTTAAATTCATCTGCAAAGGCATTTATAATATCTATCTGATTTTCATCACATACGAAACCCGTAAGAATAGCATCAAATGAAGCACCAAGCCTTTTCCATTGCTGAATAAAGCTGCTCATTGAGTCCGTAAGGGAAACGATGTCATAGCTGTCATAGGCTGTCTGATTAGACAAAACAGCCGTCAGCAATGGATGCACCTCACACCCCATTGACGAAATAATTGGTATGGCTGCACCGAGTGAGCATTTGCCAAAGCCCGATAAGTCGTTGATAACAGCACACTTTTTCATACGCCACCTCTTGATTCTTTCCTACAATAATTATATAATATAACTGTGTTTACTTTAATATACAGTTTTGAGAATTTTTAAGGGTACAGATATGAAGAAATATATAGAACTATATAATAAAATAAAAAATGAAATTGAACAGAATCAGCTTATGCCTGGTGACAAAATACCATCAATAAGAAAAGCAAGTGAACTGTATAATGTTTCAATCACAACAGTACAAAATGCATACTTTGATTTGTGCACGGACGGCTACATTGCTGCAATTGACAAAAGCGGCTATTTTGTAACAGAGATTGCTGCAAAGGTTATTGATAAAAATGTAAAATCTGATAATACAGCAGTGCTTTATGACTTGACAGGCGGAATTGCCGATGAGGAATGCTTTGATTTATCACTATGGCAGCGCTATATCAAAAGTGCCTTAAGACAAAAGCACAGACTGCTCAGCTACAGCTCTGCTCAGGGTGAAGCTGATTTAAGAGAAGCCATTACTAAATATATTTATGAAAAAAGAAATGTGGTTACCTCCGCTGACCGAATTATTATAGGAGCAGGTGTTCAGTCACTTCTGCAGATTTTATGCTCACTTATTGATAAAAATCAATGCGTTTCCTTTCCTGACAACAGTTTTACTCAAGGAATCAAGGTTTTCAATGATTATGGTTTTGAGATTCACACACGAGATAAAAATGCCGATATTATATATGTATCACCATCACATATGACAAGCTGGGGTAATGTAATGCCCACAAAACGTCGACTTGAGCTTGTAAGCTATTCGCAGAAAAACAATTCGCTTGTCATCGAGGATGATTATGAAAATGAATTTCTCTACAACAGCAAGCCTACCCCCTCACTGTATGCACTTGGAAAAGGTAATGTTATTTATATCGGCTCATTCTCTGCAATGCTTCTGCCTGCAATCAGAATCAGCTTTATGGTCCTGACAAAGGAGCTTGCAGAAAAATTTAAAAGTAACGAGTCAAAATATGCACAAACAGCCAGTCTGACCGAGCAGATTGCGTTATGCAATTATATAAGAGATGGTCATATTTATTCTCAAACAAGAAAGATACGGCGTTTATACACAGCTAAAACAAAATTATTTTACAGTAAAATGAAATCAGCTATACCTCATATCAGCGCAAGGATAAGCGAAAATGCTCTGCAGGTTATTGTTAATACTGAACAACCTCACACCGAAACAGAATTTAATGCACTTGGCATAAAAATATATATGCCTGATAAAAACACCATTGTTTTTTCGCCAATCGGAATAAAAACAGAACAGTTTGATGAGCTGATAAATATTTTGGATGTCAATATTTTCAAAAAATAATTTTTGTGGAGTACCATTTTCGGGACAGTAACACATCAATCTATTGAATAATAAATTACTTCTGTTATACTTTAGTTGTAGCAAAAAGGAGGATTTATTATGAACAACAAATCAAACAAAATCATCAAGGGCTTATTAATTTTTTCAGTAACATTATTTTCAGGCTTTGGCATTACCGCACTCAGCTTTAACCTGTTTGATGCGCTCACACAAAATCAGATGCGTCTGCTTTTTGCAATTGATGTTCTGCTAATTATTGCAGTCGGCACAATTGTATGGCTTCTTTTTGAATCAGTCAAATTAAAAAAGAAAAAGCAAAAGGAATTCGAGCATAGGCATAATGAGCGAGTTAAAGCAATGAACGCTCAAATGAAGGATATTGAAATAATTATTGCAAAAAACAAATATGCTGCTTAGTCTTTAAAAATAATACAATTTATGGTAAAATGCACTTAATTAAAAGTGCATTTTATTTTTTGGAGAATTGTATGAACAGGCTTAATTTTTCAAAGCATCTTGAAATAAAGGATGTTAAAATCAACGATAAATTCTGGAACAAAATCATCCGACTTGTAAAAAATGAGGTTATCCCCTATCAGTATCTCGCTTTACAGGACAAAATAGAAGGGGCAGAAAAAAGTTTCTGCATTGATAATTTCATCAAAGCAAAAGCAGTGAAGCATAAAATACTGCAAGGCAGTGCTGTAAAAAAATATCCTGTTGATAAATGGCATTACACTGAAGAGAACAGTAAACCGGAGTCATTTAAAGGCTGGGTGTTTCAGGACAGTGATGTGTATAAATGGATTGAAGCCGTTGGTTATTCATTGCAGAATTTCCCTGACACTGAATTAGAGAGGAAGGCACTTGAATATATAGATATCATCTGTGATGCCCAGCTTGAAAACGGATATCTCGACACGCTGTATATTATAAATGATATTGACAAAGCATTCACTAATCTTAAGGACCATCATGAGCTTTATTGCTTCGGTCATCTTGCTGAAGGCGCTGTCAGCTTTTATAATGCTACAGGAAATGATAAGCTATTAAAAACCGCTTGCCGATTTGCAGATTTGATTTGTGATACCTTTGGCGAAGATAAAAACAAAGGCTATGACGGTCACGAAATATGTGAAATGGCACTATTTAAATTGTACAAGACTACCGGCAGAAAAAAGTATCTTGATACTGCATTATTTTTTATAAACGAACGCGGCAAGCAACCATATTATTATGACAAAGAAACAGGTGTCGGCAGTTGCGGCGAAAACTACCATTACAATCAGGCACATATACCGCCGAGGAAGCAAACAGAAGCTGTCGGTCATGCCGTAAGAGGTGTTTATCTTTACAGTGCAATGGCAGACCTTGCAAAAGAGCTGAACGACGATGAACTGAAAAAAGCCTGTGAAAGCATATGGAATAATATTGAAAATAAAAAAATGTATATTACAGGCGGCATCGGTGCAACTGTTGACGGCGAGGCATTTTCATTTGACTATGATTTACCGAATGATTTAGCATATGCAGAAACCTGTGCATCAATCGGACTGATATTCTTTGCAAGAAGAATGAGTGAAATGTCAATTGACAGCAAATACAGTGATACGATAGAGCGTGCATTATATAACACTGTGCTTTCAGGTATGGGCGAAGACGGCAAAAGCTTTTTCTATGTTAATCCTTTAGAAGTACTGCCGCTTGCAAGTCACAGTGACAGCAGAAAACAGCATATTAAACCCGTTAGGCAAAAATGGTTTGGATGTGCCTGCTGTCCACCAAATCTCGCAAGACTCATTTCCTCTCTCAATGAATATATTTATAATGAAAATGACAATACTATATTTGTCAATCAATATATATGCAGCAATGCTGTCACCAAATACGGAAGTATCGAACTAAAAGAAGATAACGGAAATTACAATTTAATAACCGATTTTTCTGATGAAGTAAAAATTGCACTGAGAATTCCCTATTGGTGTGATAATTTTGAATTAAATCACAGCTTTGAAATCATTAACGGCTATGCATTTTTTACAGCAACTAATGAAAACGTACAAATTAGGCTTAATGCAAAGCCAAAAATCATAAAATGCTCAAACAGAGTAAGAGCAAATATCGGAAAAGCGGCAGTTACATATGGTCCGTTTATATACTGCCTTGAAGAAGCCGACAACGGATGTGATTTGCAGATGCTGTCAATTGATATTTCTAAACAACCTACACTTGATTATGATATTATATGTGCAGAAGGATATCGTGAAGCACCTGACAACAAACTGTATATGAACTACTGCGAACCAAGAAAGGAAAAGTGCACACTGAAATTCATCCCCTATTACAAATGGGGCAACAGGGGTGAAAATGAAATGTGCATTTATGTCAGAGTTTTAAATGAAAAAGAGTTATAAAGATAAATTTGATAAAATGGCGAATGCACCACTCAGATGGCTGATAACGACACTTGCGATACCAACTATACTTACAATGCTTGTATCTGCTCTTTATAATATGGCAGACAGCTATTTTGTAGGAAAAATTGATACAAGCTCAGTTGCATCAATAGGAATTGTTTTTTCTGTTATGACACTTCTGCAGGCAATCGGATTTTTCTTTGGAAACGGCAGCGGAATATTAATAAGCACACTGCTTGGTGAAAAGAAAAAAGATGATGCCAAAATATATGCCAATGTTGCTTTCTTTATCGTAATCATATTGGGTATCATACTTGCAATTGTTGGTCTTATTTTCTCAGGACAATTCGCAGTTCTTTTAGGTGCAACCAAAACAACCAAGGCTCTTGCGGGCGGTTATTTAAAAATAATTTTACTTGGTTCGCCTTTTATTCTCGGCTCATTTGTACTAAATAATCAGCTAAGATATCAGGGCAGTGCTATATATTCAATGGTAGGCATTGTTAGCGGCAGTTTGCTGAACATCGCACTTGATCCGTTATTTATATTCAAATTCAATATGGGTGTTAACGGTGCGGCTCTTGCAACAATAATAAGTCAGTTTATCGGTTTTATCATATTAATTGCAGGAACCTGTAGAGGCGAAAACATCAGAATATCCTTTAAAGCCTTTAAGCCGAACAGGCAAAACCTTAGTGAAATTTTTAAGAATGGTCTTCCCTCTCTTTCCAGACAGGGTGTGCAGACAATTGCAAACATATGCCTTAACTTTGCTGCAGCACCCTATGGTGACAGCGCAATTGCAGGAATGAGTGTATTCAACAGAGTTATGTTCCTCGGTTTTGCTGTTGTTATCGGTATAGGACAGGGCTTTCAGCCTGTCTGCAGCTTTAATCACGGAGCTAAAAAATATGACCGTGTTTATAATGGCTATAAATTCATTGTGTTGATAAGCACTGTATTTATAACAATTGCCTCAATAGTAAGCTATATTTTTGCACCTCAGCTTATTGGCTTATTTCGTGATGATGTGCAGGTTGTAAACATCGGAGCACAGGCATTGCGGTATGAATGTATCGTATTGCCGTTAATCGGCTACTGCACATCCTCAAATATGCTTGTCCAATCGCTGAAGCTGCCCGGTAAGGCAACCGCCCTTGCACTTGCCAGACAAGGAATATTTTATGTTCCGCTTATATTACTGATGCCAAGATTAATCGGAATAACAGGAATCATTCTTGCGCAGCCGCTTGCAGACGGACTTTCATTTGTTATGACAATACTCATAGCAACACCGATTGTGAAAAAGATTAAACAGAAAGGCTAAAAAAACAGTACAGGATTACCTGTACTGTTTTTCATTGAGATATTATTTTGCCCTTTTGCTTTTTTTTAATACATTCATCAGAATATAAATGAGAATGAGAACCAAGACTGTAATTCCGAGAACTAAATACATTGCTTCAAGCTGAACTTTATTGTCAAAAAAATATAAATTACAGTCCACTGAATCCTTGATTGCTTCGATTGTTTCAGCAGGAAATCCTTGATTTGACATTTCGTCATAAACGCCACACATAGTATGATTGCGCATTAAAGATGTTGCGTATGTGCCCGGCAAAAATAAAATTGCTTTTTGCAGCCCATCGGAAAACTGTGAAATCGGCATATACGCACCGCAGATAAATCCATAACCGGAACTGATAATGGTTCCTACTGCAGAAATCTGACCTTGTGTATTTAAAAAGAAGTTGATAATACTTGACAATGCAGTACCAAACATAACAATCAGAACAACATCAATTAATAAATAAACGACATCCAAAGCACTCATATACCAGCCTGTTCCTGCGACATAACAAAGGCAGATGCCTGTGGCAGTAAAGCAAATGATAAGTGTAGAAACGAAGGTTGCAAAATAGTAGCTCAGTGCAAGAGTGGAATGTTTCAATGGTGTAATAGTTAAATCTTTAATAGTGCCATTTGCTTTATCCTGCACCATAAGCATATTGGAGCAAAACGCAACTGTTACGCAGGAAACTGCAAGTATTGATGAAATCAGCTGACCGCCGACAAAGCCATTTATCAGTTTATCAGCAACATCAAATCCAACAGGCAAACTTGCTACGAAAGCATCGTGATATACATTTTTTAAAAATGTAGCATAAAGCACAAGCAAAATAACCGGAGTAATTAGGGATGTGAAGAACATACCTTTATCCTTGAAAAAAAGCTTAATATTTCTTTTGACCAGTATATGCAGCGTTCTCATTTTTCCCCTCCTGTAAGCTTCTTGCCTGTGACTGCTAAAAAGACGTCGTCCATTTTGCCTTTAGTAATTTCATAATCCACAAACAAATCAGGATATTTTACAATCAGATTCGTTGCAGCTTCAGTGTTTTCGACAGAAACGCGATAGGCATCAGGAATTTTTTCATAAGGTTTTCCAAGCATTTCAATCTCATCACTGCGAACATTATAAAGTGTGATAAAATCACCTGTGAAAGTATTTTTCAGTTCCAAAGGTGTTCCCTCAGCTGATATTTCACCACTGTCAATAATTACAACATAGTCAGCCTCTGCAGCCTCCTCCATATAATGTGTTGTAAGAAATACAGTCATATTTTTTTCTTTTCTAAGAATACTTATAACATTCCAAAGTGTTTTTCTTGTCTGGGGATCAAGACCTGTTGTCGGCTCATCCAGAATAAGAATTTTAGGATTATGCAATAATGCACGTGCTATATCAATTCTTCTTAGCTGACCGCCTGAAAGTTTGCCTGCTGTCCGCTTTAATAAATTCTCAAAATCCAGCAGCTTTGCGAGTTTATGCAGTCTTGATTTAAATTCGTTTCCATAAATACCATAAAGAGCTGCACGGCTTTCCAGATTATCATATACAGTCAGCGTTTTGTCAAGCACTGAATTTTGAAACACAACACCTAAGGTGCTTTTAACTTCTTGCTTATTATTGTTTAAATTGTTTCCGTCTATCACAACTGTTCCGCTGTCGAAACCAAGCTGACCGCAAATAATATTAATGGTTGTTGACTTGCCTGCACCATTCACTCCGAGAAAAGCAAACAATTCTCCCTCCTTAACATCAAAACTCAAATTGTTAACGGCTTTTATATCGCCAAAGGATTTGTTCAGATTGCGTATTTCAAGAATTGTTCTCATAGCTGCTCCTTTCTTTAATCAACGAATCGAATAACTCTGTCATCATTCTGTCAATATCGTCCATTGTGAATATATGAATCTTTTGAGCAAAGAGTGCTGCAAAGCCATAAGCATAAACAGACAAATGGTTATAAATATTTTTGGCTTTTTCTTCATCAATGTTCCAACTGCATTCTAAAGCAGTAAGCACTGATGTTGCGTTATCATCAAATGCCGGTAGAAAATTGGTGATGTGTGCATCACCATCGCCTGTCATAAAAAGCAATTTGAATAACTCCGGTTCGTCCTTAGCAAACTGAATATATTTTAATCCGGCACCTTTAAATGGAATCGTTTGACTTATGCCGTCACTTATATAATCAGTATATAAACCCTTTGCCATTTTAACAACGGCTGCCTGTATTTCAGAAACAGAATTAAATACAGAAAAAAGTGTTCCTGTTGAAGTACCGAGTGCTTTAGCCAGTCCCCTTGCGGTCAACACATTGGCACCGCTTTCTCTCACAAGATTAAAAGCTGTTTCGATAATTTGTACTTTCGTATATTTTGCTTTTGGCGGCATAAAATCATTCCTTATAAATAACAATTGTTATATAACGATTGTTATTATACAATAATATTTCAATAAAGTCAATATAAAATAATAAAGCGATGAGTAAAAACTCACCGCTTTTTATAATTTTATGTAAATGAATTACTCGGCCTTCATTTCAAGAAGCTTTGCTGTGCCGTTGTATGCAGCAACAGAAACCTCGATTGAGTCATGAATAGCAGCTTCAATATCATCCGCTGTTGCACCGCAATCCTTAGCATATGAACTGTCGATAAATAAATCATAGTCCATAATATAAGGAAGATGATATGGATCAATACCTGACTCAATACCCTTTTCAGCGTATTCCTTAACAACCTTCTTCATACCCATTTTCATCATCCAAGGAGCAACACCGAGAATCTTTCTGCCAGGCATATTTCTTGCATCATAAACAATGCCAAGGAATTTATCCCACTTCATATTGTACATAGCAATCGGAAGAGCCTCATAACCTTTATGATCACTTAAAGCAGCACCGCAGATAACCTCACCAACCTGACGGCAGGTAAGCATTGCTGTACCTCCCTTTGGATACATTGTGAAAGGCCATTTATCCATGAATTCAATCTGCTCGATAAGGATAGTCCAAACAGGCTTTCTGCCCGGCTGTGTGCCGAAGATATATGGAAGCTCAAGAACGCATGTGCTGAAGTTCTCATCAGCTGCATTCTTACAAACCTCTTCCTGCATTAATCTTGACTTGATATATGGATTTTTCTGTGCACACTGCATTTCAGGCTTCTGCTTTGCAAGGAAAGAGAAGTATGAACCGAGAATAACAGCTCTTTTAATACCAGCCTTTTTACAGAGTGGGAACATTCTCTCAAGCGGAGCAATGTTAAATTTCTTGTAATAATCCATAACAGGTGCCGGGAATTCAACACGTTCGTCAACACCTGCAGCAAAAATGAATACATCATTTCCCTTTAACATTTCAAGGATTTCTTCGTCAGATCTTTTGTTAATGTCACCAAATTCAATCTGCATTTCCTCAGGAATAGGAGCTCCTTCCGGAAGTGGAGGAAGAGCTACAGATGTAACCTTGTGACCCTTTTTAATAAGCTGATGAGCAGCCTCACAGCCAAGAAGACCGGTACCACCAATCATAAATATGTTCATAAATTTACCTCCCTAAGCACACGGCTTAATTTTTACATATCTATTATAAGTTAACAATAAGAAAAAGTCAACAAACTTAAGATATATTATGGAAAAATAATGAACAAATTTTACGAAGTGTTAACTTAATAGATAACCGACTTTAAAAATGTTTATTAAAAATTAAGAGTGCACCGCAAACTGCGGTGCTCTCAATACTATGCGCCCTGATAGGTTAATGCAGGTGCATATTTATCACAAACAGAGAAATGAAAGTTAACACCTGTAGAGCCTGAAACATCAGTAAGAAATTTAAAAAAATCGTCAATATTACTTTCCTGATTTGAAATAATTTTTAAAGTAGAATCAATAAAAACATCTGTCAAATCATAATCACTGGCACAAAGACCAATCAAAAAGCCATAAAAAGACATTGTTGATTCAATATTATAATCACTGATATTAATTAATCTTATGTTAGGTGGAAGAACCATATTGAGCTTATCACCATAATCAATGAAAACAACATTGCCGTCACTTATCTCAGCAGTTGATACTGCTGCCTGTGCAAGTATTTTTGACTTTCCGCAACCGTTAATACCGGTAATATAATCTACCATAATTAATACCCCTTTATATAATAATCTTTCAATGCTTAAATAATACCAATAATTTAAGAATAATCAAAAAACAGAGTATTAAATTGCGATAAAGTTTTTATTAAAAAATTTTAAACCGGAAATCAGCGAAGAGTAACAACAGACTTTGTTCCGCTGTTACAGCTTGAAGAAAATGTGCCATTACCTATTTTCCTATATGTTCTCTTAAGAGTAAAGCCTTTTGAAACTGCCTTAAATCCGCCCTTAACTTGAATAGCTTAATGTAAATTCTTTATTCTTGATAAGCTTATTACCCTTAGAATCAGTTACAGTGTTTCATCCGGAAAATATCCTTACCATAACTGTTAGTAAATATACATTTTCCTGAATTAAGTTTAAAAAAATCCATAAAAAAACTGAAATCCTATAAACAGGATTTCAGTTTTTATGGAGGCACCACCCAGATTTGAACTGGGGCGTAAAGCTTTTGCAGAGCTCTGCCTTACCACTTGGCTATGGTGCCGTATATATTAAAAGGCTTCATAAGAAGCCCGATTTATAATGGAGCGGATGACGAGGCTCGAACTCGCTACCTCAACCTTGGCAAGGTTGCGCTCTACCGGGTGAGCTACATCCGCAAATGTGGTGCTTCCGGACGGAATCGAACCATCGACACGAGGATTTTCAGTCCTCTGCTCTACCGACTGAGCTACAGAAGCACAAAATGGCGACCCGGAACGGGCTCGAACCGTCGACCTCTAGCGTGACAGGCTAGCGTTCTAACCAACTGAACTACCGGGCCAAATGTGGTGGGAACAACAGGGCTCGAACCTGTGACCCTCTGCTTGTAAGGCAGATGCTCTCCCAGCTGAGCTATGCTCCCACATCGCCATATCGCAGTCTTGCGACGTGTTATATAATACAATAATGCAAGTAAAAAGTCAAGAGTTTTTTTCAAATTTTTTTAACTTTTTTTGGAAGTTATTTTTAAGCATATTATTTGAGCAATTTCTTAATATCATCAGGCGTAAATTCGTAGGTTTTGTCACAAAAATGACATTCCACTTTAGTGTTTTCACCTGAGCTGATCATATCCTCAAGTGATTCCCTTCCTGTAGATATAAGTGCTGACTCAACCTTCTCTTTTGAACAATTACACCTATACTCTATGTGACTTTCATCAAGCTTTGAAAGCTCCAGACCTTTCATTGCAGCCTTCGCAATATCATCAGGTGTCATACCCTTGCTGAGCATTGTGGTAACAGGCTCTAACGATTCGACAGCATATTCTATTTTACTGATAACATCATCAGGACAAAAAGGAAGAAGCTGAATAATCAATCCGCCTGCAGCGGCAACTGTTAAATCAGGATTAACAAGAACTCCAAGAGCACAAACGGACGGTGTCTGCTCAGATGAAACAAAATAATTTGTAATATCCTCTGCTATCTCGCCGCTGATAATCTCTGTCTGACCGACATATGGCTCTTTTAATCCTATGTCTTTCATAACATAAAGATAACCATCTGTTCCTACCGTTCCTTTTACATCAAGCTTTCCTTTATCATTTAACGGGATTTCAACCACGGGATTCTGCACGTAGCCTCTCGCATTGCCATCACTGTCCGAAACGGCAATAAGAGAGCCTGCAGGCCCGCCGCCATTCATTCTGAGTGTGATGCTGTCATCCTTGCCCTTGAGCATATCACCCATCATGGATGTGGCTGTCATAAGTCTGCCAAGTGCTGCAGTATTGACAGCAGATGTTTTATGAACCTGCTCTGCCATAGCAACCATATCGGTAGTATCGGCAGCAATAACAAATGCACTACCGTCTTCTGCTATATATCTAACAATTTTTCCCATAGAATTATTTCCTTCTGCATACAAAATATATTCTTTCACTTTCCGCTTTATGCACATCAGCCGAAAGTTCATCGTAAATTCCGATAATATTAAAATCCTTAAGAGCCGAAATCAGTTCATCAACGTCGTAAGCCGTTTCAACAAACTCTTCACTGAACCTGTCATAGTTTTTACCATTATAAACAAAGAAATCAAGCAAAATTCTGACTTTATTATTACCCAGTGATTCATTATCCCAACTTAAGAAAAAGTCCTCTTCGTCAAAAACAAAGGTATGCTCTGCCAATATTTCATTATGCTTGTATATAGTATTAACATCAAAAACAAAGATACCTCCATCATTAAGGCAATTATAAACAGACAAAAAGCATTTTTTGACAGCATTTATATCCTGAAGATGATTAATGCTGTCAAGAGTACAAGTACAAAAATCAAATTTTTCATTTATAACAAAATCCGAAATATCCGTGCAAATAAAATCACTGTCAGGGCATTTTGTCTGTGCGACAGTCAGCATATCAGGTGACAAATCAACACCTGTGACCTTGTAGCCTTTTTCTTTAAAAAGAGAGCACAGCGTTCCTGTACCGCAGGCTAAATCGACAAGCCTATTACCACCATTGCCGTACTTAGAAAAGAAGTTAGAAATGTAATCACTTCTAACTTCATAGTCTGCATTTTCGGTTAATCTGTCATAAAACAGTGCGAAAGTATTATAGCTCACTTTCCTTCTCCTGTGCTCTGATGCGTTCAAAAATCCTGTCATAGCCGTCGCAGCCATACTGAAGAGAACGGTTAACACGGCTGATTGTTGCAGTTGATGCACCCGTTGAATTAACTATATCCGTATAAACACATTTTTCACTAAGCATTTTTGCAACAACCAAACGCTGGCTTATCGCCTTAAGCTCCTGAATAGTGCAAAGATCCTCAAAAAAATCATAACATTCATCGCTGTTTTCAAGTGCTAATACAGCTTTAAATAAAAAATCAAGATTATCATCCTGCAATTTTCTGCCCATAAAACAACCCCCTAAGAATTTAATAACATTTTAACACATTAAACTGTGATTGTAAAGAAAAATCCCCGAAAAAATTCGGGGACTTCACAAATTATTCACTTATTAAATCATTGTAAAAATCAAAACAATCAAATGTACTGAAATAGTCCTTTGGGGTTTCTGCTCTTCTGATAAGCTGGAATGAACCATCCTCTTTGAGAAGAATTTCTGCACTCTTAAGCTTACCATTATAGTTATAGCCCATTGAAAAGCCATGTGCACCGGCATCATGAATAAACAGATAATCGCCCATATCAATTTTAGGAAGCATTCTGTCTATTGCAAATTTATCGCAGTTTTCACAAAGGGAGCCTGTTACATCATACTTATTATTACAAGGCTCATTTTCCTTGCCAAGAACAGTAATATGATGGTATGCACCATAGATTGCAGGACGCATTAAATTAACGGCACAGGCATCAACACCCACATATTCCTTATGTGTATGCTTTTCATTGATAGCCTTTGTAACCAGACCGCCGAAAGGACCAAGCATATATCTGCCGAGCTCTGTATAGATTGAAACATCATCCATACCTGCAGGAACTAAAACTTCCTCATACGCTTTTCTTACGCCCTCACCAATAACAAAAATATCGTTTGGCTCCTGATCGGGAAGATAAGGAATACCAATACCGCCTGAAAGATTGATAAAGGTAATATGGACATCAAGCTTTGCCTTTAAATCAGCAGCAAGCTCAAACAGAAGCTTTGCAAGCATAGGATAATACTCGTTTGTAACAGTATTTGAGCAGAGGAAGGAATGTATGCCGAATTCCTCAACGCCCTTTTCTTTGAGTATTCTGAACGCCTCATAAATCTGTTCAGTAGTCATACCATACTTTGCATCACCGGGATTGTCCATAATGTCATTTGAAATTTTAAATATTCCGCCCGGATTATAACGGCAGCTCATCTTCTTTGGCAGCTTGCCGCAGGCTTTTTCAACAGCTTCAATATGTGTAATATCATCAAGGTTAATAATACCGCCCAGATCATTGCAGTACTTAAATTCTTCCAGCGGTGTGTCATTAGATGAAAACATAATATCATCACCTGTAGCACCGATCGTTTTTGACATCATAAGCTCAGTCTTTGATGAGCAGTCACAGCCGCATCCGTATTCACGAAGAATATTGATTAAAAACGGGTTTGGAGTTGCCTTAACTGCAAAATACTCCTTATAGCCCTTATTCCATGAGAATGCTTTATTTAAATTTGAAACATTTTCTCTTATACCCTTTTCATCATAAAGGTGAAAAGGTGTAGGGTAAGAAGCCGCAATTTCTTCTACCTTTTCCTTAGTTACAAATGGTGTCTTTGCCATATTCTAAAATCCTCCATCACGAATTGAATTTTCAATATAATTTTTAATGCCATTAATTCCCTGCCCTGTTACGGCAGAAAACGGCACAACAGGAACACCGCCTGCAAATGCAAGCTCCTGCTTTGACAGCTTAAGTCTTTCCTCATAGGCTTTTTTCTTCAGCTTGTCCGCCTTTGTCATAACTATAATAAACGGGATGTCCATTTCCTGCATAAAGGTAATCATACCCATATCATCCTTAGTCAAAGGATGACGCATATCAATAAGCTGAACCACAAGCGTTATATTTCGGTCGGATTTAAAATACCCTTCCATAAGCTCACCAAATCGATTAAGCTCCTGCTTGCTGATTTTTGCATATCCATATCCCGGAAGGTCAACAAATTTAACGTCATCAACCTTGTAGAAATTTATTGTAATCGTCTTGCCCGGCACTGAACTGACCCTTGCAAGCTGTTTTCGATTGAATAGCTTGTTGAGCAACGAGCTTTTTCCTACATTGGACCTGCCTGCAAAAACGATTTCGGGGACCTCGCTTGCAGGAAGCTGTGAATGAAGTCCGTATGCTCTTTCAAACTCTGCTGTATTGTAATTCATAATTCTCCTATTGTGTAATTGACAGTCTGCCATTCTTTCTGTCAGGTACAATCACGTTATTAACAGTTTTAACATTAATCGGCTTTTCAAGTGCAAGCGGTATAATCTCATCAAAAGCAGAAACACTTACAAAATTAACCGAAGCCTTTACTTCATCAGAAATTTCACTCAAATCACGTTCATTATCCCGTGGTATAATTACAGTATTACACCCTGCATTGTAGGCAGCCATTGATTTCTCTTTAAGACCGCCGATTGCCATTGCTCTGCCCTTAAGGCTGATTTCTCCGGTCATTGCAACATTTGATTTGATTGCCACACCTGTAAGCTCGCTGACAAGTGCGGTAGTAATTGCAAGACCTGCCGAAGGACCATCCTTGGGAATTGCACCTTCAGGAGCATGGATGTGAATATCCTTTGTTTTATAAAAGTCAGTATCAATACCAAATTCAGCAGACTTTGAACGCACATATGAAACTGCTGTTTTGGCACTTTCCTGCATAACATCACCAAGATTGCCTGTAAGCTCAATTTTTCCTGTGCCGTCAAGAGCAGAAACCTCAATTGGCAGCATTGTTCCGCCAACACTTGTCCATGCAAGACCGTTAACTGTACCCACAAGATTTTCGCTGCTGATTTTATCCTTCAGATACTTCTTCTTACCTAAATACTCTTCAATATTTTCATCAGTCACTCTAAATGACTTTTTACCTTCGTCAAGCTCAATAATAGCCTTTCTGCAAAGTCCTGCAAGCTCCTTTTGAAGACGACGAACACCTGCCTCACGTGTATAGCAATCAATCAGTGAAAAAATACCACTGTCGGAAATTTTAAATTCTCTTGCCGAAAGACAGTGCTTAGCCATTTCATTTTTCAGCAGATGCTTTTTTGCAATATGAAACTTTTCTTCAATCGTATATGAATTAAGCTCAATTACCTCCATTCTGTCATAAAGCGGAGCAGGAATTGCAGTTGTATCATTCGCTGTAGTAATAAACATTACCTTGCTTAAATCAAATGGAAAATCTATGTAGTGATCCGTAAATGTATTATTCTGCTCAGGATCAAGTGCCTCTAATAAAGCTGATGATGGGTCTCCTTTATAATCATTACCCAGCTTGTCAATCTCGTCGAGCAGAATTATCGGATTCATTGTGCCGCTCTTAATTACAGCATCAATTATTCTGCCCGGCATTGCACCAATATATGTTTTCCTGTGACCTCTGATTTCTGCCTCATCATGTATTCCGCCGAGTGCAACACGAACATACTTTCTGTTCATAGCGGCTGCAAGTGACTTAACGATTGAAGTTTTACCAACACCCGGAGGGCCTGCAAGACAGATAATCTGACCATTATAATCAGGATTTCTTTTGTAAACTGCAAGAGCATCAACAACTCTTTCCTTGACCTTATCAAGCCCATAATGGTCTTTATCAAGCTTTTGACGTGCACGCTTAAGATTAATATTATCTTTTGAAAAAATACCGAAGGGCAGTTCAAGACATTTATCAAGATAATTCCTTACAACAGTTGCCTCGTGTGAGCCTAACGGCATTTTCATAAGCTTGTCGCATTCTTTGAATAGTCTGTCCTTAATATCATCGCCGCATTTCAGCAGACTGATTTTTTCTCTGTATTCATCTGACTCCTGAACAGGGCTCTTGCCCTCACCAAGAGTTTCTGCAATTACCTTCATTTCCTCTCTGAGGTAATATTCTTTTTGATTTTTATCAATTTCGACTTTTACCTTTTCGGCAATCTCTGCCTCAATTTCAAGAGCCGCATTATCCTTTTTCAGGGCTACAAGCAACTCAGCCATTCTTTTGAAGGAATCATATTCTTCTAAAATACTCTGCTTTTCAGAATAATCAAGAGAAGTATTTGAACAAATATAATCTGCAAGTTTTCCGCCGTCATCAATTGAAAGAATAGCTGCAATAACATCATTGCTTATTTTAGGCATTAGTGTTGCATATTTTTCAAATTCCTTTCGCAATGCACGGAGATATGCAAGCGATTCCCTGCTGTCTTTTGCAGAATTGTTTTCTTCAACAATCCTCACAACAGAGTTTATATACGGCTTAGTCTGTGTTGCACTGACAATATCACCACGCTCTATGCCCTCAACAAATACTCTTAAATTCTCACTTCCGGAAATTCTTATCATCTGCTTTATAGTACAAACAACGCCCGTAGCAAAGAGTTCATCGACAGAAGGGTCATCAACAGAAGCATCCCTCTGACAAACAAGAAAAATCTTTTGATTTGAATTCATTGCACTCTTGATTGCGGCAATACTCTTTTTTCTGCCAACATCAAAGTGGAGCACCATTTCAGGAAAAACCACTAAACCTCTTAACGGAATAACCGGAAGCTCTATTATATTTTCAAATGTGTTTAAATCACTCATATTAAAACCTACTTTAACTAATTATAATGATTATATAATATAAGAAAAAAAAAGGCAACACAAAAGTTGCCTTTTTATAAATAATTATGCGTTTTTTAAACTGTTTACAGTAAGTGTTTTTGCCTCTTTGTTAGGATTTCTGAGAACAATCGGTTCATCTGCGTTCTTAACAACACCTTCTGTAATTATAACTTTTTCAATTGCCTCATCGCTTGGAGCATTGAACATAAGCTCAGTAAGCACAGCTTCAAACACACTCCTGAGTCCCCTTGCACCTGTTTTTCGTTCAAGGGTTATATCAGCAACTGCTTCAAGTGCTTCATCCTTAAATTCCAGCTCAATACCATCCAGCTCAAACAGCTTGACATACTGCTTTAAAATAGAGTTCTTAGGTTCTTTCATAATACGGATTAAAGCATCCCTGTCAAGATTATCAAGTACGGAAATAACAGGAACTCGACCAATCAATTCAGGAATCAATCCATATTTCACTAAATCATGCTGAGTAGCCTGACGCAGAATCTTTTCACTTTCGAGCTTTTGAACACCAAGTTCTGCACCGAATCCCAGTGACTTACCGCCAATTCTTTTTTCAATAATTTTTTCAATACCGTCAAAAGCACCGCCGCAGATAAACAGAATATTAGATGTATCAATTTGAATAAATTCCTGCTGTGGATGCTTTCTTCCGCCTCCCGGAGGAACATTGGAAACCGTGCCCTCAAGAATTTTCAGCAAAGCCTGCTGAACACCCTCACCGCTTACATCACGTGTGATTGAACGATTTTCGCTTTTACGTGAAATCTTATCAATCTCATCAACATATATAATGCCGCGCTGAGCCTTTTCAATATCAAAATCTGCAGCCTGGATTAGCCGGAGCAGAATATTTTCAACATCCTCACCAACATAACCAGCCTCGGTAAGCGTTGTTGCGTCTGCAATTGCAAAGGGCACATTCAGTATCCTTGCAAGAGTCTGCGCAAGCATTGTTTTACCTACACCTGTCGGACCCAAAAGCATAATATTACTTTTCTGCAGTTCAACATCACCGCTGCCGCCGTCCGAATAAATACGTTTATAATGATTATAAACAGCAACTGCCAATGCTCTTTTTGCATCGTCCTGTCCGATTACATACTCATCAAGCTTAGCCTTGATTTCACTTGGCTTAGGGAGCGTTAAATCCTCATTTGAGGACTTATGCGGAATATTGGGTGCGGAGCTTTCTTCAATCAAATCCATACAAAGACTGACGCATTCATCACAGATGAACACACCGGGACCTTCAATCAGCTTATGCACCATAGCCTCGCTCTTTCCGCAGAAAGAACAGCGTGCAATTGCATTTCGTGAATCATCACGAGCCATAAAATCTACCTCAATTATCTTTTATCAATAACCTTATCAACAAGACCGAACTCAAGAGCCTCCTGTGCAGAAAGCCAATTATCTCTGTCGGTTGCAGCAGTTAACTCTTCAAGAGTTCTGCCGCAATTTTCAGCCATAATAGAATTCAGCTTTTTCTTGGTTCTAAGGATATGCTGGGCAGCAATTTCAATTTCGGTTGCCTGACCCTCTGTTCTGCCGAGAGGCTGATGAATCATAACCTCAGCATTAGGCAGACAAATTCTTTTGCCCTTGGCACCGCTTGAAAGCAAAAATGCACCCATTGATGCAGCCATACCCATACAAATGGTTGAAACATCGCATTTGATATACTGCATTGTATCATAAATAGCCATACCGTCTGTAACAGAACCACCCGGACTATTGATATAAAGGCTTATATCCTTTTCACTATCCTGTCCTTCAAGAAAAAGAAGCTGTGCTACAACAAGAGAAGCCGTTGTCGAATTAACCTCATCCGAAAGAACAATAATTCTGTCATTTAAGAGTCTTGAATAAATATCCATTGAACGCTCGCCGGCGCTGGTTTGCTCAAGAACATAGGGTACTAATGCCATAAAATTCACTATCCTTATCAATAATATTAATTATTCTTAACAATAATTACGCTTTAACAGCAGACTCTACAACAAGGTCAAGAGCCTTTCTTGTTTTAATGTCAGAAGCAAGCTGGTCAGCAGGAACAGCAGCCTTAATCTGATCTGCCTCCATCTTATACTGATCTGCAAGCTTAGCAACCTCTGCATCAATTTCTTCATCAGTTACTTCAATATTTTCAGCAGCAACAATAGCCTCAAGAGCAATTGAAGCTTTAACCTGATTTTCAGCACCTTCTCTGAAGGTCTTCTTAAATGTATCCATATCCTGTCCCATATATGAGAGATATGTATTCAAATCAATACCCTGCATCTGAAGTCTGTAGCTGTAGTCCTGAACCATTTCATTTGTTCTGCTTTCAAACATACATTCAGGAATTTCACATTCCATATTCTCTACAACCTGCTCAATAAGCTGATTTTCAAAGTCAGCCTTTGCATCAGCCTCTTTCTTTTCACTCAGACTCTTTTTAATATCAGCCTTGAGCTCATCAAGTGTATCAAACTCAGAAACATCCTTTACAAATTCATCATCAAGCTCAGGCATTTCCTTTGTCTTGATTTCGTGAATTTTACACTTGAACACAGCATCCTTGCCTGCAAGCTCAGCAGCATATTCTTCTGGGAAAGTAACATTAACGTCAAATTCCTCATCAATCTTATGACCTGCAACCTGCTCCTCAAAGCCCGGGATAAATGAACCTGAACCAAGCTCAAGAGGATAATTTTCACCCTTGCCGCCATCGAAAGCAACACCGTCAACAAAGCCTTCAAAATCAATTTCAGCAGTATCGCCCATCTGAGCCTCTCTGTCATCCACTGAAACAAGACGAGAATTTCTGTCTCTCATATTTTCAAGCTCTGTATCAACATCCTCGTCACTTGCTTCTGTCGGAAGCATTGTTGCCTTAAGACCCTTATAATCACCAAGCTTAACCTCAGGATATACTGTGACTTTCATTTTCATTTCAACACCTTCAGCCTTGCTCATTACAGGAACATCAAGATCGAAAGGCTGGTCAACTGTTCTAAGACCTGCTTCTTCAATAGCCTCTGATACAGCCTTAGGATATACTATTTCAAGAGCCTCTTCATAGAATGCACCTTCGCCGTAAACCTTTTCAATCATACCCTGAGTTGCCTTACCCTTACGGAAGCCGGGAAGCTGAATTGATTTTCTCTGCTTCATATATGCAGACTTACAAGCATCAGCAAACACCTCAGGTGCAACTGTTACTTCAATTTCATAAGTATTTGTATCTACTTTATTAGATGACTTAAGTGCCATAATTATGGTCCTCCTAACAAAATTTTCTAATCATCAAAGTGGCATTATACCATATATTATTAACAATATCAAGTGTTTTAAAATTTCTTAATTAAATACGGAGTAAATTGCAGTCTGTCGGCTGAAATTAATTTGAAATGAATTCCGTCGACAATATCATTGACAGAAAATCTTGCTGCCATACCGTGAAGATGCCCATAATAACAATTTCTTATACCATATTCTTTTAAAAGGTTCAGAATTTCTTCACACTTATCATTTGTAGTAATAGGCGGATAATGTAAAAATACAATTTTTTCATCATTAAGAGCAGTATCAAGTGACAGCTTAAGGCGCAGCACTTCGCGATTCAACACTCTTTCATCCTTTTCCTCAGGACTGTCAAAAAACCATCCTCTGCTGCCGCACACGGAAAAGCCGTCAAAATCAAAAGCATTATTATGAAGAAATTTGATTGTTTCAAATTTATTTTCCAGCAAAAAATGATTCATTTTTGTTAAGGTATTCCACCAATAATCATGATTACCTTTTGAAATTATTTTAGTTCCGTTAAGCTTATTTATAAAATCAAAGTCAGGTATAAGCTGTTCAAAATTCATTGCCCAGCTGATATCCCCTGCGATGATTACATAATCATCTTTTGTGACTAAATTATTCCAGTTTTTCTCAATTCTGGCAGTATAATCCTGCCATCCTGCAAATGTGTCCATCGGCTTGTCAGTACCAAAAGACAGATGTGTATCAGCAATAGCAAATAGTGACATTATTTCTCCTTGAATAAAAGCACAGCACATTCAAATAATATAATTGAAGGGAGTGAAAAGTAATGAATAAAGAAATTAAAGGAATCAAATGCGAAGTAAAGAACTGCAAGTATCACGATATGTCAAACTGCTGCACAGCAGGTCAGATTACAGTTGGTGACAGATCAGCAACAAGCTGTTCTGATACCAAATGTCAAACATTTGAATGCTGTGACACCTGCGAATGCAGATAACAATTTAACAAAAAAAGGCTCCATAAGGAGCCTTTTTTTATAAATCTAAGAGCTTGAATACCATTTGGCTCATATCTTCTTTATTACATACATCCGTAAATCTTACCGTCTTATCCTTAAGTGAAGCGAGCGGCTTTGGTACATCAGCATCGGTTGCTTTGTTGAGTGCGTCAACCATTTCAAACTCATCAAGCTGTGCTGTATCTCCATCAAGAGCATTTAAAACACTTGCTGAAAATTTGTAAGGTGAAGCAGTTGAGTCAATGACAGTAGGAATATCGTCACCGGTTTCAGCAACGTAATCGTCATAAACCTTAACAGCAACAGCGGTATGTGTGTCGCAAAGATACTTAAAGCCGTCAAAGTGTGCTTTGATTGTACTGTCAACGTTTTCCTCACTTGTATAGCCAGCAGAGAAAATTTCTTTAATGCTTGCAATCAGTTCATCACTGACTGTATATTCGCCCTTATCCGAAAGCTGACCCATCAAATCTGCAACAAGTTCAGCATTTTCACCGCTCATATGATATAAAAGTCTTTCAAGGTTTGATGAAATAAGAATATCCATTGACGGTGATGTGGTTGTGTAGAAATCACGATTTCTGTTATAAGTACCGGTTTTTAGGAAATCAGTAAGAACATTGTTTGAGTTGGATGCACAAACAAGCTTTTTAATCGGCAGACCCATTTTCTTTGCATAATAGCCTGCAAGAATGTTGCCGAAGTTGCCTGTAGGAACGACAACATTAATTTCGTCACCTGCTTTGATTTTGCCCATTTCAAGCATATCACAGTAGGTTGAAAAATAGTAAACAATCTGCGGAACAAGTCTGCCCCAGTTGATTGAGTTAGCTGATGAGAACATCATATTCTTTTCAGCAAGCTGTGCCTTGATTTCTGCATTTGTAAAGATGGACTTAACAGCACTCTGTGCATCGTCAAAATTACCATTGATTGCACAGACAGCAACATTGTCACCCTCCTGTGTTGTCATCTGCAGCTTCTGCATTGGCGAAACACCATCAACAGGATAGAAAACAAGAATTTTTGTATTGTCAACATTCTTAAAGCCCTCAAGAGCAGCCTTGCCTGTATCACCTGATGTGGCAACAAGAATAACGATTGTTTTGCCGTCAGCAGTCTTCTTGGCAGAAACTGTCATAAGATAAGGCAAAAGCTGGAGAGCCATATCCTTAAAAGCACAGGTCGGACCGTGCCACAGCTCTAAAATATTTTTATTACCATCAACATTAACTGTCGGAGCAATTTTTGATGATGAAAACTTTTCAGCAGCATAAGCACCCTCAACGCAGTAGCTCAGCTCTTCCTCTGTAAAATCTGTCAAAAACTCCTTCAGTACAGTTTTTGCTCTGTCAATATAAGACATTGAAACCATTGAAGAAATTTTGTCGATAGAAAACTGTGGAAGCTCAACAGGTACGAAAAGACCGCCTTCCTCACTGATACCCTGAGCAATTGCCTGTGCAGCACTTACTCTGATTGAATTATCTCTTGTAGATGTATATAACATAGCATTTATCTCCTAAATAAAATCATATCTATTTTATAATAAGTCAAAAGCATTTTCAAGATGTTTTACAGAATTTATTTTATTATTGTCAGTATATACCTCAACAACATCAAATCGAGGCTGTAATTTTGTTGAATGTGTTGCTAAATATTGCTTTGCAGACATTATAATTTTATTCTGCTTTGGTTTGTCAACAAACTCACCCGGTGTGGCGATTGAATGAATATCTCTCTGCTTGACCTCAACAAAGCATATATGTTTTTTATTGTAAACGATTAAATCAATTTCACCAAATCGGGTAGTATAGTTTGCTTCAAGAAGCTTGTATTTTTTCTTTCTGAGATAGTTTGCTGCTTCTATCTCCCATAATTTACCTTTGTTGTTCATTTTTATTACAACCTGTCAAAAATTTCTTTAAAAAGGTTTTGCGGTGAATGGGTGAAACACCGTATTTTTCAAGCATTTCATAATGCAGCTTTGTGCCGTAGCCTTTATGCTTTTCAAATTGATATTCCGGATATTTTTCTGCCATTTCAAGCATATATCTATCTCTTGATACCTTTGCAATAATTGATGCAGCGGCAATGTTCGCACTCTTGCCGTCTCCTTTAACTATTGCTCTTTGTGCAATATCAAGTCCGGGGGTTTTATTGCCGTCAATCAGTGCAATATGAGGCTTAATACTTAAGCCCTCAACTGCTCTGCGCATAGCAAGAAAGGTTGCCTGAAGAATATTGATTTCATCAATCTCTTTTTCTGTTGCGATACCAACACTATAAGCAAGGCACTCATTTACAACCTTATCAAAAAGCTCTTCACGCTTTTTTTCGCTGAGCTTTTTTGAGTCATTAACACCATCAATGATATGACCCTTCGGCAAAATGACAGCAGCCGCATAAACAGGTCCTGCAAGAGGTCCCCTGCCTGCCTCATCAACACCGCAAACAATTTCATAGCCATCGCTATAGGCTATATTTTCATATTCTAACCAATCCATAATTAAGGCAGCTCAAGGGTAATTTTACCCAGCTTTCCTCCCCTAAATTCATCACACAGCATAACTGCAGTGCGTTCATAATTTATTTCTCCGCCTTTAATGAGAAATCCGCGTTTCTTACCGATAAGCTCCAATATTTCCCATCCCTGCAAATCATCAACGCTGTCAAGCTTATAGCGTTCCGTTATAGAATTCGGTCTTGTTTTGGCAAGCACCTCAAGCAATCGGCATGACAAGGTTTCAAGGTCTGTTATTTCATCCTTAACAGCACCTGTGAAAGCAAGATTGTCACCAACCTGCGGGTCATCAAATTTGGGCCACAAAACACCGGGAGTATCAAGCAGCTCAATTCCATTACCCACAGCAAACCACTGCTGCTGGCGGGTAACGCCTGCTTTGTCAGCAACCTTTGCTTTACTGCCGCCTGCCATTCGGTTGATAAAAGAAGATTTTCCGGTATTAGGAATACCTACAACCATAAGCCTTAATGCCTTACCGGACATTCCCTTTGACTCGTTCTTTTCTATTGTCTTAGCAAGTGCCTGTCTGACCGTGGGGATAAATTTGTTAAGACCCTTGCCCGTTCTGCAATCCACAGGCAAAGCACACATTCCCTTTGATTTATAATAATCAATCCACAGCTTAGTAGCATTACTGTCGGCAATATCGCACTTATTCAAAAGAACAATCCTCGGCTTATTTTTAATAATATCATTTAACTCAGGATTTGAAGAGCTGTATGGAATACGAGCATCAACAAGCTCAACAACACCGTCAACAAGAGTAAGACTTTCCTTAATTATGCGTCTGGTTTTAGCCATATGACCCGGAAACCACTGAACAGTCTGTTTTTGAAAATCCGCCATACTTCCCCTCCTTTTAATAATGTATTAATTATACTTTATATTAAAGAAAATTGCAAATGAAAAATGAGAGCAGGATATTTTCACTGCTCTCATTCAGTCTTATTGTGTTTGTGCCGTTTTCAAAATCAATGCATAATCCTTCGCATTTATTATACCATCATGAACAACATCAAGATATTGAACAGATTCAGGCATTTTATCATCAACAAAAGCGTTGATATATTTATTATCCCACAGCACCATAACATCATTTGCCTCCACAGTAAAAACGGCACTGCAGTTTTTGCAATTGTAAACAAAGCAACTGTCCTGAATATCCACGGCAAATACAGAAATATGCTCAGAACAGCTGGGCGGCTCATTAAGTTTCCCGGTTATTACAGGGGAATAGAATTTTACCCCGTCAACCTCCACGCATGCCCTTAGCGTTATATCCGACTTATCTTGAATAGCTGGCAAATCCGAGTAATTCAATACTATATTTCTGTCATCTCCGTCAACATAAAAATCAAGACTGAATGTCTGCGAAGCTACAGACAATTCATTATATTTATAATCATACAGACAATTATACTTTATATTACTTGCATAATCAAACAAATCAAAATCAAAGTTTTTACTTTTAATTTTAAACATTGCCGAAGAGCTGTCATATGAAACAACATTTATTGCATTTTCATTTTTTATAAGCTGAATATGATTGTTTTTTGCATATAACGCCGCAGCCGACCCGTCAGGTGCAAAAATCTTACTGCTGCCTATATTCAAAAAATTAATTGAAATTGCTTTTAAGCTTTCCGACAGCACCATATTCAGATTATTAACATTACTCATATTCAAATTTGTCAATGACGGAGCAAAAAGCATTTTCAAGTCAGAAGCATCATACGAAAGTTCTTTGCAGGTCGGAATCCACAGCACTTGCAAAGGCGACTGCTTATCACCATGAAGTGTCGGTTCTGTTTTAGTATCAATATAATTCGCACATTTCGGCATATAAAGAACCTTCAGATTATTTGACGCCTTAAAACCGGAAGACATTCGCATAATATTGTCAAAATACATTTCTTCAACATAAGAATTGTCAAAACATTTCGGATCAAGTACACCGGTTATATTTGGAAGTTTTAACACTCTTATGTGGGAATAGGTTATGTATTTTTCAAGCAGACTGAAATTTTTCACTTTCGGAGCATCAAATGTATCAATATAACAAAACGACAATGCATCGCTCGCCAGTGTGTCAATATTTGATGCATCGAAATTCTTAAGCATTGTACAGCCGTCAAAGCAATGTGTACCAAGATATGAAACCTTTTCAGCATTAATTTTCTGCAAATATTTACAGTATGCAAAATCATAGTCACCTATTCTCTTAAGCTGTGGCGCGTTCACATTGATAAGTGTTGATGATGTAAAAACATTTTTAGCACCTGTATAATGCACGGCATTCGGAATATCGAGATAAACGATACCGGTGCCCTCAAAATCACTGCTGTTAAGCTTAGTGAGCTTTTCACCAAAATCAATAGAATGAAGCATTGTGCAGTTTTTAAATGAACCGCTGACACTGCTGACATTCGGCATTATTTCATCACGCAGATTACTGCAGCCTGAAAAAGCATTTACAAGTGTAGCAGCACCAATAGCAGTTATATGCTTAAGGGTTCTGAGATTTTCAAAGCCATGGTTTATTTTCTTTACAGTATCCGGCAAAACAACAGAAGTGACCTGAGAGTTGGTAAAAGCATTTTTCCCAATCTCAACAGGTGTAATTCCATTGATTTTTTCAGGAACAATTATATTCTTTTGGTCGGAATCAAAGGATGTTATAACACCAAAAATATTTATTTTGAAATCCTTTTCGGAAGCATAGTGCAAAACAGAATAATGACAAGACTTTATATCACTTAAATACCCCTCATTATCAAAAACAGCATAGTTAATCTGAACATCATTATCTATATTTATCGGTTTATCATAAACAATTCCGTTTCGCAGAGTAGGAACTGACAAATCTGTTGTGTAAATTATCGTTCCATTTTCAGGTATATTTTCAAAACTCAGGGTCTGAGGGGTATCATATAGTTTTTCCTCCAAATCAGGTTCTGCGCACAATGTACGCTCATTCACAATATTTGTTATACTAAGCATACCGCTACCAAAATATGCAGCCTCGTCGTCATTCATAGCAATACTGTTAGACAATATAGTCTGCTTAATTTCCGACGGCTTACTATCAGGCTGATTCATCAAGACATATGCACAGGCTGAAGACACAAAGGGGGCAGCAAGTGAAGTGCCCGAACTGCTTGAATAAGAATTATTAAGAGCAGCAGTATAAACATTTTCACCTGGTGCAGCAACATCAATTTCATCACCATAATTTGAAAAACTGCTGATATGCATTTGACAGTCATATGCACCTACAGTTATTGCAGAGTCTGCACCCGCAGGTGACAAATATTTTGTCGGAAGATTATCATTGCCTGATGCTATAACAACAGTTATACCGGCAGCAACAAGACGCTCGCATAGCTCTGCCTGCAAATCTTCTTCTTCAAAATTGTAAGCACCGAAGCTTAGATTAAGAATATCAGGCTTTTCCTTTTCACTTAAAATATATTCTGCGACCGCAATAAACTGAGCAACCGTGCCCTTTCCAAGGTTGTTTAAAAACTTGTATGGTTTAATTTTTACATTTGCAGGTGTGGACTCAGCTATAATTCCTGATACAGCAGTACCGTGCCCTTCATCATCAGATGAGTCATTCGGTTTACCGCTGCTGCTGAAATTTATATTATTTTCTATGATTCTATCTGCAAAGAGCTTGTGACTATAGTCGATGCCTGAATCAATGACTCCGATAACAATTTCATCATAATCATCACTGTTATAATGATTTTTATTATTTTCTATATCAAGATGCTCGTAGCTCCACATATCCGCATCAGTGCTCACTTCACCATCAGCAGAATCCTCCGCCGCTGTTATAATACTATCACTGCAAAGCTCATAGCCTTTTGAAGCAAGCATTTCTTTATCGCTTTGAAAGCTGTCGTCATCCTCATACTGCAGAATTTGATAACCAATACCGAAAATTGATGAAACAGAATTGGTATCTGTAAGCTCTTCATCCGTTTTTACAATAATTCTGTTTGTAGACAGACCGATATTATTTTTATCTTCATCAAACTTCTGTTCATAATCATTATAGCTTGATGTAAGGCTTTTCAAATCAGATACAAAGGATAGTACTTCATTTTCAGTATATTCTTTCTGACGGGAAAAGCGTATAGGTATACCTGTAAATAATGACGCTAACAGTGCAATAGCCACAAGGATTGAAAAAGCAGAATTCACTGATTTTTTGACCGTGAACATTATAAATACACCCCAAAAATAAATATAATACTCCTATTACATCATATCATTATTGTTCTTATTTTGTCAATACACAATAAAAAATCACAGCCGTATTTCGGCTGTGATTTTTTATATTTTATACTGATATTACTGAATGCTTTCCTTAACCTTAGCTGCCTTACCAACACGGTCACGAAGGTAATAAAGCTTAGCACGGCGAACCTTACCGTGACGAACAACGTCAACCTTAACAACATTTGGTGAATGCATTGGGAACACTCTCTCAACACCAACACCATATGAAAGGCGGCGAACTGTAAAAGTCTTAGAAATACCTGAGCCCTTAACAGCGATTACTGTACCCTCAAACATCTGGATTCTTTCACGAGAACCCTCACGGATGTTAACTGATACCTTAACAGTATCACCGATACCGAACTTTGGAAGTTCTGCCTTAATGCTGTCCTGCTCGATTAATTTAAGTGCGTCCATTTTAATTTCCTCCTTATTATTTATGAGATGTTCATAACAAAATCTAATGAAATTGAAAGCGGACCATCCATTTTAAATGCTCACACATTGGGCATTTAAGCTCGTTGCAAGAGATACAACGGAACAAATGCTGATATATAATATCACACTATTATTGAAAATGCAAGCATTTTATCTAAATTCTTTACAATCCTTATCAAGAAGTGCTATTCTTGCAATACTTTTCCACTCAAAATCCATATCAATCAACCTTATGATTGTGTCAAAAAGTAATGACGGATTCAGATTTTTTTCTCCGCCTGCAAGCAAGCGGATATTAAGAATAATTATATCATCCCTGATTGAAATATTATATCTGTCAATAAAAGGCTTGATATTCGTTTCTTTAAGGACCTTTCTTCTTCCCTGCTTGCCTTTCTTCAATGCGGTTATTTCTTCACCTGAAAGCAAGTCGGAAATTTTCCCGAGTGCTTCTTCATTATCTGCAAACTGAAATTTATATACATAATCACTATATACAATTTCGCTGTTATCACGGAAATTGTCGTAAACATCAACAATCTTCAAATCAGAAGGCAAAACAGCATTCATTCTGCTTTTTATATCAGCATTGTCAATACTGTCAATCAGTCTTATATCAACACTCTCGCAAAGGCTTTCAACACCAAGTGACAGAGGCAGTGAAAAGCTCATATAAGGATGAGGATTAAAGCCCTCAGTATACCAAAGCGGTATTTCTGCTCTTTTAAAAGCTCTGCTCATCGCACGGTTAATATCAAGATGACTGATATATTTCAGTCTGCCTGTTTTAGAAAAACGAAGTCTAACCTCTCGCATCACAATTACCTCCGTTTAACTTATTGGCACCACAGCCTGCACATTTAATTCTGCAGTGAGGGGTGGTTTCATTCATATGAGCCTTTTTATTTTCATTTTCAAGGAACTTTCTGCTGACACCGAAATCAAGGTGATCCCAAGGCAGAAGTTCTGCAAATTCACGTTTTCTGTGTGTATAGAAATGCGGATCAATACCACATTCATCAAAAGCCTGCATCCAAGCATCAAAATTAAACTGATCATCCCAGGAATCAAATTTGCATCCAAGTTCAAATGCATGAAGCAGCACTTTCCCAAGTCGCCTGTCACCACGTGCAAGAACACCCTCAAGCAGAGATGTCGGCGTTTCGTGATAAGACACTTTTATCTTCTTTGACGGAATACTTTCAAGCAAATGCTTCTGCTTTGCTTTCAGCGAGTCCATTGTATCCTCAGGCTCCCACTGGAACGGGGTAAATGGCTTTGGAATAAATGAAGCACAGGAAATTGAAACCTGACATCCACTCCCCTTCTGCCTTTTAGGATTTTTATAAAAGGCATGAATAACCTCCATGCCGAGGTTTGCAATACCCTCAATATCCTCCATTGTTTCTGTCGGCAGACCCATCATAAAATAGAGTTTAACGGATGACCAGCCATTGTCAAAGGCTTTTGTGCAGGTTCTTATCACCTCTTCCTCCGTTACGTTTTTATTAATAACGTCACGAAGTCTTTGTGTACCTGCCTCAGGAGCGAATGTGAGTCCCGAGCGTCTGACCTTATTAAGCTGTTCAACAAGCTTGTCCGAGAAATTATCAACTCTGAGGCTTGGCAGTGACAGATTAATATTTTCCTTTACAGTCCAGTCAATAAGCGTAGTAAGCATATTGTTAACATCACTGTGGTCACTGGTAGACAAAGAACAAAGCGATATTTCATCATAGCCTGTTGAATCAATGAGTGCTCTGCATTGTTCATTTATTGTATCAACACTTTTTTCTCTTATCGGTCGATAAATAAATCCCGCCTGACAGAAACGGCAGCCGCGAATGCATCCTCTGAAAATTTCCTCAACGGCTCTGTCATGAACAATGTTTATATAGGGCACAACAAATTCCTTTGGATAATAGACCTTGTTCATATCGCTGATAATAGATTTTTTAACCTTTTCAGGAGCATTGTTAATAGGCTTGAGTTCTTTAAGTGTACCATCATCATTATAGCTGTCCTCATAAAACGAAGGAACATATATACCTGTGATATCTTTTGCCTTCTGCAAAAACGCCTGCTTTGACAAACCCTTTAATTTACACGATTTAAGCAAATCAATCACTTCATTTGTTGATTCCTCGCCTTCGCCAAGGAAAATAATATCAGCAAAATCAGCAACAGGCTCAGGATTACAGCAGCAAGGACCTCCAAAGCACACAATCGGTGTTAAACCCTTTCTGTCACAGGACTTAAGAGGAACACCTGCCAAATCAAGCATATTGAGTACATTTGTATAACAAAGCTCATACTGCAGTGTAAAGCCTATCATATCAAAATCTCTGATATAATCTCCGCTTTCAAGCGCAAAAAGAGGAACACTGTTTTTTCTGAGCTGTTCCTCCATATCATTATCAGGTGCAAAAACACGTTCACACCAGGCATCTTTTCTTTCATTGACTAAACCATAAAGTATTTTCATACCAAGGTGGCTCATACCGATTTCATATGTATCAGGAAAGCAAAACGCATAGCGGATATCAACTTCATTCTTATCCTTCACAACAGCATTAAGCTCACCGCCTATATATCTTGCAGGCTTCTGAACATACTGTAATAATTTTTCAACCTCTTTTTTCATACAAACCCTCAATAATTAAAACTATATATAATTAAATAACAAACTATAAATATCAAAGAAAACGATTTATAAACAACAAGCATATAGACTGCTAACGGAATTAAAAGTGCTAAAGTAATACATCCAAGCACTTTTGACAGTCTGTAGCTGAACAACCTGATTACCCTGCCAAAATCAATTGGATAAACCGGTAGCATATTAAGCACAAACAAAAGCAGATTAATCTCATTTTTCAGCATCAGATACAGCACCAGATTTACCAAAGGACCTGCAAGAAGAACAAGACATTCTTTCGTTTTTGACAACGGTGTACTGTACTTCAATGCCAAACCGTAATATGACAGTTTTAAGCTGTCGGGTTTACCGCCGCAAATCAATAACACAAAAAAATGACCTGACTCGTGCAATGCAGAATAAATAAGCAAATCAATAATACTTTCTGCACCAAGCAAAACAGCAAATGAAAGCATTAGAAAAAAAGAGTAATCCACTGTCAGATAAAAACCGAAAAGCTTAATTCTCACCTAATCACCATAAAATAATACGACAGGCGATGAATAATAATTACTTCTTATTTCTTTTATCTATATAGCTTTGCAGAATTACAACTGCAGAAACTGCATCAACCGTATTCTTCCGCTTTTTACCGCAAACATTGTTAGAAGAAAGAATATCGTGAGCAATAACAGTTGTTAATCTTTCATCCTCAAAATCAACAGGAATATCAATTTCACTTTTCAAAAGCTCGCCAAGCTCACGGCACTTTTCAGCCCTGAAGCCATAGCTGCCGTCCATATTTCTTGGCAGTCCGATTACAACCATTTCAGCCTTTTCTTTATTAATTATTTCAATCAGCCTTGCAGCAAGCTTCGGCTGATAAGATTCTTTAATCACCGCATAGGCACTTGCAAGTATTTCACGAGCATCACAAAAAGCAACACCTGTTCTTGCATCACCATAATCAATTGACATAATTTTCATACACAATTACCATTTTGCAAAAAGGGAAATCGGAATGTTCCGATTTCCCTATAATATTTAATTATCATTTTCTCCGCTGGCAGCCGTAGTTTCAGGTGCAGCAGTTGTTGTGTTGCCGCCTGAATTGCTGTTGCTGCTCTCACTTGTATCAGCAGACTCCTGCTTTCCGGTCGTTGCCTCAGCATGACCGCCGCAATAGCCCGGCAGATTGTCAGCATCATACCAGCCATAATTGCCTGAACCGGATGACAGCTTGCCGCAGGAGCTGCAATATGCTCTCTGCACTATACCATCAAATTCGGGGAATGTTGATGACAAATCTTCTCCCCTTGCTTCAAGCTTTTCATAAACTTCACCAAACACGGTTTTCCAAATGGTACCCGCAGGGTTACTTGACAGACTGTAATGAACTTCTTTAGGGGTATCATAGCCATACCACACAGCAGCTACAAAGTTTGGTGTGCCGCCTACAAACCAACGGTCCTTATCATCATTAGTTGTACCGGTTTTACCAAAGCACTCAATACCCGAAAGCTTATATGAGGTACCTGTACCCTGTGTCATAACTGTCTGCAGCAGCTTATTCATAAGCCAAGCAGTGCTTTCACTCAAAGCCTCCTGCTTTGTTTCATCAGGCTTCTTTTCAATAATCACATTATCCTGACTGTCTGTAACCTTATAGTAAGAATAAGGCTCATAATAATTGCCGCCGTTGCCGAACGAAACATATCCAGCCGTCAAATCAAGAACAGTTGCACCATTGGTTAATGAGCCCAATGCCAACGGACCGTAATCAACGTCACGTATACTGTCAATTGTTGAAAGGTGGAAATTTTCTGTAAGGAATTCATATGAATAATCAACAGAAATCATATCAAGTGTTCTTGCTGCAACAGTATTGAGTGACTGTGCAAGACCATACTGCAAGGTGACATTATTGCTTGAATAACCACCGCCCTGATTATGAGGCCACGGCTCACCCTCAACCTGCATAAACGGTGCATCCTTAATGTGTGTTGACCAGTAAATATTTACATTATCATCATTTTTACTTTTTTCAAGTGCAGGTGCATAAACAGAAAGTGGCTTTATAGATGAGCCGGCAGGACGTGTTGACTGAGATGCTCTGTTAAGAAGCATTGCACCTTTATTCTTGCCTGTACCGCCGATTATGCCGAGAACTCTTCCCTCATAATCCATAATACACATAGCACCCTGAACTGTTTCATCGGGCATACGTTTATAATTCTCGTATACATCCTCAAGCGAATCCTGAACATCAAAATCAATTGCAGAATAAATCTTAAGACCGCCGCCATAAACAAGGTCGTGAGCTTTTTTACTTGTATAGCCCATTTTCTGCAAATCTTCCTGAACAGAGCTGATAACAAAGTCGACATAATAATTTGTGATATCATCGTTATCCTTTTTCACAGACTGCTCTTTAAGCTGTGAGCCTTTATAATTTTCACTGTTTGTGAAAATCATTTCATAGTCCATAGCCTCCTTATACTGCTCATCATTAAGGAAACCGTTTTCTTTGGAATTCATTTCACCAAGAATCCATTCCTGTCTTGTTCTGTTATTTTCAGGATTAATCAAAGGATCATAATAAGTGGGCGCCTTTGTAATTGCTGCAATGCTGGCACACTCTGCTGCATTAAGGTCTGAAACCTCTTTGCCGAAATAAACCTCTGCGGCAGTTTTAACACCATAACAGCCGTTTGAAAGATAAATTGTATTGAGATAAGCCTCAAGAATTTCTTCCTTGGTATAATTTCTCTCAAGATTAAGTGCTCTTAAAATCTCATTGAACTTTCTTACATAGGTTACCTTGTTGTCGTCAGTCAGGTTCTTGATCAACTGCTGAGTAATTGTTGAACCGCCCTGGTCATTCTGTTTGATAAAAACACCAATCGTTCTTTTCCAGTCAACACCGTGGTGCTTTCTGAATCTCTTATCCTCGGTAGCGATAATGGTATTAGGCATATATTCGCTCATTTCATCAAGATCAACCCAGATACGGTTTTCCTCACCATGGAGTCGTGTAATTTCAACAATATCGTCACCATCATTGCCGTAAATGAATGAGGTTTGATTCTGAGAAAGAGCCTGCTCTGTCAAATCAAACACAGGGTCGCCGTATACCACACTGTAACCGTAAATAGCAATAACCGAAAAACAAACTATACCCACTACGCCAACAATCATCAGCATACCAAGAATAACCTTAGCAACGCTATTCAAGGTTTTTCTGGGCTTTCCGCCTTTAGCTTTATTCTTTTTGGCATTTTTAGCTGCAAGCTCTTTTTCAATCTCTCTCCCGCGCTGAATCTTTTTATTCTTTTTTTCGGGAGTCGGAACATTATATGAGCTTGGCAATTTATTAGAGCTATTGTCTTCACGCTTCTGCTTGTCCTCATCAAAGGCTTTTGCAGAATTATTCATAAATGATTCAAGCAAATCATCATAATTATTTGAAGCCATTTTCATACCTCCATAAACATTAGTCTAATTTATTATATTACAGTATTTTAAATAAATAAAGGGGTAATTTGTAAATAATTATTCAATCAGTTAATAAATCTTGCTCTTTTTTTATTAATCGCCACAAGTCTTTGTGTAACAATCAGTTCGTCATACGTCTGCTTAGCTCTTACAAACAACCAGAATTTCTTTCCGCATTCGCTGCATACACCTGAATTTCTAAAAGTATTATTGTTGAATTCATATTTACCGAATGGTGAAACAGAGCCGCTGCACGCAGGACATTTCAGCTCAACCTTATTTACATCAAAGTCACCATAAACAGGCTTATTTATGAAATAGGATTTAAACACAAGCCGTTCAAAAAAACCAGCATCACACTTTACAATAAATTTGCTGAACTTGTCCTTGTCAAAAACCTTTTTCAAGCAATATGCAGTAACAAAGCAATCTTCAAGCGCACGGTGAAATTTAGCCGTATCCACATCAACACCAAACTTTTCAGCACATCTTGACAGACTTATCTGTGAACCGTTATGGTCATTTATAAACTGCATACAGTAGCTTTGAGCATCGGCATAATAGTGCATAAATTCAACATCAGAGGTATTTTTAAAGCGCTTATAATTATCGGCAAGGGTATAAAGGTCACTGTTTGACCAGCTAAGAAAAACCACATTGCTTCCCCTGCTCCAGCGTGAAAAATCTGCAAAGGCTTCATCAAAAGATATGCCTTCCGCTCTTATTTCCTCCATAGTAATGTGGGTAAGCTTTTTAAAATTAGAGCCGAGTTTTTTTGACAGACGAGGATAAATTAACTGCTTAAATGTATCAACAACCTCAAAATCATCATTAAGCTTAACAGCACCGATTTCTATAATTTCATTTATTCCCTTTTTGGTTCTGTAATTAAATGCATTATTCCATTCTAAATCAAAGATAATATATTCCATAATCATCACACTTATCTAAAAAAAATAACCTTGCATACGCAAGGTTACTTCTCTTAAAAACTTATCCTATAAAAAGAAATACAAGGAATGCAGCAAGAACAATTATAAAGAAAACTACAATTAACCATTTTGTAATTCTTTCAAGTTTTGCTTCAATAGTTCTTCCCTTAGATTTGCCTAAAAAGGTTTCAGCACCGCCGGCAATAGCACCGGAAAGGTTCTGAGAACGACCCTCCTGCATAAGTACAACGATAGTTATAATTACAGATGCAATAATAAGAATTGCACCAAATACATAATGATACCAGGACATAGTTATTCCTCCGTTAATCTAAATTACTAATGGATTATATCACAATAGCTGTTATAATGCAAGCACTTTTTTTAAAAGTTAAAAAGTAATTTGCTCTGCTATATCCGCCTCTCCCGGCAGAGCACCTGCCGCAGGAAGATTTTTGGCTCTGAAGCGCCATTCTTTTTCAAATTCATTCTCAAAATGGATGTGAATAGAAAGTACCTTATGTGTCTTTTTCAGCTTCATTGCAGCTATTCCCAGCGTATCCTTGGTAGTTTTAGGCAAAATACCTGCAGTATTAATAAGAAGCTTCCTTCCGCCTGAAGAGCTTAACACAATATCCGTATCTTCCTTTATATAAATTGCACCTGCAAGCGGTGATTTATTCGAGTAAGCGTTAATTAGTTTTTTTCTGTTTGTTTTTGTTGCATATGCCGACATATCAACCTTAGCAAGCTTTCCGTTTTCAAACGCAAACAGCATATATCCTGAATACTCGCTGAGCACCGCCATATAGACAACCTGCTCACCCTCATCCATATCAAGCTTTGATGGTACATATTCGCCGAGAACAGATGCCTTTGTATCCGCAAAATCATCAGCCTTTGATTTGTATACCTGATGATTATTGGTAAAGAACAGCAATTCATCCTTGTTTGAGCATTCGATTTCAGGGAGCATTCTATCACCCTCTTTAACCTTCTGTTCACCGCTCATACGAAGATTAGCTGTTTTAATTTTTTTAAGATAGCCCTGTTCTGACAAAAAGAGCGTTACGGGATAATCGGCAATCTCAATAACCTCGGCAGGCAGCTCCTCATCAGCATCGTACAGAACCTCACTCTTCCTGCCGCTATCGTACTTCTCAGCAACTGCATCAAGCTCACCGATAATGATTTTTTTCATCTTATTTTTGCTTGCGAGGGTTGCTTCAAGGTCAGCAATATCATTTTCAAGCTGTTCTATATCCTTAATGCGCTTGAGGATATATTCACGATTCAAATGACGCAGTTTAATTTCTGCAACATATTCAGCCTGAATTTCATCAATACCAAATCCAATCATAAGATTCGGAACAACCTCTGACTCACTCTCAGTTTCTCTTACAATCTTAACTGCCTTGTCGATATCAAGCAAAATTTTTGAAAGACCCTTCAACAAATGAAGCTGTTTTCTCTTTTTATCAAGATTAAAGGTAATGCGCCGTCTTATGCACTCAAGTCTGAAGTCAATCCACTCCAAAAGTATTCCCTTGACACCGAGAACAACAGGTCTGCCTTTAATAAGCAGATTGAAGTTACAGCTAAAGCTGTCCTGCAGCGGTGTCATTTTATAAAGCTTCAGCATAAATTTATCCGCATCAACACCACGTTTAAGGTCAATCGTTATTTTCAAGCCTGACAAATCAGTTTCATCACGGATATCACTGATTTCCTTAATCTTATTAGATTTGACAAGCTCAACAACCTTGTCGATAACCGCCTCAGACGTAGTTGTAGGCGGAATCTGTGTAATATCAATACAATTATATTTTTTGTCATAGGTATATTTTGCACGTACCTTGACAGAGCCTCGACCTGTTTCATAGATTTTATCAAGCTCAGATTTGTTATAAAGTATATAACCGCCGCCCACAAAATCAGGTGCAACAAGTGTGTCACTGATAACGTGGTCAGGATTTTTCATAAGTGCAACCGTCGTGTCGCATATTTCCTTAATATTGAAAGATGCAATTGATGATGCCATACCAACAGCAATACCGGTTGTGACATTGCAGAGAATTGTCGGAAATGTCACAGGCAGGAGTGTAGGCTCCTTCATTGTATTATCATAGTTATCAACAAAATCAACAGTATCAAGCTTAATATCATCAAACAGTTCATGACAAATAGGCGCAAGCTTTGCTTCGGTATAACGTGATGCGGCATACATCATATTTTTGCTGTACGCTTTACCGAAGTTGCCCTTAGATTCAACAAACGGATAAAGGAGTGCCTCATTGCCTCGTGACAGACGCACCATGGTTTCGTAAATTGCAGCATCACCATGAGGATTAAGCTGCATTGTACGACCCACAATATTTGCACTTTTTATTGTTCCGCCCTGCAGAAGCCCCATATTATACATAGTGTAAAGTAGCTTTCTGTGAGATGGCTTCAAACCATCAATCTCAGGAATGGCACGTGACAGAATTACACTCATTGCATAAGGCATATAGTTGCCTGTTAATGTGTCAGTAATAACCTCGTCCTGTACCAAACCGGCTCCTTTGATGTGCACATTGTCTGCAAGCGGTTTATTATTCTGCTCCGAGTTATCTTTTTTTCTTCTTGCCAAAACAATGCACCTCCTTAGCTGACATCAGCGGCATCAATATAAAGATGACCGTAATCTGCAATATATTCTTTTCTGCCGTCAAGATTATCACCAAGAAGCAAATCAAACATTTCAGATGTTCTTTCAGCCTCTGCAGGTGTCACTTTGATAAGTCGTCTTGTGGCAGGATTCATCGTTGTAAGCGCCATCATTTCTGCCTCGTTTTCACCAAGACCCTTTGAACGCTGAACAGTATATTTTTTATTGCCTATCTCTTCCTTAATTTCATCCATCTCTATTTCATTATAAGCAAAATAAGTCTGGTCACCGCAGGTAACCTCATAAAGCGGTGATTCTGCAATATATACCTTCCCTGCTTCAATGAGTTTTGGCATAAGACGGTAAATCATAGTTAAAATCAGCGTTCTGATCTGGAAACCGTCAACGTCGGCATCGGTACAGATAAGCACCTTTGACCAACGCAGGTTGTCCATATCAAACAGTGATAAATCCTTTGCCGCCTTGCTCTTAACCTCAACACCGCAGCCAAGAACTTTAATCAAATCAGTTATAATATCGCTCTTAAAAATCTTGTCATAATCAGATTTAAGACAGTTGAGTATTTTACCTCTGACAGGGATAATTGCCTGAAAATTAGCATCCCTTGCCTGCTTGCACGCACCGAGAGCCGAATCACCCTCTACTATAAACACTTCTCTTTCATTGACATCCTTTGAACGGCAGTCCACAAATTTCTGAATACGATTTGTCAAATCCATTTTTGACTGAAGAGAGGTTTTCAGGGTTTTTCTTGTGTTCTCAGCCTTAACTCTGGCACGCATATTAATGAGTACCTGATTAGATATTTTATCGGCATCCATTTTATTTTCGATAAAATACACTTCAAGCTGACGACGGAAAAAGTCTGTCATTGCTTCCTGAATAAACTTATTCGTTATAGCCTTTTTAGTCTGGTTTTCATAAGAAGTCTGTGTAGAAAATGAGGATACTACAAAGATAATGCAATCCTCAATATCCTGAACATTTATCTGACTGTCGCTTTTTGCATATTTATTATTAGCCTTTAAGTAAGCATTAATCTGATTAACAAAGGCACTTTTAAAAGCCTTTTCCGGTGCACCGCCATGCTCAAGATAGCTTGAATTGTGGTAATACTCCTTAAGCTGTGTCTTTAGCGAAAAGCATAATGCAGCTTTGATTTTCAGCTTATATTCAGGCAAATCATCTCTGTCCTTGCCTCGCCTTTCACATTCCCAGTACTGCGGTGCAGTGAAAGCATTATCGTCGGCAAGTTCCTTGACATAATCAGAAATACCATCGTTATAGCAATATTCAATAGTATCAAATTTAGCAACAGATATCTGGTCTTTTAAAATAAATTTGATACCGTCATTGACAATAGCCTGTCTTTTTATAGTTTCCTTATAATAGTCAAGAGGTATATTGATATCGGTAAAAACATCTAAATCAGGCTTCCAGCGTATACGTGTTCCCGTGTCACGCTTGTCATATTTTTCTTTAACAAGACCGCCGACATTTTCGCCCTTTTCAAAATGGAGGGTATACTTATAACCGCCGGTATGCACCTCAGCATCCATATATTCAGAAGCATACTGTGTGGCACACAAGCCAAGACCATTAAGACCGAGAGAAAATTCATAATTCTCACCGTCATTGTCATACTTACCACCTGCATACATTTCGCAGAACAGAAGCTCCCAGTTATATTTTTCTTCGTTTTTATTATAGTCAACAGGAATGCCTCGTCCGAAATCCTGCACCTCAACTGAGCCGTCGAGAAAACGTGTTACAACAATTTTCCCGCCATAGCCTTCCCTTGCCTCGTCAATTGAGTTTGACATAATTTCAAACACAGCGTGCTCACAGCCCTCAAGACCATCTGAGCCGAATATGACTGCCGGACGCAGTCTTACTCTGTCAGCACCCTTTAATGATTTAATACTGTCATTACCATACTCTTTTTTCTTAGCCAAATTTATCCCTCCGAATGAAGTTCACATACTGGAATATATTACAATATCTTGTATTAAAAGTCAAGAATACAAAAATTTAACGGTAGCTGTTGTATGCTACCGTTAAAATAATATTCTATTCGTCAGAAATTGACACGTCCGTTGTACTGTCATTGTTAACTTCAACAACTTCTGCACCATCTGCTGACGCATCAGCAGGAGCTTGCGCTGTATTAACGACGTCAGCTTCAACAGCATCTTCATCAGACTCTTCAATATAGCCCTTTTCCATCAATGAAACAAAATCAGCACCGCTAATTTTCTCTTTTTCAATAAGAGTTTCTGCGATAAGCTCAAGCTTATCATAATGCTCTTTAAGAATATTTTCGGTCTTTTCGTAAGCAGTACGCATCATTTTTTCAATCTCAGCATCAATTCTTGCAGAAGTTACATCACTGTAATTGTTAACATGACCGTAGTCTCTTCCAAGAAATACCTCGTTATTATCGTCACTGTAAACAACAGGACCGAGTTCGTCACTCATACCGTATTTTGAAACCATATCACGACAGATTGTGGATGCTCTCTGCAGGTCATTTGATGCACCTGTTGATATATCCTTGAGTACGATTGCCTCGGCAACACGTCCGCCAAGCAGGCACACAAGCTCATCAAGCATAGCTTTTTTAGAAGGATAATTTTCTTCCTGCGGTGTATACCAAGTATAACCGCCTGCCCCCATACCGCGCGGAATAATTGAGATTTCTTTTACAGGGTCACACTCTTCAAGATAGTAGGATGAAACTGCATGACCTGCCTCATGATAAGCAGTAAGCTTCTTTGATTTTTCATTATACTTATGAGATTTCTTTTCAGTACCGATTCCGACCTTAGATATAGCATCAAAAATCTCAGTCATTGTGATTGCTTTCTTGCCTCGTCTGACAGCGAGTATAGCGGCTTCATTAAGAAGATTTTCGAGGTCAGCACCGGTAAAGCCTGTTGTATCCTTTGCAACATCACTGATATCGACGTCAGGAGCAAGCGGCTTGTTCTTTGAATGAACCTTAAGGATTTCCTCTCTGCCCTTAGCATCAGGTCTGTTAACGGTAATCTGCCTGTCAAATCTGCCGGGTCTTAAAAGTGCAGGGTCAAGAACATCCGGACGGTTTGTTGCAGCAATAACAATAATTCCTGTGTTGGTACCAAATCCATCCATCTCAACAAGTATCTGATTAAGAGTCTGTTCTCTCTCATCGTTACCGCCGCCTGTACCTGTTCCTCTGTGACGACCGACAGCATCAATTTCATCAATAAATACAATACATGGCGCTTTCTTCTGTGCCTGGTCAAATAAATCACGAACACGTGAAGCACCGACACCCACATACATTTCAACAAAATCAGAACCCGAAATTGAAAGAAACGGTGTATCAGCCTCACCTGCAACAGCTCGTGCGAGCAGAGTTTTACCTGTACCCGGAGGACCAACCAAAAGTACACCCTTTGGTATCCTTGCCCCTAAAGAAGTGAATTTCTCACTGTCCTTTAAGAAATCGACAAGCTCCTTCATTTCTTCCTTTTCCTCGTCACAGCCTGCGACGTCGGCAAAGGTGGTTTTGTTATTTTCATCATCAGTATGAACCTTAGCTCTGATTTTTCCGAAACCAAGGGTTCTGTTCGTGTCACTATTCATTGCATTGCTCATTTTTCTTATCATATAAATAGAAAGAGCAATAAGACCAACCGTGATTACCAAGCTTGGCAGCATGCTGTAAATCCATGAGCCTGATGTACCTTTTTTATAGTCAAAAATTATTTTATTGTCAGGATTTTTTTCATTATACTCTTCAACCGCATCCCTGATATCGTCAAGGAAATAAGCCACATTCGGAACAGAATAACGCTGCTCCTTGTCAGGTTCGGCAAAGGTTTTGTAAATTAAACTGCCGCTTGACAAATCAAGAGTAAACTCTTTAACCTCATCGTTTTTAAATACTGTCACAATTTCAGAATACTTCACATCAACCTTGGTTTGCTGGTGTGAAACAAAAATAATTGCACCAATTAAAAGCACCGGTATCAATAAATATATTAAAATTGATTTCCAGTTTTTTGCCATATTATTCATTAATTATCCTCCGCGAGAATTTTGATTGTAATAACTCGTTTTGTATTTTTATCTGTTTTGACACGTTCGTCCACACAGCAATCGGCAATACCTATTATACCTAAATCATCACAGATTACTCCCACTGAATCCCGTTTCTCCACAGGAACAGCAAGCTCATTAAAAAGCTTTTTGACAGATTTGGTACATCTGCGGTTTGCCGGGGAAATTTTATCACCGCATTTTCTTCCCCTAACAGTTATACTGCCGTTAATTTTATCATAGTCACAGTAAAAATCAACAGATTTTTCACTAAATTCATCAATATTTAAAATTTTGGTAATATAGTTATAGCATTTGGGTGCAGCTGTAAAGTCAGCAAGTCTTAAATATTTACTGTCAGCAACAGCAAATAATTTACCCTTTAGCTGAATTTTTCCTGTTTTATTCACTAAATTTAACACAGATATAAGATGATTTCTGTCAAGTTGTATACCCTGCTCAAAAAAATATTTTAAAACGATTCGCTTCTGAACTGCCATATCAAGCTTTTTAAGCTGATTTATCTGCAGCATATTACCTATATAAATTTCACTGTAACACTCGTCTGCATATTTTTCAATAAATCTGTAATCATCATTGCAGTCATTGATAAATTCCGAAAGCTTATTTTCATAATCGCTGTTGATTTTTGAAAATAACGGCAGAAACTCGTTTCTTATTTTATTCCTTGAATAATCATTTGTTAAATTAGTTTCATCAATTCTGAAATCAATTGAATTACGAAGGCAATAAGCTCTTATATCATCAGCACTGATTTCAATTAACGGACGTATGATCCTGCCCCTGACCGGAGGAATACCGCAAGCACCTTTCAGCCCTGTACCTCTGATAAGTCTGAACAGAACCGTTTCAACATTATCACTCAGATTATGTGCAGTGGCTATTTTGTCACACACAATGCTTTCAAAAAATTCATATCGTCTGTTTCTCGAATATTCCTCAACGCCTTGTCCTGAAGCTGCAGCCTCGGAAATCGCATCAATCGAAAGCAGATGGAATTCAACCTTGTTATCCTCACAATACGATTTAACAAAATCAGCATCATCAACGGAGCTTTTCCCCCTTATCCCATGCTCAATATGTGCAGCCTTGACCTTTATATTAAGCTTATCCCTATTCTTAACAAAAAAATCAAGCAGCAGCATGGAATCGGCACCGCCGGAAACGCCTACTAAAACAGTATCACCTGATGAAAGCATATTGTATTTTCTGATCGTGTTACTAATTCTGTTATTCATAATATGATTTATCAATTGACCTGAAGCGTGTAAACTCCTTGTCAAAGGTTAACTCAATTGATGTTGTTGCACCATGACGGTTTTTAGCAATAATAAGCTCAGTCTTATTGGCATCAATATCGTCCTGCTTGTCCTCGTCAACATCGTTTCTGTAATAATCCTCACGATAAAGAAAAAGTACAATATCAGCATCCTGCTCAATTGAACCGGATTCACGAAGATCCGCAAGCTGCGGCTTATGGTTTTTACCGTGACCCTCAGTACCACGTGATAACTGGGCACAGCAGATAACAGGAATATTCAAATCCTTTGCCATCATTTTGAGATTTCGTGTAATTTCGCTGACCTCCTGCACACGGTTTTCCTTTTTACCTGCGGAGGATATCAAACCAAGATAGTCGATTATAATACAGTCGACATTTTTCATTCGTCTTACTCTTGACTTAATCTCGGGAACAGTTATCGAAGAGGTATCGTCAAGATAAAGCTCAACATCATTGAACTGTCCTGCCGCATTACCGAGTCTTACCCATTCCTCCTTGCTCATTTCACCTGTTTTGAGCTTTTGCGACTCAACACCGGCCTGTGAAGCAAGCAGCCTTTCGGCAAGCTGTGCCTTGGTCATCTCCAAGCTGAAAACGATACATTTTTTTCTTGCACCCATTGAAATATTCTGTGCAAGGTTAAGTGCAAAGCTGGTTTTACCCATAGCAGGACGGGCACCGATAAGTATAAGGTCACTCTTGTTAAGACCCGTCAAGTATTTATCAAGCATACCAAAGCCTGAAGGAATGCCCTTATATTTATCCTTATCCTCACCCGTTATCTGAGCAAGCTTGGTATAAACATCATTAACAATAACCTCACTGATTTTAGTGGGTCCGTTTTTTTCCTTGCCTTGACGAATGTCGTAAATCATCTGCTCAGCCCTATCAAGGATTGCTGAAGCATCCGCCTCACCGCCTGTTGCCTGATCGATAATTGTGTTTGAAATGGTAACAAGTGAACGAAGATAGAACTGCTCTTTAACAATTTTTACATAATATTCAATATTAACTGTTGAAGGAACACTCTGTGCCAATGTCATCAGGTATTCCCTGCCGCCTACAGTATCATAGTGTCCTTTTTTTGTCAAAGCATCTGCAATAATTACAGGGTCAATTGCCTTTGAATTTGTATACATCAGCATCATTGCACTGAATATTTCCCTATGCTGCGGAAGATAAAAAGCATCGGCATTAATCTCGGAAACAACAAGCTCCATACAATCCTGATCAATAAGAATTGAACCAAGAACTGACTGCTCAGCCTCCAGATTATACGGCATTATAACACCGCTTGTCATATTTGGTTCAGCCATGTTTTAAGCCTCCGACACCTGAACAAAAACCTTTGCAGAAATTCCCTGGTAAACCTTAATCTCCGCTTCAACTGTTCCGAAGGCCTTAACATCCTCCATAACAATCTTTCTTTTATCAACATCTATATTCAGCTCAGACTTAATCTCTTTAGCAACATCCTTGGATGTAACAGAGCCGAAAAGCTTACCGTTTGCACCTGCCTTCGCTGTAAGCTTAAAGGTTTTACCGCTCAGCTTATCAGCAGTCTGCTGTGCTGCCTTAATCTCTTCTGCCTTGTGGAACTTTTTAGCTGATTCCTTGTTGTTAAAATCATTCATAGCTGAGGCATTAGCCTCAATTGCTAATCCTTTAGGGAAAAGAAAATTTCTTGCATAACCATCAGATGCATTAACCAAATCACCTTTTTTGCCAAGGCTTTTTACATCCTGCTTTAAAATAACCTTCATACTATACCTCCTAAATTTCCATAAATATGGGCAAAATCATAGGATTACGCTTGGTTTTCTCAAACATAAGACGCGACAAATCATCACGCAGCTTAGTTTTAATGGAATGCCATTCGCATGATTTACCTCTATAATTATCATTAATAATTTTTGCTGCAAGATTTTTTGCAGCTTTCATTATTTCTTCATTTTCTTTAACAAATACAAATCCTCGTGAAACAACCTCAGGTCCGCTTACAACATATCCATTTGCGGTATCAATTGCAGCAAACACAATAATTATACCATCCTTTGAAAGTCTTTTTCTTTCATTAAGAACAATATTACCGACATCACCGACACCGATACCGTCAACATAAACCTCACCTGCGGGCACCTGACCTACTTTTTTTATACCATCGGCTGAAAGCATAACCTTGTCACCGATTGTTCCGATATAAATATTATCCTTGGATATTCCCATATCAACAGCAAGCCCTGCATGCTTCTGCAAATGCTTCTGCTCACCGTGAACAGGAATAAAAAACTTTGGCTTAACAAGGCTCATAATGAGCTTAAGCTCCTCCTGACAGGCATGACCCGATACATGAACATCATACATTTTTTCATATATAACCTCAATGCTGTGCTTCATCAGCTCATTAACAACATTGCCCACCATCTTCTCATTGCCGGGAATAGGCGTCGCAGATATGATAACATAATCATTTGGGGTCAGGCTTACCTTCCTGTGCTCACCGAATGCCATTTTTGTTAATGCTGACATAGGCTCGCCCTGAGAGCCGGTTGTGATAATTACAAGCTTTTCATCAGGATAGTTTTTAATTAACCCAATATCTATCAATATGCCTTCCGGAATATTCAGATAGCCAAGTTCAGAACCGACCTTAACAAGGTTTTCAAGACTTCTGCCAATTACGGCAACCTTTCTTCCTCTTGATTCAGCAACGTCCATAATCTGCTGAACCCTGTGAATATTTGATGCAAAGGTAGCAACAACAATGCGCTTATTCTTAGCTTTTCTGAAAAGCATTTCAAAGGAATCGCCCACTGTTCTTTCGCTTGCAGTATAACCGGGACGCTCTGCATTAGTTGAATCCGAAAGCAGTGCAAGAACTCCCTTTTTGCCATATTCTGCAAATCTTGTTAAATCAATCATATCACCATCAACAGGTGTGGTATCAATTTTAAAATCTCCTGTCTGGATTATAACACCGGCAGGACATCTTATTGCAAGACCAACAGCATCAGGTATTGAATGATTAACGTGTATAAATTCAATATTGAATGAACCGAGGGTAATATTTGTTCTTGGCTTTATTTCAACGAGCTTAGCAGAATTAAGAAGTCTGTGCTCTTCTAGCTTACCTCTGATCAGTCCAAGCGTCAGCTTTGTTGAGTAAATGGGAATATTAACTTTTTTCAGCAAATATGCCAGACCGCCGATATGATCCTCATGACCATGTGTAATAATAATACCTTTTATTTTTGAGATATTATTTTCAACATAGCTGAAATCGGGAATAACAAGATCTACGCCGGGTAAATCACCGTCAGGGAAAGCCAGACCGCAATCAACAATGAACATATCGTCACCATATTCATAAAGGGTCATATTCTTTCCTATCTCATTCATACCGCCTAAAAATGCAATACGAACAGACTCCTTAGCCTTTGGCGGTCTCGGAGCTTTGCGATTCGGGGACTTGCGGTAAGTTACGTAATGCTTTTTGGAATTCCGTTTTCCCTGAGCATTCTTACCAACCTGCCTATTTTGATTTGTCATAAATAACCTCCGTAATTTATTTTTCCGTTCTCTTAAAATACTAATATATTAAACTATAATCTTCCTCTTGTCAAGTTAATACAATTTCAATGCCAAGCAAATGCATTAACCACTATATTGATTATTACCAAAATTAGTGGTAAAATATGTATAAATAAAAAATTTAGAGGTAATTATGAAAAAAATTGAAATCTACACAGACGGTGCCTGCAGCGGAAATCCCGGCAAGGGCGGCTGGGGTGCAATACTTGTTTATAATAATAACGAAAAAGAATTAAACGGCGGAGAACCTGAAACCACAAATAACCGTATGGAACTGACTGCAGTTATATCGGCACTGAAAGCGCTGAAAGAACCCTGTGAGGTTTCGCTGACCACGGATTCTAAATATGTTTGTGATGCAGTGACTAAGGGCTGGGTATATAGCTGGCAGAAAAACGGATGGAAAAAGGCAGACAAAAAGCCTGCCTTAAATGTTGATTTGTGGAAACAGCTACTGCCACTGCTTGAAAAACACAGAGTAACCTTCAACTGGGTAAAGGGTCACAATGGTCACCCTTATAATGAACGCTGTGATAAATTGGCTGTTGATTATTATCTAAATAATTAGACCAAATCATATTTATCAATAATACCGATACCCATACCAAGCTTACCGCCGTTTAACAGATGTGCCTTTGCAGATTTCTGAAGCGATGTGTTTTCTTGGTATTTCATTTTATTAAACTGTCTTTTCCCGAAAATTCTTTGAATAGACTGCTTATCGATATCAGAAGAGCAAACAATATCAAACATTGCCGAAAACTGCATAATATTGCTTGACGGCTCCATAAACAAACAGTTATCACCATACAGAAGCCAGCTCTCGCAGAAAAAATATCTGAAGCTGTAATCAGGAAAATGCTTGTTAAAAAACTCGACCGCCTCTTTTAACGATGTAACACAATCTGAGTATATCAGCTTTTCACCTTGAGGAATATGAATATTAACCACCTGTTCACCGCAGTCAAAAGGAAAACAGTTATAATCAAGTAATTTATTACTGCATTTAAAAAACTGAAACTGCAGTCTGCCTATTCTGAACAGTTCACAATTAAGATGATTTTTAATCCAGTTATAATTTGCAAGACCTTTATTATCGTTATTTTCACACCATATTCTTATGTCATCAAGAGTCTTGAATAAAATCTCTTCATCTATTCCGAGCTGCTTATACTTATCATAGGTGTTATTTGCTTTTTCAATAATTACGGCAAGTCTTGTTAAATCATCCCTAAACCTCAAACAATTATAATTGCTGCCTGTACATTTATTTGCAAGCGACAAAATTTTGACCTTGTCCTTTTGGGCAAGGTCAATTACTTTGCTTTTCAGCTGATTATCCAAATTAATTTTATCAATTAAATCGAGCATATTACCGGACCTCTGTAGTGTTTTCTGTTGAAGTCGGAGCAGCAGAAGCAGTAGTTTCTTTCTTTTTCGTGCTGTCTGCAACTGCTTCATATTTTGACATAAGACCTGATGATACAATATGTGTTATCTCATAATTTATTTCATACTTGGACAAAAGCGAAAGCACATCAAGATTTAAGAAATTACTGTCAGCATTTTCATCCAGAACAGCAAATTCAGTGCCTTTGTCAAGATATTTGATTTCTCTTTCAAGTCCGTTAATACCATCAACCTCTTCACCCTCAAAAAAGATATATGTACCCTTAATGACAATTGTACCTTCAAATTTATTTTCTTCTTCGGTAACATAGGTGCGTTCAGGCTTTGCTGTAGTTTCAGACTCTTTGAATGAAAGTTTGCCGCTGTAAAACAATGCACAAACAACAGCTACCGCAACTGCAATCAGAGCAAACAAAAACCATATTCCCTTATGACTCTTTTTTTCTTTTCTGAATCTATGTCTTTCAAGAGTAGGAAAATCCCCTGCCTCATCATCGGTATGTGTTGAGCTCATATCAAATTCTCTTGCCGTTTCCTGATAAGAGGCATCATCCTTTTTATGTACAACTAAAGGACTTTCCAGTTTTTCTTCCTTGATTTCATCATCCATAATTACTACCTCATATTATAATTTAGCTTATTCTAACATATATTTTATTAATTTTCAATATATATTGAATTCTGTGAATAAAATTGTTATAATAACTGAAAACAATACTATGGAGGAAAAAATGAATATTTTAACCTTTGACATCGGCGGAACAAATATTAAATATGCACTTTGCAACGATAACTTTGTTTTGTCAGACAAACACACAATCCCTACCGAGGCACAGAACGGCGGTCAGGCTCTTGTAAACAAAATCATCTCTATTATTGAGGATTATGAAAACATTGACAGAGTTGCAATTTCGACAGCAGGTCAGGTTGACAGTGAAAATGGTATTGTTGTTTATTCAACAGATAACATCCCCTATTACACAGGAATGATGGTAAAAAAAACAATTGAGAATAAAACAGGCATCAAAACTTTTGTGGAGAATGATGTTAATGCATTTGCTTTAGGAGAATCAGAATTCGGTGCAGGAAAAGGCAAGAATAATTTTATTGCCTTAACATACGGCACAGGTATCGGAGGGGCTTTGTTCCTCGACGGTAAGCTCTACAAGGGTATGGGCTCATCTGCCGGTGAATTCGGTCATATGATAACGCATGTCGGCGGAAAACAGTGCACCTGCGGCGGTGAAGGCTGTTACGAATGCTACGCTTCAACAAGAGCACTCCTTCAAAGTATTAATAAAAGAAACAACATTAATCTGAATGCCTTTGAAATTTTTGAAAAAGAAAATTTTCAGAAGCCTGAAATCAGATCAATCATTGATAAATGGATTGACGAAATGATTGTCGGTCTTGTAAATATTATTTATATTTTCAATCCACCGCTCATCATTTTAGGCGGCGGAATTATGAATGAAGACTATGTAATTGACCTCATCGACAGAAAGATTTATAATCTGCTTATGGATAATTTCAAAGATGTCAACATAGTTAGATCACGTCTTGGCAGTGATGCAGCACTGTTGGGTGTAGCTTCAAAAGCAGCAAAATTATAACTAAAAAGCAAGTCATCAGACTTGCTTTTTTATTCTGTATTCACTTTATTTATATTTGATATTTCAAACGAAAAATGATTATCCTCTTAATCATTATATAACAATATGAGATTTTCTTTCCTTACCTCTCTTTATTCCATACCATTGTATAATCTGCTTCTGATGTATCCTCATCAATTCCTTTTGATATGATAGATAAACCCTCTCTCAAATAGAAGTCAACGGCACGACGATTTTTTTGATAAACATTCAACGAAAATACGGGATAATTTTGCTTAACACACTCTAAAAGTTCTTTCCCGATTCCCATAGAACGGCATTTTTTATCAACAAAAATACCTGCAAGATAATCATCCGTCATACCGACAAAGCCTTGTATTTCCTCATCCTGTTCATACACAAAAATATCTGCCTGTAAAAGCTGCTTTTGTACCGATTGATAATTTGACAGCCAATAATCACCCTGCACAAAATTATGCGCATCCATATTTACGTCTAACCAAATTTGCATAACCCGCTTTGTGTCTTTCATTTCAAATTTTCTAATCATACCTACGAGCTCCTTTTAACGCAAGCATATGTCTGAACTTAACAAATTAATATTTACTAAAAAACAGCAAGCATTTCTGCTTGCTGTTTTTGGTGCAGAAGAAGGGACTTGAACCTGCACGGTTTCCCACTAGATCCTAATGGTAGCGTTACCTTGGTGAAAAATAGTTATGCAACCGGAATACATTCTACATAGCGGGCATCCGGACACAAATCAACCTTATTATTCCATATAACATTACTGTCAACATTCGGATCAATATCCCAGCAAATTGCATTGTTATTATCAACATATACTCTTTTGAAGTTTTCATATTCGGAAAACTTTTCAAAAACAGTATTTGGTTTAAGCATAGGCTTGATATCCAAAAATCTTTTTTCACCGTTATCAAAAGAAATTATCAGTGTACAGTCTTCTTTAGGAACAACGGAAATAATTTTCTTTCTTCCGGACGCAAAATACTCTGCCATTGGTTTTGAAATTCCTTTAGAAATATAATATTCAACATTGTTCATCAAATCACCTCATTACATTGGCTTAATTTCAAATAATTCCTGTTCGTCCCCTACTAATTTCCAATTTTCAATTAATTCTTCCTGATGAAACGCAGCCCATCCCAAAACTATGTTTAGTTGCTTATGGGGGATATTGCCCTCAAAAACATCCAAATCATTTATTGAAATAATTACTTCTTACCGCCATATTTTGCATGAAAGTGCGGCGGCATATGGTCATTCCAATACATATAAATTTTTATTCCACGGAACATACAGATTATCGGCATAACAACACATCCTTTGTCTATTGCAATTATAGTATAACACGAAATGAAAATACATTCAAGAATAACAATTATTTACTTTGATAACTCAATATTAACCTTTACTGTTTTGGTAGTTTAATTGTTTTATATCATGCAAAATTGATATTAAAAAACAGGCATGAATAATCATACCTGTTAAATGATTGTGTCACATGAAAAACAATAAAATAAAATGAAATATATCTGCATTAAATGCCCGTTATGCTTTTTATTTTAAACTGAATTTTTTTATACATTTACTGACCAAGAATAAATTGGGTATACCGATAGCAGTTTTGCAAAATCAAATCCTAAAATTGCGAGTATTAACGGTACTGCAAATATAAGTAAACTGAAAAATACGGTTTGTATATAATTTTTACGCCACATTGAAATCAGGATAACCGCCGAAGTAATTATCAATGCAGATAAAATCTGAGAAAGCAAAAATAATATGACAAATCCCCCGATAGATATATGAAACGGAAGTTCCTGAAAATATGGGATAGTATTTACTGAAAATGAAAATCCGTGCATCGGGAAAACTTTTGAAATACTAACAAACCTGCAAATAAATGGTATACCTGCAAATATTGACGCAGTAATTGAACAAACAAGCATTTTGCTCATTATTATTTTAAATTTACCCTTTTTTGTTGCATAGAGCAGATGCAAAGAGCCATTGCGGTATTCTGTTGCGACCACATTGCTGAAAGCAAAAATGAATCCAACGGATAATAAAAGTAAATCAAGAACAAAATCATTCCCCATAGCGCCAAATAAATACAGATAACCTGTATCATAAATATAATTTCCATCATTTTTATAAACCAAATCGTACTGCTGTACAACTCTTTGAAATGCCGGATAAAACGCAGTGACACTGTACCATTGTGATTTCATTGTGTCACCGACATTTTCATCAATCGTTCCGTTTGAAATCATTTCGTCAATTTTTTCAATTTGACTAAAAGCGTCCTGATACCTTGTCTGCTCTGTTAAAATAAGTGAAGTTTTTTCATCTGTCTGCTTTCCTTCAAGCTGAAGCATAATATCCTGATAGTACAACTCCTGAGCGGACGGTGTATATTTTTCGGATAAATTCTGACCTCCGATTAATACAGAGAAAAGTACTAAAACAATCAAGGCACGATTCATAATCAGAATTTTGTAACTCTCATGGCGTATCAGACTGGAATATGGTTTGAAAGGAATCGTGAAAGCAATTGATGTTCGTTTGGATTGAAGGCTTGACCCTTTATTAAAAGAAATACATGTAATTGTAATACCTATAACAGCAAGCAGGGCAATTAATATCCAGGAACAATGCAGACGAGATACCGGGTATCCGAACAGATTGAAATTCAGATATGCACCATAGAGATTTTCTGTCTTCAAAAAACCTATAATATTCAAATATTTTAAAAAACTGAATTTAGATGCCTGTGGAATTAATGTATACAAAATAAAGCTTACACCGCAAAGACTGCATCCAATTAAATACGGCAGTATAGTTTTATTTGAAAGTACACAAAACGCAGAGAGAATTGTTCCGATTACAAATAAAACTATACCTTTTGTAAAAACGGATATCACTATGTATTCCAATATGCTTACAGAAAGATTACTTTCCATATAGGTAGCTATGGATTGAATACCAGCTGTTACATCACACCAGCCGGTCGATGAACCGAAAAACAAATAATTCGTACAATAAAACACCACAGTAAATATAAGGTTGTGTATCAGTAATGCTGACAGTTTTGCAAATATACTTTGAGTGATTCCGTATTTTGTACTTCGTGTAATATAAAACAGACCTTTTTCCTTTTCTTCTGTAATCATTCCTCCTACAAATAAAAACATTAGGAGAATTAAGAGCATATCCGTCCATATACTGTCAGTTGATGATACTATCATTTCAGATGGTGTCCATCTTATATTATTATTTTTTAAATGAGAATAATCAAAAGCACTCTTTTTAATATTGCGTGCGGAAAATGTATCTTCCTGACTGTTTTCAAATATTGAAATTGAGCTGAACTTTTCTTTGCTGTTCTGTACGGTTTTCAGATATGTATCATAGGCTGCCACTTTCACTTGTTCATCATAAAGCTTATCAATAAACTGCTTTTCCTTTTCTAAAGAATCGGTAAATATTAAAAACTTTGCACTTTTATACAGATCATAATATTTTTCAAAAACACCCGGATGCTGACGCATTGCCTGCTTTGCAAGATCATTTCCCATTTCATTATTCGTATTTTGTATAGAGGAAATCTCCTGCACAAAGGAAATACCATCTATATTTTCTTTTAAATCGGATAAATATGCGGCTTTTTCCGTTTCGGTCATAACCGATATCCGGCTTTGAAATTTTTTGTAAGCAGAAAGCTCCGGTGTATTTTCATCAGGCAGACTGGTATACCACAGTAAAAAGACATTTAGAATTAGAAGTATGCAGACGGAAAATACAAAATTGCGTTTGCACCATATTTTCCTAAGCTCAAAGTGTATCAGTTGATGCATTTTGCTCATCCTCCCCGAATATGTGCATATATACACCTTCTAAATTATCAGAATTATTGTGCCTGCTGCACAGGGCATTCACAGTATCCCGATCGATAATATTTCCGTTTTTAATCAGTATAATTTCATTTGCAATAGATTCTATATCTGAAACCACATGAGTTGAAACCAATATTATTTTATCACCTGAAAGTGTTTCAATTTGTTCCCGTATTCTTACGCGTTCTTTAGGATCAAGTCCTGCTGTGGGTTCATCAAGTATAATCAGCTTGGGGTTACCGAGTATTGCCTGAGCAATTAAAATTCGTTGTTTCATTCCGCCGGAATATGTTCCGATTGCCTTGTCAGCCTTTTCCGTCATATTTACATACGACAAAGCACGAGTTATTTCATAAGGCATTTCCTTTTTTGAAATACCCTTAAGAGCCGCCATATAGGATAAAAAGCGTCTGCCGGAAAAGGAGTCATATAAGCCCTGCTGCTGCGGTGCGTATCCGAGAATACTGCGATATTCCGACTTCAACTGTTTTATATCTTTACCGTTCCAAGTGATATTTCCGCTGCTCGGCTGAATATTACCTGTGATAACATTCATAAGAGTGGATTTACCTGCACCATTCGGTCCTAATAATCCGTATATACCATTATTCAAAGTCAATGAAATATTGTTCAAAGCCAGCTTATCTTTATACTTTTTTGTAATTTCAAACAGCTCAAGCATATTTACTTTCCCACTCCTATCATTTTTATTTCACGATAATTATCCCTTCCGTTAACCAAATCCTTTTGCGAAATCAAGCCGTATTGATAGCGTTTAATTTCATATGAACCATCACCCGCAGCTTCAGCATCATAATCATAAATAACTAAAACCTCTGATTCAAGTACGGCACGGAACTCCAAGCTCCATCCAAGACTTTTATTTACAAGTTTGGAATGTTTTACTTCACCTGTATTTATATCTACAAAATATAAGGTACTGTCTTTAGTTGTATCCGGCTCCTGACAGCATAAATAATCACCTATAATATGGGATATATAATTTTGTTTAAGCGTACAGATTTGCTTTTCTTTTCCTGTAGTCAGATCAATGCTTTTTATAACATCTTCATCGGAGGTTGAACAATACAGCATATTTTCCCGAATTTGGTAGGAAGGCAAGACTTTATTTTTAATACGAAAAACTTCCTTTGGTTTATTCTCCTTCAGATTCAGGGTAGCAAATACTAAATCTGATTTATCATATAATGCCTTGTATGTGTCTTCATCCTGTTTTTCTTCAAATGATAATTCTTTTCCGAAATCATTACCTGTTAAAACAAGCGACTGATCAAAACAGCCTTGCACATTCCAATTGATGCTGTCATTAAAATCCAATGAACACATAAGCTTTTCTTCTCTTTTTTCTACATCAAGGAATACAAGATTTTTTTCAGATGAAGTGTTGTAAGTGCTTGCTCCGTGACGCTCGGCAGATAATTTTTTAGTGATTACATAAATTCCATTTTCATTGCCGAGCACCAAATCTTCAAGTGTAACCAATGAATCAAATGCATATATTTTTTCTCGGTCTGTTCCGTCAAGATTTGCACGGTACAGAATGGTAGATATACTTTCTGTTTTTTCATCAAGAGACTTATTCTCAAAAGAAAACTCTGTACTAACCTCTCCGGAGCGATCCATATCCTTGCTCAGAATATAAAGCTTGTCATTATATATAAAAATCAATGTAGTAGCTGACGGAAAATCATCATTCAAAAATACGGATGAACAATCTGCGGTGTTATGATTGCATCCGGTATCACTGCAAAGATAAATTTCCTGTTGTGTCTTAAAATCCATATACATCATATGGGAAGCGAAATCACCGTTTTGAAGCCGATCACAGTCCTCCGTTAAATAGTAATAGCCGGCTTTGGAAGAACAGCCGAAGCCACCTCTTTTACACAGCAATTCCAAATTTCCGCCGCCGTCAAAACTTATTCCCTGTGTTTCGGATAAATTTTCACTCTCAAATACAGTTTCACTGCCGCATGCACACAGAGAGAAAGCTATGATAATAATCAGCAGTAATGTTATCGTTTTTTTCATAAAAAAAGACCTCCTTGTTTTTCTCATTTGAGAAGCTTACAAGGAGAGTCTAAAATACAAATGTCAAAAAAAAGTCAAATTCCAATTATAATTTTAACAGTTGCTCCGTTTTTTTCATTATTTGACAATTCTAAATTTCCACCGTGCTTTTGGCAGAGTATTCTGCTTATTGTCAAACCTATTCCCATATGCCCGTCTTCCTTCGGCTTAGGCAGAAGAAGATTTGAATTATTTTCAAGTATATCGTCTGAAAACCCGCAGCCATCGTCTGAAACAGAGATAATCAGATATTGCTTTTCTGTTGAAAATGAAATTGTAATCTTTTCTTTTGCAAACCTTATTGCATTACCGAATATATTTTCTAGTATTCGGTAAACTGCAGTTGCATCAAATTTCACAAAGCAATCCTTCAGATTATTCGTTACAATCAGCTGAATATTAGATCCTGACGCTATAATGGAAAAATCATCTTCTATGTCTTTCAAAAATTCCAAAACAGGCGTTTTTTTCGGATTTATTTTCACATCTTCAAACTGATTTATCATTTTTATGGATTCGGTATAATACTCAAGGCGTTTTGCGGCTTTATTCAGATTATCTGATATTCTCAATATGCGCTGTATACTTAGCTTTCCGTTTGGAAGATTAAGCTGAAGATATTCGGTATATCCCTCAATAATCGCAATCGGATTTCGTAAATCATGTGCAATGGAAGCCTGCATCAATTTTCGTTCTTCAAGCATTTTCCATAGGATTTTGTTGTTTTCGTACAAGGCCATACGCATATGCTCAAAGGATTGACATAATGCTCCCATTTCATCGTTGAATCCGTATTGAATTGAAAAATCAAGATCCTTTGAAGCAATTTTTGCAGTTGCATCCAATAAAAGCTTAAGCGGTTCAGCAAGTTTTCGCTTATAAAAATATAATCCGCAAAGCAGTATTCCGATTATTGAAGATACAGCCGGGAAAGCTGCCATAATCACGCCGCAGCTCTGATAAGCAAGCTTTCTTTTCGGACCCATAGTATCATAACTTTTTTCAATTTTTTGTATGGAATATTTTTCATCAAGAACTGTATTCTGCTCTTTTTGGTCAGAAACCAATTGGGCAAATTTCTGAGGATCATTATCAAATTCAAAAAGCTGTACACTTGTAACCGTCGAACCATCGGAAAGTGTTTGCTCTATCGTAAGATACACAGCATTGGGATCAGGCAAAAGATAATGTCTGAATGCCGTACATCCGAATATGACCATTCCTGAAAGTGCTGCGACAAAACAAATTGTAAACAGCACACTAATAACAAAGAATTTACGAAGCGGTAAATTATAATACTTCTTTTTTAACGATTCCATTTGTAGCCTACACCCCACACAGTTTCAATATAATCATTGCCCGTAATTGTATGAAGCTTTGAGCGTATTTTGCGAATATGCTCCTTTACGACACCGCTGTCACCTTCAGCCTCATAGCCCCATACTCTTTCATAAATTCTTTCTCTGTCAAATACCTGATTTGCATTTGTTATCAGAAATTCAATAAGCTCAAATTCTCTTTTTGAAAAAGGTATTTCTGTTCCGTTATAAAATACCGTTCTCTCGGATAAATTCACAAGCAATTCATTTGACGTAAGAATATTGGGTTTGTTTTTGCCGCGTTCATCACGGCGCAAATGTGCAGCAACACGAGCCGTCAGCTCATTCAGACTGAACGGCTTTGTGATATAATCATCACCGCCGTATTGGAAGCCGTTGATTTTGTCCTGTTCTGTAATGCGGGCAGTTACAAATAAAATCGGACAGGTAGTATGATTGCGTATATTTTTGCACAGCTCCAGTCCATTTGTGCCGGGCATATTGATATCTAAAATAATTAAATCAGGCAGTTTCTGCAATAAAGCTGCAGCCTCGCTGCTGTTATTTGCAACAAATGTATCATAGCCGCAATCACGCAAATGATTGGAAAGCAAATCCGTCATCATTTTTTCATCATCAACAATCAGTATTTTATAATGCATTTCAATCCCTCCGGATTTAATTATAACAAATAAAAATCAAAAATCAGTCAAAAATATTATAATTATTTAATTATGCAGTAGCAATTAAACTACTGTAAATTTTTTATGTAATTTATGCTATTATGTTAAAATTTTGAATAAACACAAAGTTTTTTGTATTCATATATGAGAATATTAGGCAAATGAAAACAATAAAAAATGCGCAGTCGAAAGAGCACACATGAAAATTTTGTACCTGCAATAATTGATAGAGATGTGTTTGACAAGGTGCAATTCCTGCTTGAAAACAAAAGGAAAAACAATGTTCGTACAAGTTCCAACAAGCCATATCACCGATACACAGGCTTGATACAGTTTGAATTATAATGAAATAGAGATGCTTAATTTAGTATCCTGATTCTAAAAATCAATAGTACAAAAGCAAAAGAGCAAGTCGCAAGACTTGCTCTTTTGTGGTGCAGAAGAAGGGACTTGAACCCTCATGAATTTGCATTCACTAGAACCTGAATCTAGCGCGTCTGCCGATTCCGCCACTTCTGCTCATTCAATTTGCTCTTATTTTTACACGGCAGAGCATACCGAGGCGGAGCATACTTTCAGTTAAAAACTTACTTTTCCGCTTAATCCGCAATACACTGAAATAATCAGCATAAGAATAATAACACAACTTGCTTGAAATGTCAATTAAATATGCTATAATAAATTTTATGAAAAAGTTTTTTTGTTTATGTTTAAATTTTATTGCAATTGTATTTTCTTTATACTACGCAAATCTTGGTGGATTTACAGGCAACAGCGGCGCACTGTCAAAAATCGGATTAACACATCCTGTTCTGTTTATAATATGGGGAACAATAACCTGTATTGCCTTATTCTTTAATCTCATTGTCGGGTATATGAAAACCAAATACAAATTCTACATCCCACTGCTGATAATTGCTTTCATCGGTATGGTATTAACGGTCACTAATGATTTTGATTATTCGCAGAAAAGTGAATACTTGCTGCACTGCATAGGCTCAATGACCTTTTCAATTGTTATGGGCATAACAGTATTCTTATTATTTTTATTGTCAAAAAACTATAGGCTGACAATAATAAGCGGTTTAATTCTGACAGGAGATTTAATATGTTTAATTATATTTAAAGAAACAGCGATTATTGAACTGACACCGATTTTTGCGGGCTATATAATGCTTGGAATACATAATACACGAAGGGAGCGGAAGGCAGTTGAAATTAAATAACAAATTGAAAGAGATCAACACCTACCCTTTTCATATGCCCGGGCACAAAAGAAATTCTGATTTCGGAATTATCGGTGCCGAAATTGATATAACTGAAATTGATGGTTTTGATAATCTTCACAGACCTGAAAGTATTCTGTCGGAGCTTGAAAAACGCACCGCAGATATTTATGGCAGCAAAAAAAGCATTTTATCCGTTAACGGCTCAACCTGCTGCATTCTTTCTGCAATATCCGCAGTATGCAAAAAAGGTGACACAATTATCATTGCAAGAAACTGTCACAAATCAGTTTACAATGCCTGCTTTATTAATGAGCTTAACACAGTTTATATTGAGCCTGAGTTTTGCTCTGCACTTGGTATATATACAAAAATCACGCAAGAAACAGTTGATACTGCTGTAGAAAACTATCCTGCTGCTAAAGCAATTGTAATCACCTCCCCTACCTATGAAGGCATAGTAAGTGAGATTAAAGCAGATATTCCTATAATTGTTGATGCTGCACACGGCAGTCATTTTGGCTTTGCAGAAATTTTTCCTGCACAGGCACATAGTGACATTGTAATTAACTCACTGCATAAAACGCTTCCGAGTCTGACACAGACGGCTGTTATTCATATTAACAATGAAAAATATATGGACGCAGTGAAAAAATATATGGATATTTTTGAAAGCAGCTCACCAAGCTATATACTGCTTGCATCAATTGAAAAATGCATCGAATTTTTAGAAAATTCACAGACTTCATTTAATGAATACAAGCTTTTGCTGAACGGATTTTATAAAGAACTAAGCAATATCAAAAGTATACAGGTATTGAAAAATGATGACCCATCAAGAATAATAATTTCAGCCGATGGTTACAGCGGAACAGAATTAAGCCATTATCTGCGTAAAAACGGAATTGAGGCTGAGGGATACGGGCTGAATTATGTTATACTGATTTCAACGGTGTGTGACTCAGAAAAAGGCTTTGAGGTTTTAATCCAGGCGCTCAAACACCTTGAAAAAAGAAAAAAACAAAAAATAAGCTTTGACAAAATTAAGCTTCCTGAAAAAGAATATAATATATGGGAAATTCAGAGTACACAGCAAACAGAGTTTAAAAACTCGTCAGGCAAAATATCAGGAGAATATGTTTTTGCATATCCACCGGGTGTTCCGATTATAGCACCCGGCGAAATAATCAGTAATGACATAATAGACTATATAAACACATTAATCGCTAAAGGTATAAATATTATCAGCGACAGCAATTTACTGCCCCATAGTATATTGACAAAGTATGATTAATAATGTAAAATAGTTTAGAAATATTAAGGAAAGAGGTGCTATCCTTGAAGAGAATTAACACTTTAAGCTCACGCAATCTTTGCGAATCAGCTAAAAAGGGCGGCTGCGGCGAATGCCAGACATCATGCCAGTCAGCCAGCAAAACTTCTTGCTCAGTTGCTAACCAGAAATGTGAGCAGCTTAAGAAGTAATTCATGTAAATTTAATTATGGGATTTAGGTGGGCTCGCCCACCTTTTTCTTTGGAGAAATGATATGATTCACGCATATAAAATGAATGGCTATAATATTATACTTGACCAGAACAGCGGCTGTGTACACTCTGTTGACGAGGCAACCTATGATATTATTACTATGTATAACAAATACAATAAGGAAGAAATAAAAACATATATCCTTAATAAATATAAAAATCAGGATGATGTAACAGCTGAAGAAATTGAACTTTGCTTTGAGGATATAGAATCTCTTATCAGTGACGGCAGATTATTTGCAGAGGATACCTTTGAAGCTGAAGCGGGTAATTTTAAAAGACGTCAAGGCATTGTTAAAGCTATATGTCTTCATGTTGCCCACGACTGTAATTTGGCTTGTAAGTACTGCTTTGCCGGTAAAGGTGAATATGACGGACCAAAAGGCTTAATGAGCTTTGAAACCGGTAAACGCGCACTTGACTTTTTAATTGAGCAAAGCGGTACAAGACGAAATCTTGAGGTTGATTTTTTTGGTGGTGAGCCGCTTCTTAACTGGGAGGTCTGCAAAAAGCTTGTTGCCTACGGCAGAGAGCAGGAAAAAAAATACAATAAAAATTTCAGGTTTACGCTCACCACGAACGGTCTGCTGATTAACGATGATGTTATTGATTTCTGCAACAAGGAAATGGCAAATGTTGTGCTTTCTCTCGACGGAAGAAAAATAACGAACGATACTATGAGAGTATCCGCTAATGGTTCAGGCTCTTATGATTTGATCGTTGACAAATTTAAAAAGCTTGCAAAATCGCGAAATCAGAAGGATTATTATATGAGAGGTACATACACACATAATAATCTTGACTTTGCAAATGATATTATACATATGGCTGACCTCGGTTTTAAGGAATTATCCATTGAGCCTGTTGTAAGTGACCCTGACGAGTCATATGCACTGAAAAATGAGGATTTGCCTGTTCTTAAAGAGCAGTATCAGATATTAGCTGATGAAATGCTGAAAAGGTACAGAAAAGGTGACGGATTTACATTCTATCACTATATGATTGACCTTGATGCAGGACCCTGTATTGTAAAGAGAGTGTCAGGCTGCGGCGTAGGAACCGAGTACCTTGCTGTAACTCCAAGCGGTGAGCTGTACCCCTGTCACCAATTTGTAGGTGATGAAAAATTCCTTCTCGGTGACATATGGAAAGGAATAACCAACAAAGAGGTTATTGAACAGTTTGAAGGATGTAATGTATATTCCCACAAGGAATGTAAGGACTGCTTTGCTAAGCTTTACTGCTCAGGAGGATGTGCAGCAAATGCATACCACACAACAGGCAGTGTTAACGGCATTTACGAATTTGGCTGTGAGCTGCACCGTAAAAGAATTGAATGTGCAATAATGCTTAAGGTAGCTGAGACAGAAGAAAATTTAAAGGTTGAATATTAAAAACAAATTAAAGGTACGGTAAACATAAAGCTTGGTTTACCGTACCTTTTTATATATGCATTCAGATATCAAATCGGTATTCAAAATCAGTCCATTCGTGATTAACAAAATCACGGATTTTCACAGCAATTTCCGCATCATATACCTCGACCTGAAAACCTAAGCCTGTATCCTGAACATCTGCATCGCCGTCATCATTAACTGAACCGAATGAAGGAATATTAATATAAGTAATTTTACCCTCTTCCTTTATACCATAGTCATTTTCATAGATTCCCATATGAAGATGACCCGTAAAAAAGAATACTCTGTTATCATACTTTCTAATCATATCATAGAGCTCTTCACTCTGTTCGCCGACATGTCCCTCCTGCCAAACTTCTTTAAATACATGATTTAAAGGCCAGTGACTGAAAAGAAAAACAGGTTTTCCGCTTTCTGCTGCAGATTTTAATTCATTATCAAGCCATTCAAACTGCTCAGGTGAAATATACTGAGCTATCCCCGCGTCCTTATCAGAAGCCAAAACTATAAAATGATACCCATCTATTACCGCACTGTGATAAAGATTATCTATCTTATGATTAAGAAAAGTATTATTATACTTAATGAATCTTTTTTTCAAATCATCATAATCACCTGAATTATGCTTGCCCGGACAAATATCATGATTACCCGCAGCCATAAGTACATTATCAATAGTATTATATTTATCGATTAAGCCGTAAAGCATACTCTTTTCAACAGTCTGACCGTTCATAGTGTTATCACCGCACATAACAAGTGCACTGCTTTTAACCTCAGCACTTGCAGTATCAAGCAGAAATTCACCAAAAAGTGTGTGCTTTTGCCTATTGTTGCCTTCAAGGTGTGCATCTGAAATCACAGTGAAGCTTGTTAGCATATTATCCTTATCAATCGGTGAATAAGCAGCAATCTCTGCAGATGAAGAAAAAATAAAAACAGCAAGTATTGATGAAAATATTTTTATAAACCAAGACATAACTTTAATTTCCCTTCTAATATTCGGTATTTTCTAATAATTGACTAAGATTTTCGCAAAATTCTTCCTTGTCTTCTATACTGAAATAATACTTTTTTCCATTTTTCAATGTGAGCTCTACATTATAGGCTCTGTCACCGCCTAATGTCATATCACTATAATAATTTATTTCTCATCAAAGATTTTGAAAGATTTATTACTATACAATAACTCGATATTTGAGCATTTTACTGTAAAGTATTCGTGTAAAAATCTATCATCAATATCAGACCATACATCTGCCATTAAATGAAATTCACAACTATTATCATTTAAATAAAGTTCATTACTTATACACCAAGCATTTAACAAATTACATTCTTCAATTATTTTAGGATTATAAAATTTTATCTTATATTTTGTTTCTTTATAATCATCAGCAATTAAATCTAAAACCATTAAATTATCAAAACTCTTGATTTTTATTATTTTTGAATCATGAAACGAAAAATCATTATACCATTGTGGTAAATTATTTTTTCCATAATCTAAATATGTATATTGTTCCTCACTTAATTGATATTGTCTATTATGTTGTTTTTTTTCAATATCTTTCACAAAAATTACTCCTTTTATTTACCATAAATAAAATACATGTGCTCCATTTCTGTCATAAGTATGATAATGCCAATAGTATCCAACAGCAACTCTTTACCTGTATCAATTTCTGGTCCTACTGGAATTTTACCTCCACCGGCAGCACGTGCTAACTAATATGCAAATGTACCATTATACGCGAAAACATCATAACCTTTTGAAACTCTATATAATGCATCTGTATAACTCAACGCTCCGTCAATTTTAATATAGTCTCCCGTTTTTGATGTTGGATTGTTATCGCAATGTATATAGGCATTAACGCTATGATGACTATCTGCATCAATATACTCAAAATCATCAGCGGTGATTTTGAGTATTTACCCCATTCATTATAGGTTAAGTATGAGAAATTACAATATAATATTTATCACCCTCATAATATACAGAAACAACCTCGCTATCTTCACTAATTTTTGTTGCATCAGGCTGATTCTCAAAGCACTTATACTTGAAATTTCCAATACTTTCCCATTCATCTAATAAAACAAAAATTGTTCTTGAATCAATAATTCTATAACTAATTTTATCATCAGAATTTGACATCTCAATAATATATACCCAAACAGTATCATCACTGGATTGAAAAAAAATTGCAAGTTGATTATTATATTCTAAACGATAAAGTAATTCAGCTAAATCATAGGAAGTTTCTCCATTATCATTCTCCAACAAATCACGATAATAATCCATTTGATAGTCAATACATTCATCAATCGTAGAAAAGCTTGGGCTCATATTTTTCCCTCTGAATTCGTTCACAAAACCGACTAAAAAAGCATTTCTAATAAGAACAATACCAATAACTACAAAAAAAATCATAGAAATTATAATAACATATTTTTTAACATTATTCATATAAAAATTTCAACTCCTGCAGCCAACATTGATAGTGCCAGTTCAACTAAAGCCTTGATAATAGCGAGCCATTCAGCTGTAAATATTCCATCTGGCACCGGTGTTAAATCATATGATGGAAGATTTAGTTCCCATTCCATTAAGATATACATACTTAAATAAGAGAATGTTTCTTTAATTTTTAATTTAGAAGATTCTAATTTAAAATCAAACTTTATATAACTATAGAATATTGTCAATCCATCATCAAATGCAGTACGCATATATTTAAGAACTCCCATAACACAATATCCAAGCAATTCTTTAATTGGTTCATATACATAACGGATAGTTATTTCAGCAACAGCCTGCCCCACTTCCGAAACATATTCAGTTCCTTTTGGGTCACTGTAAATCAAAGGATTATTTGCACAATAAGCATATGCATTGACATTTAAAGGCGTGTTTGAATTTATATAGCTGAAATCTTCAGCAGAAATAAATCTTCCGAGTTCAGGGCCATAGTATTGCTTTAGGTATTATAGTAAGAAAACTATTTTCCTAAATCTTGTAATATGTATGCCTTATCAAAATATTTTCTAAAGAACACAAGTAATTACGGTTCATAAAAATTTGTTGCAACATCAAATTTTTCATTCGTATTATCTATAATATAAACATACTTGTAACAAAAATGACCATTTACTGATAAATAACTAAATTCATATTGCTTTAATTTAGAGTTTTCACAATCAAATTGTTTCAAATCTTCTTTATCATCTAATATCGCATATTTAAAATTTTTATTTACATTATTAAAAGAAGGACTCGAAGTTATCAAAGCAGAAGTCCAGCTAAGCTCATTTTTATATTTTATTTTGCCAAACAGCTTTTTCTTTTTCAAGATACATTCATAAGTGTGCATTTTTTCATCCTGATAAAATAGTATTTCATCACTTTCTGTTTCATATTTAAAAAGTATTTTATGAACATTATTTGCACTTATACGTTCAATTGCTTCTTCATCTGAATCAGCATGATAAATAAAGAAAGCATTAAAAATTGGAATAATAATGATTATAGCTATAAATATAATTGAAAATTTCAGAAATCTTTTCATTTTTCTCCTTTCATTAAGCGGTGACAAGTCCACTTAAAAGTATCGTCCAAAAAAGGATGATTAAATATGCAGCTAAAGTGCAGCAGCATCCCTGTTCTTTCATTTTGTCGAATCTCCTAAATCTCTTTCAAAAATGTCAATGCAAACAAATATTGCTGACAATATTTCTGCAACGGATACGCCAACATCTGATACATAAGCGTTTCCTTTTGGATCACTGTAAATCAAAGGATTATTAGCACAATAAGCATATGCATTAACAGATAATGGTGTACTTGTATCAATATAATTAAAATCATCAGCAGAAATAAATCTTCCGAGTTCAGGGTCATAGTAACGGCTTTGGAGATAGTAGTAGCCTGTTTCGTTATCGTAGTAGTAACCTCGATAGCGAAGCGGGTTTATTTCTGCTATTTTGAGCTGTTCGGAATTGTTTTCCTCTGCTGTTTCTATTGACAGAAGTTTGCCCCATTCATCATAGGTGTAGTTTTCATCACCTATGATATTTCCGTCATTATTGTAGGTGTTTAAATTGAACTCGTAATCTATTTTTTATCAAATTCATCCCATATTGAACCAAACTCAGTATTGTTAAAAACTTTAAAAGATTTATTATTTATAAGAAGCTCCATATTTGAACAACTAACTATAAAATGTTCAAGAGATAAATTATTTGATTTGTTCATGCAATTCTCAATTATTAAATGCAATTCACAGCTATTTTCAAATAAATACAACTCATTACTGATACACCAACCACCTATTAAATTACAATTTTCAATTATATTTGGTGAATAAAATCTTAAGTAAAATTCAATATCATTCTCATCATTAAAAGAAATTTCAAGCTCAATATAGTCATCTGTAGTATACAAATTTAAAATAAGACAATCGTGAAAAGAAAACTGATTATACCATTCTGGCAAATTATTTTTTGCATAGTTCAAATTTATATGTTTTTCTTCATTTAACCGATATTGTCCATTATGCAAATTTTTTTTTATATTTTTCATAATAATTACTCCTTTTATTTACCATAAATAAAATACATGTGCTCCATTTTTTGGATTCGTATGATAATGAAAATAATAACCTACACACCCGCTACCATGTTTATCATGAGGGGTAGGAATATTACCGCCACTAGCTGCACGTGCTAACCAATATGCAAACAAGCTATCATATGCGAAAACATCTAGTCCAAGAACAACATAAGATAAAGCTGTTTCATAACTTAAAGGTCTGCCTATTTCAACATATCCACCCTTATTAATCGTAGCCTCCCAATAATAATTGTCTTTATTATTCTTAATAGCATCTCTAACCTTTGCATCAGCCTTTTCAGCCGGGGTTGCTTTTGGCTTTGAGGGCAAACTTATATTAGGTAAATCAAGGTCAATTTCACCAACTAAACCAATTATAACAGGAATAACCATACACAATATAAGAAGCAGCATAGAATAAACTACAAGTTCACACAAGAGTCCTACTACTGTGGCAAATGCAATAGCTTCATGTCCATTAGAATCATATTTTGATGTTGGATTGTTATCGCAATATATATAGGCATTAACGCTACGATGATTATCTGCATCAATATAGTCAAAATCATCAGCAGAGATAAATCTGCCGAGGTCGGGGTCATAGTAACGGCTTTGGAGATAGTAGTAGCCTGTTTCGTTATCGTAGTAGTAACCTCGATAGCGAAGCGGATTTATTTCTGCTATTTTAAGCTGTTTTGCCAACTATATTCCAAATATCCCATCGAATCGGAGGGCAATTATCACGCGTCCAAGATCCTTCGTTAAACCACAAAGTATAATAGTATTCTCGGTTGATGTAAAAAACAGAAATAGCAATTACACATATAAGCAGTGTTAAAAGCAATAACAACAAATTCCCTTTATTCCAGAAATCATCTCTAACAGCTTTCAAAAACAAAGGTATTATCAGTACTGTTAAAATAATTACAACACCGATTAATTCACCTGATGATGGATTAAAGATATAATTTGGATAAGTGCCAAATTTTTGAGAAATTATTGTTTTAAAAACATTAAATAGAGCTACAATACACGCTAAAGCAGGTATCAAACGCTTATAATTCATATCCACACCTCATTTAAATCTATAAAAGACATATATAATACCAATTATATGCCCAAAATTCTGCTTTCTTTCGGACATCATCCGTGTTATACAAATCATCTGCAAATATGCCGAAAACGACACTTGTTAGCGGGGAAACTAATGAAATGAAATATGACCCTAAATCAATAATGCCACCTATTATTGTATCATATAGTGTCATAAAAAATGAACCAAACGGAGATAAATATCTACCTGAGTAGTCATTAAGTGTATTTATTTCATAAGGCAAAGCTGCAAATGCAGCGGATAAATAATCAGGCATATCATTTCTAAATAATCCCAAAAATCCAGAAAATGATGAAAGATAAGAAGAAAAATTTGCAGCAAATCCTTTTGCTGGAATATCAATTCCTTTAACTCCAACATCAAAAGCTGTTCGATATATACTTACCTTTTGTTCAAAATACTCATAAAAATTATTAAATGAAAAATCAATTTTAATATTATATTCTTTTTCCAATTTTTGAACTATCTCCTGCAAATCCAAACAAGCAAATATTTCGGTAATTACAATTGCAATAGTTGCCGTTAAATTATCGCAATTAAAAATAGTGGTGTTTGGTTTTCTGCTGGGTGTCATATTGGGAGTTTTATGCTTGATAGGTGTAAATCTAAATTCTGGAAATATAAAATCCAATGTTATAGACATTTTTAAAATTTTAAATATAGTATCCCAAGTGAAATCACAGCCTGTTGAATCTGTATAAATTAAAGGATTATTAGCACAATAAGCATATGCATTAACAGATAATGGTGTACTTGTATCAATATAATTAAAATCATCAGCAGAAATAAATCTGCCGAGGTCGGGGTCATAGTAACGGCTTTGGAGATAGTAATAGCCTGTTTCGTTATCGTAGTAGTAACCTCGATAGCGAAGCGGGTTTATTTCTGCTATCCTGTGCTGTTATATAAACCACATATATTTAATAATGTCTACAATTGCATTTTTTATATTATTATAAATGATAATGATTCATAATAGAAACTATTGCAAATGGCAAATTGATTACCAATGCTATTATTAGAGTAAGTAAGCCTTTTCTTGACCAAGCATATTTTCTCTGCTCTTTTAAAAAAACAGGCAATACTAGCACACTAACTACAAAAATAGTTCCCCCAACTCCCGAATCTTGATTATAAACATTAGATCTTCCAAAGTCGGTTATTATTGAACCTATCAAACTAATAATTACAGATATAATTAATATTTGAGCTGGTTTTATTTTATTAAATTTATCCATAGTAATTTAATTCTCCTTTAAATTATAAATACCAATTATATGCATAATCTTCAACATTCCCACCAGCAAATTTGTCAAAAAGATTGCCAAACAAAACATTTAAAATCGATTCAATTACTTGACTTCCTCCAGAAGCGCCTACTGCAGTAATTCCTATCGTAGAATTAATGTACCAATCATACGCTAACACAATTAATCCACCTTTTGTACTAAGATATCTTCCAGATAAATCACTAAGCGCACTTGTTACATATGGAAGAGTAATAAGTGCTGCTTTAACCTTCGCATCGGTAGCAAAAGTCGAAAGCAAAGAAATAAATCCTGATATATTTTTTGCAAATTTAGTTGATGCAGTCCAAAGAATATCAGTTTTATTCCAATCATCAAATGTATCAAACCACTTTTTGTATAATTGTGCTTTCTTTTTCTTATAATCATCATAACCATCAAAAGAAAATTCAACTTTTAATTCACTTGCAATTTTCTGTAAATCCCAAAAAACAAACATCTCTGTGATTATTGCCGCAACAGCTTTCCCAGCTTCAGAAACATATCCTTTTGTCCTATTTTTTGCGGAAGACCTTCGAAAATTTTTATTTTTTGCATTTTCTTCATTATCAGAATCACTGGTATGATAACCATCTCCTGCACCGCCGACAAGCTCACCTGTTCGTATGTCAAAGGTGCCGAAGTATGCTCTGATTGCATTGATTAAAGGAAATTTAATTGAAACCTCTCTGCCTAATATTTTAGACAAACCGTTATTAATTACTACATCAGGATGATTGATGTTAAACTCCAGCTTGTCGATAAAATAGTTATACTTGCTCATCAGCTTTTGGATATTCTCTGTAAGCTTACTTATTCCTGTTTTTATGAGTTCGGCTGTGTCCTCCAACAACGGCTGCAAGGCTGATAAGTCAATGGATATCTGCGGTGTTGTTCCCTCGGCATCCTCCAATGCTATCGGACTGTTCCAGCAATAGCTGTATGCATTCACATTCAGCTTGTGTGATGTGTCAACATAGCTGAAATCATCAGCAGAGATAAATCTGCCGAGGTCGGAGTCATAGTAACGACTTTGGAGATAGTAGTAACCTGTTTCGTTATCGTAGTAGTAACCACGGTAGCGAGCAGTAAAACAAAGAATATTCTTTGTTTTACTGCAAGATATCATTTTTTGTCGAAAGGCTTAAAATTTCTTTTAAAAAATTCTAATTTTTACTTTCAATTAATTGACTAAGATTTTCGCAAAATTCTTCCTGGTCTTCTATACTGAAATAATACTTCTTCCCGTTTTTCAGTGTAAGCTCAACATTATAGGCTCTGTCACCGCCTAATATCAGCATACGGAAATGATAATCAATATAGCTTAAGTCAAAATAATTAATATTTACTTTTTCAATATCACTGTAATCAATCTTAATCCACCATTTCCAGTTGAAAGGTGTAATCGTATATCGGGCAATAATTAAATGATTCTCATTAAGAAAAACACCTTTTCTAAAGAAACAGAAAACGATAACAGAAGATATTGAAATTATCAATACTATTCTTTGAAGACTGTATAATACTATATCATCACTTAAATAATTATCTAAGCCAATCAAAATTGAAACTTTACCAACCAAAACATAAAGAATATAAAAAATTAACCATGGTAGCCAAAAATTTTGTAGAATACCGGCAATCATACTACCTGTTTTGAACATACCAAAAAACCTAAATTTATATCTCATAAATTTACCCCCAAAGTCTTCCTGAATCAAGATTCAAAAAAACTTTTTTATCAAATCATCTGTCATATCTAACGGAATAGCTAAACCCGGAGAAGAAATTGTTATATAAAATAATCCAATGTCTAAAAATGTTAATATAAAAGAATACTCTATTAAATGATAATCTTCAAAGTTTTCATCTATAGATTTAAACACATTGAATACATCAAATAGTGAACTTGCATATTTACTTGGAATTTTTTCTATTAATTTTCCTATACTGAAATTAACAGTAGTCATCGTAAGATCTTGCGCAAATTGATCAAAGAAATACAAAAAAATTGTATTCATTGCTGACACACCATCAATTATTAAATCACTAAATAAATCTTGAAAAAAAACAGATAAACTTTCATACCAAGTATTAAAATCAAATAAAGGATTAAACGCTTGCATAAATGCTTCAAAAAGTCGTGATAAATAATCAGCTTCTATTCCAAAGGTAAGTACTTTTACAACAACCTCAAACCAATTATTTGTTTTCTCATCAGAATTGATATAACCATATGGTGCAATACCGTTTTCATCATTATCAGAATCACTGGTATGATAACCATCTCCTGCACCACCGACAAGCTCACCTGTTCGTATGTCAAAGGTGCCGAAGTATGCTCTGATTGCATTGATTAAAGGAAATTTAATTGAAACCTCTCTGCCAAGTATTTTAGACAAGCCGTTATTTATAACGACATCGGGATGATTGATGTTAAACTCCAGCTTGTCGAGAAAATCGTTATATCGGCTTATCAGCTTTTTAATATTTTCTGCAAGCTTTTCTATTCCTGCCTTTACAACGGCTTCTGCACCCTCAAGCAACGGCTGCAGTGCTGCCAAATCTATTGAAATTTGAGGTGTTGTTCCCTCGGCATCCTCCAATGCTATCGGACTGTTCCAGCAATAGCTGTATGCATTCACATTCAGCTTGTGTGATGTGTCAACATAGCTGAAATCATCAGCAGAGATAAATCTGCCAAGGTCGGGGTCATAATAACGGCTTTGGAGATAATAGTAGCCTGTTTCGTTGTCGTAGTAGTAACCTCGGTAGCGAAGCGGGTTTGTTTCTGCTATCTGACGATTATCGTCATTATCAGCGGTGATTTCTAAAAGCTTACCCCATTCATCATAGGTGTAGGTTGCTATTAAATCGCACTTGCTGTCTGTTATGCCGACAATATCACCGCTTGGATTGGTGAGATAGTAATACTGATTCTGATTCAGAATAAAGCCTATTGGCTTATCTACGTTATACTGGAAATAGATATTATTTGCACCATGCTGGGCAAGCACTCTTCCGTTGAAGGTATCAAAGGTGTAGCCGGGCTTGGTCAGCCTTATGCCGTTTTCGTCATAGGTATAATTGTATGTACCCTTTTCATTTGTTACGGATTCAAGCTGTTTGCCGTGTGACCAAGTATAAGTTGAGTCACCATAGCTTGCCAAGTTGCCGTTGGCATCATAGGTCAACGGTATTCCGTTAACTGCTGTTAACTGGTCTTTCCATTCATTATCGTATGCATATGTTGCGGTATTTCCGTCAACGGTTTTTGAGGTGATATTTCCCCTGCTGTCATACTGATAGGATGCATTAACAAGACCGCTTGTTGAAATCAGCTCACCAAGCTCATTATAGGTGTAGCTGTTGTTTTCGTCACCTATGATATTGCCGTCATCATCGTATGTATTATGGAATGACAAACCGTTTGCATACGCCTTGTGATAGGTATTGCTTTCCTCGTCAAAATACTGTTCTGCAGTTAATGAGCGATTCAGGTCGCCTGTTATTGTTTCGGTGACTTTGTCTTCATTTTTCTGTACACTGTAACTGAATTCTCGGTCAGTCAGCTTTGTTGCGTACTCTGTTGTGTGTATTTCCTGCTGATTGGTATCGGCATCCTCTTCACCAGGATCAAGTCCAACATCAATATTTTCACGTTCAACAAATTCATTTGCCTGTGTCTTGTATTTAATGCTGTCCTCAGTGATTACAGTTTCAAATGGTGTATTGTAATGCGTTTCGTTGACTGTAGTTACATTGTCTGCTGTTTTTATACTATAATCAAAAATTTTCTGCAGCATTATTGTACGGCTGTCAAAGCTGTAATAATTATCTGAAACAGTAATTGTATTGTGACGCTGACTTTCCAGATTTTTATATGCCAATGACTTGCCTTTTGAAAGAAGTGAAACATTATAAAATGAATTGTTATTTGCAGACTTGAAATACGTTGTGCCGTATTTGTCAGCCGTCTGCTTTTCCTCGTAACCATCGGCATAGGTTTTAAGAGTCACATATTTTGCATCCGGATAAATAACAGAAGAATCGTCGATAGAATACGTATAATCAACGATTGTATTGCCGTTTACTGTTACCTTGTCGCATTTACCGCCGGCTGTGTAATAGTAGTCATAAATATCAAAATGCTTTCTGTATACATTGCCTGTATCTGAATACTCATAATCAGTTGAAATGCCAAAGCTGTTTGTTTCCTTGATTAAATCACCGTACTGATTATACACGTAGGTTTTGCCTGCTGTTGTGTCACTGTATGCATAAGGCAGGTTATCAAGCAACGGGTCATATTTATCATTATCAATTTCCTGCACAATTCTGCCATTATTGTCATAAACCGTTCGTTGATAATAATTATCATCTGTTTTGGTTAAAAGCAATCTGCCTGCTGCGTCATAGGTATATTCTGTTTCACTGTCGTTTGACTTTGACCATACAAGCCTGCCGAGGATGTCATACCTGCTCTCGGTTTTAACGATTTGGGTTGCATCATCCTTAACGGTTAAGGTTGTCTGTAAAACCGTGTTACCGTAATCGTCATACTCATAAAGAACAGTTACGTCATTCTCTTCATCATATGATTTGACAAGCAGACCGTTTTCATAGGTATATCGGGTTATATTATAGTAATCAAGATTATTTTGTATTTTGATAAAATAATAGTACTTGTTTTCTATGTAATAATCCTTAACCCTTGCGGTCATCGTCAGATTGCCGAAATCATCATAAACATAATGAATATAATCGTCAGGTGTGATTTCTGTTATTACACGCTTATGGCTGTCATAATAATATTCGGTTGCATCCTTATCCTTGGGCTGCTCACTGAACAGAGTGCCGTCAGCATTATATTTATAGGTCTTTAGCACCTCTCCGTCCCTGCTGATTTTGACTGTTCTTTCATTATCATCATATGTATAAACAGTTTCATCGCCAAGATTGTCGGTTTCTGATATTATCCTGTCCTTGCTGTCATAGGTATAGGAGCTGACCTCTTCCTTTGAATTTGTGGTTGTTATGGAATTTTCCCCGTATTCAAATGCAGTGTATGCGCCGTTATCATAGTGGTATTTTACAACTCTGCCATTGCTGTCATATTCGACTGACATCATACCGCTTTTCGTAATTTTTCCATCTGAATAGGTATAGCTGTCAATTATAACGCCTGTTTGGTCTGTTACGGATACGAGATTGTCATCAGCATAATTATATGTGATAATTCCGCCATTGAAATCAGCAAGAGTTGTTGTATTATTGTCACATTTAATTATACATTCCCTGCCTGAATTGTCAACTATTGCTATTCTGTTATTCTGACGTGTGAAATCAAAACTGTTGCCGTAAAAATCAGAAACAGAGGACAAAATAAACTTTTCCCCATTATATTTATAGCCATAAGAGCGGCTGTCTGTTTTTATTGAACAGCCGATAATATGTTCATCCGCTTCATCATAAATCATCATCAGCTTAGCATTGCTGAGTTGTTCTGTATAGCTGTATTTATTTTCTTTAACAAAATATGCCTCACTGAAATCAGGCAAAACAGCTTTAATTAAGCTGCTGTTAACAAACTCGGCAGAGCTGTTATATGAATAGTGCCATTCGCCGTTATCAAAGCTTCTTGAAATATCAAAGGTCAGTGCTTTGTATTTAAGCATCAAATCTGTTGCTGATTCAGTGTAACCGAATTTATCAGCATCGCTTTGCGGTTCATAATCAAGCTTAACTTCATTTGCCTTAGGCGGTATTAATGCAATTATATTGTTATAATAAGAAAGATAAATCGTGTCAGCCCCATCAAGCTTAATCGGGTCAACATATTTGCTCCATGCTCTTGCACCCGGAAAACGGTAATAGATTGTATCGCCCGTTTCGGGTCTTGGGTTATAAAGACAGATGCAGCCGTTCTGAATATAATAATCAGGTAAATGAAACGCCTTATATTTTGCAGAACTGATGTTACCCACAGTGTCCTTAACCTTAACAGCAATATAGTTTAATGCGTCCTTTTCAAATTCAAAAACATTGCTTTGCTGCCATGTTTTCCCGTTATCAATACTGTATTCTGCCACACCGGACTGGCTGTCCTTGGCAGTAACAGTAATAATCGTTCTATCATTATCATCCTTAATATCTATATTATCTATAGTAGGTGCTGTTGAATCAATTTTATCAATAGTCACTGTATCAAGCAAGGTGATATTGCCTGCACTGTCCCTTACATATACATAATATGTACCGCTTGCAGCGGCTTTATAGACATTATCTTTTTGCCAGGAATATGATCCCTCACTTCTGCTGAAGCTATAAGGTGCTTCGTGCAGTCCTGATACTTCATCGTTTCCGTCGGCAGTAATATTTACATACCTTACCCAATCAGAAGGATTCTCTGCCGAAACAAAACCTGACGGCAAAGATTCATCAAACCGATATTCAACTACCTGTGGTTCAGAAATATTACCTGCTTTATCCTTTGAATACACAAAAAGCTTTGTTGCATCCTTTGTAATTGAAAAAGTATTTTCATTCTGCCAGTTGAATTCATTTAATGCACTTGAAAAACTATACTGTGATATACCCGAGCCTTTATCGGTTGAATTTGCAGTTAATACAGTATTTGCACTTACCCAACCGTTATTATCTCCTATAACAGCAGGCGCTGATGGAATATCTTTATCTATTTTATCAATTTTTACAACAGTTTCCTCTGACACATTATCAAGATTATCTCTTGAGGCAACATAAACTGTCGTATTTTCGGAAAAAGATTTTTTATTAGATGTCTGCCATGCATAGATTCCGCTTTCAGTAGAAAAGCTGTAATCCTTGACACCTGATACGGCATCGGCAGAGAATACTGTTAAATCAATATTCTGATTTGTCCAACCATCAGAGCTTAATGAAACATTAGAGATTTCAGGACCTTCATTATCAATATTCGTAATATTGACTGTATAGGTTTTTATGTTATCTGCCTTATCACGTATAGAAACATAAACTGTGCAATTTTCAGAATAACTCTTTGATTCAGCAGTGCCCCAATAGTATTTTCCCTTTTCGGTTGAGAACGAAAAGGGTTCTTTATGAATACCTGCACCGCCTGTATCCGAACCATTAGTAAGATATATTTTCACACTGTCTTTTGTAAATTCGGTTTTATCTACATTTACTTTAACTGTAGGAGCAGTTGTATCGTTGGTATAATTAATTACCGTATAAGGACGCATTGCCGATGTTTCATGCGTTCTTGAGGCGAACGCACGCCATTTATATTCCTGGTCGGCATCCACCTCTTCACCGCTGACAAAAACAACACCATTGTTAGAAGTTCCGTTCACCCATTTTTTTACACAGTTTACTAAATTATAATTATACCAATGAGGACTGTTCGCTTTATCAGCCGAATTACCATTTATATTTTTCCAGTTTGTATTAACTGTATCATCATATTTCGGCATATTATTCCAGTTGATGCCTGTTTCCTTCCAATCACCTTTAACCATAAACGGACGGACATATGTTGAATCGGTTGCTTGTGTTGTTTCCCTTACCCAATGATAGGCATAACTGATTTTTGCACCGGGCTTGATAGCTGACGGAAGTTCAAATTTTTCATACACACGCCCATATCCATACATTGCTGACTTACCGAATCCACCTGTTGAGCTGTTTCCATAGTTTGTAAGAAAATGAACAGAGCTTACACCCGCATCAGCACTGTTGCTCAAACTGCTTGTTGTTGGGTCAATCGTGACAGGATACGCCGTGGTGTTGCTGCTAAGCCATTCCTCAGGAACAACAACAGTCAGAATATAGCTGTTGTCATCAGCATTTTCAAGCTTATAAGCACAATCTTTACGATGCTCATCATCATAACCATCTATATAGTCACTGTCAAAAGCAAAGGGAGCAGAAAATGTCTGTATCTCTTTCTTATCCTCATTGCTGATTAAAGAAACTGTCCCATTATCATTAAGGACTGCGAAACAGTTTTCGGTTATGATTTTAAAAGGAAATTCATTTATACCGGGATTATGATTTAAAATAATTTCATCCTTAACACCATTAAGCTGTGGATAAAACTTCAAATTTGTTCCGCTTCCGTAAATATCTTTATATTCAAAATTTTCAAAAAGCTCTCCGAGAATATAGGATGTATTTTCTGTACCGATTACAGCAAAATCACTCTGTGGAATTATTCTGTAACTGCTTTTTTCATATTCAATTAAAAGACCTTTATCAGAAGCCTCTGAGAAATTAATTCGGTAGTCATTCTGACCATTGGTAAATGCATACCCCTGTGACTTCAATTCCTTATCTGTTTGCTTTTCAACAGATATATCCTTTGCTTTTATGTCACCGTCTTCATCCACATATGTAATCGGCTCCGAAAACAAATAAACTGTATTTGAGCCATCATTATTTTCAAAATCAATTATGTTATGATTTTCAAGCATTTCATCGCTGTTTAACGCAATGGCACCTTCAGTATCAACAAATTCCTCGGCATAAGCAGAAAGCATTGACTGAATACCCAGCAAATCCTGCAGCCGTGAGGAGCCAACCGTTAATGTGATTAATGTACCAAAAGCGATTATAACAGAGAGAATGATACACAATATCTTCTTCCAAAGCTTATTTTTTAATATTTTTTCTTCATAAAAATCCAAATTTTCTTTTCTCCCCAAAACACAATTATAAATATACTTTTTCAATAAAATATTATATATAAAAATAAAAAGACACGCAAGTGCCTTTTTATTTTTATGAAATATTTAATTAATAAAAACATCAGTGCTGAACCATGTATTTATTATATCAGATTAATCCTCTGAGTCATACTGCTTACGTCTTTCAAGGACTGCATTATGAACATCCTCTTTCGTCTTACCTGTCAGCTTATAGAAGAAGAACGGAACGCCTGCAAGGAACATCATAAGACCATGGAAAATTGTATAGAAGAACAGCATCCATACCTTTGTTTTAAAGCTCTGACCCGTACCGTCAGCTATACCCTGAACATATCCGCAGATTGAATTACTGCCATACATAATTTTCGGAGCAAGACCGCTTGCAATAGTACCTGAAATCATTGTACCGATGCCGATAACAAACGGAAGTGACGCATCAAGACGCTTGCCTGTTTTAAGCTCGATATCCTCAAGCACGTCAGCCTGGAACATTGTCGGCAGAAGATTTGATGCACCGAACTGTAAGCCGATAAGGAACAGGAACAGAACAAATAAAATCTGAAGCACAGGACTCGGAGATTTAAAGTAAATATAGCCAACCGCAAATGCCACTGTGTTGATAATAACGGAATAAATACCGCTTTCCTGATTACATCAGCATATTTTTCATTAATCTTAAAAATTTAACCCTAAATCCTTTCCGGATTTAGGGCTTTTTCTACAGGCTGAATGCTATGCATTTTATGCATAGCAGTATTAATAATTGCGGCAGCAATATTTTTAATTGTTCATCAAAGCCGTTTATCAGACAAGGAATTTACAAATCAATTAGCTGAGCTTTCTTCCGAATTCACCTGCACGGCTCACACAGGATGTATGGACACTGAAGAAAATTCAATAGAAGCAATTGAGGCAGGCATAAAAAACGGTGCACAAATTGTAGAATTTGATTTGAATTTCAACCAAAGCAATGAGCCTGTATTGTCACACAATTCACCTATTGGCGGGGAAGTGACTCTTGACGAGGCATTTAAAAAGGTAAGTGAATATGACAATATAAAAGTTAATGTTGACTTAAAAAGCTGTGCTTCTCTTGATAAAATCAAAATGATTGCTCAGAAATATGGAATTCCTGACCGCATTTTCTTTACGGGTGTGAATGACGAGTTCCTTGAATCTGTTCAAAAGGCTGATCTTGGAATACCCTATTATCTTAATGTTAATGTCAATTCCAGGAAAAAGAATAATTCCGAGTATATGACTTCACTTGTACAGAAGGTCAAAAACAGCGGTGCTGTAGGCATTAATTTAAATAAAGACAATGTTTCAGCGATGCTTGTTGAAACATTTCACGATAACGGACTATTGGTTTCAGTCTGGACAGTAGATAAAAAAAGAGAAATGCAAAAGGTTGTAAGCTATCTTCCCGATAATATTACAACAAGAAATCCTAAGCTGCTGAATGAAATAATTTATAAATGACTAAAAAATAAAAAGAGCAAAACTAAAAACAGCGATTTTGGACTGAACCCAAATATCAGACAATTAAATATTAACTTACAAGAGAATGAGTTCGGTATTGCACCGAGCTCATTCTCAATTTAGAAATAATCGTAAGGACTTTCAATATTTGAGAATAATTAAAACAGGCTTGGAAGAAGCACCGATAGTCATATTCATACATTTTCCTCATTCATATGTTCAATGTTAACAGATTGATTATCCTTTTCTCCTGTAATGGTAATCCATGTACCGTCTGTTTCTTGGCGAAATTTCAAGGCACAGGTGACGGACCTGTTTTAAAACCATATGTATAAGCAATACTGTCATATGCAATGCCTGCGTTACTTTCATGGTCATAACCGCAGAATATGTATTTTGTTGAGCCAGGCTCTTTGCATTTATCAACAAGAGCATCCATCTGCTCACAGCAAGCCTTGTTATTACCAAGGCTTGCCCCAAAACACCTTAATTCCTAAAATATAATAAGGAATAAACACACTTTAATTTTTACTCCTTTAATTATCTTTACTTTTGTATATACAACAACTGATAAATAAATGATATAGGAAAACCAATACTGAAAAAATTAAAATGATATTATACTCTTTTTTTATATAAAAAAATCCCAACAATTGCCCCAGCAAGGATAATTGGTGCTATCCTGACAAACAACCATTCAATGGAGTGAAAAGCAACACCTAAAACAGCATTTTCAGAATCAGTATAATCCCAATTTAAATAAGGACTATTTATTAAAAATAAGGATATGAAAATTATTATGATAATTGCACATAATGAAATTAGTATCCAATGAATCATTTTTCTTACTGCATTCTTCCTTTCCGATAGTTGTAAGTTTATTATCTCTAACTTTTCAGAAATTACTTTCAAATCATCTACTTTAGACTCAGAAATATTTTCTCCAAGCAAAGTACTTACCGGTGTTTCAAGAACCTCTGATATCGAGATTAACATTTCTGAATCAGGAACAGACAGTCCTTGCTCCCATTTTGAAATTGTTTGTCTTACTACGTTTAGTTTGATTGCAAGTTCTTGTTGTGAAAGCCCTCTTGATTTTCTTATTGATTTAATATTTTCCTTTAACATTTCAGAACACCTCCTTTCTTTACAAATATTATATAAAGAATAGTCCGTTGCTACAAGCAATGCATATTAACATTCAAGATTTATAGCAATAAATACAGCTACATCTGTTACTTGTTTAATATTCACACACTTATATATTGATAAGAATTAATTTGTATTGTAGATTATGGAATATTTGATATGTTCATCTTTAAAAGAGTAAACAAAAAAGGCATATAAAAATATGCCTTTTGTTGTAATATTATTTATTTTTAGTTGATGAGCCATAATCAAGAGATACTAATATATTATCTATTTCATCTCTATATTCATTGTTACAATATGCATATACCACTGTATTGCCAACCCAAATAGAAATATAATATATGCCATTTGAACTCATAGAATACATAGCATAATTATTATAGTGG
>ERZ808037.72-NODE-72-length-109868-cov-4.747666_pt1 | contig 109868 bp, 91 predicted proteins | sample MGYA00380190_ERZ808037 | MGnify/ENA primary metagenome ERZ808037 (study PRJEB31490, sample SAMN06133399) | mouse gut metagenome | isolation source: J9 | host: mice | place: China: Chengdu | collected 2015-05 ...
GACACCTTGGTAAAGGTTGAATAAAAATGCGTATTCAACTATTGATTTGAGTGCGCAAGAGGGTGTGTAAACACCCCTCTTTAGACGCGCAGATGGGTGTAAATATGAGCTGAACGCCACCGATGAACACGGGAATAAATCATGGAGCCTTTGTCAAAAGAAGGAGCTTTACAGGCAATGAAAGATATCTCCGGCCAATACGGCGGCAATGTCCTTGTAATGTTTTCGGGCGACGGGCTGCAGGCTTTATCCGAAAGCCTGAAATCCCGGATTCGAAAGGGCGGCTTGGAACTGACCGAGGAAGAGAAAGCCGAGAATGCCAGAAAACAAGAACTGTTAGATCGGAGCATTGTGCATCTGGAGAACACTCATCGGCTGATTATCCCTCACATTCAGACCAACGAAAAGCTTTATAACAGCTTGGAAAAAGCCGGCGGGCGGGGACACAAAACGTTTCGAAGAATAGATATAGCCGCATTTACCCGTTCATAAGCCAATATTGGAAACCATAGAAGTTCCCGTCCTCAAAAAATCTCTCATTCACCATCTCCTGCTGCATCTGTATCTGCCGCAGCACTTCCTCCACCCGAAGGATATCTCTCTCGGTAATCTTCTGGACGGTCTTTTTCTTTGTGGTTGTCTCCAACACTCTGGAACCGTCGGGTTTATCCTTTATCACCGACTTTTTCCAGCGCTGGCGGTTTTCTTTTTCGATCTCCTGCCGGTGTTGAATCAGCTTTTTTACCAATGCCCGCTGACGCTCCTGCCGTTGAAAGGCGATTTCCCGAAGCTGTTTCTGGAGCTTTTGCTTTTTAATCTTTTTCGCCAGCCTGCGCCGGTTCTCCTCTCGTCTCTCCCGTGCACGGTCGCTGGGCCTTCTGGCAGGAATGGTCCATGTATCCGAGCGTCGCTCCTCTTTGGTGGCGCCATAATAAATACTTGTATAAACCCTATCCCCACTTCCGAAACAGAAACAAGGCTGGGACCATGTAGAACGCAGGTCATTCAGCACCCATGCCTCATACGCCGGGTCATTTTTCATAGCGGCATACCCTTCCTCCGAAATATGGACGGAAATAAATTCATTTCTGCGGCTCGGATGAACGGGAATCTGACGAATCTTCTGTGTAATATACTGCTTATATTCTTCCATGGACATATTCTGGGGACTCTGTTTTCCCTGTATTGCCGTATTGCCCGCTTCCTGTCTCTGCATAGTCTGGGCAAAAGCCGATACCCCGCTTTCCGCACCGGCAGCTCTGTTCTCCCCAAACGTCTGAATGAAATTTCCACTGTTCTCCGTATAGCCTGATATCATCGTATTCATCTGTCTTGCTCCTGTCATAACCATGCACTTCTTGGATATTGTTATATTTATTATCGAAGATTTCTTTCTCTTTCTTAAGTATTTCGGTTTTAGGAACTGCTAAAATGTAACCAAAAATGCAAAAATAGCTTGAAAACACCTTGCGGCGGCAACGAGTGAACGGTAAAATTGAACCGTAACCAAAACACACGGTTTTGAAAAAAATAAAATAAAATATGTTGATAAGCCAATACTAAATGTCATATAATGAAAAACTGTAAGCGGTCTTATAAAGAATGCTTCACATTTATCCCGGCTATGAGGGATTTCTTATGTCCTGAAAACAGAATATTCAAAAAAGCCGCCATGGGCTGCTACATGACGAACTTTCCGAAGGGATAAACCTATTCACCTTTTCTGCTTTTTCACATAGAATATAATGATCTTATCCGAAGCAGAAAATGGTTGTATATTTACTCTCTTTTCGAAATTGCATATCCATTAAAATAAACCTATAAATTATGCATTGCAAGTAGCAGACTAATATTTTATAATCAAGCATGAAAGTTGAAATTGATATGAAATTTTTTTGCAGTGTTCAACAGAGAAGCTCCATTTAATAAATAGAAACTGTTTAAATTTGATACAGGAGGTTGAAATAAATGGAGATATTTACCTTAGATACTGATCCTATCGAATTAGATGAGGTACAGGTCAAAACTTGGTTGAGAAAATTTAGAAATTTGGTTGAAAATGCTTTTGTAAACTGTAATAATGAGCAAAGGATTATAAGAAATCTATTGGTGTTGACACGATATAGAAATACATTGCAGCAAGGATTGTCATGGGAAGGAAAAGCAATCTCGTTGGGAAACTCTTCCATTTCAGAAAATTGCTCAGATTGTAAATAGTGATTTACGGCGGGCGCGGAATTCATATCCGGAAATGTAATTATTACGAGCCGAATATCAGAAATATACCCTCATGTCAGAAGAAAATGCAAAAGAACGATTGAACAATTAATCGAATGAACGATTTTAAGCTTATAATGGGGTTAAGATGATCAGATTCTGTAATGATGTATAACAATATACACGATGTTCTGAAATTTATATGTTAGGGTGACTTTTCTAAAAAAAGAGTATATTTATATGGCAAAAGGAGAAAAAAAATGGGGTGTTTGGGAAATTTTTTATGGTTTATTTTCGGCGGTTTTGTCAGCGGGCTCAGCTGGTGTCTGGCAGGTGTGATTTGGTGCATTACCATCATCGGAATTCCTGTGGGCACACAATGCTTTAAAATGGCAGGTTTAAGCTTCTTTCCTTTCGGAAAAGAAGTTACTTACGGCGGCGGGGCAGGATCTCTGATTCTAAATGTCCTCTGGCTAATCATTTCCGGACTGCCTTTGGCAATAGAGCATCTTGCTATCGGAGCGGCCCTCTGCATTACCATTATAGGCATTCCTTTCGGACTGCAGCAGTTCAAGCTGGCAAAACTGGCTCTCATGCCTTTTGGCGCAACGGTGTCATAGGCTTTTAGCCGGCTCCTTTACAGTGTCATTTAAGTATTTCGCAACCTATTTTTTGCATAATTTTTATTCCATCAAAATGTTGGTATCACCGTTTATATTCAGCTTAGAAATTTCTTCTGTATTTCTTCCGCATTTCTTCTGCATTTCTTCCGCAATACTAATCGAAAAAGCCATTTGTATTCTACCTTATCAACAATTATCTTCTTGAACCGCCGCATTATATCTTCCTTCCGGTTTTTAACGTGTTTGCTTATGGCAATTTTCTGTTTCACCGTGGCGCAGACAGTCGCCTTATTTCAGCGCGCAGCAATCCCGGTTTTTGTGCAAGGAAAGCACTTTCCGTCGTCATCAGTCAAACAATATTTCCTCCACCGTCACAAAAGTATAGCCCTCCTCCATCAGCTTATCAATAGCCTCCAGTGCCGCCGTCACTGAGGTATCGTAGTAATCATGCATCAAAATTATGTCATTCTCCCCCGTCTTATTAACAATCTTCTCCACAATGCAGGACACATTGCAGGAGCTCCAGTCCAGAGGGTCTACGTTCCAAAGCACGGGGAACATATTCAGCTCCTTTTCAAAGGACTTATCCCAGCTTCCATAGGGCGGGCGCACATATACCACCTCTTCACCGATGATCTCCTCCAGAATTTCGTTTGTATGTATCAGTTCTTCTTTAAATGTTTCTCTGTTCTGCTTCGTCAGCTGGATATGGCTGTAGGTATGATTTCCGATTAGGTGCCCCTCTTCCTGCATACGCCTGATGATATCGGGATGAAGTTCTGCATGTTCCCCCGTGACAAAAAACGTAGCGTGGACTCCCCTTTCCTTCAAACCGTCCAGAAGCTGTTCCGTATAATATGGGTGGGGGCCATCGTCAAAGGTTATCGCAATTTTTCGTACCTCTTCCGCCGCTTCGCCGCCCCGTCCTGTTATGACGTTATTCAGCGTTTCCATTCCGTTCCACTGCACTTCCGCTTCTTGTACTTTTGTCCCTTGCTCTTCTCTCCCTGACGCTTCTGCCTCCCGCTCTTCTCTCCCTGACGCTTCCCCCGCGTCTCTGTTTGACGCTTCCGTCTCCCGCTCTTCTGTTCCTCGTTCTCCCTCTTCCTCCGATATACCGCTGTTATTGCCCCATGCTGTTACTGCCGAGCTTTCCCGCTCCCATAAACCTAAAAACAGCAGTCCCGCCATTAAGTCAAACAGTAGGATTGCTGTTAAAAATTTTTTCATACTCATCCCGATTCCATGCTCTTTTAATATAGTATATGTACCGGAACAAAAATCATGCATTCTATGATTGAAGATGTCTTCCGAAAGCAGAATCCATTCTCATGTTTGGATACTCTGCAGGATCCCGTCTGAACGGAGCTTTTAACTTTTCCGCCCAATTCTACTCAAACTGTGCGTTATAAAGGCGCCTATACACACCTTGCCGCTCCATCAATTCCCCATGTGTCCCTTGCTCCACTACCTCACCGTCGTTGACCACTAAAATCAAATCTGCATTTTCAATGGTAGACAGCCTGTGGGCAATCACAAAACAAGTTTTTCCCTCCATCAGTTTCAGCATAGCTTTCTGAATCTGCCGTTCCGTGCGGGTATCCACATTGGAAGTAGCTTCGTCCAATATCAGCATTTTGGAATCCAGAAGCATTGCCCTTGCTATGGTCAAAAGCTGTTTCTGTCCTTTGGAGATATTCGTGCCCTCGTCCGTCAGAATGGTGTCGTATCCCTCCGGAAGCCGCTTGATAAAGGAATGAATATGAGCCGCCCTTGCCGCCGCTTCCACATCCTCTCTGGTTGCTCCCTCCTTACCGTAGGCCAGATTTTCATAGATGCTTCCGTAGAAAAGCCAAGTATCTTGAAGCACCATGGCATAGGCTTTCCGCAGACTGCTTCTGGTCATCATAGCGTTGGGCTTTCCGTCCACCGTGATCGTACCGCTGTCAGGGTCATAAAACCGCATCAGCAGATTAATCAAAGTGGTTTTCCCGGCTCCCGTAGGTCCCACTATCGCTATCAGCTTCCCCGGCTGTGCCCGGAAGCTGAGGTCATGTATGATGGTCTTGCCGGGCAGATATCCGAAATTCACGGACTGAAGCTCCACCTCTCCCCGAGCGCCCTCCAAAACAATGGCATTCTCTGCATCCGCAGGTTCCGGAGCCTCCTCAATCAGCCGGAATACCCGCTCTGCCGCGGCCAAAGCCGACTGAAGCTCGCTGAAAATATTAGCCGCCTCGTTAATAGGCCCGGAAAATTTTCTGGAATACAATACAAATGAAGAGATATCTCCGATTCTCATGCTTCCGGCCAGATACAGCAGTGCACCGAATACACTGATCAGAGACAGGGACAAATTATTGATAAAATTTACACAAGGCCCCACCACACTTCCGTAATACTCGGCTCTGTAATACGCTTCCACCGCCGTCTTATTCTTCTTGTCGAATTTCCCTTGCGTATATTCCTCCCTGTTATATGCTTTCAGTGTCTTCTGCCCCGAAATCATCTCTTCCACAAAGCCGTTCAATTCCCCCAGCTTTGCGGAACGCTGGCGGAACAATGGTCTGGTCTTACCGGTGATATACTTTGTGATCAGCACGGAAAGAGGCACCGTAAAAGCAAATACCAGCACCAGCTTGGGTGAAATCGACAGCATCATCAAGAGCGCTCCGGTGACCGTGATCACCGTGGTCAAAAGCTGCACGAGATCATTCGACAGGGATGCGTTAACCGTGTCGATATCATAGGAAATGCGGCTGATAATATCACCGGTCTGATGCACATCAAAATATCCCACCGGCAGCGTCATCAGCTTTTCGAACACATCCTGCCGCATACGATAGACCACCTTACGGCTGATTGTCAGCATGAGCACATGCAAGCCGTAGGACATAAGCGCGGACACTACATAGAACAGCGCCATCCAGCCCGCATAATAGAAAACTTTTTCAAAATCCACCGCGCTCTTTCCGTTCTCTATCGCCCCGATGCTAAGTCCGGTAAGCTTAGGGCCGATAAGAGAAAACAAATTACTTCCCAAAGTACAAATCATTGCCAGCGCCAACAGCCATTTATACTGCCACATATATTGTCCAAGCCTCAGAATCGTCCGCTTGGAATACCGCTTTTTCTCCGTATTCATATCTATACTCCTAGTGCGCTTAAAGAGGGATGTATACACACCCTCTTGCGCACATACCAATCAATATTTGGAAGTTTACTTCCAAACTTATACTCCTTGCATGCTTTATAAGGGGATGTGCCAGCACCCCTCTTTACGCATACCAACCAACAGCTCCGCTGCGGGCAACAGAGCATCCGCCTTACACTGTTGCAGGATAACAGTTCAGACAATCCCTCCCGCGAAGTCAAAATCACGTCCCTATGCGATTTTGCGAGACGTTGCAGAACCGAATATGTCCTATGGACACATCGGTATGTCAACCCCCGTGTCATTCGCCAAGCCATGGCACAATGCTTTATGGCCATGCATACACAACCGCTTGGCTCATTGCCCGCTGGAATCAAAAATGCCGCAGCAACATCATTTGCAAAATAAATCTTGTATCATGCCCCCATCTGGGATCTGCTGATCTCACTGTAAACATCACAGCCTTCCATCAATTCCTCATGGGTGCCGTATCCGATGGGGACACCGTCCTCCAAAACAAGTATATGATCCGCATTCCGTATGGAACTGACTCTCTGCGCTACTATCACCAATGTCGTATCCTGAAAATGCTCCCGGATCCCTTTCCGCATCTCTGCATCGGTACGATAATCCAATGCGCTGGAGGAATCGTCTAAAATCAAGATCTCCGGTCTTGCCGCCAAAGCTCTCGCAATCAGCACACGCTGTTTCTGTCCGCCGCTCAGGTTGGCGCCCTTTATGTTCAACGCCTCCCCCTCTTTGTCATCCCTGTTCTTCACAAATTCACTGGCTCTGGCATAAAACAACGCATCCTGAAGCTGTTCGCTGCTGATCTCTCTGCCCAAAGTTACATTTTCCGCTATGGTATCCTCGAAAATCGTATCGTTCTGGAATACCACGCCGAATTTCCGTTTCAGTTCCGAAGGTTCGTAACTGCGGACATCCTTTCCCGCGATAAGAATACGCCCCTGATCCGCGTCATACATTCTCATCATCAAATTAATAATTGTAGATTTACCGGATCCGATCTCGCCGATAATCCCAAGAGTCTCTCCCTTTTTAATCCGGAAGGATAAATCCTTTACATTGGCCTCTCCCTTTTTTAAATAAGAAAAGGTGACATGGTCAAAGCAAATTTCGCAGTCTTCCGCTTCCGTAGAATCTCCCCGGCTTCCTTCGTCCCCCATTGCCTCCCCATAGATCTCCATAACACGCATGTCGTCTTCCCCCTCCAGTACATACCAGATTCGATTGCCCGAAGCGATTGCCTTGGATAAAATGGTAAACATTTTTGAGATGGACATCATAGCATTCAGGATAATCGTAAAATAAGTGGTAAAAGCAAGTATCTTGCCCACCTCCGAAGTTCCGGCATTGACACGGTACGCCCCCACCAAAATGACTCCTACCAAACCCAGATTCAGCAGAATGTTCATGGATGGATTAATGATAGACATAACCATACCGTTCTTCCGCTCTCTCTCCACCACTTCTCTGTTGATAGAGCGGAACTTCTCCGTCTCATAATCTGTTTTGGACAGGGCTTTAATTACGCGGATACCCGCAATATCCTCCCTAACCATTCTGACAAAACGGTCGTTCGCCTCCTGAAGCCCGCCGAACATGGGAATACTCCTTCTGGATACATACACCGTGATAAATCCCAGCAGAGGCAGAACCGCAAGCAACACACAGGCCATGGCATAGTCCAATGTAAAGGTTACGCAGAGTCCCCCCACCAACAAAATCGGCGCACGAACTCCCAAACGCTGGATCCGCCCCAGCATTTGATGAAGGTTATAAGTGTCCGAAGTCATTCTGGATATCAGAGAAGGTTTTGTATAGAAATCCGTCTGCGCATTGGAAAGCCGCATCGTCTTTGAGAATAAGTCATGCCGTATATTTTCCGTCGCGTCACCGGAGACTCTGGATGCCATCCGGTTTGCAATAATATTAAAGGACACCGCCAACAGGGAACACACAATCATTAAAGCTCCCCACCCGAATATCAGCCCTTTATTCTTCGTCAGGATAACGGTATCAATAATATGCGCCAGTATGTATGGAATGCATAAATCCATAATCGTTCCGATAAATTTGATGAGAAACCCCACCCCCATTCGTGGGAAGTAGGGTTTCAAATACTTTAAAATAATCTGTTTCATTAGATTTTAAATACGGAAATTTCCGTTTTCAACTCCTGCATATTTTTGCCGAGGGAATCTGCCGTCTCCGTCAACCCCTCTACATTTTCCATCAGTTTCTCTACGGAATCCCTGACCGTCATAACATTGTTGGCAGTCTCTTCAATGCTGATAGAAATCTGGCTGATAGCTGCTACCGTGTAGGATTTCTCCTCGTCTGCGCGATCCGTACATTCCACGATGGCATTTAAGCCTTCCACCAGCTTCTTCATGCGCAGTTCCATATCCCGGAACACACCTACCACCTGCTCCACGGCTTCCGACTGGGATGCAACCATGGCACCGGCATCATGGGCGCTCTGTACGCTCTGATTTGTCTGGGCCGTAATATGGCTTACGTTATTGCGGATCTCTCCCGCCGCCTTGGCAGCATCATCTGCCAGCTTACGGATTTCTTCCGCAACCACTGCAAATCCTCTTCCTGCATCTCCTGCTCTCGCCGCTTCAATGGACGCATTCAAGGACAACAGATTGGTCTGCTCCGAAATGTCGGAAATGGTACTGACAAAACTGTTAATGATCTCTGTCTCCTGACGGAGAGACTCTATATTCTGTCCAACCGTGGCGGTAATGTCGGTGGTCTGCTTTGCCCTGTCACCGAGCAGACTGATGATGCTGACACCTTGTTCGATCATCTGCTCCGTCTCGTCCACCAGCTTACCCACCTTTTCAACCGTATGGCTTACTTCCTGAAGCTCTTCTGCCAAAATATTCGATTTGGCAACACATTCCTCCACATGGGAAGTCTGTTGTGTCATGGTCTCGCTGATCTCGTTCACGGCCTTTGTGATGCTTGCGGAGTAATCGTTGATAACACCGGATACCTGTTCCACATCTTTTGCCGATCCTTCCAGCTGTCCCGTAGCATCGGTAACTTTATGAACCAGACTCTTCGTATTTCTGATCATATTATTGGCCGATCCTGCCAGCTTCTGGAACTCGTCCCGTCCTCTGGCATCCACCCTGACTGTCAGGTCGCCTTGGGCAACCACGCCAAAGCTCTTGGAAATCCGCCGCATGTTCTTCTGAATACCCGATACAATCAGCAGCCCGATAATTACCACAACAATACTGGCTAATACCACCAGCATAAAGGTCAATGATTTAATTGCCTCAGCCTGCCCGGTAATAATTTCCATTGGAACCAATGTACAGACGGTAGCTCCGATTTTTGCGCTGGTGGAGTATATAAACAGATACGGCTGCCCTCTAAAGCTTACCTCCTGAGAACCGAATTGGTTTTCTTTTGCCTGTGCATCCGCCGCCGGAAAGAATTCCTGTCCGAAGAATATGGCTTCTCCGTCCTCAAATTTACTTTCTTCGCCCTCTGCCAGATTTTCGTATATAATTTCACGGCCGTTCTGGGTTACAAAACCGACAATACTACCATGCCCCATATCCAATGTCTGAAGGAATTCCCGGATAGTCTTTGTCTTGATATCAATGACAATGCAGGCATTTCCGGATTGGGATAAGGTCTCATAAGCCAAAATATAGTCCTTATTCTTCAAAGACAATTTGGTATCCATAAGATCATGACTGTCTATCCAGCTTTGAATATTCCTTCCTTCACTGGGCACGGAAGTAATATATTCCTCGAAAAAACCTTCCTCACTTGTGGAGACAGACGTACTAAATAAATTAATGCCTTCTTTTGTGATAATATGTATATTATTGATGAATGCATTGGATGTCTGGGAAGCCAATATGTCCATCCTCGTATTTTCCATGACCTTCATCTTGGACAGAGGATCGTCATTATACAAACCTATATAATATTTGCTCAAATCCTTGTCAAAGGCATACTTCATACCTTCCGACTCAATGAAAGAGCAGCTCATATCCACATATTCCATTGCCATATTGATGGTCTGCGTAGTGGAATCCGTAAATTTCTCGCTCATTCCTTCCGCTGCTTTCTGATAAGCGGAGACACCGACCACCACCATAAACAAAATCGGCACAAGAAAACACACAATAATCTTATTGCGAATACTAAAAAGCATCAATCCGGACTTGCTGTTTGCCGAAGCAGATGTTTTGGCTGCCTTCGGAGCTTTTGGTGCTTTTGGCGGTTTAGGCGCCTTTGGAGCTTTCGCTGCCTTTGGCTGTTTCGGTGCTTTCGGAGCCTTGGGTTTTTTGGGTGTTTTCGGCGGTTTGGGCGCTTTAGGCGCTTTTCCCGTTTTTACGTTCTCTGTATTCTCGCCCATATTGTTTTCCTCCAAGTCTTAATCTTATTGTCTGTTTTCATAAATTATACACTACTTTGCCAAAATTTGAAATAGGGAATACTAAAATAACCACTTTTTATTAGTGGAATTATCTGTATTTTTACATTTTATTTAAGTTCCATTCGTTGTATATACAATTCATTAAATTTCGATTCCCCGGCAAGGTTCACGACCTCCGTACCGCATCTGTATTTTTCCAGTTTTTCTTTGACACTGCCCCAATCCGAAAGGAGCAGCTCTCTGCCCGAATACAACGCTCCCGACAGCGCCGTATTGCCTCCCGAAACCGCCTTGTCCGCAAGAGCACGGGGCAGAAGGCCGATTTCCGCGGAATCTTCCGGATTTAAATAATAGCCGAACCCGCCGGCCAACACGACCCTGTCCACCGCATCATAGGAAATGCCGTATTTATCCAAAAGAATCTCGATTCCGGCCGCAACAGCCGCCTTGGCCAGCTGAATGCTCCGCACGGCTTCTTTCGTGACGCAGACATTACCGATGCGGACACCTTTTTCAAAATAGGGTTCCGCCAGCAGCCCTGTTTCATCCAGAATGCCTTCCTTGCGCAAAGCTGCCAGAAACCTGACCATGTCCGCCCCCCAGATTCCCCGGTTCACACCGCCTTCAAAAGCGGGGCCCGCCGCCGTGGCACAGGCAATGCGCCTGCGGCAGTTACCTAACAGCAGTTCCCCGTTGGTTCCCAGATCCACAAGCAATGTTATCTCTTCCCTGTAAAATATCCCGCAGGCGCAGCAGCCTGCCAAAATATCCCCTCCTACAAAGGCGGAAAATCCCGGCAGCACAAAACACGGAACACCCTCCAGCTCCAACTCTCCGCCGGAAAGCCAAGAAGCCCGAAAAGGCGCTCTCCCCAGCTGGGCAGTATCCCATCCCATCAACAGATAGGTCATGGTAGTGTTGGCCGCCGCCACCAGATATAGCGTTTCTCCTGCGGACAATTGTTTTCGAAACCTTTTCAAACCTTTTATCAGTGTTTTCCGAACCGAATCCCTCATTCCGGCCGCTGCGGAAGGTTCCTGCGCCGCCTTGATTCTGGACAACACATCCGCCCCGTACACGGTCTGGGGATTCACTTCCGCAAAACGGTCCGCCACGGTTCCGTCCGGATGATAGAGAAGCATGGCAATGGTTGTGGTTCCGATATCCGCCACCGCCAGCCTCTTCCCGCTGCAAGAAAGAGGAATATGGCTCCCCCCCAAAGTATCCTCCGTCAGCACATGCAGACTGCGGCGGATTCCCCTCGTACTGTCACTGACGTCGAATTCCCGCACCGCCTTCGGGTGATCACCGGCAGCGGATTCCCGCATCCCGTCCGGATTGCCACTGACGTCGAATTCCCGCACCACCCCCGGACATAACCCGCAGCCGGTACAGATCCGGCATCTTGGCCCTTGTTTTGTTCCTCTATACAAATTGATTCCTCTCCTCGTCATAGTGATAGTCTATGGCCGCCAGCTTATCCGTCAATTCCTGACGGTCTAGGGTAAGCTCCTCGCAAAGCACATCCAGACTTCCGTAAAAATCCCTTAGTTTCAAATTCACAAAGCTCAAAAGCATAACCGGATCCTTCGGTATCATCTCGGTATCTCCTATCTGCTTATCGTTTCCGATTCCGCCCAATTCTCCTTCCAACCCTTTTTCTATATTTTATGTTTTTTTATCGGATTTTTATGGGGAAAAATTTCGACGGACGGTCCGTTTTCCATATTGTATCCGATAAAAAACAATTTTGCAAGCCGCAAACAAGCCTTCGGAAAAGATTCCGAAGGCTTGTTGTTACCGCATACCTATCAGACAAAAACTGTTTGAGTAACGGTTTATGACTTAACTCTTGCGCATAACTCACCGTTTTCCACCTCTATCCGTATGGTGTCTCCCGACTGGACGCGATCCTCCAAAATCAGCTTCGCCGTCAGCGTTTCCACGTATTTCTGGATATACCGTTTCAAGGGACGGGCGCCGTAGACAGGGTCATAAGCATTATCTATGATATGGCTCTCGGCCGCTTCCGTCAGTTCCAGCTGAAGCTCTTTATCGGAAAGACGCCTGTTCAGGTCGGCAATGATGAGATCCACTATCCCGCCGATATTGTCTTTGGTCAAAGGCTTGAACAAAATAGTCTCGTCCAGACGGTTCAAAAATTCCGGCCTGAAATGATTTCTCAGGTCATTCATCACCAGCTCTTCCGCTTCTTCACTGACGGAACCGTCCTCCTGAATTCCCTCCAGAAGATAACCCGCTCCGATGTTGGAAGTCATAATCAGAATCGTGTTCTTAAAGTCCACCGTCCTGCCCTGAGAGTCCGTAATACGACCGTCATCCAGCACCTGCAGCAGCACATTGAACACATCCGGGTGTGCCTTCTCTATCTCGTCAAACAGAACCACACAGTAATGCTTTCTCCTGACCGCCTCGGTGAGCTGGCCTCCTTCCTCATATCCCACATATCCGGGAGGCGCCCCGATGAGTCTGGACACCGAATATTTCTCCATATACTCACTCATATCAATGCGGACCATATTGTTCTCGTCATCAAACAAAGCGGCCGCCAGAGATTTGGCAAGCTCCGTCTTACCCACTCCCGTAGGCCCCAGAAACAGGAAGGAGCCGATAGGTTTTGTAGGATCTTTGATGCCTGCCTTGGAACGGATAATGGCCTCCGTTACTTTTGTGACGCCTTCCTCCTGACCGATGACGCGTTTGTGGAGTTCCTGATCCAAATGCAGCGTCTTATTCCGTTCGCTTTCCGTCAGCTTCGCCACAGGGATACCCGTCCACCGGGAAATGATCCTTGCGATTTCCTCGTCGGAAACCTTCTCATGAACCAGAGAAAGCTCGGAAGCCCCGATACGCTCTTCCTCCTGCTCCAGCTGCTTTTTCAATGCGGGCATCCTCCCGTAGCTCAGTTCCGCCGCCTTCTCCAGATTCCCTTCCCTCTGGGCAATCTGGATTTCGCTGTTGACGCCGTCGATCTCCTCTCTCAATTTGGAAAGCTTATCCACGGATGCCTTTTCATTGTCCCATTGAGCCTTCTTAGCCGCAAAGACATCTTTTAATTCCGCCAGCTCCTTTTGCAGGACGGCAAGTCTTTCCACGCTGAGACGGTCGTCTTCCTTTTTCAGCGCGGCCTCCTCGATTTCCGTCTGCATAATCTTACGCTGCAATTCATCCAGCTCCGTGGGCATACTGTCCAGCTCCGTCTTAATCAGCGCACAGGCTTCATCCACAAGGTCGATGGCTTTATCCGGCAGAAAACGGTCGGAGATATAACGGTTGGAAAGCACTGCCGCACTGACCAAAGCATTATCCATAATCTTCACGCCGTGATATACTTCATAACGCTCCTTCAGTCCACGCAGAATGGAAATAGTGTCCTCCACCGTGGGCTCCTCCACCATCACCGGCTGGAAACGGCGTTCCAGCGCCGGATCCTTTTCGATATACTGTCTGTATTCATCCAAAGTGGTAGCGCCGATACAATGCAGCTCCCCCCTTGCCAGCATGGGCTTTAACATATTTCCCGCGTCCAGAGCGCCGTCGGACTTGCCCGCTCCCACAATGGTATGCAGCTCGTCGATGAACAGAATGATCTGGCCGTCGCTGTTTTTCACATCCTCCAGCACGGCCTTCAGACGTTCCTCAAACTCGCCCCTGTATTTGGCTCCCGCCACCAACGCGCCCATATCCAAAGCAAAAATTTTCTTATCTTTCAATCCCTGAGGGACATCCCCTCTGACAATACGCTGTGCCAGACCTTCCACCACCGCCGTCTTGCCCACGCCGGGTTCTCCGATGAGAACAGGGTTATTCTTTGTCTTGCGGGAGAGAATCCGAATCACATTCCGGATCTCACTGTCCCTGCCGATGACAGGGTCAAGCTTCTGGTTCCGGGCCTTCTCCACCAGATCTTGTCCGTACTTTTCCAAAGTATCATAGGTTGCCTCCGGATTATCCGAGGTCACACGCTGATTTCCTCTCACAGTGGACAGCGCCTGAAGGAAACGCTCTCTGGTAATGCCATATTCTTTCCAGATAGCATTGATCTCCCGATTAGGATTTTTCAGCATGGCAAGAAAAAGATGCTCTACGGATACATACTCGTCCCCCAGCTGTTTTGCCTCGTCCTCCGCATTGATTAATACTTTATTCAGATCCTGCCCGATATACACCTGACCGCCCTGAACCTTCACCCGCTTTTCCACGGCCTGACGGACGCGGTTTATAAAATGTTCCTTCTGGATCTCCATCTTTTCCACAAGTTTCAGAATCAGGCTGTCATCTATGGTCAAAAGACTGTACAACAGATGTTCCTGCTCGATCTCCTGATTCCCGTATTCGTAGGCAAGCTTCTCACAGCCCTGCACTGCCTGCACGGATTTTTGTGTAAATTTTTGAATGTTCATAAATGCTTGGCCTCCTTCTGATATCTGTCATATATTCTTGGAAACTTTACTTCCTTTCTCATGCGAACAAGATTCCTATAGCATGATGAAAATGCTTTCCCCGGAGTGCGCGTGATTCCGCTCCGCTCCGCTGCGGCTTAAATCCGGATAAAGACGCCGTATAACAGCGCTTTTCAAGTTTTTTCTTTTCCTCGTGCCATTGTTTGTTCTATAACTAATATAACACGATTGCGGCAAAAATCAAGAAGAAAAGTATAAAGTTTTTCTAATATTTTACGGTTTAAAAGGGACATGCCATATGACATGCCCCTCTTAGAGCGTGTATGAAAAATGCTTTCTCCGGGATGTGCCTCACACTTTGCGGAATGCAAGCCTCAATTTAGGAGACGCAGCGGGGCGCCTCAAGCTATACCGCCCCAGCGGCGCATACGACTCGTAAACCTTGCGGAAAATCAGTCAGGCTATGCCTTTTACCTCATATCCCGCTTCCGTAACCGCAGCCGTCAAAGTCTGGTCTGTGACCTCACCGCTCACCTCCACCGTAGCAGTCTTATTCTCCAGACTCATGGTAACGGCGCTCACACCAGCAACCTCCTCCAACGCCTTCTGCACTCTTCCGGTGCAATGTCCGCACATCATGCCTTCAATCGTAATCACTTTTGTCATCTTCTTTTCCTCACTTTCTTGCTTTTGCGTTTCTGCGGCAACTCTCATTTCCGGTTCCGCACTCTCTTTGGCAGATCCGGAAGCCATGCCTTCGCTCCCTTTGGCAGCAAGTTTCTTTTTTGCAAAGCCGCTTTTAAATCCCCGCAGCCGCAGTGCGTTCCCCACTACAAAGACACTGCTCAGGCTCATGGCCGCGGCGCCGAACATAGGGTTTAATTTAATCCCGAATAAAGGATACCACACTCCCGCCGCCAAAGGAATCCCTATGGCGTTGTAGAAAAAAGCCCAAAAAAGGTTTTGCTTGATATTGCGGATAACCGCTCTGCTGAGCCGAACCGCCGTCACCGCATCCCTAAGGTCACTCTTCATCAGGACAATATCCGCGCTTTCCATGGCCACATCCGTCCCCGCACCGATGGCCATACCCACATCCGCCGCCGCAAGTGCGGGAGCGTCGTTAATACCGTCGCCGATCATTGCCACCTTTCTGCCGGCTTTCTGCAATTCCCGGATTTTCTTCTCTTTATCCTGAGGCAGTACTTCCGCCACCACCTCCTCGATATCAAGCTGACGACGCACCGCCTCCGCTGTCCGGCGGTTGTCTCCGGTAAGCATGACCACATGGATCCCCATCTCCCTGAACTTGCGGATGGCATCATGGGAACCGGCCTTTACGCCGTCCGTCACGTCAATCTCTCCCAAAAGCCTTCCCTCTCCCGCCACCAAAAGAGGAGTATGCCCCTCCTCCGCAATCCGGTCAAGGCCTTGAGCCGTTATGGGGGGAATGGCAATTCCGTTTTCCTCCATATAAGCGCGGTTTCCCACCAGAAAATGTGCCCCCGGTTTCCAGCCGCTATCGACACGGTTTCGCACCTTTGTTTCCGCCAGCCTTCCGGCGGCCTTCCTGCCTTGCTCCACCAGAACGGAGCCGTCCTCCTTCTTCCCCGCCACAAACACTGCCGTAGGACCGTCGTCATCCGGTACATCAGGCACCATGGAGCGGGGCGGAATCTCCTCCGCCAGAACGCCTTCGATCCCTCTTCCCGGCACCGCCTTAAAATCCCGGATTTCCGGAACGGATAAGCCGTCCCTTCCGGCTCTCTCCAATATCGCCTCCGCCAGAGGGTGCTCGCTCTTTTTTTCCAATGCCGCGGCAATCTGTACCAAAGTTTCCAAGGATAGATCCGGTACATAACACCCGCAGCCGCTGAAACGCAGCTTTCCGGAAGTGATCGTACCGGTCTTATCCATAACCACGGTGTCTATCTCCTTCGCCTGCTGCAAAGCCTCTCCTGACTTGATTAAAATCCCGTGATTTGCTCCCACACCCGTTCCCACCATAATCGCCACAGGGGTGGCAAGGCCAAGGGCGCAGGGACAGGAGATTACCAATACCGCTATGGCGGAGGAAATGGCAAACTCTGCCCCCGCTCCCGCAAAAAGCCACACCGCAAGGGTGACAAGGGCTATTCCCATGACCACGGGCACAAACACTCCGGCCACCTGATCCGCCAGCTGGGCAATGGGCGCCTTGCTGGCGCTGGCCTCCTCCACCAGCCGGATGATCTGGGACAATGTGGTATCCTCTCCCACTCTGTCCGCACGGCATTTCAAAAAGCCCGATTTGTTCACGGTAGCCGATACCACCTTATCACCGGCCTGCTTTTCCACAGGGATACTCTCTCCGGTAATGGCCGCTTCGTCTATGCTGGAATTCCCTTCCAGCACAGTCCCGTCCGCAGGGACAAGGCTTCCCGGTTTTATCAGGAAAACATCCCCGGCTTTCAGCAGCTCCGTGGGCACCTCCGTCTCCTGCCCGTCCGCCGTCAGCAGAATCGCCGTCTTGGGAGACAGATCCATAAGCTTTGTGATGGCCTCGCTGGTTTTCCCTTTGGAGCGGCTCTCCAAATATTTTCCCACGGTAATCAGAGTCAAAATCATTCCCGCAGATTCGAAATACAGATCATGGGAATATTGTTCCACCAACGCCATGTCACCATGCCCCAGCCCGTAGCTGATGCGGTACATTGCAAAAACGCCATATCCGATAGCCGCAGAGGCTCCCAGCGCAATCAGGCTGTCCATATTAGGAGACAAATGTCCGATTGTCTTAAATCCCACGGAAAAGAATTTCCGGTTCATATATACAATGGGCAGAAGCAGCAAAAGCTGTGTCATGGCAAAAGTCATGGCATTTTCATTGCCATGCAGATAGCGGTGTACAAATCCCGGAATGGGAAGCCCGAACCATTCGTTGTACATATGATACATGGCCACATACATAAGGGGAATCAGGAAACCTATGGAAATGCCAAGCCTCCATTTCATGGCTCTGGCTTCCGCCTTCGCCTTTTGCTGTACACTGCCGCGCCCCACGCTGTTTCCCGGTTTTGCACCTATTCTGTTTCCCGTTTTTGCACCTGTGCCGTTTCCGATTGTTCCGCTCCCGGCGCTTCCGGTGTTTTCACCCGAACCGCTTCCTGCCGTTTCGCCCGCTTCCTTTTCTCTGTCGTTACAGGAAGCGCCGCATGACATCCTGTTTTCCGATTCAATGGTTGTCGCCCGGCGGGCGCCGCCAAGAATGAGAGACGCACCGTATCCCGCCTTGTCTACCGCCGCCGTAATGTCATCCCCCGTCAGTCTGCTTTCATCATAGACAACTTCCATGGTTTCCGTCAGCAGGTTTACAGAAGCCTTCTCTATCCCCGCCAGTTTATTTACTGCCTTCTCCACATGGGAGGAACAGGCAGAACAGGTCATGCCTGAAATATGATACCGCTCTCTCATATGTCTGTCCTTTCTGATTCCGGTTCCGGAATCTACTGATCAGTTCCTTAGATTTCGGTTTTGCATATCGGTTTTTATTTCAGCTTTTTCATCAGCTCTACTGCTTCTTCCACAATAGCGGTATTGCCGTTCCTGATCTCATCCACCACACAGCTTTTCATGTGTTCCTGAAGAATTAAATATCCAAAAGATTGTAACGCGCTCTCCACCGCTGCTACTTGTGTCAAAATATCCCCGCAATAACGATTTTCTTCCAGCATCCTGCCGATACCGTTTAATTGCCCCATAATACGGTTGAGACGGTTTTTCAGCTGCTTTACTTCCTTTTCCTGCCTCGGCACGGCCTTTTGGTGACAGCAGCACGTTTCTTCCGCCCTTGATCCCATTCCGGTTACCATTTCTGCTTCTTTTTCGGTTTCCTTGCCTTTTGCCTCTGTCTTCTCCGCTTCCGTTTCTTTTACCGCTGTCTTCTCTGCTTCCGCTTCTTTTACCGCAGCCTTTTCTGCCATTATATTCTTTTCCATTTTCTGAATCCTTTTCCCTTTTCGGAAATATGTTCCCCATGTATATCGTTTAAAAAGTTTTATAAGATACTCGCAACAGTTTTAGTATGAAACATTCATATACCCCATGGGGGTATCCTTTATTTAGAATATACCCCCACAGGGTATTTGTCAAGCTATATTTAGCTGCAAGTCTGAAATTACAAGTCTGAAATTATAAGTCTGAAATTGCATGTATGAAATTTGTCCGGTCAACACCCCCGCTGCAGAACAACGGGGCGTAAATCTTGCAGCACTGCAGAGCAGCGAGGGATATATCCCCCGCTGCGTTGGTCAAGTATCCGCTTCGAAGCCGCTCTCTCTCAGTCCGGAACTTCACTTCTGCGGATGATGGTTCTGTTGGCATTGTATGAGGCCTTGCCGGATACATTCCGCTTCTCGTGGCGGCTTTCAACATACTCCGTCACATCCTGAAGCCATAGAACTTCTTCCCCTGCCTTTACCGGCCCTTCTGCGGTGGCAATCACATCACTGCCATAGGTAAAATGCTCTACACGAATCCGGATTTCCGGCAGTACCCCTTCCGCTTCCAATCCCGTTCTGTCGAATTCCAGCAACAGCTTTCCCGTATTCACGATTTCATTCTGCACTACTCTGGGACGGTAATACCTTCCCAGCATTTCATCCTCCGTGTCGCCGACCTGAATGAAAAGTTCCGCCCCAAATTCCGTGTGAAAACGAAATGCGTTGCCCAGAGGATACAATTTCATTATTTTCCCCCCTGCCGGAGCATACATCTTCCCTTCCACGGGCCGGATCACCACCTCTGCCTCCGGGCCGTCTTGCCGCACTGTCGCCTGACCGGCTGCCGGACTGCCTACCGACCAGCCGCTTCCCGTCTTTTCTACCCGCTTTTCACGGATTTTTACTGTCTCTTCTTCCTCCGGCTCCATGTCCTCATCCGGCATCCACAACCGTCCGGCAAAAAATCCGAAACATACTGCCGCCGCCAAACAAGAGATCAGAACCAATAAGTGTATTGAAATCATAATGAATCGCCTCCTGATAAGCATGATTATTTCCCAAAATAAGGGAAATCATACTGTTATTTGAGAACCTGAAAAAAATTGTTGACACTATGCCGAATTCAGTGCTATACTACAGTCGTATTCTAAATGAAAGTCATTGAACTCACATATTTTTGTAAGTCATTGCAACTTTGATGATGGTTTACAAAAATATGTGATTTTTTTGTCCTACGTTTTAGAATCACTCATTAAAATATGGGCGACTGCCCTTTATTATGAAGGAGGTACCAAAATGAATAACGGTACAGTTAAGTGGTTTAATGCACAGAAGGGTTATGGCTTCATCACCAATGATGAGACCGGCGAGGAAGTATTCGTACATTTCTCCGCAATCAATGCTGATGGCTTCAAGTCTCTTGAAGAGGGTCAGAAGGTTACTTTCGATACCGAGTGTGATCCCCAGAACAGCAGCAAAATCCGTGCTACCAACGTTTCTGTAGTAGCTTAATCGCTCTGAATACAGACAAAAAGCGCATCGGCGATCCCGATGCGTTTTTGTTTGCAATATTTCATTTTGTCTGCAATATTTTTAATTGTCAAAAACATCCTGACAGCTCAGTCCCATATCAATCTGCCAGTCTTCTCATCTCCGTATAAGCCAGAAGCAAGGGGCCGACACCCTTTGCGTCGTTTTCCACAATGGGCTCCGACATATAATATTCAAAGGTGCCGTCACGTCTGGTATCGTTTGCGGGCCCCAGACCTGCCACCAGACAGATGCCGCCCAGATTTAATTCACCCTCCGTCTCCTTTAAATAACGGTCACATATTCCGCGGAATGCCTTCAATGCAGGTTCTTTGCAGCTCTCCGGCAGAAATCCCAGTCTCACCCCCTTTAACAAGGAATAAGACATAATAGCGCTGCCGCTGGTCTCTAAATAATTGGGGTCTTTGCCGCCCAAAGCGGGAAGCTGATACCACATGCCGCTCTCATCCTGCAGCTTCAGCATATCCTCCACCAATCGTACAAACACGGTTTTCAGAGTTTCATACTCGGCCTTGTATTCCTCTCCGGGCTCGCACTTTGCCAAAGTGTCCAGAAGCGCCATAGAATACCAGCCGATGGCCCTCAGCCAGAAGTTTTCGGAAAGTCCTGTCTCCTTGTCACACCAGAATATCTCCTTGGAGGCGTCATAACCGTGATAATAAAGTCCCGTTTCCTCGTCCCTCATGTATTTTACCACGTTGGAAAACTGGGAGAAAATGTCACTGTAATTCTTTTTATTGTTAAACTTAGTCTCATACTCCATGTAAAAGGGCTGCCCCATATACAGGCCGTCCAGCCATACCTGATTGGGATAAATCTTTTTATGCCAGAAATTGCCCTCCGGAGTTCTGGGCTGGTTCCGAACCTGACCGTAAATCAATTCGATGGCTTTGCGGTACTTCTCTTTCCCGTTCATTTCATATAATGCGAAAAGTGTCTTTCCCGCATTTACATTATCAATATTATATTCTTCAGGCTTGTAGCCCTTGATGGTTCCGTCCTCATTCACTCTGTAATCAATAAATGCATCCGCAAACTCATAGTACTTCTTCTCGCCGGTAGTCTGATAAATTTCCAGCATGGCAAGAATCATACAGCCGTCAATATAATTCCAGCCGGCTCCCTTTCCGCCCGCTTTCGCTTTCTCAATGTTCCACACCGGAACCTCAACCGTGCTCTTTTGAATCAAACCGTCTATGTATCTCTCAAAAACCGGCATCTGCATATCCTTCTACCTCCCCGAAACGTAAATATCTGTAAGTTGATTTTACATGCTTTTCAAGATTTAGTCAATGTATAGTTCACCTTGTTACCACCTCAGGGTAGTTTTGCATTACTGTTCACTCGCTGTCGCCGCGAGGTGTTTTCACGCGTTTTTTGCGTGATCAAACCAAAGCCATTAGAATAATCGCTTGAACGCCGTGCGCGAAATCGCTGTTTTGCGATTTCTGTGCATAGGTTGCTGTGAACGGAGTGAACAGTAACGGTTTTGCGGTAAAACGTCTTCCGGCGGTACTATGTGCGGACGGAACATTTAGATAACCGACATCCAGCCATCTCCCATCAACAGGCACACAAGCCATATCAACAGCAAATGTACGGGATAAAAGGCATAAAAGAAATACTTCATTTTCAGCCCTCTCTGCCCGTTGTAGAAGCCGATGGGGATAAACGCAAGGGGCGCCGTGACCTCCCAGAGGAACGCAATACAGCCCGCCGTAATCTGCAAGGGTTTCTTTTTCCGGAAAACATATAGCGCCATAATACAAATCACCCCTGTTGCGGCATAATCCGTCTTTAAGAAATGTGCCACTCCCGCACCGACAGCCAGCGCCGCGGCAGAGAAAATCACTTTGGCCACCCTGTTCAAGGTTCCGTTTACAGCCCACTCTTTCTTCGCAATCCAGTCAAACGCAATCATGGTAAGCAGTCCTAAAAACAGTGTAAAAAACACATTCTGATACGTAAATTCCAGAAATTTTCCATTAAAACACAGATCAAAGGGAATCTCCGAAACCAATGCGAAAGCCCCTAATCTAAGTGCATACTTTTTCACATTATGAGTCCTCTGGAAGCCTTCCACTAAGAGAAAGCAGAAAATAGGAAATCCTAATCTGCCGATCATTCGCATGGCAGTATACGTATAGTAGAGGGTTCCGTTCTCGGAAATCCACTCCATCATGACATTCAGATTATTGGAGTTCATCACCTCCATAAAACCGGCTTTCATAATCAGCCTTCCTAAATATCCCGCCCCGATATGATCGATGAGCATCGAAAGGATGGCAATTATCTTAATGGTGCTGCCGCTGATCCCCTTCTTTTTCGGCTCTTCCGCCAAATCCGTCTGTTGCTTTACCTGTATATCGTCCATTTTTTCCTCCATTCCAAGGCGCCATATCCTGTATGTCTCCAAAGATTTACTTCATTCCTTCCGGCGCCATACTATTATATTAATACAATAATGTAAATTATCTCATTTGTCAATCTTTTATTCCTATAACCAATAAAGTTACCGTTCACTTCATTCACAGCAACCTATGCACAGAAATCGCAAAACAGCGATTTCGCGCATGTCTGTCTCGGGTTTATATTGGTGCAAGTTAATAAGGGCAGACTTCACGTCTGCCCTTAGCGGATTACCGGTATTAAAAGCCATGCTCTTTCGCCCTGCCTCAGCCTACCTTATATCCGTTGCCCCATACTACCTTCAAGTATCTGGGCTCCTTAGGATTCCTTTCAATCTTCTCTCTGATATGGCGGATATGTACGGCAATGGTGTTATCTGCGCCGATAGCCTGCATATTCCAAATGTTTTCATAAATCTGGCTGTTTGAGAACACTCTTCCATGCTGCTGTACCAAAAAGCGCAAAATCTTATATTCAATGGGTGTAAGCCTTACATTACGGCCCTCCACCGTGACGGTTCTCTGGATGTCGTTAATCTCCAGTCCGTCCACTCTATATACCCTGTCTACTTCCGAACACATATTTACCAGCTGGACATACCTCCGCAGCTGGGACTTAATTCTTGCCAGCAGCTCCAGCGGATTACAGTCCGTTGTAACATAATCGTCCGCTCCCGCTTCCAGCGCCATAATCTTGGCCGTCTCCGCAGACTGTGCCGAAACCACGATTACGGGAACGCTGCTCTTCTTCCGGAGAGACGCGATCATCTCGATTCCTTTATCCCAGCCCTTATCGTTTAACTCCACATCCACCAGCATCAGATGGACTTCTTGGGACAATTTCTCTTGCAGTTCCTGAACATCTGCCGCCACAATATACTCAAAGCCTTCCCCTATCAACAACGGCTCCATTTTCTCTGCAATTTTCGTTCGATTATTGTAAATTAGGATTCTTTTTTTCATATTTACTCCTCCTTATCCGCTTCACAGACATCCCATTTCCCTATTTAAAGCGACCCCCTTTACGCTTTTGCCTTACAGCCGGCACAAATAGCATAGGAAAATGCAAAGCTACTGTTCTTTCCTTCATTAAAGGCATTGTAATACACATTTGTATCAAAGTTGCATAAAAATTTTAAAAACTTTTTAAATATAAAAAGTAGAGAGTGATCACACCCTCTACTTTATTAGACTGATTTAACTATTGAAAAGTTTCATACTTCCTCTATTTTTTTTGATAATTCTTCGTTCCTTGCCGCCATTTCCTCCACTTCGGTTAAGTCTTCCTTTTTCAGCCTTCTGAAACGGTTGATGCCCGACACAAGAATCAGAATACTGTTTTTCGTAGTGTCAAAGGCCCCCTCCTCATACATGCTGTAGAGCAGAAGCCCCAGCGGAACCGCCATAATCATTCCCACGATTCCCCCGAACTTATATCCTATGTAAAGCAGAAACAAGGTAGGAAGGGGCGGAACGCCAATGGAGTCCCCCACAATCTTGGGCTGGATCAACTGTCTTGCCAGCTGCCCCACACCCCATATGATCAACAGCCAAAGAGCCATTTTGTAATCTCCCGTGAGCACCTTGATCACTGCCCATGGAACCAAAACCGTACCCGTTCCGAGAAAAGGCAGAAAATCCAGAAAAGCAATCACCAGAGCAATCAATGCAAAATAATTGACCCGGAGCAGTCCCATGCCGATTAACAGCAGCAGATACATCCACACTTCAATCTTTAGCTGCGCTTTCAAATAACCGCCCACAGACTTTCTAAGGCTCCGGCGCACTGTCTGAAAACGCAACTGGATGGAAACAGGCATATGGCTGCGGAACCACGCATGGACACCGTTCCGCTCCGCCACAAAAAAGTAAGCGGATAAAAGCGCCATAATCATTCCGATAAAAATGGAAGGAAGCTGTCTCGCAAAGCTTCCCGCCGCCGCAATGGTGGGCATACTGATCTCCCCGACAAAATTCCCCATATATTCGCCGATTCGATCCGTGATATCCGTAAATCCGGACTTAACATTCAGCGGAAGCTTATCAAACAACACACTGAAATTTTGTCCGATATTATTTAAATCCGATTCCATGCCGGACCACATCTCGGGAAGCGCGCCTGCCAGCCCCGCCACTTGGTCCACCAGCCATGACAGCACGAGATACAGGAACAGTACCACCAGCGCTATGACCGTAACAATGACAAATGCACTTCCGATTTTTCGTTTTAATTTTATCTTGTCTTCAAAAAAACGCACCAGCGGCGCCGCTATCAGCGCAATCAGCCATCCCACCACAAACGGCATAAAAAAGATTATTATCCTTGGCAGCACAAAAACCGCCGCCAAAAGAACCACCATTGCAATGGCCAGATTCGCCAGTGCCTTACTGTACTTTCTCATGGATATACCCCTTACCCTCTTTAGCACCCGCCACAAAATACTTGGGAAGCATGAATTCCGTTCTGCCCTTTATGCCTCCGTAAATCGATCCAACAGCTCGTAAATTTCTTCCCGCCCTTGTTTCGTCTCCGCGGAAAAAGGAATCACAATGCTTTCGGCATCCGTTCCCAATGCCGTGCGAATCAGCTTTAACTGCTTCTGCAGCTGGCTTCTCTTAATTTTATCCAATTTCGTTGCAATAATCACCGGATGGTATCCGTTGCTGCAGATCCAATCATACATGATCTTATCGTTTCCGGAAGGCTCGTGCCGGATATCAATCAAGAGAAATACCAATTTAAGCTGTTTGGAACGATGCAGATAATTCTCTACCATTTTACCCCACTTTGCTTTTACCGCTTCGTTGGCTTTGGCATATCCATATCCCGGCAGATCCACAAAGTAGATGGCATTGTTAATATTATAAAAGTTGATTGTCTGTGTCTTCCCCGGCTGCGAACTGGTGCGGGCCAGAGATTTCCGGTTCATCAGCGCGTTTATCAGCGATGACTTTCCCACATTGCTCTTTCCGGCAAAGGCGACCTCCGGCAGTATATTGTCGGGAAGTTTACTGGTAATTCCGCAAACCGTTTCTAAACTGACGTCTTTAATTATCATAAGCTTTTTCCTATATGGCCGTCCCCAGCCCCCGGGTTCTGTGTTCTCCCTTGTGCAATGTCAGGGGTTCGTCGTTGCCGTCAACCGCCTCTTTGGTGATAATACACTCTTCTATGGTATTGTCGGAAGGAATCTTGTACATGGTATCCATCATCACGCTCTCCATAATGGAGCGGAGTCCTCTGGCTCCCGTCTTACGCTCAAACGCCTTATCCGCAATGGCCCCGATGGCTTCCTCCTCGAAAGTAAGCTGCACGTCATCCATGTCAAACAGCTTCTGGTACTGCTTAATCAAGGCATTTTTAGGCTCCTTTAAGATTCTGACCAACGCCTCTTTATCCAGTCCGCGCAAGGATACACAGATGGGCACACGTCCCACGAACTCAGGAATCAAGCCAAACTTTACCAGATCCTGAGGCGTTACCTCCTGAAGCAGATCGCTTAACTCCTTGTTTGTTTTATGAGTTACTTCCGTATTAAATCCGATTGCTTTCCGGTCAAGTCTGGACTCCACAATCTTCTCCAGCCCGTCAAATGCACCGCCGCAGATAAACAGAATATTGGAAGTATCAATGGTGATCAGTTCCTGATGAGGATGCTTTCTTCCTCCCTGAGGGGGAACGCTTGCCACGGTGCCCTCCACGATTTTGAGAAGAGCCTGCTGTACGCCCTCACCGGAAACATCCCTTGTGATGGACACGTTCTCACCCTTTTTCGTGATCTTATCGATCTCATCAATATAAATAATCCCGTACTGAGCGCGCTCCACATCATAATCCGCCGCCTGAATCAGCTTAAGCAGGATATTCTCCACATCCTCACCCACATAACCGGCCTCAGTCAGCGTAGTCGCATCCGCGATCGCAAACGGTACATTGATGATCTTCGCCAGCGTCTGCGCCAGATACGTCTTACCGGAACCGGTAGGACCTACCATGATGATATTACTCTTCTGCAGCTCCACACCGTCATCTTCCTCCGGCGCCATCACCCTTTTATAATGATTATATACGGAAACCGCCAGTACCTTCTTGGCGTCCTCCTGTCCGATCACATAGTCATCCAGAAAATGCTTGATCTCCACCGGTTTCAGGAGATTGATCTCCATCTCCTCCACTTCCGGCTCTTCTTCATATTCCTCTTCGATGATGTCCGCACAGATATCCACACATTCGTCGCAAATATAGACACCTGCGGGACCCGCGATCAGCTTCCTCACCTGTCCCTGTGTCTTATTGCAAAAAGAACACCTCACTCTATCATCAGAATTCTTTCCTGCCATTTTAATGCTCCATGCCTTTCTCTTCATTATTTAGCGGCTATAAGGATTATGAGACCTCACAGCCGCACTATAAAATCCAACTTACGATTTTCACTAAACGGCATTTGCATGATTGGTGATAATGCGGTCGATCAGGCCATAGGCAAGCGCCTCCTCGGCAGACTTCCAGTTATCCCGCTCCGTATCCGCCATGATCACCTCAAAATCCTGACCCGTATTCTCGGCCATGATCCTTGCCATCTTCTCCTTCGTGGCCAGAATGTGCTTCGCCGTGATCTCAATCTCCGTAGCCTGTCCCTGCGCACCGCCTGCAGGCTGATGGATCATGATCTCCGCATTGGGAAGCGCCATTCTCTTACCCTTCGTGCCACCTGCCAGAAGGAAAGCACCCATGCTGGCCGCCATACCGATACATACAGTATTCACATCACACTTAATAAAATTCATCGTATCGTAAATTGCCATTCCTGCAGTGATCACGCCGCCCGGGCTGTTGATATACAGATGAATGTCCTTCTCCGGATCCTCGGACTCCAGGAAAAGCATCTGCGCCACGATAACGCTCGCCGACGCATCATTCACTTCCTCTCCCAGAAAGATGATCCTCTCTTTTAACAGTCTCGAATAAATGTCGTAAGAGCGTTCTCCTCTGGAAGTCTGCTCTATGACATAAGGTATTAAAGCCATATTGATTCCTCCGTTTTGTTCCAGCTGTCTTCCCTGCCACTGCAGAAATTATTCTTCTACCGCATTCTTCGCTACGAATTCCGCCGCTTTCCTGACAGCCAGATCCTGCATGATATTCTTCTTCTCTCTCTCGCCCATGAGCTCTTTCACCTTGTCGATCTCCATCTGGTAAACCTCAGCCATGGTCTTCAGCTCTTCTTCAAACTCTTCGTCGGTAGCCGCGATATTCTCAGCTTTGACGATCGCCTCCAGCACCAGTCTTGCACGGATACGCTCCTCTGCCTGAGGCTTCACCTGCTCGATCATCTTCTCATAGGTTGCACCCGTAAACTGCATGTACTGCTCCATACTCATGCCCTGCATCGTGATCCGCTGTGCGAACTCGTCTACCATCTGCCTCTGCTGTGTCTCCAGCATCGCCTCCGGAATCTCTATCTCGCTGGCTTCCACTGCTGCCTGTACAGCCTCATTCTCTCTGGCAGCCTCAGCGTCCTTCTCCTTCTTCTCGGTCAGGTTCTTTCTCACGTCTTCCTTGTACTCTGCCAGCGTATCAAACTCGGACACCTCGCTCGCAAATTCATCATCCAGCTCCGGAATCTCTTTCTCCCTGATCTCCTTCACGGTACATTTAAATACCGCTTCCTTGCCCTGCAGCTCCTCAGCCTGATAATCCTCCGGGAATGTAACCTTCACTTCCACTTCATTGCCGATCTCGGCGCCGACAAGCTGCTCCTCAAAGCCCGGAATAAACGCACCGGAACCGATGGTCAGCGGATAATCCTCACCCTTGCCGCCTTCAAAAGCCACGCCGTCCACGAAACCTTCGAAGTCGAGCACCGTCATATCGCCGTCCTTCACCGTCCTGTCCTCAACCGTGATATTCCTCGCATTGTTGTCGCGCTCTCGGTTGATCTCCGCCATCACGTCTTCTTCCGTGACTTCCCTGTCGATCTTCTCAATCTTAACGCCCTTGTATTCGCCCAGCTTAACTTCCGGCTTCAATGCAACTGTCGCTGTAAAGATAAAAGGCTTGCCTCCTTCAATCTGTGTCACTTCAATCTTCGGAGAAGATACGATATCCTCTTCGCACTCGTCCACTGCCTTATCATAGGCTTCCGGGATCAGGTCGTTGGCCGCATCCTCGTAAAACACTTCCTTACCGTACATCTTCTCCACCATCATGCGCGGTACTTTACCTTTTCTAAAGCCCGGAATACTGATCTGCTTCTTCTGTTTCTGATAAACTTTCTCGATCGCTTTCTCCAAATCCTCTGCACTTACTTCAATCGTAAGCTTCGCCATGTTCTTTTCTAATTTTTCTACCTGTAAGCTCATTATATGGGTTCCTCCTTCAAATGCCTCTGCGACATGCGGAAGCCCTCGTCTGCTCCTAGTCACAGTCATTTAAGCATTATAGCACAACCTTTTGGAAAATACCAGCTGATTTTTTCTATAGTTATGCGGTTTTTGCGTGATTTTTCGGGCCGACGCCGCGTTTTTGAACCAGAAACAGTAAAAAGGTGTAAAAGCCGACTCATCCCGCAGCCTTTACACCCCGAATTCTTTCCTTAATTAATAGTGCAGTTAATGCGATTATTAATCCCAGACACCCATTCCGTTACTGCAGCAGCACCAACGCACTCTGATTGCTCTGGTTCGCCTGACTGAGCATGGACTGGCCCGCCTGCGCGAGAATGTTGTTGTTCGCGTACTTCACCATCTCCGTGGCAATATCCGTATCCCTGATCGCCGACTCCGCCGACGTGGTGTTCTCCACAATGTTGTCCAGATTGCTGATCGTATGCTCTAAGCGGTTCTGGATCGCACCCAGGTTGGAACGGGTTTCGGACACGTCCTGAATCGCGCTCTTGGCGAAAGCATTGAGGGCCTGGAAGTAACGGACATCCGGCGCCTTATCTGACAGTGCTTCCTCTGTTCCACTCGGAGTAGTACTGTCACGACTATTGGTAAGACGATTCTTCACATTCTCATCCGAAATCGCGTTATAAGAAAAGCTATGAAATATTGTCAGATCTTTCGCCGACAACAGGTGCGAGTGTCCCGGTGACCCCCACGGCTGAATCGTACTCATATCTACATATGTTTTTATTGCATGCGTAGTGCTATTAGGATCAGGCGCCTGATAATAATATCCGCCAGGCTGTGCTCCTGCCGTACTGCCATCTTCTTCATGACATATAGGGCTGCCATCAACTGTCTGATAACAAATCCCCTTCGCCAATGCACTGGCAATCAAATCATTTGCACTCATATTGCCTATCGTAATTGCGATATGCTGCCCCGATTCCGCACCAACCTGTAATCCCTTACTGGTAAAAGTCCCATCCAACAGATTCTGCTCATTAAAAGTCGTCGTAGACTGCACTCTGTCAATTTCACTCATCAACTGCCGGACTTCCATCGTAATATAACTTCTGTCGTCCGTCGTCAACGTTCCATTAGCGCCCTTAACTGCAAGTTCATTCATACGCTGCAGCATATCCTGAACTTCATTCAACGCTCCCTCAGCCGTCTGCACACAGGAAATACCGTCTGACGCATTGGACGATGCCTGTGTGAGTCCTCTGATCTGACGGCGCATCTTCTCCGAGATCGACAATCCTGCCGCATCATCTGCCGCGCGGTTGATCTTGTATCCCGAAGACAGCTTCTCCGTAGATTTTGCCTGACTCTTGTTTGTCAGATTAAACATGCGATTGGAATTCATCGCCGTGATATTATGCTTTACAACCATAACTTTACTCCCTTGTCCTCCACCCTCTTTTTATTACGAATTCCCCACTACCTAATAGAATATATATCGACCGATATCGTGGGACACTTAACAGGATATTATGAAATAAATGGAATTTCGCAACGCAACTTTAGGAAAAATCCAGTCTTCACTAACAATATATTTTCTTACCCCGCAGTAAATCCACATCCTCTTCTCTGTGTGTCGTGGCCAGAAGTGTCCTTCCCTGCAGCTGCTCCATGAGATAGGCCGCACTGCGCGCACGGTTCTCCTCATCCAACCCTGTAAAAGGTTCATCCATGATCAATATATCTGCTCCCGACAGTACCGCCCGCAGCAGTGACACACGTCTGCGCATCCCCCCGCTCAGATTTCCTACCGGCTTCGTCAGGCAGTCCTCCGGTAGAATTCTCACCGCCTGTGCTCTGACATACTCTATAAGCTGTCTCTGAAACTGTTTACCGGACATGCTGTCTGAACCGCATGACTTCATCAGCATGTTTCTGCTTTTTTCCATGCCCAGCAAAATATTGCACACCGCATCATACTCCTCACACAGCCTGTCTTCCTGAAAGACCATACCAATGCGGCCGGCCATCCCCGCAATCTCACCCCGGTCGGCCTGTTCTAAACCTGTCAATATCTTGAGCAGAGTCGTCTTGCCTGCACCGGAAGGCGCCATCAGCAGATACCGCCCGCCCCTTTCCATCTTCAAATTAAAATCCCGTATGACCGACTGTCCGTTGTAAGACTTTTCAATGCGCAGCATTTGGATACTGTTTTGCGTATGTATCCTTTCCTGTTGTTGTATCCCCGCTTCTTTCCATCGGCTTTTTTTATCTACATCCGAAAACAAATTACCCTGATCACATTCTCTCCATCCAAAAAACGGGTACGGATGCCACCCGGCAAACAGCCGGAACACACCAAGCACCGCTTTTTCAAAAAGAAAACTGACCAGAACAATGGTCACAGTCCATGCAAACAACCCTGCCGTGTCCAGATAGATCTTTGACATGTAAAGCCTCTCTCCCAACGATGCTTCCGACAATCCGATGATCTCTGCCGCCACGCCGGATTTCCAGCTCATACCCAGAGAGATTTTCAGGCAGCTTCCTATGTAGGGCATCAAAGCCGGCCTGTAAATATAGAAAAACTGATTGCCCCGGCCCATGCCAAACACGCGGGCCATCTCCAGCAGCCTGCTGTCCGTACTTTTCAGTCCTGCGAGCGTATTCACATACACATTCGGCAGCACGATCAGGAAACTGATCCAGAACGACAATCGCCCGGAACCGAACCAGATCAGCAGAAGTACTACAAAAGATGCAACCGGAACAGATTTAAACACCGCCATCATCGGCGCCAGCAATTCCTCTGCCCATGTCATCCTGTATCCCGCTGCCCCCAACAGCATTCCCGCAAAAAGAGCCAGGAAAAATCCAAACCCGATTCCGGCCAGCGAATGAAGTACAATGAAAATAAAGTCAGGGCGCATCAGATTATCCACAAAAGCACGCAGAACCTGAAACGGCCCTGCCAGCAGGATCGGATTGTCCGCCAATAACGCTGCCGCCTGCCAGATGCCGAGCCAGAATAGCAGAATGATCACTTTTCGTATCTGCTTATGAGTTCCTTTCATTTTATACCCCTGTTTTTCCCTAACTCCCTTTTCAGAAAAGCACTTCCATGAACTACTTCACGTAATAAAACCCGTCCCCCGGCAGGCCGCCGCCCACAGACTCAGGATCCTGCTCCCACAGCACCTGCAGATAGCCGGACAGTGCCGTCTTCATTTCCTCTCCGTCTATATAGGTGATATTACACTCCGGCAGGGCCTTCGCCGCTACCGGCGCCTTGTCGATGATGCCTGCCGCTGCCACCAGCTGCGCCGTCTCCTCCACATGCTCATTGGCGTAGGCCGCGCTGGCCGCGTGCTCCTCCATAAATAACTCCACAGACGCCGGAGCCTCTGTCAAAAGGGCGTTCCGCACCACTGTCACCCCGGTCACAAGACTGCTGCCGCCTTCTTCCTGCACCGCCGCCCACTGCTTTGTCAGATCCAGCACAACGGACAGCTTATCATTCTGTGCGCAGGCCGCCGTCACAAAAGGCTGGGGCAGCACGCCGACCGCCTCCGGCATTTCTGCCAACATCGCCGCCACTTCCGCCGCTTCCGATTTGTATTCCAGCGTCACGTCGGCCGCCGTAAGACCGTTTTCCTTCAATAAATACTGCATCACATAATCGGGCGTCGTTCCCTTGCCTGTCATGTATACGGTCCTGCCCTTCAAATCTTTCATTTCTTTGATCTGTTTATTACCCGATACCGCATAAAGCACACCGAGCGTATTGATATCGATCACCGACACGTCACCTTCCGCCCGATTGTAAAGTACGCTGGCCATATTGGCAGGAATCAGGACAATATCCAGTTCCCCGGAAAGCATGGCCGGAAGCAGTTCGTCCGCTGCGGCTGTCATGGTAAATTCATACTGGTTGGCTGACTCGCCTTTTCCGGCCTGATCCATCAGATAGACCAGCCCCATGGAAGTAGGCCCTTTCAGGGACCCGACCCTCACGACTGTTTTTTCACTGTCGGCGGTTTTGTCGCTGCCTGTCTCTGGTGTCTCCGCTTTGTCCCCGGCGCTGTTTCCTGTACCGTCGTCCCGCGTCTCTGTCCCTGCCTGTCCGGTGCCGTTCTGCGCTGTATCGCCAGCCGCCTCTCCTGTCTCCGCATTCCTGCCGGTATCGTTCCCGGATTCCTCACTTTGTGCTGCCGCTGTCTCCTCTTCCGGTATCGCTTCGCCTGCCTGTGCCGCCGCTTCGGTCTGTGTGCCGGAATCGTCTCCTTTTGCATTTCCACATCCTGCCAGCATTGCCGCACACAATACCGCACTCAGCCAGATGGCCGCTGTTTTCTTTTTCATAAGATCACTCCTTGTTGTTTCCTGTCTTGTTATTTCCTGCAAACCGTATTCATTATAGCTGATTTTCCGCAAAAAAACAACCCGCCTGAAAATTCAGACGGGTCATTCTCTGTTTCCTGCTTAGCTTATTTCATCTGCTCTTCCTGCTTCTTGATCATTCTACGAACCATCTCGCCGCCGATAGAACCAGCCTCTTTGGATGTCAGGTCACCGTTGTAACCCTCCTTCAGGTTTACACCCAGCTCAGATGCAACCTCAGTCTTAAAACGATCCATTGCTGCCTTAGCTTCAGGAACTTCTACTCTATTGGTCTTGTTGCTTGCCATTTCTTTCACCTCCGAAATACTTTTGAATGAAATCTTCGGATTCCATCCATAATCTATATTATTGAGATAAGCGCTGCCGTTTATACGCTTATCCCAGATACTTACGCCCCTTTCCGATCCTGGATCCTGTCCATGACTTTTCCGGTGCTGCGGCTCGAAATCAAGCCTCGTTGTCTGTTAAAGCGTTAACCTTATCGCTTATCTTGATGTTAGTATGTTCGGATAGATTGAAAATATTATGGTAAGTTTTGCCATGATTTTGACGTCTGTCCAAAGCCCGCATGAAGCCCGTCCGTCACGCCTCATATACGATCTGCGCCGCCATCTTCTGCGCCGTATCCGCACCCTGCAGCTTCTCCAGCACCGCCAGTGCAAACGGCACCGCCGCACCCATACCACGTCCTGTCACGATATTACCGTCTATGACTGCAGGCTGGTGCATCACTTCCGCGCCCTCCAGATGGCTTTCAAAAGAAGGATAGGAACATGCCTTCCGGCCTTTTAAGAATCCTCTGTGACCCAGAATACTGGGTGCGGCACAGATTGCCGCCACAGGCCTGCCCTGCGCCACGAAAGCATCCACCTGTGCCATCAGCGCCTCACACGCCTCCAGATTCTGTGTGCCCAGGCCGCCGCCCGGCAGGACGATCATATCCACCTCATCAAAATTTATTTCCGATAATACTGCATCCATCGCAACCGAAATCGCGTGCGAGCCTGTCACGCTGCGCTCTTCTGTAATAGAGACCATTGGTGTCTCTATATCCGCCCGCCGCAGAATATCCACCACCGTCAGCGCCTCGATCTCCTCATATCCCGTTGCAAAAAAAACCGCCACTCTGCTCATGATTCATTTCCTCCGTTCTTTCCTACTTATTCATATTAATCTGTAACGATTGCCATTAAAATAATCATACACAACAATCTTCAAAACGGCAAGACTTTACACCTTTTCCTTCCCTTGTTATAATCAAAGAATCAAAACAACACAACCACATTAATCAAAACGAATTTTACCAAAAGGAACTATTATGGAGATCGAACGAAAATTTACCATCAAAAACCTGCCGGAAAATCTGGCTGACTATCCCTGCCATATGATCGAGCAGGCCTACCTCAACACTGACCCGGTTGTCAGGATCCGCCGTCAGGACGACGAATACTACCTGACCTATAAGGGAAAGGGACTGCTTGCAAGAGAAGAGTACAACCTCCCGTTAAACCGGGATTCCTACTATCATCTGCGCGAAAAGGCAGATGGAAATGTGATATCGAAGAAGCGTTATGTCATTCCGGTCGAACATCCGACATTTGCGTCAGATTACGACGGAAAGATTGACCAAATCAGTCTATTCGTGGAACTGGATCTTTTTGAGCCTCCCTTTGCCCCGCTTGTCATAGCGGAGGTGGAGTTTCCGGATGAGGCCATGGCCAATGCCTTCCTGCCTCTTGACTGGTTTGATCAAGACGTAACCCGGGATCCGGCCTACCACAATTCCGTGCTCAGCCGGCAGACTTTTTGACTGTCTTCTTTTCGCTTCCGGCCCTGCAAAAGCAAAAGGCATATACAGCGCTTAAATCTGCATCTGCCCGAAATCTGTGTCAGTTATGGTCTAATCTGGCAGTGGATTCTCTCTCCACCAGCTCTGCAGCGAAGATAATCTGCTGGTGTTCTTTACGGCCGGCGATCACCTCAAAGAGCAGATGGACGGCTTCTCTTGCCATCTCCTCCACAGGCTGTTTGATCGTGGTCAGCTTCGGATTATAGTATTCCCCGATCTCCATACCGTCATAACCGGCCACCGAGATGTCCTCCGGAATCCGCAGTCCCGCCTCCAGAACAGCTCTGCAGGCGCCGATCGCCAGTGAGTCCGCCGCCGCGTAGATCGCCGTCACTTCACGCCCTGATCGAAGCAGCTTTATCGTCGTCAGATAGCCGTTTTCCATACCATAATGATCCACGTCTTCCTGCACATAGCAGATCAGTTCCTCCGGCACCTCCAGCCCTCTTCCCATATAAGCGTTCCGGTAACCTTCCAGACGGCTGCGCCCGATGGATTCGTCCAGATTCTCCGTGATAAAAGCAATCCGCCTGTGTCCCAGATCCAGCAGATATTCCGTCATCTTCCTGCTCTCCAGACAGTCGTCCACCGCGATATTGGAGAATCTCGCCTCTCCCGCCTGCGCGGAGGCCTCAACGCTGATGGCGCAGAAAATATAAGGCACTTTCAATTTGTCCAGCTTCTCCTGGGAATGCCGGAACATACCGCCCAGAAATACGATCCCCCGCAGCCGCTTCTCCTTCTCCAGCTCCAGCGCCACATCCAGTTCGTCCTCCTGTGCTTCCACATGCCGCAGCACCAGCGCGTACCGCTTGCGCTTCGCTTCGTCCTCTATGATCTCTATCATCTTACTGAAAAAAGGGTTTGTGATGCCTTTTACCAGCATGGCAATGCACTTGGCATCTGTGCGCTTTAAATTGCGCGCACTGTTATTGGGAATAAAGCCGGTCCGCTCAATCACTTCCATGATCTTCCTGCGGGTCTCCGGATTGATATCCGGATGATTGTTCAGCGCCCGCGACACCGTGCTGACCCCCACGCCACATTCTTTTGCAATATCCTTGATCGTAATCTCTGCCATATGTCATCACTTCCCATTCTTTTTCGCAAATTCCCACCTGAATCTTCCTTAAATTACACAAATACCAGAAAAGGCTGACAGTCTGATGCTTCCGTGACTGTCAGCCGCTCTTCGCAGTCTATATCCTGCTGTATAATCTGGTCATATCATAAATGCGTTCCGCCAGTTCCTGTGTAAACTCTCCCGGCAGCATCCTCCACTTCCAGTTCGTCCCCAGCGTGGAAGGCATATTGATCCTCGCCTCCGTGCCAAGTCCCAGATAGTCCTGCATCGGAATCACGCAAGTATCGGAAACGCTGGACATTGCCGCACGGATAAACGCCCAATGGGCATCCTTACTGCCGCGGATATGCAGATATTTCCTGGCAAATGCCTTATCCTTACGGTTCAACTGTGTGTACCAGCCGACTGTCGTGTCATTGTCATGTGTCCCTGTATATACGATACTGTTCTTGTCATAATTGTGCGGCAGATAATCGCTCTCTTCTCTGGAATCAAAAGCAAACTGCAGAATCTTCATCCCCGGATAGCCGGTCTTCTTCACAAGTTTGATGACCGTATCGGTCAAAAATCCCAGATCCTCCGCGATCACGGCCTTATTCCCCAGCTTCGCCTTCATCGTCTTGAAGATATCGTAACCGGGGCCTTTCTCCCAGTGTCCGAACTCCGCCGTCGCATCGCCGTAAGGAATCGAATAATATTCATCGAAACCGCGGAAATGATCGATCCGCACTACATCATAAAGTTTATAGCAGTAGGCGATCCGCTTCATCCACCACGCATATTCCGTCTCGCTGTGATATTCCCAGCGGTACAGCGGATTGCCCCACAGCTGCCCCGTAGCCGAGAACGCATCCGGCGGACATCCCGCCACCGCAACAGGCGTCAGTGTATCGTCCAGCTGGAACAGCTCCGGATTCGCCCAGGTGTCTGCGCTGTCAAAAGCTACATAGATCGGAATATCGCCGATGATCTGTATCTTCTTCTGATTCGCATAAGCCTTCAGCGCAAGCCACTGCTTCGCGAACAGATACTGCTGAAACTTATAAAATTCAACCTCTTCCGCATATTCTTCCCGGTATTTCTTCATGGCTTCCGGCCTGCGGAGCTTGATATCTTCGTCCCACTCGCTCCAGCTTCTGCCGTCAAAAGAATTCTTCACCGCCATATAAAGTGCATAATCATCGAGCCAGTAGCTGTTCTCTTCCACAAAATCCCGGAAGGCCGTCTCCTGCTCCGGATGACTATTGCGAAACGCCGTCTTCAACACTTTAAATCTGGACAGGTAGATCTTCTCATAATCAATATATCTATCATTATCCCCAAAATCACATTTTACACAATCTTCTTCTGTCAGACACCCTTCCTCGATCAGGGTTTCCAGATCGATATAATAAGGATTCCCCGCAAAAGTGGAGAAAGACTGATAGGGCGAATCGCCGTATCCCGTCGGTCCCAGCGGAAGGATCTGCCAATAGGACTGTCCTGCCTTCTCCAATAAATCTATAAACTCATATGCCTGTCTGGAAAATGTACCGATCCCATATCTGGACGGAATACTCGATACAGGCAACAAAACTCCGCTTTTTCTCATGACTGTAACAATCCTTTCCCCGCAGTTTCGGTAACGATTTCGGTATCGTTTCCATTTTACACTTTTCCCATTATTATCGCAAGCTAAAAATTACAAATTTTCCTTATATTCGACACACGCTATAGGATGATATGAGAAATTGGCAGAATACCTTTTCTGGCATCCTGCCAACCACCACCTGATCGTCTCAGGCAATCCTCTCCTGCTGCCTTTCAGCAGATACCTGCCGCGGCAACTCTTTTATCATCATCAGCCCTTTACGGCGCCTGCCACAATACCCTCGATGATGTATTTCTGGCACATAAAATAGAAGATAACGATCGGGATCAGCGCGATCACAATAGTCGCCATCAGATGGCCGTAGTCAATGGAGCCGTAACCGCTTCTCAGATACTGGATCGCAACCGGTATGGTCCTGTACTTCGTACCGATGATCAGATACGGAAGCAGGAAGTCGTTCCAGATCCACATTGCATTCAGGATCGCGATGGTGATGGAGATCGGCTTCAGAACCGGGAACACCACCTTCACGAACATGGTCAGCGGATTACATCCGTCGATCAGTCCGGCTTCCTCCAGCTCGATCGGAATACCCTTCACGAATCCGGTAAACATGAACACCGCCATACTGGAGCCAAAGCCCAGATACAGAACGTTGATGCCGATGAAATTATCAAGATGCGTCATGTTCGCCACCTTGGTCATCGTATACATTACCATCTGGAAAGGCACTACCATACTTGCTATAAACAGAAAATAAATAAATGATGTAAGTTTATTCTTCACTCTCGTGATATACCATGCCGTCATGGAACAGAATACGATGATCATGATAACGGATACTACCGTGATAAACAGAGAGTAACCGATACTGTCCATAAAGTGGATCTTCGTCAGACCCTCGATATAGTTCTTCAGTCCCCGGAAGCTCTCGCTGTCTGGCAGAGCAAAAGGGGAAGTCGAAATATACAGCTTGTTCTTCAAGGAGTTCATGATCACCAGAGCGATCGGAATGATGAAGATCACTGACAAAATCGTAAGGATACTATAAATGAGTATGTTTGCTGCTTTTCTCTTTTCCTGCATCTTACTCCACCTCCCTGGACTGTGTGATTCGAAGCTGTATCAGTGAGATTACAAGTACCAGCACCGTAAATACCACCGCCTTGGCCTGGCCGACACCGGCAAATCCTGTCCGGTTGTAATACGTATTGAAAATATCCATCGCCAGCATCGCCGTCTGGTTTGCAGGCGCACCGCCTGTCAGAGCCAGGTTCTGGTCGTACATCTTAAAGCAGTCTGTCAGAGCCAGGAACGTACAGGTCGTGATGGATGTCATAACAAGCGGAATGATGATCTTCTTCAAAGTCTGCACATAGTTTGCGCCGTCGATCTTGGCCGCCTCCAGGATATCCCCGGAAATGGACTGGATCCCTGCGATGTAAATGATCATCAGATAACCGATCTTCTGCCAGTTGTACAGAATAATGATACCCCAGTAACCAAAGGTGGAATTGAATGTCAGATCCACACCCGCTACTCTGATCAGGATACCGTTTAACAAAAGCTGCCAGATATAACCGAGGATGATACCACCGATCAGGTTCGGCATGAAAAAGATCGTGCGGTATACGTTAGTGCCCTTAAGCCCCTTGGTCAGAAGCAGCGCCAGCGCGAATGCCAGCACATTCGTGGAAACAACGCCCACAATTGCTACCTTGACGGTAAACCACAGCGCAGAAAGGAATCCGGCGCTGTCACGGAACACATACAGATAGTTGGATAACCCCACCCATTTTGCGGAACCGATCGTCTTGAAATTACAGAAAGACAGATACAGTCCCATAAAAAAAGGGATCACGAATGCAACGATAAATGCCAACAACGTTGGAAGTACAAAAATCGGAAAATACTTTTTATAGTTCTTTTGCATGGTTCTCTCCTTTCCCCATATATTTTACACCTGATTTACAAATTGACTTTCAAGTAAAAAGCGCTTTATACAAATGGCTGCTGTATTTCGGCGAACCATAAGACAAAGCGCTTTCGTCATACTGCTTAGTTGCCGTTAGCTGTGTTGGTGATATCTCTCTCAACAGCCCACTCGGAAACAGCGTCTGCCACAACATCATCCCATGTCTTCTGACCCTGCGCATACATAAGCAGGCTTGCACCGAAGCTGTCTTTCCATGTCTGGTCAGGAATCAGGTTACAGGTTGTGCTGTATGCAGTCTTGCCTGCTGCGGAGATCTCAGCCTCACTGCCGAACAGAGGATTGGTGTACTCTGCGCCTTCCATACAGGAGAACGGTGTCACAAGCTGAAGCTTCTGTGCTACCAGATTCTTACCTGTGTCGGAAGAGAACAGCCATGTCAGGAAATCAATCGCTGCCAGCTGATCTTCCTCAGGAAGCTGGGAGTTGATGCAGAAGGACTGGGAACCGCCTACGCAAAGACCCATGTTCTCCTCACCGTCTACACCGGATGTGATCGGGATGAAACGAACCTTGTCATCCTTCACAACCTTACCTTCTGTGTTCAGGATCGTATTCCATGCCCAGTCACCGTTCTGGATCATAGCACACTGTCCAAGTGCGAACTCAGCCATGGAATCGTCAACTGTTCTCGTACCAACAAGGCTGGGCTCGATCACGGAGTTGTTTAAGTACAGATCAAGGATATTCTTGAAGTTCTCAGCATTTGCAAAAGAAAACTCCGGTACAGCGCCGTTGATGTCAACGTCTGCGCCCCACTCCCAGTAAAGCGGGATGTTCATCAGATGTGTCTGGTATCTCCAGTCATCACCCTGCTTAAGAGATGTGGAACCGAATACGCCCTGGATACCCAGCTCGTCCTTCATTGCCGTCATATCCTCTACCACTGCCTTCAGTGCGTCAAAAGTATACAGATCATCCAGAGAAGTATACTCTGTGGACTTATTAGGAGATGCGAAGTATGCATCTGTGATCTCGCTGTTTACGATGATGCCCCAGCCTTCCAGCACGTAGCACAGTGCCAGAACCTTGCCGTCTTCCTGCATCGTGTACTTCTGGTCTGTCACATAGGAGTAAAGCTCTGTGTCGGACCAGTCACGGCAGTACTCTTTCCAGTTACCAAGTGCCGTTACATTCTCTACTACGAAAATACCAGGCGCCTCAGAGCTGTCCATTCTTGCCGTCAGTGTAGATTCATACTGACCGGAAGCCGCTGTCTCAATCTGCACGTCAATGCCTGTCTCGGCAGTGTAAGCTGCCGCTACTTCCTGCATTGCATCGGAGATCTCGGGTTTGAAGTTCAACATGCGGACTGTTCCGCTGTAATCGCCGGATGCTGTCGCGCCGGAATCCCCTGCCGCCGCATCATCTGCATCATCACCTGCAGTCTCTGTTCCCGCGTCTGCGCCGGAATCTGCAGCCGGTGCATCAGAACCGCCGCAGCCTGCAAGCAGTGAGGAAACCATTGCTGCGCACAATAATGTGCTTACCAGTTTCTTTTTCATACTATTTCCCTCTCTTTCATGAGTGTTTGTTGTGTGCGGCAACGTTTTTGGTAACGATGTCGGTAACGGTATCGGCATCGTTCTCGGTAACGTTTCCGCTCTATGGGTTAAGTATATAACCTTGACGAATATTTGACAAGAGGGGATTTGAAACTTCGCCGTTTTTCACAGAAACCAGAATATGGAATTGTGCACATTATACAAAAAAGAATGGCGAAACCTATCGAAACAAAAGAAAAGGGAACCGTGGGAGTGGTCACAACCACTCCCCCAGCTCCCTGACAGACTGGAATATCAGATGCGGCAGCACATCGGACTTATGCACGTCTTCCATCGTCGCCTCACCGCTTAAAACGAGCACGCTCTTGAGCCCGTTGTTCCTTCCGGCCGCGATATCCGTGTAAAGCCTGTCTCCCACCATCGCGATCTGCGCTCTCTGCGTATGCACTCTGGTCGCCAGATACTCAATGATATCCTCGTTGGGCTTGCCGATGATCCTGTCCGGATAACGGAACGCCGAAGCGTGGATAAAGGCGTGGATTGCCCCTGCATCCGGGATAAAACCTGTCTCTGTGGGGCAGTTATAATCCGGATGTGTGGCCAGATAAGGCAGTCCCGCCCTCACATGATCGCACACTCTGCACATTTTCTTATAGTCAAGCGACGTGTCAAAGGCCGTCACCACCACATCCGGGTGCTCCTCCTCCAACGCGATCCCCGCCTGCACAAATTCCGCCTGCAAAAGAGGATTCCCCAACAGATAAACTCCGGCCCCCGGATAATTTTTCTTCAGATAATAGATGGTCGCCTGGCCGGAAGTCACGATCCTGTCCTCTCCCACATCCAGTCCCATCCGATGCAGCTTCTCCACATAGACTGCCGCATTCTTCGATGAATTGTTCGTCACGAACACATAGCTTCTGCCCGTCTCCTCGATCCTGTGCAGAAATTCCACCGCTCCCTCGATCCACCGCTCCCCGAGATAGATCGTCCCGTCCATATCCAGTGCAAAGCACCGCACGTCCTTAAGTATGTGTTCCCTGTCCTCATTGACAGCCGGAATCTGTCCCTGCATGTCTTCTTGCCTTCCCTTCCTCTCTCTTTGCAACAGTTCAGCCTTCGGCTTCTCCGTTACGGAATCTGCCCATTGAGCAAAGCTCAATTTTTCCAGGTCGCCTGCGGCGGAGGCAGATTCTTCTGGCCCGATTTACATGTTCTCACGGCCTTTGCAGTAAATACAAAGACCTGGGCCGAACTGTTATCTCTCTTTTCCATTTTATTATAGCACGCCCTCAAAATATATGTTACTCTATTCTTATAGTAAACCTCCATCATGCTCAGCCTGCCGTCGGGCGGGCCGCATGGCCATCCATGCTGTGAAAGTCGAAGACTTTCATAGTAAACCCTGAACACCACCGCGAAAGAAGGTATTTTTCATGAAAGAGAAACTGTACACCATCCCTTTGAACGACGCCATGAACGCCGGCGACGAATGCCCGTTCTGCTTCATCGAACGCAATGTGGAACAGGATCTGCTGGATTTCGTCCTCGGTTCCGGTTCCTCCTATATGGAGAGCGATATCCGCGAGCAGACCGACAACGCCGGCTTCTGCAGGCCTCATTTCAAGAAAATGTTCGACTACGGCAATACGCTTGGTAACGCCTGGATCCTGAAGACCCATTATGTGCAGGTAAACCGGGAAATGCAGCAGCAGTTTAAGAACTTCACGCCTGGCAAAACCTCTCTGAAAGACAAGTTCCGCAGGCACACCGAGCGCCAGAATCCTATCGGCATCTGGGTGGCTGAGAAAGAACGCTCCTGCTATATCTGCAACCGTTATACCGATACATACGAGCGCTATCTGGACACATTCTTTGTCATGTATAAGAAGGATCCGGAATTCCGGGACAAGGTAGCGAACAGCAAGGGCTTCTGCCTGCATCACTTCGGCGATCTGTGCGAAGGCGCGGACAGCCGCCTGAATGACAAAGAGAAAGCCGGGTTCTACGAAATGGTCTTCCCGCTGATGGAACAGAATATGGCCCGGCTGGCCGAGGATGTGTCCTGGCTGGTGGAGAAATTTGACTACCGCAACAAAGACGCCGACTGGAAGAATTCCAAAGACGCCATTCCGCGCGGTATGCAGAAATTGAAAGGCGGATACCCTGCGGACCCGCCCTACAAAACGAACAAATAACTACCGTATTACTCATTACAGCCAGGGCACGCTTTATGCGCCCTGGCTGTATTTCGTGACTTTCTGCAACCTTACATCGCATCCATGGATCCGTCGCTGTCGTCATCGTCAAAGAATTCTTCCACTTTCACTGCGGCTTTGCCGGCTGTCTCTTTGACTTTATCGGCAGCTTCTCCGACCTTGTCAGCGGCCTCTTTGGCTTCGCCCACAATCTTATCCGTCGCCTCGGCCTTCGCTGCATTCAATCCTTCCTTAAACTCCTCTGCTTTCTCCAGATCAAGATCAACATAGTTGCGGTCTGCGTCAGAAGCCGCATCCTCGTCATCCAGGTCGTCATCAAAATCGTCGAAATCATCGTCATCATCGAAATCATCATCTACAGAAGCGTCTTTATTCTGTAAACAATAGTAAACACCTGCTGCAACGGCTCCGAGAGCAGCTGTTACCATTAAAAACCTACCAAATTTTTTTGCCATGAGGGTTCTCCTTTCACCGTCTCTTATACCATTATATTAATACTATTTTGCCAAAATGAAAAGAGAATTATGTATTAAATTTTTCTAATAAATTCCAGACACAACATCTTGTGTCTGAAAATTTTCCGGAAACTAGTTTTTCTGCGGACATTGAATCTATTGCCTTTTTATGCTATATTAAATTCGACCGGAGAAGTCAATTTCCGGGGAAACAGAGCAAATGAACGAATGGGGAACAAATGAACGAGAAATTTTTTGACTTGAAGAAAGAAAAACAGGACCGCATGATCAATGCTTCCCTGAAAATATTTTCCGCAAACGGCTACAAACATGCCAGTACAGACGATATCGTGGCGGAGGCCGGTATCAGCAAAGGACTCCTCTTCCACTATTTTGGCAGCAAACTGGGCCTTTATACTTTCCTGTACGACTACAGCACGCGCTTTATGAAGCTGGAACTGACTACCGGCGTACTGTCCTCGGCCAATGACTATTTTGAGATCCGCAAGCAGATCGAGTTCGCGAAGATGCAGGTGCTGCGGAACTATCCTTATATGCAGCGTTTTCTGGACAGCTGTGCGGTGGAGAATGTCAGCGAAGCGCTGATGGCCACCGAACGGCAGCGCAGTGTCCTTTCCGACGTGTACGCTGTCCTGAAAAACCAGGCCAACCGTAACCTTTTTCCCGAAGACGTGTCCTACGAGAAGCTGGACACCATGCTGGATTATACGATCAGCGGGCTGATGCACGCCCGTTTCCGCGACGCCTCTTTTCAGCCGGAAATGCTCTATGAAGAGATCGTATCCTACCTGAACATGATGAAGAAGATCGTATACAGGAAGTAGGAAATGACCGACTGGCGGGCAGACGGCTACATCCATACCTTTTTCAGCAGGGCCACGCCTTCTTTGATCTTCTCCTGCGACAATGCGCCGTATCCGAGGATCAGCATAGCGGGCTCCCTGTCGGTCTCTTCCATTCTGAAATGCCGCATCTGGTAGACTTTGACGCCGGCCGCTTCCGCCTGTCCGGCCAGCTCTTCTTCGCTGCGTCCTCTCCTGTCCGTGAGGATCAGATGCAGCCCGGCATTGCTGCCGGATATCTTGAAAGCCCTGTGGAAGGGCCGCAGCTCCCCAAGCAGCAGATCGTGTTTCATGCGGTACTGCTTTCTCATCTTATTCAGATACCGTTCAAAATAACCGTCTTCGATAAATTCATTGAGTATGGTCTGATCGATCCGCGATACCGTGGAAGAGTAGAAGCCGCATTGCTGCCGGTAGCGCGCAAGCAGCGGATAAGGCAGCACCATATAACTGATACGGATGGCCGGCGCGATCGCTTTGGAGAATGTGCCGATATAGACCACGTTCCCGTTGCTGTCCGACGCCTGCAGAGACGGAAGCGGCTTGCCCTTATAGCGGAATTCACTGTCGTAGTCATCTTCTATCAGATAACGCCCTTCTTCCTCTGCCGCCCACTTCAACAGCTCCATCCTTCTGCCGATGGGCATGGAGATCCCTGTAGGATACTGGTGAGATGGCATCACATACGCCACCTGCGCCGCCGTCTGCCTGAGACAGTCCACCCTGATCCCGTTCTCGTCCATGGGAATCAGGGACACCGGGTAGGCGCAGGACTGGAAGATCTGATACGCCCTGACATAGGTTGGATTCTCCATCGCCACATGCACATGCCGCCCCAGAATCTTTTCAAGCAAAAGAAGCAGGTAATCGTTCCCTGCTCCTATAATGATCTGTTCCGGTTCACAATTCACACCGCGTGAGCCGTGGAGATACCTGCAGATGGTCGTCCTCAGCTTCGCATCCCCCTGCGGCTCGCCCAGCGAAAACATATCGCTGTTGGCATCCACCAGAATATTCTTCGTGATCTTCTTCCAGGTGGCATAGGGAAAAAAGTGCATGTCGATCGCATTTGGCGAAAAATCATACCGCCTCTGCGCCTGCCCTCTCTCCACACCGGGCTCCTGCTTCCTGCCCGGCGCAGGCTGCTCTATGACGCACAGCCCCTCGACCGCACTGACAAAATACCCCTGCCTGGGTCTCGCTTCCAGATAGCCCTCCGATACGAGCTGTCCGTAAGCCATATCCACCGTAGTCCGGGAAACCTGCAGATACTCGGCCAGAAACCGCGCAGAAGGCAGCTTCTCACCCTGCAGCAGACTCCCCGTCCTGATCTCATTGCGGATAAAACCGTAAATCTGTTCATATAATGTCTCGCCGCTCTCCGGCCGGAGTTCCATGTGGATCGGCAGTTCTTTCATGGCAATACCCTTCCCTGTCATACCCCGCCTGGGAGCATCTGCGGCGGCGCCTGCTTCTTATTTCCCGCCGGCGTTCTTCTCCTTCACCTTCGCCATCAGCATTTCTTTAAGATCCCTCGTCTTATCCTTCATCCGCGGATTGGTCGCAGACTGCATGATGCCGGCGATCATCTTACCGGCTACCTCATACTGTTCAAACCGCATCGCTGTCACGGCGATCAGATAGTCCACCGTAGGCTCATCCATACCGCACATCGGGAAGTTCTCCGACTGTCTGGCCGCGATAAAACCGTCCAGAGCATTGTGCAGGAATTCATTCTCCTCCTCCGCACACTGTTTCTTCTGCTCCTCATAATCCGGCAGATTCTTATCGAGACGCTCCGCCTTGCCGCGCAGAAGCCATGCCGTTTTCAGGCAGATATATGCTCTCTCGCTGGACTTGGCCTGCTTGACGATGGCATTAGCAAGCGTCAGCTTATAGCGCTCCAGCGCCTCATCGTATGTATAGACTTCCTTCGTCTCCTTCTGCGGCTGGAAAGTCTCGGAGATCATCTTCTTGATATTCCTGGCCTGCGGTGCGGTAACGAACTTGAAGAATCTGCTCAGCGCCGCATAACCGCAGAAAGGACACATGATAACGTCATACTTTAACATGTCGATCTGCTCATAGCGGGGCCGTAAGTCCAGATCGCTTCCCGACAGCTTCGCCTTGCCCACCTTGACCGTCCGCGCCTTGAATTCCTTGTCACAGATCGGGCAGGTACATGACTTGTCAAAAAGAAAATCCTGCTCCTGCAATGTCTGTGTCTTCGGCTTGGCAACTGCTTCCCCGGCCTCCGTTTTCTTCGGCGCCTCGTACACCTCCATGTTCTCCAGCTTGCCCAAACCAAAACGCGCCAATCCTGCCAATATTCCTGCCATAATACATCCTCCTGATCTGATTTATAACTCCTGACTGTAACTTATCGTTAACGACATTAGAAATTTCGTTTTCGGCCTTGCAGAAGCTACCGTATATGGCTTCTGCAAGAGCCGGGAACAGAAATTTGTTATGTCGTTTACTATATCTATATGCTTATATAACGATCCCTGCATTTCTGCACCTTTTACCGCTCCTGCCCTTTCCCCCTGACGGCTCAGGCAGGACTTCCCTCATGCTTTCTTCGGCAGCACATAGGAGCTTTTCAGCGACACGATTCTGTTGAACACAAGCGACTCCGGACCGGAATCCTTACAGTCCACACAGAAAAATCCCTGTCTGACAAACTGGAAGCTGTCATATGCCTGCGCCCCTTTGACAGAAGGCTCGATATAGCATTCCTTCAAGACGGTCAGCGAATTCGGATTCAGGTTCAGGCTGCCGTCCTCATTATAGACACCCTTCTCCTCGTCGATGATATTCTCATAGAGTCTCACCTCCGCCCGGACTGCATCCGGTGCGGATACCCAGTGGATCGTACCCTTCACCTTACGGCCGTCAGGACTGTTGCCGCCCTTGGAAGCCGGGTCATAAGTACAGTGTACTACCGTCACCCTGCCTTCGTCGTCCTTCTCATAACCGACACATTTCACAAAGTAAGCCCCCATCAGCCGCACTTCATTGCCCGGGAAGAGCCTGAAATACTTCTTCGGCGGTTCTTCCATAAAGTCCTCTCTGTCAATGTATAATTCTCCGGAAAAGGGAACTTCTCTTTTGCCGAGCGCTTCATTCTCCGGATTGTTGACGATCTCCAGAACTTCTCTCTGTCCCTCCGGATAATTATCGATCACCAGCTTCACCGGATCCAGAGTCGCCATCACCCGGGGCCGCTTCATCTTCAGATCCTCCCTGATGCAATATTCCAGCATGGAATATTCCGCTGAGGAATTCGCCTTGGATACACCGCACAGATCCACAAACAGTTTCAGTGACTCCGGTGTAAAGCCTCTGCGCCTGAGCGCCGCAATGGACACCATCCGGGGATCGTCCCAGCCGTCCACGATGCCGTCCTCCACCAGCTTCTTGATATATCTCTTACCAGTGACCACATTGGTCAAATACATTTTGGCAAACTCGATCTGCTTCGGCGGGTGGGGATATTCCAGCTCTTCCACCACCCAGTTGTACAACGGCCTGTGATCTTCAAACTCCAGCGTACAGATGGAGTGGGTGATCCCTTCGATGGCATCCTCGATCGGATGTGCGTAGTCGTACATCGGATAGATACACCATTTGTCACCCGTGTTCTGATGGGAAAGATGCGCCACACGGTACAGGATCGGGTCACGCATGTTGATATTGGGCGATGCCATGTCGATTTTGGCCCGCAGCGTCTTCTCGCCGTCGGCATATCTGCCTTCCTTCATCTCCTCAAACAGCCGCAGGTTCTCCTCGACACTCCGCTCTCTGTTGGGATCGTTTTTGCCCGGTTCGGTCAATGTGCCGCGGTACTCTCTCATCTGCTCTGCAGTCAGATCCGAGACGTATGCCTTGCCTTTCCTGATCAGTTTGACCGCGCCCTCATACATCTGTTCAAAATAATCGGAAGCAAAGAAAAGTCTGTCCTCAAAATCCGCTCCCAGCCATCGCACGTCCGCCTTGATGGACTCCACAAACTCACTCTTCTCCTTCGTCGGATTCGTATCGTCAAAACGGAGATTGAACTGACCGCCGTACTGCTTCGCCAGCCCTGCATTCAGCAGGATGCTCTTGGCATGCCCGATATGGAGATACCCGTTGGGCTCCGGCGGGAATCTGGTATGCACGGTATCGTAAGTCCCTTCCGCCAGATCCTTGTCTATGATCTGTTCGATAAAATTCCGGGAAACCACTTCCTTCGCTTCTCTCTCTGTTGTCTGTTCCGTCATATTCTTCTCATTCTCACTCATAGCTGTTCCCTGCGGCTGCCCGATGCAGCAGTCCGCTCTTCTCCCTGTTCATGATCCGTTCTCGCTCACAACCGCTTCATCCGGAATCGGCCGGCATGATAAATACGCAGCCCCGTCAAACGGTTACTCGCTATCCGTATTGTAACATAGCCTGAAAAAAATAGGAAGCAGAAAATCTCCGGCGCCTATGTTGTCGGCACGCCCCCTCTTTTGATCCCGAATTTCTCCCGCATCGCCAGAAGCGCTCCCACCTGCTCATCTGTAAGCAGATTCTGTCTGCCCAGTATGTGCTCCGTAATCAGCAGAATATTGGCATAGTATTCCATGGATTCCAGGCGATACCAGGCCGCGTAAGGCTCCTCCGCCCAGGTCACCGCGCCGTGATTCGCCAGCAGGATCCCGTTGTGGGTATGGCAAAAGGGAGCCACTGCCTCCGGCACTTCCCTGCTGCCCAGCTTGGCATAAGGCGCGATGGGCACATCCCCCAGGGTGATCACAGCCTCCGCCAGCACCGGAGCCGTAAGCGGGATCCCCGCAATGGCATAGCAGGTGCAGACCGGCGGATGGGCATGACACACCGCCCGGATCTCCTCATTCTCCTGATAGGCGCGCAGGTGCATTTTCAACTCGGAAGAAGGCTTACAGGTTCCTTCCAGAATGTTGCCGTCCAGATCTACCTTGACGAGCATCTTTTTCTTCATATAGCCTTTGGACACACCCGTGGGCGTCGCCCACACTTCATTGTCCCCTGTTTTGACGGATATATTCCCGTCGTTCGCCGCCACAAAATTGCGCACATACATGCGTTTCCCGATATCAATGATGGCCTTTTTGGCCTGTTTTTCAGATAAATATTCCATAATCACCCCACCGCCTGCTTTTTCTTCTCGAAGATCTCCCGCAATGACTCCGTGTAGGGCGCACGCGCAATGCCGTACTCCGTCACAATGCCCGCGATCAGATCGTGATCCGTCACATCAAAAGCCGGATTGAAGACCTTGACGCCTGCCGGCGCCATCGGCTTTTCATACCACATATCCGTCACCTCATGGGCCGGGCGCTGCTCGATCGTGATGTCCGCACCGGTCAATGTATTCATGTCAATCGTGGAAGTAGGCGCACAGATATACACCGGCACATGATACCGCTGTGCCACCGCCGCCACCACGGAAGTACCGATCTTATTGGCTGTATCCCCGTTGGCTGCCACCCGGTCACATCCGACGAACACCGCATTGACCCAGCCGTTGCGCATGACTGTCGCCGACATATTGTCACAGATCAGCGTCACATCCACACCGGAGGCATACAACTCGTATGCCGTCAGCCGTGCCCCCTGCAGCAGGGGGCGCGTCTCGTCCGCAAACACCCGGAAATGATACCCCCGCTCCTGGCCCAGATAAACAGGCGCCGTGGCCGTGCCGTAGCGGCATGTGGCCAGCTGTCCGGCATTACAGTGGGTGAGTATGCCGTCGCCCGGCTTCACCAGCGTCAGCCCGTGCTCCCCGATGGCCCTGCACACACGGATATCCTCTTCTTTCAGCGCAATGGCTTCGGCCTTTAGTTTTTCCTTGATGCCGGCCACAGGCAGCGTCCTGTTATCCGTGCAGACCTTCTCCATCCGGTTGAGCGCCCAGGACAGATTGACCGCCGTAGGCCGGGCAGAGTTCAGATATTCCTTATGCCTGCAGAAAGCCGCATAGAAGGTATCATAATCCTCCGTTTCGATTCCTTTTGCCAGCAGATAGATGCCGAATGCCGCCGCCACGCCGATCGCCGGGGCGCCGCGCACTTTCAGCAGATAGATGGCATCCCAGATCTCCTCTCCTGTATGCAGACTGAGCAGCTCAGCGCTTCCCGGCAGCTTCGTCTGATCCAGGATCACCAGCGCGCTTCCTTCATCGTCAAGCGCCACCGTCTCATACTCCATAATGTTCTTTACTTGTCCCTCACACATCCCTTTTCACCCTCGTTCCTTCTATTTTATTTTTTTCACGATCACAGCAGCGATTTATTCTTCATCATCACAGCAGCAGATAATAGCTGGCAGGAAACAGTTTCTCCAGCACTGCAAAAACCGGCAGATAGCTTCCCAGCCGGATAAAGACCGGCGCACACAGCAGGCTTCCCAGTGTGAGTACCGGGATCGCCGCCGCTATCGTCTCCTGTCTGCGCAGCAGTACCCTGAGTATAACACAATATACGGTGACGATACACTGGTAAAGCAGCAGGCGGGCCGCCTGCTGCAGCCACATCCCCGCGCTCCACACCGCAACCATGCCACCCGGCGTAAAGCTGTCCCCGCAGGCCCGCAGGCCTTCCGTGATCCACAGGCAGATCAGCACGGCACCCGACACAAATACGGTGGAGATCCACACATCAACCAGATAAGTCAACGCATTCGGTGCAATGCGCGTGAACCTTTTTTCCTTCTTATCTTTCTCATATTCCAGCATACCGCACATGCCGGCCACGAAAATGAGCACCGCAAATACCCCTTTTACCGGAAAAACAGCGGCTTTGACGATAGTGTCGTTTCCATCACCCGTGTCAGCAGTGTTTTGACTGTCCGGGTCATGATAGAAATACCGAAAGCCAAATGTACTCTCATCCGACAAATGTTCCGCATAGGCTTCCATGGCATACCCGACGGCCTCCGGAGCCGTCTGCTCCATATAAGCTGCATAATGGTATTCGGAATAGAGCCTGAAAAGCACCCCTGCGATCCGTTCCTTCGCCATTCCCGTTATGCTGCTGGCCGCCGTTTCGTAGACTGCAATGCACTGCTCATACTCCCCTTGCAGCACCCGGTCCTCTATATCGGCCGGGATCACAAACCCACAGTCCGCTTCTTCCAGCAGCACAAGCTCTTTTGCCAGCTCCCTGTCTTCACAGAAAGTAAAGCGCAGCACACTGTCTGCCGCCTCTTCCTGCAGCGCAGCGACGATGTCACTGCTCCAACTGCCCTGCTCCGCGCAAACCGCCACCACCGCGCCGCCGCCCGCACTGCGTTCCAACAGCCCCACCGCGCCGCCTGCAGCAGGAATCAGCAGCAACAGGCCGATATAGGCCGGCTGTCTTAGAAGCCGTCTTGCCAGAAGCCAGATCCATATGAAATACTGCTTTATGCGAAAATCCTCTTTCTCCTTCACGACACCGTCTGTTCCTTTCGCCTGCGGCGAGGGGCAAGCCCCCGGCTCGATTTACCTGAACTGCTCTGTTTCCCTGCATATGCCGAAGCATTTCCTCAACCGCGGTACTGACGGCAGCGAACCAGCACCGCCGCAGCGCCGGCCAACAGCGTGTAACTGCACAGCAAAACGGAGCACCGTCCCATCTGCCAGACACTTTGTCCTGTCAGGATTCCGCCCGCCGCCTGAATCAGACAGGCTGTCGGCAGCCATTCCCCCACGGTCTGTACCGCTTCCGGCAGGAACACGGCAGGCACCAGACCACCCGATAAATACATCAGGCCCACAGTAAACACAAAAACCAGCAGAATACCGCTTGCCCTGCTGCCCGCCAGGCTAAGAATCAGATAGACAAGAGTACTGACCGCCGCCACGATCAGCGCCCCATTCCCCAGCCCGACACCGACGGCACCACCGCCCGCGCTGCCGGCTGTCAGCTGTGCTGCTGCGGTCCGTGGCAGAACATACCGAAGCGTCAGCCTCACCGCCCCAAACAAAAGGCAGGCCAGCGCCGCCATACACAAAAACCCGCACACCCACTGACAAAAGCACTGCCAGCCCTGTCCGGCCCCCTGCCGGCCCAGCTGCCGGCAAAATGCCGACGGCTCCCGCTGCACCACAGGATACAGGGCCATCCCCGCCAGCATCAGAAAGAGGACGATACCGGATGCCAGATAAAACTGCATTCCATTCAATGCACCGAATATGGACACCGTCTCGCTGTCAAAAAGAGCCAGTCTGTCCAGTGCAAACGCCAGATTATAGCTGTCGATCTGTGCCTCGATTCCGGACAGCCGCTCCGTCAGCCCATAAGCATGCGCCATATCACCGGCACCGTAAATCTGCGCCTGCGCCACCCGTAACAGTCCGGCCCCCGACTCCGTCAGTTCCCGAAACAGCATGGCCTCCAGACCGGCATGTCTGCAAAACCAGATATCCACCGACGGATTGACGCCGTTCATGATCCCTTCCACCAGCTGATCCGGCAGGACAATAAGCACCGCCACATCCCCTTTTTCCAGCAGGGCGAAGCCTTCTTCCTCCGTGGTCTGCCGGAAGCTGCACAGTCTGGACACGCTCTCCATATTTTCCACGTAAGAAAGCGCCATCCTTGTGAGCCTGTTATCCTCCTGTGACGCCACTGCAACCTCCACCGAAACAGCCAGCGGCTCTTTGTCCGCACTTTTTACACCACAAAAAGCAATCGTGCCTATGAGAACCATAAGCAGGATTGCCTGCAGCAGCATACGCGGAAACATCCGCAGCGTCTTCTTCACTTCCAAACACAGATATTGCCATTTCAGTTTCATACAGTTTTCGTGATCCTTACCGTCTTATGTCCGTCATACCTGCCGGTCAGGTTCCCCGGCGCTGATATCCGTGTACATATCCAGCAGACCGACCGTCTCCGTGGCCGGCCTGCCGTACATATTACAGCACTTGCGGGAAACATTCTTCGGCTCCTCTTCCTTCTCATCGAAGCTGACGCTCATACGGTATACACCCTGGTCAAACTCCGAATCCAGATGCTGCAAAAGCTCCTCGATCATCGCTTCATCGCCCGTATTGGTTGTCTCGTCTTTTTTCATGTCACTTTCCTCATTGATTACCGTTTTTCACTTTTCATATGTCTGCGTACCTGCCTACCACCACAGATAACTCAGATAGTTCAGCAGGCCGCCGTACTCGTCGTCAATCATATAGGCAATCTCCAGCCATTCTTCTTCCGTCATCTCAAAGAACGCCGTTTCCTTTTGCACCGTACTTGTGACCTCGCCGTCCAGCGGCTCGACCACAATATTTCCTGTCACTTTGAACAGCTCTTCTCCATCTATGTTCATGGCCAGCTTATCCAGCTCCAGTTCCAGACTGCGCCCCCTGACGATATCATCCAGACTGCCCTCCAGAATCAGCTCTATATCCTCGATGTCATCCCACATGGAGAAATTGACTTCGAACGCATCCCTGACCGCATCGCTGCTCACCGTATATTTCATCCGCAGCAGAGATTCCTGCTCCTCCATAATATCAATATCCAGATCTGTCCTGCTGGTATCGTCTGACGGTGTCTGGAGAATCTGGTAATGAATGGAGCGTTCAACATCGTCCGCACCGCAGACGACTATATCCCCCTGCATCTTGTCTATGCTTCTTTCCTCTCCCAGAAAATGAAGGGAACATTCCACGGAAGCCTCTCCGTCCAGCATCTTTACCGGTTTCTCGAAAGCAATACTCTTAATGTGGTTCTGCCTGTCAATCTCAAACAGCACGCTGATATCGGAATCGATCAGTCTGTCATATGCCTCCCACCAGATCATTTCATCAGTCATCGTATAGAGCGATTCGTAACTCTCCATCATATCCCAGAGCAGATCATCCATCTCCCCTGCCGGAAGGACAATGCGGTAGAACCCCTTCTTCGCCTTCTCCAGCACCATCTTCTCTCTGCATGCTTCCAGATCTTTACTGTAACGTTCTGCAAAACCGGCCATATCCTTCCATTCCCGCAGGGAGAGCCTTTCTTCTTCATCCGCAAAAAAGTCGATTGAAAAGTCCTCCATATCGCTGTATCCCGTCACATCCGTCCAGATGGATCTGTTATACTGGCTTACCACATCCTCATTTTCAATATACATGTTTTCCAGAAATAATTCCGGAATGGAAAAACAGAGCGCTTCCTCGTCCGCGTACAGATTCAGATGCGCGAACTCATAATTCATCACGCTGAGACTGGTATCGGCACTCATCTTTTTGTTCTGAACATCCTTGTAGCACTCCGTATCAATACCCAAAGTGGCGCCGTACATCTCTTCGGACGAAAAGTTGAACCGAGTGCTCACAAAGCTGCCCTCTGTCGCCGCCATCAGCACAATATCTTCCATGCCGATTTTCTCTGCCAGAGGATCCCTGCTCTGCTGTGCCTCCCGGGTCAGATTCTGTATGCCTTTACCGAGTTTGTAGGCCGCTGTGCTCCTGAAATAAGCCACGCCGATACCGACAGTGGTAAACACTACCGCCACCACACATGCCACTGCGAGTAAAATCTTAAACGCAGTTGTCTTCTTCGGATTCTGTGGCATGTACTGCTGTTCCTGCGGCCCGTAGGAAATATCCGGATTCCCCCAGTTCATGTCCGGAATCGGTATCTCCGGCGGCATGGTATTTCTGTACGGATCGTTCTGTCCGGTTTGATTGTTCTGCTCATTCAGCCTGTTTTCATCCATTCTCATCTTCCCCTTATACTTTACAAAATATCCGCTGTGCCGGCATACTCACATCCGGCCGGTCAGCGCTTCTCCCCGCAGACTGTTATCTACCTGCTGCAGACGGCCATCCTTCATAATGTACAACTTGTCGCACAGCGCCAGTTCGCTCTCCTCATGTGTTGTGATGACTACGGTGCCTTTCCGTTCCAGATATACCTGCAGGTATTTCCTTATATCCTCCTTGCAGAGCAGATCCAGAGCCGCGCTGGGTTCATCCATCAAAAGCACCGGCGGCATCCCGGCCATGGCGATCCCGATGCTGACCCGTTTCTTCATACCGCCCGACAGCCTGCTCACCTGCTTCTTACTGAACGCCCCGATTCCGAGCAGACAAAGGAACCCCTGTTCCAGTTCCTGACGCAGCTGCTTCTTATCCGGATACCACAGGCGCAGGTTATCATAGACGGTCAGTTCGGGGATCAAAGGATTCTCCTGCGGCACATACCCTGTCATCCTGCGGATCACTTCCTGATCGCACCGCATCCGGCCGCCTGAGGCATCGCTCCACGCCGCACGGCCATAATAGGACACCTGCCCGGATTCCGGCTTCAATGTCCCCGCCAGGATCGAGAGAAGCGTCGATTTCCCGCAGCCGTTGGCACCCACGATACCGACACACTCTCCTCTCTCTGCCGTAAACGAAGCCCCCTGCAGGATCTTCTTTCTCCCGTATGCACTTGTTATGTCCGTCACTGTAATCATATTTTCCATAAGTCCATCATAACACAAATTTCTCCAGAATAAAACGCCTGGGCAAACTTCCCAGGCGTTTTTATGGTTTTCCTTTATTTTGCAGCTGCGATCTCAGCCTTCAATGCTTCTGTCAGCTTCGGAACGATCTTGTTCAGGTCGCCCACAACGCCGTAGTCAGCTACGTCGAAGATCGGCGCATCCGCATCCTTGTTGATCGCCACGATGATATCAGACTCTTCCATACCTGCCACGTGCTGGATCGCACCGGAGATACCGATCGCGAAGTAAACGTTCGGACGAACGGTCTTACCTGTCTGTCCAACCTGTAGATCCTTCGGCTTCCAGCCGGAATCCACTACCGCACGGGAGCAGCTTACCGTACCGCCGAGCACTGCCGCGAGATCTTCCAGAATCTTGAAGTTCTCCGGGCTTCCTACGCCACGGCCGCCGGATACGAGGATCTTCGCATCCATGATATCAACGGTCTCTACTACGGACTTCACGATGTCGAGAATCTCCACATACTTGTTGTCCGGTGTAAAGCCGGGATTGAACTCTTCCACAACTGCTTTGGCGCCCTTGATCGGCTCGATCTTCTGCATAACGCCTGCACGAACCGTAGCCATCTGCGGACGGTTGTAAGGACATGCGATCGTTGCGATGGTGTTACCGCCGAATGCCGGACGTGTCATCAGCAGCTGGTTATGTAACTGCTCCTGGCCCGGAACTGCCTGTAACGGGAAGTCGCCGATCTCCAGAACGGTACAGTCTGCTGTCAGACCGGTAGCCACTCTTGCGGATACTCTGGGTCCTAAGTCTCTGCCGATCGCAGTTGCGCCAACCAGCATGATCTCGGGTTTATATTTGTTGATAACGGAAGACAGTGCATGTGCATAAGGCTCTGTTCTGTAGTCCTTCAACTCCGGATCGTCCACAACGATTACCTTGTCCGCACCGTATTCTGCAAGCTGGTCTGCCAGTCCTTTTACGTCGGAACCGATCAACACAGCCGTCACGTCCGTACTTAAATCTTTAGCCAGGTCTTTTGCTTTGCCGAGCAGTTCAAAAGCAATACTGCTGATCTCATTGTCCACCTGCTGCGCAAAGACATATACTCCCTTGTATTCTTCTAAATTCATTTTACATTCCTTTCTCTATACCTGAATATAGTCTTATATTTTATTTAAAACATAAAGCCGCGAAACCTCTGTCAGATCACATGTTTCACTTTCAACTTGTCAACAATGTAGCTTACAGATTCATCAGGATCAAGAGTAACCTTCTCGCCGGCGCCCTTTCTTACCTTATCGGAAGCCTTGGCGATCTTGGTCGGTGAACCCTTAAGACCCAGGTTGGCGTCGTCAACATCCTTCAAGTCTGCTCTGCCCCATACGGTAAGTTCTTTCTTATAAGCATCGAAAATGCCGCCCGGTGTCATGTAACGGGGCTCATTCAGCTCGGAAAGCGCTGTGATCAGACAGGGCATTTTAGCCTTTACAACATGGTATCTGTCTTCGTACTGACGCTCAACGATCACGCTGTCGCCTTCTACTTTAATATCCTGTGCGTAAGAGATAACAGGAATGTCAAGATGCTCGGAGATCTGAGGACCTACCTGTGCGGTATCACCGTCGATCGCCTGACGGCCTGTGATGATCAGGTCATACTCGAGATTTCTGATCGCACCTGCCACTGTGGTGGAAGTAGCCCATGTATCCGCACCGCCGAGTACTCTGTCAGTTACCAGGATACCATTGTCCGCGCCCATAGCCATAGCCTCACGCAGAACTTCCTCCGCCTTCGGAAGACCCATTGTCACAACCGTTACTTCTGCACCGTACTGATCCTTTAATCTAAGTGCTGCTTCCAGACCTGCTTTGTCATCCGGGTTCATGATCGTAAGCATAGCGCCTCTGTCGAGTGTTCCGTCCGGATTAAACTTAACGCCGCCCTTTGTATCGGGAACCTGTTTAATACAAACAACAATTTTCATTGTATTTCTCTCCTTATTTTATTTATTCTTTCACGTTTACTTCTACATGGATACTGCTATGTGCCTGCAATATCCTCAGCATCCTCTTATTTGAGCAGGGAACCGGAAATAACCATACGCTGAACTTCGCTTGTTCCTTCATAGATCTCTGTGATCTTCGCGTCACGCATCATGCGCTCTACATCGTACTCTCTGATGTAGCCATAACCGCCGTGGAGCTGAACAGCCTTGGTAGTCACTTCCATTGCCACTTCTGCAGCATACAATTTAGCCATGGCAGCTTCTACGGAGTAAACCTTCTGGGTAGCCTTCGCCATAGCAGCCTTGTAAACAAGCAGCTGTGCAGCCTGTGCCTTTGTCGCCATATCTGCAAGCTGGAACTGTGTATTCTGGAATGCGCCGATAGCTCTGCCGAACTGTTTTCTCTCTTTTACATAAGCGATGGTGGTCTCTAATGCGCCTTCTGCCAGACCCAGTGCCTGGGAAGCGATACCGATACGTCCGCCGTCCAGTGTATGCATGGCAATACCGAAGCCCTTGCCCTGCTGTCCAAGCAGATTCTCCTTCGGGATACGGCAGTCCGTGAAGATCAGCTCGTATGTAGAAGATCCGCGGATACCCATCTTCTTCTCCTTCGTACCGAAGGTAAAGCCGGGTGTTCCCTTCTCCACGATAAAGGCGGAGATCTCCTTGGTCAGTCTGCCGCGCTTCTCAACCGTGCCTGTGATCGCAAAGATAACATATACGTCAGCTTCCTTACCGTTGGTGATAAAGCACTTGGAGCCGTTCAGTACCCACTCGTCGCCGTCCAGCACTGCCTTGGTCTGCTGTCCCTGAGCATCCGTACCTGCACCGGGCTCTGTCAGGCCGAATGCGCCTAACTTCTCACCTTTTGCAAGAGGGATCAGGTATTTCTGCTTCTGCTCTTCTGTACCGTATGTCATAATAGGGTCGCAGCAAAGAGAAGTATGTGCGGATACGATAACGCCTGTAGTACCACATACTTTGGACAGTTCCTCAACACACATAGCGTAGGTCAGAGGATCGCAGCCCTGTCCGCCGTACTCCTTCGGAACCGGAATTCCGAGGAATCCCAACTTCGCCATCTTCTCAACAGTCTCTCTCGGGAAAGCTTCTGTCTCGTCTACCTCCTGTGCAAGAGGTTTTACTTCTTTTTCAGCGAACTCTTTGAAAAGAGATCTCGCCATTTCATGTTCTTTGCTTAAAGTAAAATCCATGATCTTTTATTCCTCCATGTTATTTTAATTGCATTTCTTACCTGTTTCATAAGAACCCAGTATAACGTCCTCGAGATCCTGCCGGATCTCAAGAACGTTACAGCGGTAGTTCTCTTTATAGTCCTGCTATATTATTTCTTGGAATAGTCGAAGAATCCGATACCGGTCTTTCTGCCCAGCTTCTTCTCCTCTACCATCTTCTTCAGAAGCGGCTGCGGCGCATACTTCTCATCCTTGGTCTCATTGTACAGTACTTCCATGATCGCAAGGCAGATATCCAGGCCGATCAGATCGCCCAGATGCAGCGGTCCCATAGGATGGGATGCACCAAGCTGCATAGCCACGTCGATATCCTCTGCAGATGCTGTGCTGGCATCCAGAACACCGATTGCCTCATTGATCATCGGGATCAGGATTCTGTTTACAACGAAGCCGGGAGCTTCCTTAACCTGTACCGGTGTCTTGCCGATCTCCGTAGCGATGGCCGTGATCTTGTCTACCATCTCCTGCGGCGTATTCTCACCCCTGATCACCTCTACCAGCTTCATTCTGTCAGCAGGATTGAAGAAGTGCATACCGATCATCGGTCTGTCCAGACCTTCTCCGATCTTGGTGATGGAAAGAGAGGAAGTATTGGATGCGAACATGCATTCCTTCTTCACGATGCCCATCAGCTCTTTGAAGATCGCCTGCTTGATCTCCATCTTCTCCAGCGCAACTTCAACGATCAGGTCACAGTCTGTGCAGATGCCGTTCAGACCTGTGGTGATCTTGCCCATGATCTCGTCAGCCTTCTCCTGTGTGATCTTCTCCTTGCTCACCAGGAAATTCATGTTCTTCTGGATCTTGGCTTTGCCGCCCTCAGCGTACTCTTCCTTGATATCGCAGAGACAAACTTCATAGCCGTCTGTCATAGCGAATGCCTGTGCAATACCGGAACCCATGGTTCCCGCACCGATAATACCTACTTTCATCGTGCATATCCTCCTTGATTTGTGTTATGTTTACAGCCCAGCGTCTGTATCTTGTGACCTGAGCCTGTGCTTTAGCAGTTCTTGAACGGCTCCTTCACCTTCTCCTTGTTCTTATCCAGGAAAAATGCCATGCCGTACTTCTGGTCTTCCGTCTCGAAGCAGTCGCCGAACAGCTTCTCTTCGATTACGATCGCCTCGTCCATGCCCACTTCCAGTCCGTCGTTGATCGCTTTCTTGCAGTTGCGGACTGCGATCGGTGCATTCTTCGCGATACCAGCAGCCATCTTCTCCGCTGCAGCCATCAGCTCTTCCTGCGGATATACTGCGTTCACCAGACCGATCCTGAGCGCTTCGTCAGCCTTGATGTTTCTTGCCGTATAGATCATCTGCTTCGCCATACCGGGGCCTACGATCCTTGCCAGTCTCTGTGTGCCGCCGAAGCCGGGTGTGATGCCAAGGCCTACTTCGGGCTGTCCGAATACCGCGTTATCAGAGCAGATCCTGATATCACAGCTCATGGAGATCTCACAGCCGCCGCCCAGTGCAAAACCGTTCACTGCCGCGATCACAGGGATCGGGAAAGTCTCCAGCTTACGGAATACATCGTTGCCCTTCTTACCAAAGGCTTCGCCTTCTGCTTTGGTCAGGGTGCTCATCTCACCGATATCCGCCCCTGCCACGAAAGATTTCTGGCCGGCACCTGTCAGGATCAGACAGCGAACCGCATCAAGGTCCACACCGTCCAGTGTCTTGTCCAGCTCTTCCAGTACCGTGGAATTCAGGGCGTTCAGCGCCTTCTCACGGTTGATGGTGATGATACCCACCTGTCCTTTTACTTCATATAATACGAATTCCATATTTTCCTCATTTCTGCGCTGCTTCTGCCTTCCTTATTATGAAAAGGCACATGTAACGGGACTGTGATCAGCAACGCGCGACCACAGATCCCATGATCAGAACTTTAGTCTCTCTCAACGATCGTAGCGCATCCCATGCCGCCGCCGATACACAGCGTCGCAAGACCCTTCTTCGCATCCTTCGCTTCCATCTCATGCAGAAGTGTTACCAGGATACGGCATCCGGAAGCTCCTACCGGGTGTCCCAGCGCGATCGCTCCGCCGTTGGGGTTCAGCTGTCTGTCAACATCAATGCCCAGCTCCTTGCCTACTGCTACGGACTGTGCAGCAAATGCCTCGTTCGCCTCGATGATATCGAAGTCTTCGATCTTGTAACCGGTCTTGGCCATAACCTTCTGGGTAGCCGGAACAGGACCGATACCCATAACTTCCGGTCTGCAGCCTGCCAGAGCGCCGCCGACAAAAGTTGCCATCGGCTTAACGCCCAGCTCCTTCGCCTTCTCTTCGCTCATCACAACGATAGCTGCCGCGCCGTCGTTGATGCCGGAAGCGTTACCTGCCGTAACGAATCCGCCCGGATTGATCGCACGCAGCTTCTGGAGTCCTTCGATGGTGGAACCTGCTCTCGGTCCCTCGTCTACCTTGAACTCTACCATTTCTTTCTTCTTCTTGACCATAACAGGTACGATCTCTTTGTCAAAAGCGCCGTTCTTCTGTGCTGCTTCTGCCTTCTGCTGGCTCTTAAGTGCGAACTCGTCCAGCTCTTCGCGTGTCAGGCCCCACTCCTCACAGATATTGTCAGCCGTCTTGATCATATGATAGTTATTGAAAGCATCCCACAGTGCATCGTTCACCATGGTATCTACCAGTGTACCGTTGTTCATTCTGTAACCGTAACGTCCCTGAGGAACTGCGTAAGGTGCCATGGACATGTTCTCCATACCGCCTGCAACCACGATGTCGGCATCGCCTGCCTGGATCATCTGTGCCGCCATGTTGACACAGTTCAGACCGGATCCGCATACAACGTTGATGGTAACTGCCGGAACCTCATTCGGAAGTCCTGCCTTAATGGAAGCCTGACGTGCAACGTTCTGACCCTGTCCCGCCTGGATTACACAACCCATATATACGTGATCGACCTGATCAGGTGCTACTCCTGCCCTGTTCAATGCTTCTTTGATTACGATTGCGCCAAGCTCTGCTACCGGTGTCGTGCTTAAGCCCCCACCCATAGTGCCGATAGCTGTACGGCAGGCACCCGCCAAAACAACTTTTTTTGCCATCTTCTTCTCCTCCATTTTGGTATTTTGTTAGAAAAAAACTTTACATTACAAGATAGACAACGATTGTTATTTTTTTATCATTGTCTGCTTCAATTATTGTATCATAGGGGTATCCTTTTTGCAATGGTTTTCTACCGTCAGACGCCGGCCGGATACATCCGCTGCTGTTTCACAGCCCTTTCATCATTTCTGTCATCATCACAACTGGTCAAGTGTAAACTGCAGCATATAATGAGCACAAAATGCCAAACCATCCTATACGGTCTGAATACGTCTTCTGCATGATACCGCGAACCTACACAAGCCGTTTTCCATACTGCTTCATATAAGTCATCGCCTCTTCCAGCGACAGACCGATCTTCTCCTGTATTCTCTGCAGGATCGTTGTGTCATCAAGTCCGTCTTCCTGTCCGAGCTCTATCAGCATTTTGGCCTGTCCCTGCTGCACCCCCTGCTGCAGGCCACGTTCCATACCCTGACGCATCCATTTCTCGGATTCTGTCTCGATTATCGTTCCGCCCATAACATTCACCAGCCTTTCTTCATTCTTGTTTCCATTCGTCATGTGGGTAATGATAGTGTTCACAAATCCCATCAGATCTATCAGCTCTGTATCGGTCAACTCACCGGTCCTGTTCAGGCGCACCAACTGATCCCTGAAATATGCCAGATCCTCCACTGCCTGATCCACCTTGCCCTCCGATACGATTTCCTTTTCATACCTTGCGATATAAAACGGGATATAGGGAAACAGCCGCCTCTCAACAATATCTTCCTTTGTAAACTCCTCCAGGATCACATTGTCGGATCGATACTCTACTCTCTGCCCGTCCGGAAACGTAAATGTGATCGTTGTCGCCGCCGGTGTCCTGTTTGTTCTCTTAACATAAATCACCGAAAACCGCGGCATGGGAATGGTCGCATGACCGATATCCCATACGGCAAACTGTCTCGCGACAATAAAGGCATATTCCGCGATCCGGATCGCCATGGAACCATCATCATAACTCTGGCATTCCAGAAGGTAAACTTCACTTCTGATCCTGATCAGGAAATCTGAAATCTGTTCCTCGATCTCCTTCCTTCCATCCGCTGTCTCACTCTCAGTCAGATATCCTTCCGACGGCAGCACATCCACCCTTACATCCATCGGATAACATTTCCCGAAAATATCGTTGATCACCGCCACAAATAGTCTTTTGTGTTTACTTTTCATAGTCTTGAACACATTATCGTAATCATGCGTCTGCTTTTGCATCTTATTTCCTTTCCGTTAAGTCCTCCTGTTTCCTGAGAAATCCCCTGCTTTTATTATATCGTCCGCACCGTATTCTGGCAACCGGAAAAGAAAACCGGCCACCTCCTTCTTATGCCTTTTTGTTACCTCCGGGTCCTGCATCTCCTGCACGCGGCGCCACTCTTTGCTGTCCTCCACCTTTGCGACTTCGCTGCGGCTGCGGTAGAGGAACTTCGTCAGCTCGTAGCAGTCGATCCAGATCTCGTTATTCCCCTCTTTCTGGGACTCGTCGAAGATCAGCTGCAATCCCCAGTGCAGATGCACCGTCTCGATATTGTTGACATTCTCCTTCACGCTGTAGCCGGTGTGTCCCATATAGCCGATCACATCCCCGGCAGTGACCACATCCCCTTCCGCAAGTCCCTCCGCATAGGGGTAATTCTGCCGCAGATGGGCATAATAATAATATCGCTTCCCGTCAAAGCTGCGGATGCCGATGCGCCAGCCGCCGTACTGGTTCCAGCCCAGCGCTTCCACAACGCCGGACTCGATCGCGACAATAGGTGTTCCGATCTGGCCCATCATGTCATGTCCCAGATGGGGTCTGGAATAGCCGTAACTTCTGGATGATCCGAAATCATCATAATGGCTGTAGTCAAATCCTTTTGCAACAGGGGAAAAGGCTTTCAGCCCATAATACCGCTTCCACTTTCCGTCTTCCTCAAGGGAAAATTCCCCCACCATGCCGGAGAGCACTGCCGAGTAGGCTTCCAGATAGTATTCATAATACTCCATGTCCTTTGTCAGCTGGTCCATGGTGGTCTCCCCGTCCCGCAGCTTTTCGGCCACCGTCTCAATCTCCCGCACACTGTTCCTGTCAAATTTTCCGCCGTGCTTCGCTCCCGTGTAAGCCAGCAGCTCGATCCAGTTTACATGAATCTTCTCTTTGCAGGTAGCCACATCCAGATCATAGGCAGCCGCCAGCGCCTCACAGGTGGCGTGAAATTCCACCCACTTGATATAGTTACCCGTGGCGGACACCTCTATGGCCTCCCCGCTTTCTGCTGTCAGGCCGGTGTCCGCCGCCTCGTTTCGCTGCTCCTGCCGGACCGATCTGCCCCGAAGCTCCCGGCTGGCCGCCGCACACACAAACGCCAGCAGCAGGATCAGTTCCAGCCTGACGATCCACCTGCCTGCACTTTTTTGACTGCTCTCATGCTTTCTCATATATGTTCCCGGATTTCCCTTTCGCTGTTCCCGCTACGGTTATAGTTAACGACATTGGAAATTTCGTTTTCGGCCTTGCAGGAGCTGCCTTATATGGCTTCTGCAAGAGCCGGGAACAGAAATTTGTTATGCCGTTTACTATACGTATATGAAAAAACCCCGCAGGTTATGTCAGCCTGCAGGGCATCCTTCACGTCATTACCATATCGCTGCGCAGGAGAACGCGCACCGCCTCATCTCCTACGGTATACAAACTCTCTCTGAAAAAGGAAACTCACGAAAAACAAAAACACATCCACCGGCATCTTGACGGCCACTTCCACACCGCCAAACAGACCATACAGAGCATTGACCAGCAAAGCGCTGCACATCATCTGGCATACCGCCAGCAGGCAGTACTTCGCGGCCGTGACTGCCATCCTCTCCCTGCTCTGAAACACCACCTTATAGTTGATCAGGAAATTGTACACGGCAGAGATCACCCGCGCAAATACCGTCGAGACGATGATATAAGGCAGTCCCCACAGGCCGCCTTCCGGCGTATGCAGCAGCGTACAGAACAGGTGAAAAAGCACCAGATCCACCACACTGGAAGACAGGGAAGAAAAAAGAAACTTCCCGAACACAAGATAGATCCGCAGCGAATCCTTGATCGGGTTAAAATGGCTGGTTTTGTTTTCTTCTATATAGATGGTCTTCACCGGCACTTCCAGAATCCGGATATTCAGGTTTTTCGCCTCGATCAGCATATTGGTCTCGTACTCGAAGCGCTCCCCCTTAACCTCCAGCAGCTTTTCCATGAAAAAGGCCGGAATGGCACGCAGCCCCGTCTGGGTGTCCGACACCGAGAGCCCCAGCAGATAACGGAACACCTGTCTGGTGCACTTGTTGCCAAAAGAGGACCTTGCAGGCACCGCCGGCCCGTCGAAATCCCGGCAGCCCAGGATCAGGCTCTCCGGATTATCCCACAGACTGCGCATACAGGCCAGAATGTCTGCCGGTGTGTGCTGCCCGTCCGAATCCGCCGTCACGCAACCCGGAATGCCGCGGCAAACGCTGCCCGCGCCGCCGGATATACCGCCAGACGCAAGCAGACAGTGATTGAAGGCTGTCTTGAGCGCCCGGCCTTTGCCGAGATTCACCGCATGCCGCAGCACCTCACAGTTTTCAAAAGCCGCCGCCCGCTCAAAAAAAGACGCATACTGTGTCCCGCTGCCGTCATCCACCACAATTACATGGCGAATGCCCGCTTCCTGCAGGGCTGTAAGCAGTGTTATCAATTTTTCATCCGGTTCATAAGACGGTATGATCACCGGTATTTCATAATAAGAAGGCATGGAACGCCCCTTTCTTTATTAGTCGCTTTTCTTTTATTCTTCCGCCCGCACCAGTCTCATGCCGGCCTCCGTCTCCACGATCCGGTACAGCACCCCGCAGGCAAACGGCCCAGGCTCCGTGATCCCGTCAAAAACTGCACCCGCATCGGCCTCTGTCTCCTCCGCGTAGAGATACTCTGCGTGGGAAGCCCTGATCTCCTGCACCATCCAGTCCGTGGGCGCGTCATCCAGATTGACGCTGCGGTATACCATGGAAACCGGCGAAGCCTCATACCCTAAATAACTGTTGTTGACCCAGCGCGGTGTATCGCCCCTTCTGATATAGCAGACTCGCGCACTGCCGTCCGCTCCCCCTGCCGGCTGCCAGGACTGAAGGACCTCCAGAAACTGCTGCTCATCCGCTCCGATCATGGCCGCCCGCTCCGCCAGCTGCTGTTCCGCATCCTGCCGGTAGCCAATGAGACCATGATACCCAACCCGATAGCCCGCTGTCAATGCCACGAACAAAATAAAACTGATACAGACGCCGTAACGCCTCAAAAAAGCCGGTATTTTTTCTTTTTCAAAAAAGCGCTCCCCATGGCTTAACCAGATGCCCGCCAGGAAAAGCAGCGTCCCGATGGTAAACGGCGCGCCGTAGCGTTCGATGGAGGAGATCATCCCCGACGGTTCCAGATATTGTGTCTCGGTGGCGAAGATCGTGATATGCGCCAGAAAAATAATCCCGTAGAAGACCGCTCCGCTGACCATACAAAACACAAGAACCGCCCGCCCCGTCTTCTCCGGCAAAAGCCGCACTCTGTAAAAGAGCACCACCAGCAGGCAGATACACAGATAAAGTCCAAGCGGCGTCAGATCCAACGCCGGCGTCTTGTCCTTGTGCAGCGGAAATCCCACAAACGCACGCAAAAACGCTGCGGCAAATTCTCCGGCATAACCGGAAATGCCGTACTCATCTGTCGTCATATATTTCACGGCAGTGGCGGTGGTCTTCGTAATCCGCCGCATCAACAGGCAGAACATCATCCAGCTGCCGCCCGTAAGAAGCGGCACCGCAGCCACCATCAACAGATGACGCATCCTGCTTTTCCCTGCCGCTTTGTCAGGTGCTGCCTGCCTGTCGCGCCTCCGCCCGCAGCCCATACTGTCACGCTGATACAGCGCCAGGAAAAGCAGGCCGAACAGCGCCCACACAAACCCGATGGATTTGACCAGTACCAGCACCCCCAGATATAGGGCCAGCCTGCCATAATAGAACAGCGCCGCCCTGCCCGACTGCTCCCCTTTGTCCGTCACGGCAAGCAGGAACCCGCCGTAGATACATGCCATGGTCAGATCCGCACAGAATCCGTCATAGCCGTACACCTCCGCAATACTCGGAAAAAACCACAGCGCCGCCGCCATGAAAAACATGACGACCACATTTCTGCCCTTCAAAGCACGCAACAGCGGCAGCAGAAAGACCAGATTCATCCCATAATAACCGGCAAAAGCCAGGCCCTCGCGAAAGGTATGCGGATCAAAATGCAGAAACCACCATTTGATCAGCTGTGCTCCCGGCGGGTAGTCCCCGAATTCCGGCGCCACATTCCCATATTTCTGCGCAAAACCGTCCAGATAATACAGCGATCTCACATCTGTCGCCCAGAAATTGATATCATCCCACCAGGATACCACCTTGCCCGACACACACACCGTCACCACAAGCAGCAGGACGGCGGCCGCCACAAACGATGGATCTGCGATTTTCTCCAGACACAGCCTGCAGACCGCTCCCCGCTTCTCCTGCTTTCTGCTCATGATCCAGACGACGGACAGCACGACCGTCACCCCCGCGATCCCGTCGATCCAGGACAGATGACGCAGCATTGCCAGACCATACAGCACAAGCACAAGCATGCACACAAACACCGGCATCGCTTCCACCAGTCTCACCTTGAAATATCCCGCCAGCCAGAGGATACCAGCCAGCGCAAAACAGATATGTAAGACCACAACAAAACTCACCATGACCAATCCTCAGTTTTCTTTTCCTTAACAAAACATCACCCTGTCACTGCTGACAGGGTAACGCTTTCTCTTCATGATTCCTTACAACATATCAACTGCGAAACGATTTAAACCTCCGGCTCGATCAGGCCATAGGTATTTCCTTTCCGCTTGTATACTACGTTCACCTGATCCGTCTCCGCATTGCAGAACACATAGAAACTGTGGCCCAAAAGCTCCATCTGCACACAGGCATCTTCCGGATACATCGGCTTAATGTCGAATTTCTTGCTGCGTAAGATCTGCACTTCTTCATCGTCCATGTAATCTTTCTCAATGAACTCCTGACGGAAATACGGCGACGACTGCTTCTTGTCGATCAGCTTATTCTTGTACTTCTTAAGCTGCCGCTCGATGATCTCCTCCACCAGGTCGATGGACACATACATGTCGCTGCTGACCTGTTCGGAACGAATGATATTACCTTTCACCGGGATCGTCACTTCTATCTTCTGTCTGTCTTTCTCAACGCTCAAGGTAACATGTGCTTCCGTCTCCGCCGTAAAATACTTCTCCAGCTTGCCGATCTTGTCCTCAACTGCCGCTCTCAAACCCTCTGTTACTTCAATATTCTTTCCAACAATTATAAATTTCATATCACTCATCCCTTCCATTGGATTATTGTATAGTCATTATAGCATATTTGTAGTCCTTATTGCAACAATTCACTGGACATGTTTCATCTTTTTTGACACAGGAAAAGTCAAGCCCTTTTCTGCTTTTTTCGACAGATTTTGTTTTTTCATTACTACTTCACAAAACATCCGTTCTTTCAGTTACCATAACTTCTGCCTGTCCACATCGGTTAAATTCTGTGGATACCGTGGATAACTCCGTGTATAAGTACGCTTTCGGCTCAAATCCGGCCTTTTTGCCTGTGGATAATTCTGCCCTGCCGCGCTGGCGCTTTTTACCGGTTTTTTCCCCTTTTGTACAAGATATACAAATCGCCTTTTCCTGTCGGGAGAACGGAACAGGCCAGCGACTTATCGGAAAGGCAACACGGGCCGGCAACTTATCGGGAGGGCGGCGCAAAAATCTAAAAAAAGACGGCTGATCTCTCAGCCGTCCTGATTTCTGATCACTGCATACTCTATACGGTTACTTTCCATCTCTGTATCTTATCGCTGCCGCCGAATCAGAAGATTCTCCGGATCGACAGGATCGGACGATAGGTAGCGCTGGAAACGATGATACCCGTCTTGGACGTAGATGCATGTACAAGCTGCCCGTTACCTGCGTAGATTCCCACATGGCCGGAATAACATACGATGTCACCGGGCTGTGCATTCTCGATCCCGTTCACCGCAGCGCCCACGTTTCTGTCTGCCGCAGATGAGTGAGGCAGGCTCACACCGAAATTGTTATAGACACTCATAACGAATCCGGAGCAGTCTGCGCCGTTGGTCAGGCTGGTACCGCCGTATACATACGGATTTCCTACGAACTGCATCGCGAACTTCACGACATCGGATCCCGAACTGCCGGTAGGATTCTGATAGGTCTTACCGCCGTCCGTGGTCTGACTGGAAGAGGATGCCTTATTGGAAGCCATCTTCTTATTCGCCGCTTCCTGCGCCGCTCTTCTGGCCGCTTCTTCTTTCTCCAGCCTTGCCCGCTCTTCTTCGATGGACTCAGCCTTCACAAACTCTGTAGATAAGGTAACGTACTCGTTGGAAACATACCCGTCACCTTCCTCGATATTAACCTTGACCCAGCCGTCCAGCTCTTCTGTGACGATCAGCTCATCCTCGATGGGCACCAGACCGAGCACTGTCTCTTCCAGACCGGGCTGTTCACGTACTTTAAGGGTGGTCGTCGTAACCGTTGCGATACGCGTACCTACTTCCTTCGCATAATCCACAGCCTCATCGCCGGTCACGCAGTATTCTCCTTTCACGTAACCTTCCACGGAACCGGATTTGATTTTATACCAGCCGTTCTCTTCTTCGATGAAATTACCGACTGACTTATTGTACAGCTTACCTACGATATTGCCTTCCTCACTGGGCAGATCACGAACATTCACGTAATCGTTGACTCTGGCGATGACCAGCTTCTTAAAGCCTTCCTCTTCCTCGGTCAATCCGGTGTTCTCTTTCAGGTCTCTCGTATACCCTTCACTGACAACGACCGTATCTTCGATCTTCCTCGAATGTGCGGCGCTGACCTTGTTGTCGGTGCTCGCCATATCCGCAAACCCGCCGACCTGCACACTGCCCACACTCGCACCGTCCGTGCCCGCATTCCTGGCAGCTTCCTTCTCGGATTCCTCCTGCAAACTGGAGAGCGCCGTGGTCTTCTCCTGATCCTGCATCGAAAAATCTATACCTGCCGACGGCAGAACCGAACTGACACTGCCAACGGCCCACGCGTCCATCCCCATACCGGAAAAAGCCAGAACCGCCGTTATTGCACATGCTGCTATTCTTACATTCTTCATCTTCATAGATTACTCCTGTTAATTATCATCTCATTTGTTACAAATTTGTTACATCTGGGAATAATATAACACCGGAGAATCTATTTGTCAACCACAGCATATTCTAAAAATGAATGCATATATACGCCAGACATTGTGTTTTATGCCATTTCACAAATAATTTACATTTATTACAAATATTAAATTTGTTACAGATTTAAGTATTTCTCCACGGATGCCACCGCACATGCCCCGTCTGCTGCCGCCGTGATGATCTGCCGTACCTGCTTGGTGCGGATGTCGCCCGCTGCAAAGATTCCGGGCACTTTGGTGGCACAGTCCTCTCCTGCCAGAACGTACCCTTTCTCATCACAGGGAACCGCCGCACGGAACGCTTCTGTATTCGGATGCATGCCCACCGCGATGAAAACGCCATCTACAGGCAGTTCTTCCTCTGTTTCATCCATAACACTGCGCAGTGTTACCTTTTCCACCAGATCCGCCCCCTGAACAGCGGCAAGCGTCCTGTTCCAGAGAATCTCTGCGTTCTCACAGGACATAAGTTTCTGCTGCAGGCTCTTCGCGGCCCGCAGGCTGTCCCTGCGATGGACAAGCCACACCTTCCTGCACATCCGCGCCAGATAGATGGCGTCTTCCACCGCCACGTCACCGCCGCCCACCACTGCCACGTCTTTGCCTCTGAAAAAAGCGCCGTCGCAGGTGGCACAGTAGGAAACGCCTCTGCCCTTATATGCCTCCTCGCCCAGTGCATCCAAAGAAGCGTGCTCCGCACCTGTGGCCAAAATCAGCGTCCGCGCTTCATAGCCCGTCCCGTCCGCCGTCTCCACCACCTTGCTCTGTCCACGGTCAGTAATCCCCGTGACCGTCGCAGTCCTGCATTCTACGCCCATACTGTCCATATGCTCCCTGAACTTCATCCCCATATCAAACCCGTTGATACCGGGCATCCCCAGATAGTTGTCCACCTCATAGGTATTTAAGATCTGGCCGCCGCTCATAGGCTTTTCTTCCAGAACCAGCAGGTGCAGGCCCGCACGGACGCCGTAAACTGCCGCCGACATGCCCGCCGGCCCGGAACCGATAATGATCAAATCATACATAGTATTGTGCTGTTGCTGCTCCACCCAGGGCCATACACTCTCTGTGCCTGCCGGAACAGCTCTCCTTTCCAAGAATTACCTGATAAACCGCTTTGCATTTCGGGCGGTTTATTCTATAATCTAATGTGACAGTCCGTAAGTACCGGACCAATACCTGAAAACTTCTAAGAAATATTATACCACAGAACGGGACGCAAAAAACACCTTCCATAAAATTATAAAGAGTATAAAAGTTATTAAATAATAGAGTAACATAACATAAAACCTACACAAAACCTAAAGTATAAAACGAAAAATGGAGAATGCATATGCTCATGGAAAAATATGCCCTGATAACCGGCGCTTCCCGCGGCATCGGCCGCGCCATCGCCCAAAGACTGGCCGCCGAAGGCTTCCACCTCTATCTTACCTGCAGGCAATCTATAGCACAATTAACGACCCTCTCAGACGCTCTCACAAAACAGTACGGCATTTCCTGTATGCCTTTTGCTGCAGATATGGGAAATCCCGACGAAGTCGCACGAATCTTTGCGCAGATTCCTTCATTGAGTGTACTGGTCAACAACGCCGGCATCTCCTATATCGGGCTGCTGCACGAGATGTCCGTCGCCGACTGGCAAAGTGTAATGCACACGAATCTGGACGCACTCTTCTATACAAGCCGCCTGGCAATTCCCCTGATGCTGCGGGAACACCACGGCAAGATCATCAATATCTCTTCCGTATGGGGCAATGTGGGCGCCTCCATGGAAGCAGCCTACTCTGCTTCCAAAGGCGGCGTCAACAGTTTCACCCGCGCACTGGCCAAAGAGCTGGCCCCCAGCGGCATTCAGGTCAACGCCATCGCATGCGGTGTGATCGATACGGATATGAACAGCTGTTTCTCCGCAGAAGATATGGAGATGCTGCGGCAGGAAATACCTGCTGACCGCATTGGTCAAGCATCAGAAGTGGCACAGATGGTGGTTTCGCTGCTCAACGCTCCCGATTATCTGACCGGACAGGTCATTGGGCTGGATGGGGGATGGATATAGATCATTCTCCTAATCTTTTCAGAATATTTTGATAATATTCCGCATTAATTTCAAAACCAATGTATTCTCTGTTTAAGTTTCTGGCCGCAACCAGCGTTGTCCCGCAGCCGCAGAACGGATCAAGTACGACCTGCCCCTCAATGGTTACAAGCGCTATCAGAATCTCCATCAGTTTTATCGCCTTTTGTGTCGGATGCAGTCCTCTGTCCGATTTCTGAATGTGGACTTTCAAAATATTGGAGCATTTCTCCAGTCCTTCGTTCCATTCTGTAAGCTCTTTTAATTTCTGTTCATTAAATGCGCCAATCTGATGTTCTATGATATTATCTGTTAATGTCCCTCCCTGGGGATAAGGTTTCATAAACCATAAAATGGGTTCAAACAGCGGTCTTAAATTACCGATCTTCCAGCCATCCCATTTTTTACTGTTCTCGCTGTCATTTCTTCTGTCAAAAACGCAGCTCACCCTCTGTGCTCTATATGCTGCCGAATCTTTCTCCCATGCGATCATATCCTTGAAGATGAAGCCGGCGTCTTCCATCGCGCAGATGCATCTGTGTGCCATTCTTCTCCCGGCAAATATAAAACAGCTTGCACCCGGCTTTAACACTCTATACCAATCTCCTGCCCAGGAGCTGCACCACTGATAGTATTCCATCGGAATCGCCTTGTCAGCCTGTGACCATCCATTCAAAGGTTTGCCGCGTGTTTTAAAAACCGTACCACATTTTTCCTGCGCAGGACTTCTTCCTAACAGAGCACTGTTTGTATTATTATGCAATACATCCCATTCCTCGTAGTTAATTCCATACGGGATATCCGATAAGATAAGATGTACGGATTCACTGGCCACAGTTTTTATCAACCGGATCGAATCTCCACATTCTACTCTGCTCATTTCTTTCCCCCGTCTATCTTCTTAATCTCTCTATGTACGAATGAATCGCGGAAATCTTTTCATGCAGCTTTTTCGCCTTTATCAATTCGGCGATTGCTTCTTCTCTGGTCAGCTTCTTTAGATCCATAATACATGCATTCCAGAATTCTATTTCGGTTTCTCCGCGGCATATGATCAGATTCTTATATTCACCCAGCAATTTTAAAAAGGCACTCTCCGACATACCTGATTTCTTAGCCACATAACCGTCTATCCTTGGCAGGAAGCAGGATTTGGCATTCGCAAACACCCGTGTCTTATCACGCGCGATCATCTGGGACGAATTCCACAATGATTCCAATGAAATTTGTTCATTTTCCTGAATATCATTGTCCAGCATGATCGCTATATGTTCCCATGTAAAAAGGCAGACATTATTCTCCAATGCCTTGGAATAAATCTGGCTGACATTCTGCGGATATTGAAAATAAGGCGCCACCAGCACGGCATATTCATTCTCTGCGCCTCTCCAGTCACTCAGATTACTCACTTTAAAATCCTTCTGGTTCTTCGCTGTCCTGCTCAGTCTGAAACATTTTGCGTCAGCAACCAGACTGTAGTGATACCCCGATCTGCTTTCTGCAATAATGTCTGCACTGTCTCCCCGCTCATCCAGTGCCCTTGATGCCAGACCCAACTCTCTGAAACATCTGGCCAAGACAATATCCGATGCTTTTGAATACAGCTTTTCCTCCGTCGAATCATGTTCTATGCTTTCCGGAATAGTGCCGATTTCTTTCACTGTTAAGATAAAATCTTCTCTTGGCATCGTATCAACAAACAGCCTTATTTCTTCTGAGGCTTTCTTAAAATCTTTTTGTGCTGACTCAAAAATCTGTTCAACCAGTCTATGAAACATGGCATTCTTCTCCTTCCGGTCAAAGCAATTTCGTTGTGTATTTCATTATTATAGAACGTATGTTCTTATCAGTCAAGTTTTTCCTGTAAATCAGGACCTGCAGATATATCGCTGTCTACAAAAGCTCCTCTTTCTGTATTTTGCCATTATAGCACGATTCTGACTCTCTGAAAACTCCGCTCTTTTATTCCCGCGTGGAGCTGTCTTTGGTGGGGCATTAAATCTACAGGAACATAATAATTTCACCCAAAAAATATACAGAATCAGAGATGGCTTTCCTGATCCTGCATATTTTCGTGGTGCTTCTGTCATCTATTCTGCTTATCTGTCCGGTTTTACGGATTACACTTCTTACACGGATCGCTGTAGCCCGCCGCCACTGCGTCCTCTCTGGTGCCAAACAGTGCCTGGTTTTTCTCCATCGGAAGATAGCTGCAGCTTGCTTTATGCAGCTTGCCGTTGTTCTTATTGCCGATGTAGCTGCCGGAGACCGGCGCCTCCCCGGCCGGAACCTGTGTTCCGGCAGTCTCCTGCTTGATACTCTCCTGGGCCTGCTGCGTATTGCCGGCCGCTTCGCCGCCCGAAGCTTCCGCTGTCACGGCGCTGTTTCCGGTATTTCCCGCCGCGCTGCTGCCTGTGGAAGAACCGCCCGTCGGCTCACCCGCTTTCCAGCTCTCGGACGGCGCGCTGTTCCAGGTGATCTGACTGCCATCGGAAACTGCCACGATCGTACCCTGTTCGTCGCTTCTGAATACGTCCACGCCCATGGCGCGCAGATTGTTGAGCGTCTCCGCATGAGGATGGCCATAACTGTTGTCTTCTCCGCAGCTGATCACCGCATAAGCAGGATCCACGGCCTTTAAGAATTTCTGTGACGACGAAGAGCGGCTGCCGTGATGCCCGACTTTCAGCACATCCGCCTCCACATCAGCGCCTCCACTCAGGATATCAGCTTCCGCCTCCGCCTCGGCATCTCCCATAAAAAGGAAGCTGTTCTCCCCGTGCTCGACTTTCAGCACGATGGAATTGTTGTTGGCATCCTCATAGCTTTCTTCCGGCCCCAAAACCGTGCACACGGCGTCACCCAGCTGAAAACTGTCCCCCGGCTCCGGCACAGTGTTCCGATAGCCCTTCTGCTTCATGGTATCCACTACATCCCGGTAGGTCGCCGTATTCTTGGATACATCCGGCATCATCACCGTCCCGCAGTCGAACTTATAAAGAATCACATCCAGACCGCCGATATGATCCGCATCCGGATGGGTGCCGACAGCATATTTCAGCTTCGTCACACCCTGCTTCTTGAGATAATTCTGAATCTTCGTACCCTGGTTGTTATCTCCGGCATCAATCAGCATAGATTCGCCGTCGCACGATACCAGGACGCAGTCTCCCTGACCCACATCCAGATAGTGAACCGTCATCTCCGATACCGCAGCCTTTTCTTTTTGTCCGGCCGCCTGCACATAGGATACCCCGGAATCGCTCCCCAGAAGCGGAACGCTGATCATGGCCATCAGCAAAAATGCCGACAGCTTCCGTAAAAGATTCCTGCCTTTTTTCATCATGAAACCTCCCTGCTCTTTTTCTGTATTCTGTTTTTATTCAGGATAAATTGAGAAAATGATATACACTATTTTACACAGTCATAGAATAAATGGCAAGCTGCTTTACGCCCTGAACTAAGATCCCACAAAAAATGCGCCCTCAGGCGCACCCCAAACAAAGATCAAGGACATCGGAGCACACATTCCCGCCTGCCCCGATGTCCTTTTCTATTGTCACGTCGCGATCGCATTCCCCGTGTACAGCTGATAATATTTCCCCTGTTCTTCGATCAGCTGGTCGTGGGTGCCGCGCTCAATGATCCTGCCCTGTTCCAGTACCATGATGCAGTCGGAGTTCTTGACCGTAGAAAGCCGGTGGGCGATCACGAAAGTGGTCCTGCCCTTCATCAGCTTATCCATGCCGTCCTGCACGATGCGCTCCGTTCTGGTATCAATGGAACTGGTGGCCTCATCCAGGATCAGCACCGGCGGATCGGCAATGGCCGCCCTGGCGATGGCCAGCAGCTGTCTCTGACCCTGACTCAAATTGGCCCCGTCGCCGGTCAGCACCGTATCATACCCCTCCGGCAGATGCCTGATAAAGCCGTCCGCGTTGGCCAGTTTCGCCGCCGCAATGACTTCCTCATCCGTGGCGTCCAGCTTGCCGTAACGGATATTATCCATGACCGTGCCGGTAAACAGATGGGTGTCCTGCAGCACGATCCCAAGAGAGCGCCGCAGATCGGCTTTCCTGATCTTATTCACATTGATGCCGTCGTAACGGATCTTGCCGTCCTGAATATCATAGAAACGGTTGATCAGATTGGTGATCGTGGTCTTGCCGGCTCCGGTAGATCCCACGAAGGCGATCTTCTGTCCGGGTGTGGCAAAAAGTTCTACGTCATGCAGTACGATCTTCTCATCATTGTAACCGAAATCGACGCCGTCAAACACCACATCGCCTTTCACCTCCACATAATCCACGGAATGGTCCGCCTGATGCTCATGCCGCCATGCCCAGCGCCCGGTACGGGACTTGCTCTCCACCAGCCTGCCGTTCTCTTCTTTTACATGAACGAGCGTCACATAGCCGTTGTCCGTCTCCGGCTCCTCATCCAGCATCTTGAAGATGCGCTCCGCGCCGGCCATGGCCATAACGATGGAATTGAGCTGTTGACTGATCTGGTTAATAGGCATGTTAAAGCTCCTGTTGAAGGTCAGGAAGCTGGCCAGCGATCCCAGCGACAGGCCGGTGATCCCGGAAAGCGACAGCGCGCCGCCCACAATGGCACAGACTACATAGCTCACATTGCCCAGCTGCATGTTCACCGGACCGACGATATTGACCAGATAATTGGCCCTGTCCGCGCTTTGATAGAGGTTTTCATTCAGCTCATTGAACTTCTGAATATTCTCTTCCTCATGGCAGAAGACCTTCACCACCTTCTGACCTTCCATCATTTCTTCGATAAATCCGTTGACCTTACCGATATCTCTCTGCTGCTGCAGAAAATACCGTCCGCTGATCCCGGCCGTCCTGGCCGTCACTACCAGCATCACCACCACCATCACCAGAGTCACGATCGTCAGCGGCACGCTTAAGATGACCATGCTGATAAAGACACTGACAACGGTGATCGCACTGTTGAACACCTGCGGCATACTCTGGCTGACCATCTGCCTGATGGTATCCGTATCGTTGGTATAGATGGACATGATATCCCCATGGGAATGGGTGTCAAAATATTTGATGGGCAGCGTCTCCATATGGGAAAACAGATCGTTGCGCAGGTTTCGCAATACGCCCTGCGTCACATTAATCATGAGCCTGTTATAGATATAAGCTGACGCCACACCGATGGCATAGAAACCTGCCACCCGCAGGATCGCCATCGCCAGCGGCTGATAATCGGCCGACTCCGCCGTCAGCAAAGGCTGGATATAGTCGTCGATCAGGCTCTGGATGAACATCGTCCCCTGCACATTCGCCAGCACGCTGACAAGGATCAGGACTGCGACGATGACCAGATGCAGCCCGTAGCTTTTCATCACATATTTCATCAGTCTTTTAAAAATCCTGCCCGGATTCTCTACCTTCTTCTCCCCGGGCATTCTGCCTCTCATCGGTCCCGGCATTACGCATCCCCCTCCTTTTCGTCAAAATCTCCGCTGCCGCCGGTCTGGGACTCATACACCTCGCGGTAGATCTCATTGTCGCGCAGCAGCTCTTCATGGGTGCCGTAACCGTCGATCCGGCCGTCTTCCATGACGATGATATGATCCGCGTGCTGGACGCTGGAAACGCGCTGCGCGATGATCAGCTTCGTGGTCTGCGGTATCTCTTCCGCAAAGGCCTTCCTGATCTTCGCGTCCGTCGCCGTGTCCACAGCGCTGGTACTGTCGTCCAGGATCAGGACTTTCGGTTTCTTGAGCAGCGCCCGGGCGATACACAGACGCTGTTTCTGTCCGCCGGACACATTGGAGCCGCCCTGTTCTATGTAAGTGTGATAGCCCTGCGGCATCTTCTCCACGAACTCATCCGCACAGGCCAGCCGGCATACCCGCCGGCATTCCTCCTCGCTGGCATCGGCATTGCCCCAGCGCAGATTCTCCAGGATCGTTCCCGAGAAAAGCACGTTCTTCTGCAGCACCACGGACACCTGATTGCGCAGGCTGTCCATATCATATTCCCGCACGTCATGGCCGCCCACGTAAACGGCTCCCGACGTCACGTCATACAGACGGCTGATCAAATTGACCAGACTGGTCTTCGAGCTGCCCGTGCCGCCCAGGATCCCTACCGTCTCGCCTGCCCTGATCTTCAGACTGATGTCATGCAGCACCGCATTGTTTTCATCATTATAATAGGAAAAGTTCACATTGCGGAACTCGATGTCGCCCGACGGCACTTCATAGATTGGATTGACCGGATTAGTCAGATCACTTTTTTCATTCAGCACTTCGCTGATCCGTCTGGCACTGGCGATACTCATACTCATCATGACAAAGATCATGGCTACCATCATCAGGCTCATCAGAATATTCATGCAGTAAGTCATCAGACTCATCAGCTCGCCCGTCGTCAGTTCACTCTGCACGATCATCTTCGCTCCCATCCAGCTGATCAGCAGGATGCAGGTGTAGACTGTAAACTGCATGACCGGCATATTCAGGACGACATTCTTCTCCGCCTTAATGAAGATGTCGTAGATGGCCTGGCTGGCCCTTTGCAGCTTGGAAGTCTCGTGCTCTTCCCGCACGTAAGCCTTCACCACACGGATGGCGCTGACATTCTCCTGCACGGAAGCATTCAGCTCATCGTATTTCGGAAAAGCCATCTGGAAATATTTCATCGCTCTCCTTATAATAAGGAAGAGAACGATCGCCAGCAGCACAAGCGCTATCAGATAAACCGTGGCCAGCCTGGCATTGATCAGATAAGCCATGGACATGGCGCAGATCATGCTGATCGGTGCACGGAAACAGATGCGAAGCAGCATCTGATATGCCATCTGGATGTTCGTCACGTCCGTAGTCAGCCTTGTGACCAGCCCCGCCGTGCTGAACTTATCCAGATTGGAAAAGGAAAATGTCTGGATATTCTCGAACATCGCCTGCCGCAGATTGCGTGCAAACCCGGTGGAAGCCCTGGCTCCGAACTTACCGCCCATGATACCGGTAAAAAGGCCGCACAGCGCCGCCCCCACCATAAAAGCGCCTACATAATAAATATGGCGCATATTCCCTGCCTCCACGCCGTCGTCTATGATCGAAGCCATCATAAGCGGGATCAGCATCTCAAAAACAACCTCCAGGATCATAAAAACCGGCGTCAGAACGGAGGCTTTCTTAAATTCCTTAATCTGCGCCGCAAGTGTTTTGATCATACTGTTTTTCTCTCTCCTTTCTTCTACTGTCCTATATCATTATTCAACAAATAAAAAATATTGTCAAAGACTTCACAAAATTTTCACACTACTTTACAGGAATTTTAAAAAATACATGATACTTTTATGAAAAATGGGAATTGCTTTTCTGCCCTTGTAGTGCTAATATTAACGAGTGTAGACAAATGTCCGGCACGGCAGATGCGCTCATCTTATGTGTCCATCTGACATGCAGTTTACCATGCAGCAAGGACATGCTTACCACAGAGAGGAGATCAAGTATGAAAAAGAAAGTTTTAGCAATGATCCTTTCTTCTGTTATGGCCCTTTCCCTGTTTGGATGCGGCAGTGGCAACACACAGCCCGCGGCAGAGGATGCGGCAGCAGAAGAGACAACCGAGAACACCGAGGCTGAGGCCGAAGCAGAAGAACCCGCGGCAGAGGATGCCGGGGAGACCGAAGGCACAGACGAGGCGGCAGCAGACACAGAAACAGCTACTGACGCGGCAGCGCTTAAGATCGCTATTGTCAGCAGCCCTTCCGGCGTAGATGACGGTTCCTTTAACGAAGACAACTACAACGGCATCCTGACCTTTATCGAGAGCCATCCTGACTGCACCGTTACACCGGTACAGGAGACCACCGGCGACGTTACGGCAGCCGTACAGGCAGTGGCAGATATCGTGGCGGATTATGACGTGATCGTATGCTGCGGTTTCCAGTTCGCAGGCATCGCGACCATCGCGCAGGAGAACCCGGAAGTTGACTTTATCCTGGTAGACTCCTTCCCCTCCGATGCAGAGGGCAATGAAGTAACCGTAGACAATATCTATGCGATGCAGTTTGCCGAGCAGGAGTCCGGTTTCTTCGCAGGTATGGCGGCTGCACTTGAGACAGCTTCCGGCAAGGTGGCTGTTGTCAACGGTATCGCTTATCCTTCCAACGTTAACTACCAGTACGGTTTCGAGTGCGGTGTTAAATATGCCAACGAGACCGAAGGCCTGAACGTAGAGATCGTTGAGCTGCCTTCCTATGCAGGCACAGACGTGACCGGCGCAGACGTAGGCGGTAACTATATCGGCTCCTTCGCAGACGAAGCAACCGGTAAGGTAGTCGGCAACGCACTGATCGCAGAGGGCGTGGACGTTGTCTTCGTTGCGGCAGGCGCATCCGGCAACGGTGTCCTGACAGCAGTGAAAGAGGCAGAAGGCGTTAAGTTCATCGGCTGCGACGTTGACCAGTATGACGACGGCGCCAACGGCGATGCCAACGTAGTCCTGACATCCGCCCTGAAAGTAATGCACCTGAACGTGGAGCGTTCCTTAAATACCATCGTAGACGGCACCTTCAAGGGCGCTAACGTGGTACTGCAGGCTGACACGGATTCCACAGGCTATGTGAAAGAAGACGGCAGATGCCAGCTGTCCGCTGAGACCATCTCCAAAATTGATGCGGCTTACGAGCAGGTTAAAGGCGGCACGATCGTTCCGGCAGCGAACTTCAACGGAGTAACTCCTGAGGATTTCTCCTGGTAATTTCATAAAAATATTAAGGCTGTAAGAGGTTTTCTCTTGCGGCCTTTTTTATTTTGCCGTATTCTATAAATATAGTGATTTTTATTTTCATTTAATAATCCAAAGCGAGGGCAGCGCATGTCAGATTACATTATTGAGATGAATCATATCACGAAGCGTTTTCCCGGGATCGTAGCCAATGATGACGTGTCCATCCAGATCAAAAAGGGCGAGATCTATGCACTTCTGGGGGAGAACGGCGCCGGCAAGTCTACTCTGATGAGTATGCTTTTCGGCATGTACGAGCCGGACGAGGGTGAGATCATCATCCGCGGTGAGAAAGTGAAGATTCAGTCTCCCAACCACGCGACAAAACTGAATATCGGTATGGTACACCAGCACTTTAAACTGGTAAGCAACTACACGATCGCCGAGAATATCATCATGGGCATGGAGCCTGTGAAGAAGACTCTGGGCCTTTTTCCCTCTGTGGATCTGAAGAAGGCCAATGAAGATATTCTGGCTCTCTCCCGCAAGTTCGGCCTGGAGGTGGATCCCACGAAGGTGATCGAGCAGATCAACGTATCCATGCAGCAGCGCGTAGAGATCCTTAAGATGCTCTACCGGGAAGCGGAGATCCTCATCTTCGATGAGCCGACCGCCGTGCTGACACCCCAGGAGATCGAATTCCTGCTGGAGATCATCCGCAGCCTGCGGGACGACGGCAAGACCATCATCCTGATCACACACAAACTCGAAGAGATCAAGAAAATCGCCGACCGCTGCGCTATCCTCTGCCGCGGAAAGCTGATCGACATTTTAAATGTAGCCGAGACAGATACCCGGACCATGGCCAATCTGATGGTGGGCCGTGAAGTCAGTTTTACCGTGGACAAGCCGGAACCCGGATTCGGCAAAGAAGTCCTGCGCGTAGAACATCTGACCGTCCGGAACGAAGACCGGTATGAGGTCGTAAAGGATGTCTCCTTCTCCGTGCGGGAGGGTGAGATCTTCGTGGTAGCCGGCGTATCCGGCAACGGACAGATCGAGCTGGCCGACGCCATCGCCGGGCTGATGAAACCTGCCGCCGGCACCATCACCCTGAACGGCATTGACATCACTTCGTATTCCATCCGCAGACGGAATCTGGCAGGCCTCTCCTATATTCCGGAAGACCGGCACAATGTCGGGCTGGTGATGGACTTTACACTGTCCGATAACCTGGCTCTCAAAAGCTATTTCAAAGAACCCTTTTCCACAAAGGGCGTGGTACATACGGATGCATTCACGAAATACGGCGAGACCCTGATCGACAAATATGATATCCGGAGCAGCCAGGGCAATGACACCGTCGTCCGTTCCATGAGCGGCGGCAACCAGCAGAAGGCCATTATCGCCAGAGAGATCGAACTGGATTCCTCTCTCACGATCTTCGTTCAGCCCACCCGCGGTCTGGATATCGGCGCCATCGAGAATATCCACAAACAGATCGTGGACGAGCGCAACAAGGGCAAAGCCATCCTTCTGATCTCTCTGGAGCTGGATGAGGTCATGAATCTGGCGGACACCATCGGCGTGATCTACAACGGCGCGATCCAGAAGATCGCAGACGCCAGGACACTGACACCGACTGAGGTCGGAGAGTTTATGATGGGCGTCGGCGACAGGAATGCGAACAGACATGGAAAGGTATAACAGATACGATGAAAAATAAGAATAACTTCCTGCATAAATTAATCTTACAGACCATCGGGCATGAGAAAAGACAGCATTATATGATCCCTGTCTTTACGATCCTGCTCAGCCTGCTCTTCGGTATCCTGGTGATTGCCCTTCTGGGCAAAAACCCGCTGCAGGCTTACTACAATCTGCTGCAGGGCTCCGGCCTGGCGCCGAAAGCCTCCTATGCCGGACACAAGGGCATGATCACGGACTTCACCAGTTTCCTGAACGCGCTGACGCCGATGCTGTTTGCGGCACTGGCGGTACTGATCGCCCTGAAGGCGGGTCTTTTCAATATCGGCGTATCGGGCCAGATGCTCGCTGCCGGCTTCACCGCTACCATTCTCATCGGTTACTCCGACCTTCCGGCAGTGATCGCCAAGCCGTTGGTTGTCCTGACCGGCTTTGTCATCGGCGCGCTGGCCGGCGCACTGGTGGGCTACCTGAAACACCGTTTTAACATCAATGAGGTCGTATCCACGATCATGTTCAACTATATCTTCCAGAATGTGATCAGCTTTCTCATCAACACCTTCTACGTAGATCCCGTCTCCCGCCAGTCCAGAAACGTAGGACAGGCCGGACGGCTGACCCTCGTAGACGTAGTGGTGGGCGATTACAAGATGGACATTCCGTTGGGTATTCTGGTGGCCGTCATCGGCATCGCCGTCACCGCCTTCGTTATGAACAAGACAACCCTCGGCTTCGAGATCAAGGCTGTCGGCAACAGTATCCGCGCCGCACAGTATGCCGGTATTCAGGTGGGACGTACCCGTGTACTGGCCATGATGCTTTCCGGCGGATTTGCAGGACTGGCAGGCGTCACCTATTATCTGGGGTATTTTGCCTCCATACAGCCCAAAGTGCTGGTCAGCACAGGCTACGACGCCATCGCCGTGGCCCTGCTCGGCAACAGCTCTCCTATTGGCATCATCTTCTCTTCCTTCCTGATCACGGTCATCTCGAAGGGAAGCACCTATATGAGTTCCACTTCCGGCGTTCAGGCAGAGATCGCTTCCGCCATAACCGGTATCATCCTGCTGTTCTCCGCCTGCGGCGCTTATGTCAAGTACAAGGTGAACCGCTGGAAGGACGACAGGTAACCGTCCGTAAGAACATATCAATTTGGCCGGGGGATCCGCCCCCTGCCGCAGGAGACTCGGAATGGAGGAATTTCAATGAATACGATTATCATAGACGGCTTATCTTTCGCACTTCCGCTGTTCATCATGGCGATCGGCGGTATCTACTGCGAACGAAGCGGTATCACCAACCTGGCGATCGAGGGACTGCAGGGGTTCGGCGCCTTCTGCGGCGCGCTGTTTGCAGTCTGCATCGCACAGTATTTTGCAGGCAACTCGCCGGTTCCCTTCTATCTGGCGATGGTCTTTGCCTTCCTGGGCGGTATGCTCTTTTCTCTGCTGCATGCCATGCTCTGTATCAAATTCAAGGCCAACCAGGTGATCAGCGGCGTGGTGATCAACATCCTGGCCATGGCGCTGACAGAATTTCTAACCAAGCAGCTCAACGCCAGCATCTTCGGCGCGGCTTCCAACAAGTTCGTGCTGGGCGTATCTGCCCGCATCACCGTACCGGTGCTTTCGAAGATTCCCGTGCTGGGCGCTGTATTTACGAACCTGTACCCCTTTGAGATCGCCATTGCCTTTATCGCGGTCATCGCCTGGTACATCCTGTATAAGACTAGATTCGGCCTGCATCTGCGTGCCTGCGGCGACAATCCCCATGCAGTGGATGCTGCCGGCATCGAAGTAAGCCGGGTACGCCTGATCGCCGTTATGGCCTCCGGCGCGCTGTCCGGACTTGGCGGCATCTGTTTTGCCTACTCGATCTCGGCCAACTTCTCTTCCAATATCTACTCCGGTTACGGCTATCTGGCCATCGCCGCGCTGATCTTCGGCAACTGGAAGATCATGCCCACACTGGGAGCCTGCCTGCTGTTCGGCTTCGCCCGCTCCGGCGGTTACGAACTGGTAAAAGTACTGGAAATGCCCAGCAGCTATCAGGATCTGGTGATGGTACTGCCCTATGTGCTCACGCTGTTGATGCTGATCTTTTTCAGTAAAAAGAATCATTCACCCAAGGCGCTGGGAGAGATTTACGATAAGGGCGCAAGATAAAGAACAGAAGATAAAAAAACAGGATACCGCAGTCAGAATCATAAGAAAAGAGACGGTAACAGCTGCATCTACAGCAGGCTGCCGTCTCTTTTTTTATGAGAAGTTCCTGGTCTTACTGCAGGATAAACTCCATCAGCACCGGGTCGTGGTCTGAATACGCATAACCGGTATCCACATGCCGATAAGATTGCACTGTTACATTATCCGAAAGGATAAACCCGTCCAGCGTCACCGTATAGGTCGTCTCCTCGCTGTAGGGTTCATCGGCACTGCGGCATGTATTGTGCGCCACATCGTCCTCTTCTCCGCCGTCATCTATGGCCATCCGAAACCCTTCCGGCAGGCTTTCCCGCGGAAAAGGATAGGCCCATTCCGGCGCATCCCCGGAAGTTTCCAGTTTCAGGTTATGGTTAAAATCCCCGCCGCAGATCACGTAATTTCCCGCCGCATAATCTGCCTGCATATCCTCATAAAGCATGGCAAGCTGTCCGGCGCGGATCTCGTCGCTGCTGCCGTAGGCCGACATATGCATATTGTAGAGGCAGAGCGTTTTCCCGTCCGTCACCGGTATCCGCGAGATGGCATAACAACGGTCCAGATCCACAAACCGGGAGAAAGATTCCGATATGGGAAGGCTCCTGCGCACGGCTTCTGTGATCTTCGCCCCGGAATACGTCACAAGGCCGGCCTTATTCTCCCCGTGCGGTTCCCAGGGCGGGAAAAACAGGAAGGGGGAATCATAGTTCTGCGCATAAGTGTAATAATATCCCTCCATAAACCGGTTCACCAGCTCCAGTTCGTCAATGTGATAAGAACGTGTCCCGTCCCTGTCCACTTCCTGCAGCAGTACGAAATCCGGATCCGCGTCGTTGATGACGCCTGCCGCTCCACAGACCGCGGCGGTCACACTGTCCGCATCCTTGCCCCAGGACGACTTGCCGCCATCCATGAAGAAACTGTATTCGGGCAGATAAGCGCCGAAACCGATATTGTAGGTCATGACCGTATAGGGCTGCCCGGAAACCAGCATCATTTCTTCCCCTTCGATTCTATTGACTTCTAAAGTCAATTTGTCTGGAAGACGTTCATAGGCAGCGAAGACGTAGATCACGTAGCCTGCGAGTATTAACACTAAGATGATCAAAATTATGGCTGTATATCTGACTGCTTTTTTCATATTTACCTCTGCGTGGATATTGCCGGCTATTACTGCAATACCCTGAATACATAATGGAAGTTTCCTTCCAGACTGATACCTGTTCCTTTTCGACAGCCGCCTTACGGCAAAGTGCTCAGATATGGAAGACCTTCTGAATCTGCTTCATCGTCCCCAGCACCAGCATGGTCTGTCTGTCCGTGATGCGCGTGTCCGGCGTGACAGTCAGATTCATCTTGCCGTTTTCCTTCAGTCCCATGATATTGATATTATATTTCTTGCGGACATCCAGCTCACCGACCGTCTTCCCCATCCACTCACCGGGCACCTGCACCTCGAAGATCGCATGGTCGTCGTCCAGCTCTATATAGTCAAAAATATGATCCGCACTGTAACGGATGGCCACCCAGTCCGCCAGCTGCTTCTCCGGATAGATGATCTCGTCCGCTCCGTTTTTCAACAGGAACTTCGCATGTACGTCGCTGGCTGCTCTCGATACGACCAGCTTCGCCCCCAGCTCCTTTAAAAGGGAAGTGGTTTCCAGAGAACTCTGAAAATCGTCTCCGATAGCCACGATGCAGAAATCGAAATTGCGGATGCCCAGTGACACAAGAAAATCCGGGTTGGTACTGTCTCCGATCTGCGCATTGGTGACAAAAGGCAGGATCGCATCCACCCGTCCCTCTCTTCTGTCCACAGCCATCACCTGATGATTTAACGAGTTAAGTTTCTCCGCAATATGCCTGCCGAAACGTCCCAGCCCTACCAATAAAATTGATTTCATAATGAATATACTCTCCTTTTATCCTACCATGATCTTCTCCTGCGGGAACTCTGATACATAGGGATGCTTCGTGGAAAGCGCCGCATAGACAATCGTCATGCCGCCCACACGTCCTAAAAACATCAGAATGATAAGCACCACCTTGGACGCCGCACACAAATCCGGTGTGATCCCCAGCGTAACCCCTACCGTCGCGATGGCGGACGCCGCCTCAAACAGCGCCGGCACGATCGGCATATTCTCCGCGCAGCCGATAAAGATGCCACCCGCCAGAAAGAGACTCAGGTACAGAATCAGCACCGTCGCCGCATAATGCGCCGTGTCATTCGGAATCCTTCTGCCGAAGATATGCGCGTTGGGCCTGCGCCGGAACACCGCCACCGCCGTCGCGAAAAGCACGGCAAGCGTGGTCACTTTCATACCGCCCGCCGTGGAACCGGGTGAACCGCCGATCAGCATGAGCAGGATCATGATCATCTGTCCGGACTGCGTCAGCTGCGTCAAGTCCACCGTATTATACCCTGCTGTACGGGTTGTGATCGACTGGAAGAAGGAAGCAAGGATCCGCTCCCCCACCGACATATCCTCCCATCCCGGCATACCGAACTCTTTCCAGTAAAAGAAGACTGCCGGAAGCACGATCAGCACCGCGGTCACGGTCAGCACCACCTTGCTCTGCATACGGTAACGGCGCAGGTGAAAGCGGTTGCGCTTCACATCATCCCAGGTCAGAAAACCGATACCGCCTACCACGATCAGCACCATCACGATCACATTGACAGCCACGTCTCCCGTATAGGAAGTCAGAGACGAATACGGCTCCTTCACCCCCATCAGATCGAATCCTGCATTGCAAAAGGACGATATGGAGTGAAACACCGCATACCAGATTCCCCTGACGATGCCAAACTCCGGGATCATGGCCGGAAGCAGCGCCGCAGCGCCAAGCGCCTCTATGACCACCACCATTTTCAGGATAAATCCTGTCATCCGCACGATACCGCCCATCTGCGGCGCGGCGATCGCCTCCTGCATGGTGCTTCTCTGCATCAGCCCGATCTTGCGTCCCGAGAGCTTCGTGATAAAGATCGCCACGGTAATGACTCCCAGACCGCCGACCTGAATCAGACACAAGATCACGGTCTGCCCGAAGACCGACCAGTAAGTGGCCGTATCGTTGGTAATAAGCCCGGTCACACAGGTGGCCGAAGTAGCCGTGAACAGTGCGTCCAGAAACGGAGCGCTTCCCGCACCCGCCCGCGCCCACGGCAGCATCAGCAGAATCGTTCCCGACGCGATCACCCCCAGAAATCCCAAAAGGATGATCTGCGACGATGAAAGACGTCTTCTTTTTAATGTAATCTTCATGATCAATTTTCCTGTCAGTCAATTTAATTTCTTATCAAATGCCCATATGCCCATACGAATAGTCACAAATAATATAGCACTTTTCCACCCTTAAAACATTATAACAAATGACGAATATATTGCAATATCGTCCGGATGTTCTCACCAACTTTTCAATGGGCCGGATACCTGAGACCACAGCGCTACCCCAATACAATCTCTTCGCCCAGCTTAAAGGAATACAGGATCTTCTCTGTATTTCGATAACCGGAATGCTGCTCCAGCGCTTCCGCGTAGTAATCCAGCTGCACATGATAGCGTCTGGCCAGTTCCTCCCCCGTCTTTACCGCATCGGTCTTGTAGTCGAGCAGCACATATCTGCCGTCCTCCTCAAAAAAAACGTCTATGATCCCCTGGATCAGCACCATCTCCTCCGAAGGGAAGTCCTGACTGAGGCGGTCAGCCGGAAGCCCCAGCACAAAAGGCTGCTCCTTGTGCAGCCGGCCTGCCCGCGCAGCCTCTCCCATCCGCACCGCCACCCGGCTTTTTAAAAAGGCTTTGAGCTTCGGCACCGATATCACCCCATAATAATCTTCCGACAATCTGCCGCTGCTGCGCATCTCTTCCAGCTCACGGTTCAGCAGCGCTTCCACCGCTTTCTCATCACGGCTGACTTCTTTGGTCAATTTCGTGAAATCAAACAATTCCATGACTTTATGGAAGGCGCTTCCCCGCATGGAACCACTGACACTCTCGTCTTTTTCCAGAAAACCGGGCAGATAAGGCACCACCGTCTCCTCCTCATACATCTGAAAGGAGAAGTCCGTCTCTTCCCGCATCCCCGCCATCTTCAGTTCGGATACCGTAGTCTTCGTATAGAGATTCCGCAGATTTTCATACGGATAATGGTAAACAAAGCTGTCTGACAGCCGCGCCATGAGCACCCCGTCCACATCTCTTGACGGGTCGGAAAGAAGGAGACTCCTCCTGCGCTCCTCCATGCGGACCGTCTCCACCAGCTTCTCTTCCACGATATCCTCCCAGCCGGACAGAACCACCCGGATACTCATATCCTGCTCATAGAATGGATTCCGTTTCTCCGGCTCCAAACCGCACGCGCGGTAGAAGTCGTCCATGCACCGGTTCCTCGCCAGCGCATGGAGCAGCAGATCCAGAAAACTCCCTCTGCCAAGCAGCACATCATAGGGCAGCAGCAGCTCCTTCCTGAAACGGACAGACAGAAGGGAGGCCGCCGTCTTTGCCGGCGCTTTGAGCGTGCCTGTCAGGATCAGCTTTTCTTTTGCCCTTGTCATCGCCACGTACAGAATCCGCATTTCCTCCGCCAGATTGTCCGCCTTCATCTTGCCGGCGATCACGTTCCGGCGCAGATCCCTGCTGCATACGCGCAGATCCGGTTTGACATAATCCACACCGATCCCGGCGTCAATATCCAGCGCCAGATGCCCGCTCGTATCTCTGGTCTGGAAACTTTTCGCCAGACCGCACACGAAACAGACCGGAAATTCCAGCCCCTTGCTCTTATGGATACTCATGATGCGCACAACGTCCGCGTTTTCGTCCTGCAGCGCCGCTTCGCCGTAATCCACCTCATACTTTTCCAACTGCTCCATATAGCGCAGGAAATGATACAGGCCGAAGTAGCTCGTCTTCTCGTAATCCGCCGCCTTCACCAGCAGCATCTCCACATTGGCGCGCCGCCTGCCCCCCTCCGGCTTTACCGCCACATAATTCAGGTAATCCGTCTCCCGCAGTATCACCTGCAAAAGCTCCTGCACCGACAGATAGACCGCCATGCCCCGGAAACGTTCCATATGCGCCAGAAACTGCTCCGCTTTCCTCACAAGCTGCAACGGCAGAGGATGGGCCTGCTGCTCCCGCTGCTCCGTACCCTCCTCGCCGGCCTGCCCGTTGGCTGCCCGCTCCGGCGCGCTGTCCGCACTTGCCCGCAACGCATCATACAGATATTTCGCCTGCGGAAAAGCCGCACGGATCAGCGCGATCTCCTCTTCCTCAAAACCGCCCAGATAAGAATGCAGCACCCCATAGAGCGGTATATCCTGCAGCGGGTTATCCAAAATCCGCAGAAAATGCAGCAGCTCCTGCACTTCCCCCGCTGCGAAATAGCCGGTCCGCGATGTCATATGCACCGGAATTCCCTCTTCCTCCAGCACCCGCTTGAATACCTCGTCCCAGCCCGACGTCGTCCGCAGCAATATGACAATATCCCGGCAGCATACCCGGCGCAGTTCCCCGCTCTCCTTGTCCGTCACCCGAAATGTCCGCAGCAGCTCCCGGATTTTTGCCGCCACACCATAGGCTTCCTGCTCCTTCACCGTCAGCTGCCTTCCGGCGCTGCTGCGCGGCTTCCCGGCCTCCGGACTCTCCATGCCGTCTGCATAGCTGCCTGCTGCGCCCGCCGGCTTCCCGCCTCCCTGGTTCTCCTCGCCGCTCAGTTCATCCGGCCTCTCACCGGCCTCAAAAAGCAGCAGCTCCGCCAGACAGCCTCCTTCCGGCGCACCGCTCTCCTGCACGGGATACACCGCGCCCGGATGCAGAGCCGCCAGATCGTCATAGACAATGCCGCCCACATCCTGCCCCATGATCTGTTCAAAAACCCGGTTGGTCACATTCAGGATTTCCCCACGGCTCCGGAAATTCTGATGCAGGTCGATCTTCCGTGCATTTACGCGCTGTCCTTCCTGCTTATCCGCGTTCCCGTATTCCGCATATTTTTCCAGAAACAGCTCCGGCCTTGCCAGACGGAACTTATAGATACTCTGTTTCACGTCCCCCACCATAAAGCGGTTGTATCTGCCTTCCTCCTCACCGGAGATACAGGACAGAATATACTCCTGTACCAGATTGCTGTCCTGATACTCGTCGATCAGTATCTCATGAAAATGACTGCGGTATTCCAGCGCCGTCTCCGTCGGCACGCATCTTCCTTCCCCGTCCCTCCGCACAAGGATCGACAGGGCGAAATGTTCAATATCATTGAAGTCCAGAATGTTCTTATCCCGTTTCTTCGCGTCGAAGGCTTCCTTAAACGCAAGCGTCAGATCCACCAGCGCCTCTACGGCCTCCCGGCAGATCTCCATCTGCCCCAGCACCTGCTCCCTGGTCTTAAAAAAGAAACGCTTCTGCAGATCGCCCAGCTGTTCCTTCACCTCCGTGCGGATGCCCTTCACCACTTCCCGTTTCAAGGCAGAAACCGTATCGTCTTTCTTAGACGGCAGCCTGTCAAACTTAACTGCTCCGAAAGCCGCACAGAGCAGGTCATAACCGCCGTCCTGCAGCCCTTCCTGCTCACACTTTTGCAGAAGACCTTCTACCATCTCCTTCTCCCGCTCCAGCAAAACACCATACATGTATGGGCCGTCCGCCTCTTCGCACATATGGACCGCATCGGTCAATTTCTCCGCACAGCCCCGCAGGATCAGCCGGGTCTGCCGCATCAGTTCCCGCACCCAGTCCATTTCTTCGAACACAACCGCCGCTTCCAAATCCCCTGCCTCCGAATGCGGACTGCCTGCCACCAGGTAATCCTGCTTCCGCTGTGTAAGCCACTGCTCCGGAAAAGGCGTGCTCATGGCGAAATCATAGAGTTTCAGCACGATCTCTTCCACTGCCGTATCCCTGCTGCCCCAGCTGAAATACTCCATGCAGCGCAGAAATCCCGCTTCTCCCGCCGCGTAGCCTGCTTCCAGCACCGCCTCCAGCGCCTCCTGCCGCATCAGCTTCCCCTCTCCTTCTTCGGCGATCCGAAAGCCCGGGTCCAAACCGATCGTATGAAACTGATTGCGCAGCACAAAAAGACAGAAGCTGTCGATCGTCGTGATCCTGGCATTGTGCAGCAGCGTCACCTGCCTCTGCAGATGCTCGTTCTCTGGATCCGCCGCCAGCCTGTTATTCAAGGCCCTGCTGATCCGTTCCCGCATCTCCGCCGCCGCCGCGTTCGTGAAGGTCACCACCAGCAGCCTGTCAATATCCACCGGATCCGCCCCGTCACTCACCATCTTCACGATCCGCTCCACCAACACCGCTGTTTTGCCCGATCCTGCCGCTGCCGCCACAAGCAGGTTGCACCCTCTGGCATCAATCACTTCCTGCTGCTTCTTCGTAAACGATATTCCCATATTTCCTCCCGATCAGTTCCCGGTTCCCTGTTCCTCCGTCTCCAGTTCACGGCGCATACACGCAACCGCGTCCTGCCTGCTCATCTGCTCCAGCCGCCGCATCTCATACCCCTCGATCCGCCCGTCAAACCCGCATACACTCTTATAAGTGCAGTAGGTACATGCATTGCCGGCGCCCTGCTCATAGGGATTGACCGATATAGTACCATCAAGGATCCCGCTGCCCAGCTCACGGATCTTTTGGTTGACATAACTCGAAACAACCTGCAGGTCGTCCTCCTTTATGACACTTGATCTGGCCGAGAAAGATCCGTCCTTTTTCCGCTCCAGCGGCAGGATATCCGACTTGGCTGTAAATTCCTGATCCAGAAGTCTGACAGCCTCGTCATTTTCGTTGACTATTCCGGTCATTTTCAGATCCTGCAGCAGTCTGGTATTGATCTGCTCCGGTGTCATGGATTCCCCGTCTTCCACCATCGGATCGTCAATATGATAGTACAGCATCGCCGCCGGAACGACTTTTTTATCCGGATGCTTCTTCCGCTCCATCTCCACCGCCGCATTCATATAGACTACCAGCTGCAGCTGCAGCCCATAATAGAGCGCCGCCAGATCGAACTTCCGGCTGCCGGATTTATAATCTATGACCTTCACGTAGACGGTATCCTCCGCCTCACAGGTGTCCACCCGGTCAATGCGGCCCCGCAGCCGCATCCTTTCCTGCTCATTCAGCGCAATATTCAGGGACTCCAGATCCTCGATCATGGAAAAGGACATCTCGAACTTCTCCGGCACAAAAGCGCCCTTCCGGAGCTGTCTCTGCAGCGTCAGCACCGTCCGCTTAAGAATCCTGGCCATCCGCCCGATCAGATGCCGGTTGCGGGCACTGCTGTACAGGATCGTCTCCCCGTAAGAAGCCGCATAAGCCTCGATCGCTTCCGCGACCATCTTCTCCGCCGTATCCTCCGGAAAGTCAAACCAGCTGTAGCCATGCTCTTCCAGCTTCCCGGCAAAAAGCTCCAGGACGCCGTGGAAAACATTCCCCATATCCACATCCCGGAAGCTGTATTCATCCCGTTCTCCGAGCGCCAGCCCATATTGCAGGAAATGCCCGTATGCGCAGGCCGCATACCGCTCCAGCCGGCTGACACTGTTCTGCAGCATGGTTCCGTACAGCGCCCTTGTCACCATCCCGGACAGCGGCGTATCACGGTAGCGGTAAAATGCCGTCCTGATCAGCTTATCCAGCGTATCCCGATACTGCTCTCTGTTCTGATAACTGTGGTAAAAGGTATACGTCTGCCGTCTGGACTGCTCCGATATCCTGCCGCAGGCATAATCCCGCAGCATATCCGCCAGCAGCCCCATACCGTCCCTGCCGCACACAACCTGCTCTTCCAGCGGGTCCTGCTCCGGCGTCCTGACCTGCAGCGCCGGAAAGAGCTTCTGCACCAGATCCACCAGATAGGCCGGCCGCAGACTTTTTCCGTCATTTCCCACCTTGGCATAGGACAGATACAGCCGCTCGGAGGGTTTCGTCATATTCAGATACAGATACAGCCGCTGAATATACATCTGCTGCCTGGGAGACGGCGCAAGCTCCAGCGACGATTCCCGCAGAAATTCCCTGTCGATATCCGAAATGATCCCGCCGTTTGCGGCCCCCTTCGGAATATTGCCGTCATTCACTCCCAGGAAAAAGAGCACCTTCACCTGCTTTAAGCGGGTCCGCTCGATATCCCCCACCAGCACCCGGTCCACGTTCTGGGGGATCGTGCCTACACTGATCTCCGTCAGCCCCGAATCGAGAATATCCGCAAACTCCCTGCGCTCCATCTTCTCCCCGGCCAGCAGTCCGTAGATCTGATCCAGAAGGTCGATCACCAGCACATAGATCTGACCATACTCTTTGGCTCTGGCCAGATCCCCCTGCTCTTTAAACTGCAGTTCATAGTGTTTCAGCTTCTGCTGCAGCTCATTGTGTACAAGAAACTGATAGAGCGCCTGCACCAGATCCCCGGCCGTTTGCGCCGGCGCAAGCAGCGGCGCCAGCTGCATCAGCAGCCCCTCCCGCATCACATTGTACTGCGCCAGCTGTGCAAGCGCCGCCTCTTCCCCCTTCCTGCCGTCTTCCTTATAGATAAAGATATCCTGCCATCTTTTCCTCCCATGAATACCGAACCTGCGGACATAATTCTCCAGCCGGTCCACATCCTGCGCCGCAAATCCCGTCAGACCCGTGCGCAGATAATGAAACACCGCCTCATAGCTGAAATCCTGCAGCACGATCCGCAGCGCGCTCCGGATATACTCCGCAAAAGGATTGCGCAGGATTCCTCTCGTATGATCCAGATAAATGGGGATGCCAAACTTCGCAAACTCCTCTTCCGCCAGACTGCCGTAGGCTCCCATATCCCCCGTCACCACGGCGATATCACGATAATGCAGGCCCGTACTTCCTGCCAGCAGCTTCCGGATCGCGATACAGGTCTGCCGGATCTCTTCCTTCGGTGTTGACGCCTCAAACAGACAAAGGCTGTGTACCTCCTGCTCATACACCTGCGACGGATAACGGAACAGATTCCGCTCCAAATGCGACAGCTCCGCATTGTCCACAAACCGCGGCAGCCTGCCCTCCGGACGTCCTGCACACCACACTGCCTCATCCTCCGCCACATCCACCTGCCCGGCCAGCCTGCGCAGATCGGATACCGTCTTCTTACTCAGGTGAAAAAGTTTATGCTCCCCATCCATCTGGTAAGGATTCTCCCTGTCGTCGATGGTGACCGTGACGATCACCTTCTTCGCCAGCCGGATCAGCTCCTGTATCACCCGGTTCTGGATCGGCGTAAAACCGGTAAACCCGTCAAAAGCGATCACACTGTTTCGGATGATCCCGGAGCGCGGGAGTGCCTCCTTAAGCCTGTCCAGCGTTTCCTCCGTCGTGATGAATTTCTCATGGATATACTCCACAAAAGCCCGGTACAATACACCAAGATCCTGCAGTTTATGATACAGCGCCCCGCGGGATCTGGCATACTCGGTCAGCTGCTCCATCTCCTGCAGCCCGATACCATACTGCATGAACTCGGATATGGCCGACTTCACCTCATGAATATAGCCTATCTTATGCAGATGGGATCCCATCACCTTAAGCTGCCCCTGACACTGCTGCGCCACCTTGCGCAGCACCAGGCTTTTGCCCGTATCATCAAGCACCGGCACATCCTCGCAGCCCACCTCCTCCAGAATACGGTGCGTCAGTCTGCCAAAGCTCAGAACGTCAATATTCATGATGATATGGCTGGAATGCTCCACCACCAGATCCATCTGCGTCTGCATGGTAAACTGATCCGGCACGATGAGCAGATAGTCCGTTTCCGGATGCCGCTTCGATGCCTGTATGATATCTTCATGCAGCCGCCTGCTCTTGCCGGAGCCGGATGCCCCGAAGTAAAATTGAAGTGACAATTTCCCGTCCTCCTGTTTCTTTTCTGCCCGGAAAGCACATATCTTGTTCCGCAGAACTCAAAAAACCTGTATAGCATCAAGCCGGCCGCCTATACCTCTATGCCCGCCAGCTGACAGAGCCTCCGCCATTCTCCATAGACCCATTTATATTCCTGATATTGCCACAGAAGCCTCTCACTTCCGCCATACTCCCAACACTGGATCAGATTCTCCGGCAGAGGGACTCTGTTGATCACTGGCACATCCTGCAAAAATGAACCCCTGTGCGTCATACGCCATTCCTCATCCACTGACCAGCTTCCTCCGATCTCCCTCACGATCAGTTCCCCGAACGCTGCCGCAAGCTCCATGAGCTGTTCCTGGTTGACTTTATAAAAGGCCAGCAGCCGTTGCATATCTTCCCTGTAGTCAGCATCTGCTATGCTGTCCATCTCTTTCGCGATACAACACAGGATATCTACTTCTTCTGATGCTTGATCCAGACCGTTCCTCTTCCAGAAGTTCTCAGCCATCTCCCTTCTCCTGACCCGGAAATCTGCTTCCATCTCTTTTGTAGGATAGCATCCATACCCCTCTCCGTTAGGGTCTGCTATACGCCGGTCTTCACGAATCGCTTCCCTGATCTCGTCCGCCGCCTGTTCCAGCTGGCTGCACAGTTCCTTTTCATCCTCATAAAAGAAGAATCTCTTGTACATATATTCTTCCACGTGTCCATCTACTGCTGTATAGAGCACGATAAAAAATGTTTTGCGCCGCCATGCTTCCTCTTCGATCCTTATCCCCAGTTCCTCTTGATCCGGACTTCTCCTCATCCACCACATATGCCCAACATTAGAACTAAAATAGAAACCCAGATCCTCCAGCCGCTTTATCAGGACATTCTTTATGATCTTTTCACTCATGAGGCCCTCATTTATCTCTCTCGATGTCATGGGCGGCTCCCAGTGATCGCCATACTTACGCCGTTCACGCGCAACATTCTCCCTGTGCTTTTTTATCAGCACCATATATTGTTCAGCCAGCGCTGCTCCCCCTCCTTTCTGGCAGCATTCGCTGACCGCTCTCAGAGGGGTGTCATTTTCATCCGAAAACGCGCAGTGGGCAATCTCTACCAATTTCTGCCCCATGCCCTTCAAGATCCATTCGCCACCGACAGTACAGAGGATGATATAACCGTATACGGCCGCCAGTTCTAACTGCGTCTCAATCGTTTCCCGGAAAGGAAGCCCCTTTATCTGCTCCATTTCCCGCAGCAGGCTGCCCATGACCACATCAGTACCCTGATCCGCTGCAATCCCATTCCGCTGCAGGAAGCGCTGCTGCAGTTCCTCACGTTCCTGCATCAACTGCACACACATCTCATCTGTGATCATGTCCACATACTCCACTTTCGGTATGCTCAGTTCCGCCAGCCTGGGGATGACCCTGTTCACCACATGGTCTCCCAGAATGTTCAGGATATTCTCCAGTTCCTCGCCGTTTTCATAAGAATGATAGTCAAGATCCCAGAATATCTCGTCAATCTCCCAAACACGTCCCACATGCGTATCCATCAGCAGCTGGAATACCTTCCCCGGATCCCTTTGTATCACAAAGGTCTGTTCCGTCCCGTCTGCCGTCCTGCTGAACGTATACCTTCGGTCTACATATCCGGCAAACTCAAACCCATAAGGTTTTATCTTTGCTCCAAAAGTGTCTAGCAGCAGTTTTTTTGAAAACATATCCGTTATCCCCCATACTCCATATGTGCCAGATTTCCGATACCTCTGCATTATATTGACCGCCTGTCAACCTCACGGCAGGTATCCAAAATCACTTGTCTCTATCCGGAATTGGCACCATCAAAGACAAACTCGCCCTTATCATTTATGATACATGGCAGTCCATCCGTAACAAAGGCCTGTCCATCATGAAATTCACCAACATACATGTGAAACCATTTGCCGTCCTTTCTGACTGCGGCATAACCTTCATTAAAACAACCCTCCTGCTCATACAGACATTCTATCACAACCTTGCCCGCTGTATCAATAAACCCCCAGCTGTTGCTCATGTTTACCGCCGCTCTTGCCCCATGGAAAGCCGTGATCTTTTGAAAAGCGCCTTCTATAACTCTTTTTTCCCTCTTCGTCAATATAAATCTGATGACCCACTCCCAATCTAACTGTGCACTCTGTAAAAGCTGTTGATACAATTCTGTCGTATCATCGCATAAAAATATTTTTCGCTTTTATGCGAAAGGTTCCCGTTATAAATCTGCCTGAAAACGCCATCTCATTTTAACACTGCATAACGTTTATTCCATATGTCGAGGAACAGGCTAACCTTCCCGGTTCCTACAATACAGGTCATACATGCAATCTCTCCGTTTCTGCCCACATAAGAGGCATTCTCATCTATTTCCCAGAGAATATCCTTAGCTTCACCAGATCTGTCAAGATAATCAAATATCGCATAATAACTGTGATTCCCATACGCAGAACCATATAGATCCCCAATCATATCCATATTGATGCGTTCTTTCATATCTGCTTCTCCGTCAAACCATTTCTCATAAGAGTACCATTCCAACATAGAACTATAAGAATATTCGTCATTCCATAATCCTGCTTCCTCTTCTCCGCTTTTTCGGATATCTGCTGCTACAATATAGTCAGGCTCTGCATCCGACGTATCAAACAGCATATACAACTCATTTTTCCTGTCTGATTCCGTATAAACCTGATAAATGTCGTCTCTGAAATGATATATCTGCTTTAATTCCCACTGTTCCTTCTCCAGTCCGGCAGACGACGCATAGTCCACTACGATATATGCCGCATAATCTTCCCAGCAATGATTATAGTGCCTTTGATATGCATTCACAAAATATCCATCCACGGGCACCTCATCCCATGTTAACTCACATTCCCGCCACAGCGTTTCCACTGTGTTTGTTTCATCTGCGATTACGGCAGTATTGATTTTCTCTGGAGCTAAAGCCATCAATATTTCAAGACACAGCATTGAAATCGTAATCATCATAAACTCTGTCCGTATCATAACCGCATTCCTCCATTCCCTATTCCCGTGTACCGTTCCTGTTATATTCTACCGCGTCTCTGCATCATTTTTGTATTATCTTTGCATCATTTTTGTATCATTTTGCATCACGCCATCGTTTTTTCATCCATGTTATCCACTCCCAATACAGACACAGATGACAACATAAAAAACGGCGTCCCTCATCTCCCAATAACAGGATAAAGGCACGCCGAATTGCTCAATAAAATTTTTGTACGATGAATCATGCTGTATTATGACTTTTGATACAAGTATCCCTCTGCCTCTTCCTCAGAAAGAGCATACCTTTGCATGATCGCATTTTTTATTTCCAGATCTCCATGGCCAAACGCTCTCAAAGTATCCACCGTTCCGTTGATACCTTCGTTAATGCCACGTTTGATGCCCTCTTTAATACCTTCTTTAATGCCTTCTTCCATTCCTTCTTTTTCTCTGAGCAGCAGGTGCGGCTCCATGATCTCCAGTAATGCCTGACACATTTTACCATCTCCCATCAATTCTTCTATGACCTGTTTATTTGCTCCTATGCTTACTTCCAAAACCGAATCTGCAAACTCTCTTTCTGCCTTCCCTGTCAGTTTCTCGGCACTTTCTATCAATCTGACCATCTTCTCCTTCTCCATCCGCTCCGATAGAGAACCAAGCCAGATATGGGATGTCTCATCCAGTTCTTTTGTGACAATGATCTGCGTTGGGAACAATACATTTCCTTCAATATAGTGTATCCCGCGATAGGGATTTGATGTGACATAGCCATGCTCCCTGAAATACGCAAACAGGCCATCCGGCCTTGCCTCCCGCACCAGCGATACCGTCACATCATCTGCCCTGATTGCATCCACCCGTTCCCCGTAAGACTTATACAGGCCGGCATAGGCCCCCGCTTTGTAAAAAGCATCAATATCCAGCGCATCGTCCGGTGATTTGTACTCCATGATATTATGGCCCCTGAACAGGATACCGATCTCATTCTCTATCCTGATGGATGTCTCTTTCTTGATCACCAGCAGGTCAATCTCCAGTGGCTTTGTGTTCAAATTGTATTCTTTTTCAAAGATCAGCCCTTTGCTGTTCCTGGCAAACTCCAGATTCATCGCTGCCACAAAGCCTGGATGCCATTGTATCTTTGTCTCCTTCGCATCCTCTCCTTTGTATGTTTGAATTATATCACAAAAAAAACGTTTCCAACAATATGATGCAGGTGTTGCACAGACTAAACTCCTAAATTACTGTTACATGTGCACGGCCTTCAAGACGTATATCGTCTATATCTCATACGATTTTTTGAAAAGATTCCCGTGTATCAGGGTTGTAAAATGTTCCAACTGTTCCTGCATACGCCATCCATCCAGATTCCATCCTTTTCATTCTTTCACGTGCGATAGAAAGGATTTTTTCTTCTCTGCGCAGATAGAAACTCATCTCTTCCTGCATGTCCTCTGCTTTATCTTCCATCACTGGCAACGCTGTCTGCATGGATGTCCGAAAACATGTATCCAATAGCTCAAAAATATCCATCTGTTCATATAGATCCAAACTCTTACCCTCCTCCTTTTCAAATTTTGCAACAAAAAAAGACCTGTACGTTAATGTACAAGCCTTTTCATTACATGATAAATCTCTCCTCCTTACATGCAAGACCACTTATCTTCGTGGGATTGCACCTTACAGCCTTTCGCGACTGTACTTATGATAAAAAAGATTGATTATTTTTATTATACTGATCTATTCTTTCAATTTTTCTGATTGATACCATTCCTCTAAAACATCATATGCCGTCCTGCTTATATCATTGCTAAAAATCAAATCATAACTATAATCTGCGTTTAGCTTATTCTCCACAATATCATACACCAATTTAATCTGCGTAGGCATATCCCTTTGGTATTCCTGACATATTCTATTAAGCTTCTTTATATCCTCATTAATAATTTTAACTGCACCTTTTTGTCTGGCCACTGAAACATCATACGTTTTTTCCCCACTTTTTATGGCATCATTCAGCTTATTTTTTTTAACAACCTTGCCGTTTATCCTATAAAAAAAACCACTGGATATCACATTATCTTCAAAAGAACAATAGATATAAATTCTCTCTGCCCTTTTTTCAACATATTCCATACAAATAGACACCATATCAGCCTGTAGTTCCGAAAAATAATCTTCAAAGACTTTATCCATAGATATTTCCCCCATTAATTTAAAATATCTTGATTGAAAAACTCTCCATCAATAGTATATTCTACATCAAGTTCTGTAGGACGTAAACTATCTCCACTATATTTTATATCAACCTTTACTGTAACCTCCTGTCCATTACTTATAGCATTTGCCCATTGGTTCTCTATTTTTTTATACGTGCTCAGATTCACATTTTGCGACTGTGAAACAATATTATCCAATTTAGGATTTGACAATCCCATACTAATTACCCAATTAGTGACCGCCTTTGATGACCCTTTGATAGACTGATAGTTCGCCTGTCCCATAGCCCCCGTCATCATATTGGTTCCTGTAAGATATGCCGAGTAATCATTCACTTTGACCAACATATTGCTGGCTGTCCCCGTATAGCCTGTCAATATTGCCGCTGACACCATGGTCTCACTGCTCACAAACCCTCCTGCCTGCGGTATCATTGCTCTCCTGCGGTGTATACGCATGGATCCTGGCGGCCGCCAGCCCCCCTGCAGGGACAGCTGTTCCGGATGCATCTCCATCTTCTTACCAGCTGCTGTCATGAAGTTCCTCTTCTGCTGCTATTCCCGTAATGCCGGTGCCTTGGAAAATAGTCGGAGCCATCATTATCTCAAGTCAATAAAATAGTGAGTGATAAGGGGGACTACCGTATTTCCGGCAGAATCCTTCATATCACTCACCATTTCGATGATCACTTCGAAAACATGTTCAAAAACGTGATTCTCTTTAACGTGGTGGAAATTTATTAGAATTTCCTAAAATATGCCTTCTGTATACTTAATATTTTACTCATTATCCTATGGATCAGGCATATTTGATCACTACACGTTCAAAAAAACCTTTATTCGCACTAACAAACTGTCCTGTATCACCTTTTTCAATCTGCTTTGTCGCCAGCTCAACAGCTTTTGATTCCTGCCCGGAATCAATATAAGCCAGGCACTTTAATGTCTTTAAGCCCGGTACCTGCTTTCCAGAAAAAATATAATCGATAATATCATTATTCTCACAAAAAACAGCAAAGTCATTCGTTGCTTTATCGATAAAATCATTTGATATCCCGTCAATATCTTCTGTCAGCGGTATTTTGCCATTCGATATGGATACGCCAGGAGACACAAAGGCTCCCTTCACCCTGGCGGAGCTTTATATCCGGATTCCTTTGCCTTTTGCTGAATCCGCTTTACATATTCCTTCCGAAGCTGCTTATCTATCTTCATTCTCCGATTCCTCCGTTATATGGCATTCTATTGACAGATCAAGTTCATTGATCCGACCAGGTATCTGTTCCAGAAAACGATATGTATTCTGCGTTGGCTCAAACATAAAATGAATTTCAAAGATTATATGTTCTATTGGTGTATCCGTATATATCTCTTTATATTGTCCACTTTCACAGAATCCAATATAAGCATTGATCTTTTCCTGCAAAATCAATAAATGTTTATATTCATCCTGCCAATCCAGATGATCTGTGATCAACATTTTCATTGTCTCATTCTCTGCCAATCCAATTCCATCTACTGCTCCACTCTCTACTACCGACATAATTTATTTCTCCTAGCGTAACCCGAGTTCCCAGAATTTTTTCATTTTTCAGACATTATCTTTAAAGTAGCTACTGCTTAAATATCATCTTTTATTGTATCATTGCTTCTGCTTGGCGCCATTCCGCAAAACATCATAAGATGTCTTGCTTGAATCCTCGCTGTCATAATACCTTTGCTATTTCTTTCAATACATTTTCTAACAGCATATTTAAAAATCGATCCTCCTTGCACCCCATGTCCAACTCTTTAAAATATATCCCATCACTTGTTTTTAAATAAGCTCTTATATTTTTACTTTCATAAAAATCAATATCTGAAGTTAATTGCATATATTTTAAGACTTGTGAGCAACTAATAAACAGTGACTGCATGGCTTTCATTACATTTACATATTTTTCTAAATCAACAATCACCTGACCGTTTCCATGGTATAAATGCGTATTTAATCCAAATAACATCACTAATGTCTGAGTATGAAAACCATCCAAAATGCTTTCTATTGGAATGTCAAATACTGCTATATAGACCTGATCACTATTTTGTAACTTAAGATTCATATCTTCACTAGAATAATCCAATGCATTTTTTCGTAGATTTAAATATTTTTCTGAAACATATCGTTTGCTGTTTTTGTGCTTATCCATCATTTCCTCCTGTATATTTCCTCTTCTCTTACTCTTTTGTAACATTGATCAATCTTCTTATATAATTTATTCCCTCTGGTTATATAAAAATAAAAATCATCTTTTCCTAAAATATCTTTCAATTTTTGGACAGCATCCTTTACATTTTCTTCTCTTGTTTCACTATTATATTTTTATCCCATACAGATTTCTATGTGCACCTTCATTATCATAAATCTCAATATGCTTATTTTTTTCTTCACCTTTATTGCTTTTAATAGTTGCGTTTTCTCTTATATTCCCTACATTATTATTTGTACCATACAATCTCGGATTTGACAATCCATACTCCAGCACATTATTACTGACTTGCTCTGATGTCTCTTTGACCAACTGATAATTCGCCTGCCCCATAGTCCCCGCCATCATATTGGTTCCTGTCAGGCCTGCCATGGAATCATTCACTTTGACCAACATGTTGCTGCCAGTCATCGTATACCCTGTCGTCATGGCCGCTGTCATGATGGTCTCGCCGCTCACAAACGCCCCTGTCGGCAGCATGATACCCGTCATCCCATATTGCGCAGCCTGGGCCATCACGACTTCCGATGCATATGGCACCATGAAAAAAGCCGCTCCCGCCACTGCTCCCTCTGCAGAACTGGTCATACCTGTCAACGCATAAGACCCAAGACTGCTCACTTCCTGTCGGCGGTAATCATTGATCGCCATGCCTCCTACTGCCGCCGTGCCGCAGAATCCTGCCAGCCTTCCTACGACCCATGGAGCGAATGCCGCCGTTGCCCCTCCTGTTAACACCACAGATGCCCCATAGGCTGCCAGCGCTGTCACAGTCCCTACTGCTGCCAGGCCGGCAAGGCAGTTCCCCAGCAGTTCTTCCCAGCAGAAGCCATCAAGGTCAAGTTCCGTCTCTTCCGGGTCATCATTATAGGGCCTGTAGCGGGTAAACTCCTGCCCGCACAGGATACTCACGTCGGATATTGCATTAAACTCGTAGTTTAACATGAATCCCGCATCCCCTGTCCCCGTTGGCGGATTGCTCCTTGTCCCGCTGGGAATGATATCCTTCTCTCTTTCCTCACAGTACGCAGGTGACTTGAACATATTGATCTCCTGCGGTGTATACGCATGGATCCTGGCGGCCTCCAGCCTTACAGGCCCGGCTGCCGTCAGCTCCATCCTGCTACTGCTCTCAAACATTACCGCCTTTCCGTCAGACACGGCTGCCCAGGCGCCGGAGCCGGTTTCCATGAGATCGCCAATCTGCCCGTTCTCTTTACTCCTTACCTTGTGATAGACATACTCCTTTCTCGCGACATTGTCTTTCCTATGGTCCACCTCATGGTACTTCCGGCTGATCCCCACGCTACATGTCTCCACTCCCTGTCTAAGCGGAATCCCCTTTTCCATCCCAAGATACAGCACCCTCTTCTTCGAAAGGCTGTCCGCATACAGCGGGATGTGCAGATGGCTTCCCAGACGTTTCAGGAACTACACTCTGAAACCCAATCTAAAAACACTTCTCCTGCATTTTTTCCTGTTTTTTCTGAGCATATCTCTTCATATTTATATTGTGCATCATATTTTCCTGTTTTTGCATCATAATACATTTTCATTTCTGTCGGAATAGGCATATCGTAATTTATGCATATGTTCTTTACTTTCTCTAAATCATTTGCTCCTAATTTCAAAAACTGCATTATTAATGCTTTATTGATGCCTAATTGATTCAACATTTTTAATTTATTATTTATAACAAAAAAAGTATTAAACATTTTACTTTTTTTCTCAATAGAGCAATATATATAAACTTTATCTACTTTTTGCCCAGCAACCTCTAAACACAATGAAATTAAACTTGATTGTAAATCCATAAAGTCATCTTCAAAATTTTTTCCCATTTAGCTTCTGCCTCCAATCTAATTGCTAATCGTCTGAACAAATGGTATATCATCTATAGTATATAATACATCAAATGAAGCAGGACGCATACTACCCTGATCATAATTAATATTAATATCTACAATCACTTTTTTTCCATTCTCTATTGCTTTAGCCCATTGATTTTCTATTATATTATAATCACTTTGATTTACTCTTTGTGCTTGGGATACAAGATTATCCAACTTTGGCAAACCGCCAAACCTATCACCAAATAAATGTCCTGCATGATCTCCCGTCTCTTTCCCATAGGTATTCGGGTTATGATTAAGTCTACCTTCATGCATTTTTAATTGTAAATTATCCGTATTTGCATTAACTATTAACCCGTTTTCATTTGTTTTATAAATATAATCATGCTCCCCCGTTTTATATATAACATTTGCCTTTAATCTGCCCTTCTCCAAGTGCGAACCGTCTATAAGTATACTACGCTCCTTACTCTCCCACACCACATTTTCTGAACCATACTTTTCCTTGAGGAACGTCTCCCATTCTTCCCCACTACGTGGTATTTCATTTTCAAAATTATTCTTACCATTCTTATATGATGCATTCTCCTTTATGTTCCCTACATTATTATTTGTACCATATAATCTCGAATTTAACAATCCCAAGCCAATCACCACATCGCTGCCGCCCTTTGATGACCCTTTGATAGACTGATAGTTCGCCTGTCCCATAGTCCCCGTCATCATATTGGTTCCTGTAAGACATGCCGAGTAATCATTCACTTTGACCAACATATTGCTGGCTGTCCCCGTATAGCCTGTCAATATTGCCGCTGACACCATGGTCTCACTGCTCACAAACCCTCCTGCCTGCGGTATCATTGCTCTCCTGCGGTGTATACGCATGGATCCTGGCGGCCGCCAGCCCCCCTGCAGGGACAGCTGTTCCGGATGCATCTCCATCTTCTTACCAGCTGCTGTCATGAAGTTCCTCTTCTGCTGCTATTCCCGTAATGCCGGTGCCTTGGAAAATAGTCGGAGCCATCATTATCTCAAGTCAATAAAATAGTGAGTGATAAGGGGGACTACCGTATTTCCGGCAGAATCCTTCATATCACTCACCATTTCGATGATCACTTCGAAAACATGTTCAAAAACGTGATTCTCTTTAACGTGGTGGAAATTTATTAGAATTTCCTAAAATATGCCTTCTGTATACTTAATATTTTACTCATTATCCTATGGATCAGGCATATTTGATCACTACACGTTCAAAAAAACCTTTATTCGCACTAACAAACTGTCCTGTATCACCTTTTTCAATCTGCTTTGTCGCCAGCTCAACAGCTTTTGATTCCTGCCCGGAATCAATATAAGCCAGGCACTTTAATGTCTTTAAGCCCGGTACCTGCTTTCCAGAAAAAATATAATCGATAATATCATTATTCTCACAAAAAACAGCAAAGTCATTCGTTGCTTTATCGATAAAATCATTTGATATCCCGTCAATATCTTCTGTCAGCGGTATTTTGCCATTCGATATGGATACGCCAGGAGACACAAAGGCTCCCTTCACCCTGGCGGAGCTTTATATCCGGATTCCTTTGCCTTTTGCTGAATCCGCTTTACATATTCCTTCCGAAGCTGCTTATCTATCTTCATTCTCCGATTCCTCCGTTATATGGCATTCTATTGACAGATCAAGTTCATTGATCCGACCAGGTATCTGTTCCAGAAAACGATATGTATTCTGCGTTGGCTCAAACATAAAATGAATTTCAAAGATTATATGTTCTATTGGTGTATCCGTATATATCTCTTTATATTGTCCACTTTCACAGAATCCAATATAAGCATTGATCTTTTCCTGCAAAATCAATAAATGTTTATATTCATCCTGCCAATCCAGATGATCTGTGATCAACATTTTCATTGTCTCATTCTCTGCCAATCCAATTCCATCTACTGCTCCACTCTCTACTACCGACATAATATGTTCCTCCTGCTTACATAATCTGGTCTAATAACTTTAATTTTCGTTCCGGCTGGAATTTGATAACCTCCAGTAAAAATATCTTTACCCGCTCCAACCACAATGCCTCCGCTCGCCTCTATCTCTTTAAAAGCATTTTTTTGATTTTGTGTCAGAGGAGCTGTAGCAGATGGAGAAACTGTTGTTGTATATCAGGACGAAGTCCATTTCCAGGTAAGTGTCTCTGTCACAAGGAAATGGGTCCTGAAGGGTTCCTGCCCGCAGGTGAAGTCTGCACCTGGGCGGGAAAGCATTGCATACAGCGGATATGTGGTGCCTTCCACCGGGGAGCTTTTGCTACCAAAACCTTCCTGGTTTAATTTTGAGACAGTCATCCAGTCATTCCGTGACTTCATCCGCTCTTACCCTGTCCAGGAAGGGAAACGCATCTATCTTGTCCTGGACAACGCACCGTGGCATAAGAAAGCGGTACGACTTGTGCAGACAGAAGCCCTTGAAGCATATCAGGATATCCGTGATAAACTTACACTGTTATTCCTGCCGCCCTATTCACCGGTTCTAAATCCGATTGAACAGTGCTGGAGGATTACGAGGCGTGAGATGACCCATAATACATACTATGCAAACAAAAACGAATTTGAAAAATCTCTGGATGACTATTATGCCCAATACAGGGAACCAAACGAGAAATTTTCCTCGCTCTGCTCATTTGAGTACAAAAATTAATGTCGTTTACTCTAATTAGTGGGAGCTATACTAGCCAAATCCAAAAATAAAATTTCATTAATCCATTGATCAATACAAACTTTATTTTCTTCTAGATAATTAGGAAAACTTGTTAATTTTTCAAAATTTATTTTTTTAGAATTTTGCCACCATTTCGGCAATCGATACATAGCGTGTGAGAAATGATAGCATGCACTACACCATACCCACATACTTCCTCGTTCATCTCCCTCCATATTTCTATGAAAATATAGATGTCCCTCCTTTTTCCCACAAATAGGACAAACAACTGGAAAACATCCTTTATTTTCAGTTTCAATATTATCCAAAATGTCCATTATTTTATCATCATTATCTAGCCACACTCTATCTTCCTCCATTAATATAATCCTCTAATGCGTCACCCGCACTATAAGCTGATGGTTCGGGTGCAATTCCTCCCCTTATGAAATCTCTCGCATGATTTAACTCATGGGCAATTGTATTCGCTAATTCTGTCTCGCTCATCAAAGCGTCTGGTCCAATTTCTATAACATTTGGATTTACTGCTGTCGTTCTTCCATATGTACCTGGTCTCAGATCTGGATTATATTTGATAGTTATATCTTGACCAGATCCTTTTAGGTTAATCCCATATTTTTCAGCAATGGTATTGGCATACGTCTCTGGATCCAATGCCATATCTAAGTTTTTTTCCGTTACCGGAACTGGTTGACCTTTTCTATTTCTTACTCCTGTACCATCCGTATGCTGTTTATAAGTTTCTTCGCTCTTAATACTACCACTTTTTCTTTGTGTATTATTATTTGTACCATATAATCTCGGATTTGACAACCCAAACTCCATCACCTTATTACTGGCTTGCGCTGATGTCTCTTTGACCAACTGATAATTCGCCTGTCCCATAGCGCCCGCCATCATATTGGTTCCTGTCAGGCCTGCCATGGAATCATTCACTTTGACCAACA
>ERZ808037.73-NODE-73-length-109483-cov-39.696817_pt1 | contig 109483 bp, 97 predicted proteins | sample MGYA00380190_ERZ808037 | MGnify/ENA primary metagenome ERZ808037 (study PRJEB31490, sample SAMN06133399) | mouse gut metagenome | isolation source: J9 | host: mice | place: China: Chengdu | collected 2015-05 ...
AAAGAGTAAACTCCACTTATGCAGAGGTAAATTCCACTGAATTGTCTAAAGGTGGAATTTAAAATTTTAATTTTCGACTGTCCTTGATTTTCATATAAATCATTGACATTTTCCGCTGTACAATGTAAAATATAATCCGCAAGTTTGGGTGCAGGAATTCCCCAACCCTATCTGCAATGGAAAACTGCCCAGATAGCTCAGTTGGTAGAGCAGAGGACTGAAAATCCTCGTGTCACTGGTTCGATTCCGGTTCTGGGCACTTTTATTTTTCTGCTGCTTTCAAAATCGTTATAGGCATGTCGGATATCTTTCCGGCATAAAGAACGGAAAAAATTGCGATTGACATTCCGGCGTTCATATGGTAGCCTATTAAAGATATTTCATTTCAAAAAATTTTTTTATGCGGGTGTAGTTCAATGGTAGAACACCAGCCTTCCAAGCTGGATACGTGGGTTCGATTCCCATCACCCGCTCTTTATTTTTGTTTGGAAAGTCCGTAAATCAACAACCAGACGTTTGCCGTCGGCTGCTGTTTTACAGACTTTCCTTTTTCTTTTCTGAAACTTTCTCATTATGTCTGATATATGCAAATGCGGTCATTCGCATACGCAAGCTGTATTGACGTCCCTGTTCCAGCTATCTATAATGATAACAAAGACAGTTGAACCGGAATGTGAAACAGCAGTAAAAATAAATCAGGAGGCATTCGTATGGTCACATCTTTAGCGAGGCAGGCCGTCATTATCAAGTGCGGAAATGATACCAGTATTATAACAGGAAATTATGAGCTGTCTTATGCGGTCGGATTTCTGATGAATCAGGCGGGTATTTCTCTGCCGGAAGAAGCCGCGAATCTAAAAGAAATGCGGGAGAGCGTTCTGCGGGAATATGAGGATAAGAAACCGGAAGATGAGAAAATCAGGCGTCTGCTGCGTATGGTCAGGCTGTATAATCCCTCCGATGAATGGGACGGACAGATGGAAGAGCTGCTGCGGAGCGGACTACAGGAGGCATGTCCTTTTGATATCCACCGGGAATAGGAAGAGGGGATAGGAGTCAGGTATGGAAAAGGCATATAAATTGGAATTTGCCGGGGAAAAGAGCGGCAGTCTGTATGTGAACTGCTGCGGTATGTCGCAGACGGAGCCGCTTCACAGCTTCGGGCCGGCGCTAAAGCCGCACTATCTGATCCATTACATTATAAGCGGCAGGGGAAATTTTGCGATCGGCGGAAAAAAATATCCGTTGGAGGAAGGTTACGGCTTTTTGATCACGCCGGATGAGCTTGCGTTTTATCAGGCGGATGAAGAGGAACCCTGGACTTATGTGTGGGTAGGATTCAGCGGCGTGCAGGCGGCGGAGTATGTCGGCAGCATGGGACTGTCGGTCCGGCAGCCTGTCTTTCGATCCGAACGCTCGGAGGAATTATATCAGATCGTAAAGGATATGATGGAACATAATACATTCGGTATGTCAAATGAGCTGCGAAGAAACGGCCAGCTCGGCATTTTTCTTTCCGTGATCGCAGAGAGCGCCGCGGTGACGGAGAAAAGTGAAGAGGACAGGGCCAATACGTATGTGCGGAAGGCAGTTTCTTTTATTCAGAATAATTACTGCAATCCGATCAAAGTAACGGATGTTGCGGATTATGTCTGCATTAACAGAAGTTATTTATACACACTTTTTCAAAAATCCATGGATATGTCGCCGCAGCAGTTTCTGACAACTTTTCGTATTACGAAAGCCACGGAGCTTTTGCAGCTGACATCGCTTCCCGTGGAGAGTATTGCATTTTCCTGCGGATACAGTGATCCGATGGTGTTTGCCAAGGCATTCCGGCAGATGAAGAAAATGTCTCCGACTGCTTACCGGAAGGAAATGGCGAAAGGAGAGGGTCGAAGGAACAAAGAACATTTGAAACAGGTGGAAAACTTCATCAGTCAGATCAACCGCCTGAACAGTTAACATTTTGACAGATATATAGAACAAACGGATATTCTATACGAGACTTTTTTTATATATGATAAAGTTATCAATCAAAGAGAGACAACCGAGTGCGCAAATAAAAGAAAAGCAGAAAGGGAACATTTCTGCAGGGGATATAGTATAACAATATGATAGATATGCGTAAGCAGTTTCCGGGTTTTGGCGGTATCTGTCGATCATATGGGTAAAGGAGACCAGGGTATGAAAGAAACAGTTTTAAAAAAGTTTGCAGAAGTTTTTGGGGATACGGAGGGGGTCAGCGTATATTTTGCACCGGGGCGCGTGAATATGATCGGCGAGCATACGGACTATAACGGCGGCCATGTTTTTCCCTGTGCACTGACGATCGGAACTTACGCGGCGGCCAGAAAAAGAGAAGATGACAAACTGCGTTTTTATTCCATGAATTTTGAAAATCTGGGAGTGATCGAATCCTCCATCGTGGATTTGAAGCCGGAGAAAGAAGCCGGATGGACGAATTATCCCAAGGGCGTTATGTGGGCGTTTGAAAAAAGAGGGTTCAAGATGCCCGGCGGACTGGATATCGTATTAAACGGCAATATCCCGAACGGTTCCGGACTTTCTTCGTCTGCTTCGTTAGAAGTTCTGACGGGATATCTTCTGCGGGATCTGTTCGGATTTGATGTGACAAATGTAGATCTTGCGCTGATCGGACAGTATTCCGAAAACAATTTTAACGGTATGAACTGCGGGATCATGGATCAGTTTGCTTCTGCGATGGGAAAAAAGGACAATGCGATCTTCCTGGATACGGCGGATCTGTCTTACGAATATGCACCGCTTGTTCTGGAAGGAGCAAAGATTATCGTAACCAACAGCAAGGTAAAACATCAGCTGGTGGATTCCGAATACAATGTCAGAAGAAGCGAGTGCGAAAAGGCATTAGAGGAATTGCAGATGGTCATCGGTATCAATGGTCTGGGCGATCTGTCGGAAGAGCAGTTTGAAGAATATAAGAGCGCAATCAAAGATGAAGTAAGGGTGCGCAGGGCAAAACACGCGGTATATGAAAACCAGAGAACGATCCGTGCCGTGGAAGCACTGAAAAATAATGATATCAAACTTTTCGGCGAATTGATGAACGCATCTCATGTGTCTCTTCGTGACGATTATCAGGTTTCCTGCGGGGAGATCGATATTCTTGTGGAAGAGGCCTGGAAGATTCCGGGAGTAGTCGGTTCCCGTATTACAGGCGGCGGATTCGGCGGTTGTACGGTCAGTATCGTAAAAGACGAAGCCGTAGAGGAATTTAAGGAAAAAATTGGAGCGGCTTATCAGGAGAAAACCGGTAAGCAGGCTGATTTCTATGTGGTGGAGATCGGCGATGGACCGAGTAAGCTATAAAAGCTTTAAAGAGCCAAAGCCTGCAGGCTGAGGGACGGGCATGGTTAATCGTGTGAAAAATAAGATAAGCGAAGAAGGTGCACATATTATGATTCAGGAAAATATTAAAAAATTAGTGCAATATGGACTGCAGACCGGACTGATTCGACAGGCCGATACAATTTATACAACGAACAGATTGTTGGAATTGTTTATGCTGGATGAGCTGGAAGAAGACGACACGAATGTCACAATGAAGGAGGAAGACCTGGAACAGGTACTTTCCGAAATGCTGGACTACGCTTATGAACAGGGTATTATGACGCAGAACAGTATTGTTTACAGAGATCTGTTCGACACGAAGATCATGAGCATGCTTGTGCCGCGGCCGAGTGAAGTGATTGCCGAATTCGAAGCGGCGTATGAAAAAAGTCCGGCAGAGGCGACGGATTATTTCTATAAATTAAGTCAGGATACGGATTATATCAGAAGGTATCGGATAAAGAAAGACCAGAAGTGGGTGGCGCCCACAAAATACGGCGATCTGGATATTACGATCAATCTGTCCAAACCGGAGAAGGATCCCAAAGCGATCGCTGCGGCCAAAAACGCGAAGCAGAGCGGTTATCCGAAATGCCTGCTCTGCATGGAAAATGAAGGATATGCGGGAAGAGTCGATCATCCGGCCAGACAGAATCACAGGGTGATCCCTGTGACCATTCATGGAAGCAGGTGGGGATTTCAGTATTCACCGTATGTTTATTATAATGAACATTGTATCGTATTCAATTCACAGCATATTCCGATGAAGATTGAACATGATACATTTTGCAAACTGTTTGATTTCGTAAAGCAGTTCCCGCATTATTTCGTGGGTTCCAATGCCGACCTGCCGATCGTGGGAGGCTCCATTTTGAGCCACGACCATTTTCAGGGCGGGCATTATGAATTTGCCATGGCAAAAGCAGGCGTTGAGAGAACGTTTGTGATAAAAGGATTTGAGGATGTGGAGACAGGTATTGTGAACTGGCCGATGTCGGTTATCCGTATTGCCGCAGAGGATCCGCAGCGCCTGATCGCTTTGGCAGATGTGATTCTCGATCAGTGGAGAGGCTATAGCGACGAATCGGCTTTCGTTCTGGCGCAGACGGATGGAGAACCGCATAATACGATCACACCGATTGCCAGAAAGCGCGGAGACAAATTTGAACTGGATCTGGTTCTGCGCAATAATATAACGACGGCGGAACATCCGCTCGGCGTTTATCACCCGCATGCCAAACTGCATCATATCAAGAAAGAAAATATCGGCCTGATCGAAGTAATGGGACTCGCAGTATTGCCGGCCAGATTAAAAACAGAGATGGATCAGCTCGCGGAGGCGATTCTGACAGGGAAAGACATCCGAAGCGACGAAGTTCTTGAAAAACATGCGGATTGGGTTGATGAATTTCTGCCGGGATATGAGGAAGTAAACCGCGATAATATTATGGATATTCTGCATAAAGAGATCGGCGGTGTTTTTATGCAGGTATTGGAAGATGCCGGCGTCTATAAACGGACCGAAGAAGGGCAGGCGGCGTTTGACCGCTTTATGGCTTCTTTGAACAATTAATGGAAAACTTCCGCAGATGGGATTTGAAAAGATATAAGACAAAGCATAGAATAGACAAAACAGGGGTTTCCTAACGGATGCCCCTGTTTTTGCAGACACGTAATCTCATTACGTAAAACAGATACGAAATATCTGTGGACAGGCAGATGGGCAGTATGATATATCGGTATTATCTTTCACTGGATATACCAAGCATGCTGGAGAGAAACGTATAAAAGTCTCCCTGTTGTTCATTATTCATTTTCTGATATAAGGATATAAGTCGTTGATATTTTTTGAGATTGTGCATATTATCTGCGAGCAGGGAATCCGCATTCGTCCGCTCTTCTGAAAGGTAAAGAATGTAATCAGTAGAGACATGAAAAAAACGTGACAGGTCAATTAACAATAAAGCGTCCGGAATACTGCTCCCGGTTTCGATCTTACTGAGCATTGTCTGATTGGCGCCGAGATATTCCGCGAGAACTTTTTGGGTTAATTTTTTTTCTAATCGTAATTCCTTGATTCTTGTTTTCATTCGTAATATCCTTTCTTCTATTGTATTCTTTTTTCCGCGGGAGAGTATTCCAATTTTTAATTGGGATATTCGATAGGGAATCTTTATTCACTATTGAATAGGAAATTACGAAGAAAATGGCAATTTTGGTAAGTTTTTTGGCAAAATTTGCATATTTTATATTCTGTAGAGAATATTTGATGCAAAAAAAGTATGAATAAAAAAGAATGATACGGAAAAAGCGTATTAGTCCAAAATGGAAGGAATCAAACAGATAAAAACGATAAAGTGTGTTATAATAGGGCGAAAGGATTTTTAGCATGAAGATTTTATTAACTGCCGTAAACGCAAAGTACATACATTCCAATCCGGCCGTATACAGCCTGTCTGCCTGTGTGGAGGATTCTTTAAAACCGCATGTTCAGATCGTGGAATATACGATCAATAACAGAACAGAGGAAATTCTTGCACAGCTTTACAGGCAGAAACCGGATGTGATTGCATTTTCCTGTTATATCTGGAACTGGACGGTGATCACGTCTCTTCTTGCAGAACTGCCTAAGGTCCTGCCCGGCGTGTGCATATGGCTGGGCGGGCCGGAAGTATCCTATGACCCGGAGAAAATACTGGAGAGATATCCGATGGTGACAGGGATCATGATCGGAGAAGGAGAAGCGACGTTTCGGGAGCTTGCGGCATATTACTGTGCCGGGGCAGAAGGCCGGCCGGAGGATTTGGATAAGATAAACGGTATCGTATATAAACGGGATGGATTTCACCGCACGAAAGAAAGGGCGCTGACAGATATTTCAAGACTGCCTTTTTTATATGATGATCTGGGCAGGTTTGAAAGCAGGATCATTTACTATGAAAGCAGCCGGGGATGCCCTTACAGATGCAGTTACTGCCTTTCTTCCATTGATAAAAAAGTGCGGCTGCGGGATCTTGCCGTTGTCAAGAAGGAACTGCAGTTTTTTCTGGATAATCGGGTGAAGCAGGTTAAATTTATAGACAGGACGTTTAACTGCAGCCATGAACATGCCCGGGAAATATGGCGGTACTTGTCAGAAAATGACAATGGTGTCACTAATTTCCATTTTGAGATCGCGGCAGATATTCTTTCCAGTGAAGAGATAGATATTCTCGCCGGCATGCGGCCCGGTCTTGTACAGTTGGAGATCGGCGTACAGACGGCAAACCCGGAGACGCTGCGGGAGATCAGGCGCACGACCGATATGAACAGGCTGCAGGAAAATGTAAGACGTATCATTGAGCGTGGAAATATTCACGTGCATCTGGATCTGATCGCCGGACTTCCGTTTGAGGATTATAAAAGTTTTATCCGCTCGTTCCTTTATGTGTATGACATGAGGCCGCAGCAGCTGCAGTTAGGATTTCTGAAGGTGTTAAAAGGATCTTATTTATGTGAGCAGGCGCAGACTTATGATATCCGATATACGCAGGAGCCGCCGTATGAAGTACTGTCAAGTAAGTGGATCTCTTATGAAGAGATCTTATTGTTAAAGCAGGTAGAAGAAATGGTGGAACTGTATTATAACAGCAATCAGTTCACCTATACGCTGCCGGTTCTGCAGACGGCCTTTCCGGATGCATTTACCATGTATCTGTGCCTTTCGGATTTTTATAGAGAAAAAGGCTATTTGCTTGTCACGCCGTCAAGAAGTTACCGTTATCAGGCGCTGCTTGATTATAATCATGAAAAAGGACTGATAAAAGAGGAAGAAATGCTGCGTCAGGTCTTGACTTTTGATTTATATTTGAGAGAAAATAGTAAGAGCAGACCGGCGTTTGCCAAAGATTTATCGAAGTATAAGGCCCGTATCCGTGACTTTTATCAAAAAGAAGAAATATGCAGAACGTATCTGCCGGATTATGCGGCCTATGACGGCAGGCAGCTTGCCAAAATGACGCATGCAGAGCTTTTTGATTATCCTGTCTGGGAGGCGGATATCAGGAAACGTATGCACAGACTGGCAGAACCGGTCATGGTAGTGTTTGATTACCAGATCAGGAATGCACTGACTTATGAGGCGGGATATTTCATCATATCGGATGAATGAAGTTAAAAGGAGCTGACAAATGACGAAACATACAAAAGCGATTTTAGATCTGCTGGACGAGCGCTACGGCACAGAGCATATCTGTTATCTGCACCATGATAATGCATGGCAGCTTTTGATTGCCACGATGTTAAGCGCGCAGTGTACGGATGCCAGGGTCAATATTGTGACGCAGGATTTATTCCGCAAATATACAAGCATCGATGATTTTGCCGGAGCGGATCTAAAAGAACTGGAACAGGACATTCATTCTACGGGTTTTTATCATAATAAAGCCAAAAATATTATCGCATGCTGCCGTGATTTACGGGATAAATTCGGCGGAGAGGTGCCAAGTTCCATAGAGGATCTGACATCTTTGGCAGGGGTAGGACGAAAGACGGCCAATGTCATACGGGGAAATATTTTTAACGAACCAAGCGTGGTGGTGGATACCCACGTGAAGCGGATCTCCAAGAAACTCGGTATTACAAAAGAGGACGATCCGGTCAAAGTGGAAATGGAGCTTATGAAAGCCCTGCCCAAAGACCATTGGATCCTCTGGAACATTCAGATCATTACGCTTGGGCGGCAGATCTGCAAAGCGCCTACGCCGAAATGCGAAGAATGTTTTTTACAGGAGCATTGTGCGGATTACCAAAAGCGGCATCGGAATAAAAAGCGCGGGCAGGAATAAACAGAAACATAAAGAAACGGAGAACGGATACGGCGATGACTGATTCATACGTATGTCTGGACTTGGAGACTACAGGACTGGATCCTAAAAAAGATAAGATTATCGAGATCGGCGCTGTCAGAGTAAGAAGCGGAGAGATTACGGAGCGGATGGAAACGCTGGTCAATCCTGGACGAATGCTGCCATCCAGAATCGTGGAGCTGACCGGCATCTGTGACAGCCAGCTTACGGACGCACCGGACATTACGAAAGTCCTGCCGGAATTGCTTGACTTTATCGGGGAAGATATCCTGCTTGGGCACGGCGTATTATTCGATTATTCTTTTGTAAAAAAAGCGGCGGTCAATCAGAGAGTGACTTTTGAAAAGAAGGGGATCGATACGTTAAAGATCGCACGAAAATTTCTGGGCGGTTTAGAGAGCAGGAGTCTCGCATTTTTGTGTAAACATTTTGGAATCGCGCATAATGCGCACAGGGCATTAGCCGATGCAGAAGCAACTTCCGCGCTATACGGAAAACTGACGGAACTTTTTTTAACAGGGCATGAGGCCGATTTTGAACCGGCAAATCTGCTCTATCATGCCAAAAGAGAGACGCCTATTACGATTCCGCAAAAAGAACAGTTATATAAATTCATAGACAGGCATAAACTGAAAGTAGAGTATGATATCGGGAAACTCACCCGCAGCGAAGCGAGCCGTATTATGACTCAGCTTCTTGCAGAATACGGACGATAGCATTTTTCAGAATGGAGTTTAAAGATTCGGCGGCCGGATAGAGCGCCTGAATTTTCTCCGGGGTTTTGTTTTCCCGGTAGATCTGGCAGAGAAGCTTATAGGAAGCGCTTACGTCGCTTCTGATGGAGACTGCATATTCCAAAACTTCACAGGCTTCTTTTGCATAACCGTTTTCATATAAACAGGATGCCCACTTTTGCAGCGTTCTGACAAGAACCGTGAAATTCTGGTCATACCTGGTCAGCAGATCGATGTTGGGAGCGCCGTATTGCAGTTTGAGGTCAGTGTTGGTAATACCGGTAAAATTTACTATTTTGTCCTCACTCAAAGACCGGAAAATTTCTTTGCAGTCCATGGCCTTCGGATCTTCCGGAAGAAGCTGTATGGACAAGCGTTCGAGCGGGATCTCAATATAGGGAAGATTGTCTAACGGTTTGCGTCTTGTATTGTTTGCACGCCTTTCCTTTTCCCAGAAAGCGCGTTTCATATCTTCTTCCTTACGATTGGTTCTCGCAAGGTTGATTGTAAACCATACGGTAAAGATGAGAAAACTTGCAAAAAGAGGAAATTTCATATATAATATCCTTTCAGTAAGCAGGGAGGTTTGAACCTATGTTTTCATGGCATCATAAAAAAACAAGACGGATCATATCCGCAGTTATTATAATTATGTTGGTATTGGCAATGGTACTGCCGCTTTTCTTAAGTGCAGCCGTGTAACCAATGCTAAGTGTAACATATTTTAAGTAAGGAAGCAATGCAGCAGGAAGGAAACGTTATGAACAGGATATGGAAAAGTTTAACTGCCGCGGCAGCCATATGGATCGCTGTCTTTTCATGGAGCATGACCGCCCAGGCAGAAGAAGAGAGAATTGAATCGGGAATTTATGTGAATGACATCAATCTTTCCGGAATGACGGTTTCCGAGGCGAAGAAGGCCGTACAGGACTATGTGGACAGTTTCGGCGATACGCAGATTATTCTGCATGCCACACAGGAGGAGACGATCGAGACCACGGCGTCAGCGCTCGGATTAAAATGGGGCAATCAGGAAATCATCGATGAAGCCGCAGGCCTTGGGAAAGATGGGAATATCGTCCAGTGTTATAAGGCGCTGAAGGATTTGGAATATGCCAATAAGGTCTATGAAGTGGAATTTGATTTTGATAAAAATACGATCAGAACCCTGGTAGAAGAAGAGGGTGCGCAATACAGCGTGGAGGCCGTTGATGCAGTGCTGACAAGAGTGGATGGCGCTTTTCAGATTACCGAAGGACAGGAAGGGATCGTAGTGGACGCTTCGGCATCTGCAGATGCGGTCTATGATTATCTGGTAAGTAACTGGAACGGAACGGCGTGTGATGTGGATCTGGTAGTAACAGTGCAGGAACCGCGGGGAAATGCAGAAGACCTATCTAAGGTAACGGATGTCCTGGGCACCTTTACCACCAGTTATACGACGTCAGGTTCTTCCAGAAGCGCCAATGTTGCCAACGGGTGTAATCTGATCAACGGGTGTACGCTGTATCCGGGAGAAGAGTTTTCTACCTATGCGGTCGTATCTCCGTTTACTTCGGATAACGGTTACTATATGGCCGGTTCTTATCTGAACGGACAGGTAGTGGACAGTCTGGGCGGCGGTATCTGTCAGGTGTCCACAACTTTGTACAATGCGGTTTTGCGTGCCGAACTGGAAGTGGTCGAAAGATACAACCACTCCATGATCGTTACGTATGTCGATCCTTCTGCGGATGCGGCTATTGCAGAGTCGTCCGGGAAAGATTTTAAGTTTGTGAACAATACGGAATATCCCATTTATATTGAAGGTATCGCCACGCCGGAAAAGCAGATCACATTTACAATCTACGGTGTGGAAACGAGAGAGAGCAACAGAGAAGTTATTTATGAAAGTGTTGTTCTGGAAAGAACGGTACCGGAGGAAGAAGTTATCTTTGCGGATCCCGGACAGCCGTTAGGGTACTGTTCGGTACAGTCGGCGCATGTCGGCTGCAAGGCACAGCTTTGGAAAGTAGTGAAGGTTGATGGCGTAGAGGTGAGCAGAGACCAGGTCAACAGCAGTACGTATAATAAATCGCCCAGAAGCGCCACCGTAGGGGTTGCAACTGCCGACCCGGAGGCTTATAATGCGATTATGGCGGCGATCGGAACAAACAGTATCGATCAGGTCAAAGCGGTAGCCGGCTCATACAAAGCAGCAGCGGATGCGGCAGCGGCACAGGCGGCAGCAGATGCAGCGGCAGCGCAGGCAGCAGCGGATGCGGCCGCACAGGCACAGGCAGCGGCGCAGACACCTCCGCCGGCACCGGCACCATAAAATATCATATAAAGGCACAGGATGTAATGCTATGAGAACCGGAAAAATTTCGGAGAACGTATTGATACGCTCCGTTTTCAGACGGATAAAAACCAAAAGAGAAGAAGTAAAATGCGGCGCAGGTGTAGGGACAGACTGCGCCGTTTTAGCGTTTGCAGAAAACGAAGAAACTGTGCTTTCTACCAATCCCGTCAGCGCGCCTGCGGACATGGTGTGTGCGTATGCGCTTCACCGGGCGTTAAATAATGTGGCGGCAGCAGGGGGAGAACCCGTGGGAGTGATGATCTCCGCGATGCTGCCGGAAGAGCTGGAAGAGAAACGGCTGCAGGATATGATACAGCAGGCCGAGGACATCTGCGCATGTTTTCATGTACAGTTGATCGGCGGACATACGGAATGTAGCGCGGCGCTTACCATGCCGGTACTGACTGTAACCTGTATCGGGAAAAGAGCAGGGGATCATACCCGGAATATCCGGGATATAAGACCCGGACAGGATGTCGTTATCAGTAAATGGATCGGATTGGAGGGTTCGGTAAGGATCGCAAGGGAATATAAAGAGGATCTGCTTACCAGATATCCTTCCGCCATGATAGAGGAAGCAGCTGCTTTCGAGCGGTTCCTTTCCGTTATACCGGAGGCCGCCACCGCCGTTAAGTCCGGCGCCTGCGGAATACATGATGTATCGCAGGGAGGTATTTTTGCCGCCTTGTGGGAACTTGCACATGGAGCTGACGTTGGACTGGAAATTGATTTGAGAAAACTGCCGGTCAGGCAGGAAACGATAGAGTTATGTGAGTTTTTTGATCTGAATCCGTATGAACTGTTGTCAGGCGGATGCCTGTTAATGACGGCGGAAGATGGAAACGGCCTTGTTCTGGCGCTTGAGAAGGAAGGCATTCCCGCAGTGGTCGTCGGAAAAACGACTGCCGGAAATGACAGAGTGCTTTTGAATGAGGAAGAAAGGCGTTATCTGGAACCGCCGAAAACGGATCAGATATATCAGTTAAATAAAAATGGATCCCACGGAGAGGTGTCCGTGGAAACAGGAAAGGCATAGGGTAAATATATGAGAGAGAAATTATTATCAATGATCGAAAAGAACAGCCGCATCGATTTAAAGGAGCTTGCTGTTATGATGGGAGAAGAAGAGATCGATCTTGTGAATGAACTCGCGGCATTGGAAGAGGAAGGAATTATCTGCGGTTATCATACGCTGATCGACTGGGAGAAAACTTCTATCGAAAAGGTGACGGCGTTAATCGAAGTGAGGGTAACGCCTCAGCGCGGACAGGGATTTGACAATATCGCAGAGCGCATTTATAAGTATCCGGAAGTGACGTCTGTTTATCTGATTTCCGGAGGATACGATCTGCTTGTCACACTGGAAGGGAAATCCTTAAAGGAAATTTCCGGTTTTGTATCGGATAAGCTTTCCACATTGGATACCATACTCAGTACGGCAACACATTTTATTCTGAAAAAATATAAAGACCACGGTACGATCTTAAATAAGAACTATGAAGATATCAGAGAGAAGGTGACGCCATGAGAAGCCCGCTCGCAGACAAAGTATTGACGATAAAACCTTCCGGTATCAGAAAGTTCTTTGATATCGTAACGGAAATGGATGATGTAATCTCGCTCAGTGTCGGTGAACCGGATTTTGACACACCCTGGCATATTAGGGATGAGGGCATCTATTCATTGGAAAAAGGCCGTACTTTTTATACTTCCAACGCAGGCCTGAAAGAATTAAAAGAAGAGATCGCACTGTATTTAAAAAGAAAACAGGGAGTGGAATATCATCCACAGGATGAGATTTTCGTAACGGTAGGCGGTTCCGAGGCAATCGATGTGGCAATGCGCGCTATGCTGAATCCCGGAGAGGAAGTATTGATACCGCAGCCGAGTTTTGTTTCCTATGAACCCTGTGCGATACTGGCAGGCGGTGTTCCGGTTATCATTGATTTAAAACCGGAGAATGAATTCCGTCTGACGGCGCAGGATCTGGAGATGTCCATTACTGACAAGACGAAGGTGGTCGTTCTTCCGTTCCCGAATAATCCGACGGGTGCGATCATGGAGCAAAAAGATCTGGAAGAGATCGCCGATGTGATCATCAAAAATGATCTGTTTGTGATCTCCGATGAGATTTATTCCGAATTGACATATAAAGAAAAACATGTATCGATCGTGGAAATTCCCGGAATGCAGGAAAGGACCGTTTTGATCAACGGCTTTTCCAAGGCATATGCCATGACCGGATGGAGACTGGGTTATGCCTGCGCACCGAAGGAGATCACCACACAGATGCTCAAAATTCATCAGTTTGCAATTATGTGTGCTCCGACGACAAGCCAGTATGCTGCTGTCGAAGCATTACGCAACGGGGACGATGACGTGCTGGAGATGAAAGAAGCCTATAACCAGAGAAGAAGATTTCTGATGCATGCCTTTCAGGAGATGGGACTCGAGTGCTTTGAACCTTTTGGCGCATTTTATGCATTTCCCTGTATCAGGGAGTTTGGCATGACAAGCGATGAGTTTGCCACGAAATTTCTGAAAGAAGAAAAGGTGGCGATTGTTCCGGGTACGGCTTTCGGCGACTGCGGAGAAGGCTTTTTGCGTATATCTTATGCGTCGTCCATGGAAAATCTGAAAATTGCCATGGAAAGGCTTTCGAATTTCGTTGCAAGACTGCGGAAAGGAAACGGCTGATAGCGAAATGCATATTATTTTACATCAACCGGAGATTCCGGCAAACACAGGCAATATCGGAAGGACATGCGCGGCGTCGGGAAGCAGTCTGCATCTGATCGAACCGCTGGGTTTCCGACTCGATGAAAAATCCGTGAAGCGTTCCGGCATGGATTATTGGGAGCAGTTAGACGTAACAAGATACATAAATTACCAGGAATTTCTGGAGAAACATCCCGGAGCCAGGATCTGGATGGCATCGACAAAGGCAAAGAAGATCTATACCGAAGTGTCTTACGGCATGGATGATTTTATTATGTTCGGCAAGGAGAGCGGCGGTATTCCGGAAGAAATCCTGGTAGAAAACGAAGAAAACTGCATCCGCATCCCCATGCTTGAACAGATTCGTTCTCTGAATCTGTCCAACTCCGTTGCCATAGTACTCTACGAGGCGCTGCGGCAGAACGGATTCGGTAATATGCAAAGAGAAGGCGAACTGCACAGACTGCACTGGAAGGAATAAAGGATATGCGGCCCGGTCAGTCTTCATCTTCCATATCGGATTTGGGAAGAGAGAAGATGAACTCGGTGCCGACACCTTCCGTGCTGATGACATTGATATGTTCACCGTGGGATTGGATGATTTCTTTCGTAATGGAAAGACCGAGGCCGGTGCCTTTTTTATCCTTCCCGCGGGATATATCTGATTTATAAAACCGGTCCCAGATGAGTTTGAGGTTGTCTTTGGGGATGCCGATACCGGAATCTTTGACGCTGATAAAGATTTTATTGTGTTTTTCTGTCGTTTCCAGTTTGATGATCGAGTTGTGATGGCTGAATTTGATCGCATTGTCCAGTAAGTTATAAAGTACCTGCTGAATTTTACCCATATCGGCGGTGACGAACATTTCTTCTCCGGTCAGGAGAAGTTCGATCGCAATCTTTTTCTCCCGGCAGGTGCCTTCGAAAGACGCCGCTACATTACGGATCGTCGTATTGATATCAAAATCTGTTTTATCCAGAAAAATTCCCTTCATATTCAGGTTATTCAAAATGAGCAGGCTGTTGGTCAGCTTTGTCAGGCGCTCCGTTTCATTCAAAACGATCGTCAGATATTTTTCATGCTGCTCGGGAGGGATCGTGCCATCCAGCATGGCCTCCAGATATCCTCTGATGGAAGTCAGAGGAGAGCGGAAGTCGTGAGAAACGTTGGCAACAAATTTCTTCTGGTCGTCTTCGGCACGGGCGATTTCACTGGCCATGTAAGAGAGCGTGGCGGCCAGATATCCCATTTCATCTTCGCTTTCCACCGTGAATTCATAGTGCATATTGCCGCTGGCATAATGTTCTGTGGCTTCCGTGATTTTGCGCAGCGGGATATAGACCATTTCCGTAAAAAAGATCAGGATGATGAGCGATAACAGAAACAATATTACCAGCGTGATATAGGAGATATTGAGCAGACTGTCAGATGCAGCCTGCAGACTGCTCATGGAGCTGTGGATAACGACATAACCCTTTACTTTAAAGTCGGAAGTAATCGGAGCGAATACGCTGAGCATATCTTCCGTGAAGGTGCCGAAGAAATCACCGATGATATAATAAGAACCTTCGGTGATGGTGGAATCGAAATTTTCAATGACCACTTCATTCTCAACGTCAACCGGGGCGGAAGAATCCAAAACAATACGTCCGGATGGATTGATGATCCAGATGGAGGCATTCAAATATGTTTCCAGGGCATCCAATTCATTTTTTACCGCTTCTAACGTCGTTTCGCTGTTGTATAAGTCGGAAGCGTAGGTATTGGCGATCAACGTCGCTTCTCTATATAAAGTATCCGCCTTATCTTTTTTCAGGTTGTCGACGGTCATGCTGGATACGAAAGTGGCGACCACGATAAAACCGAAAAAGCCGAAAATGATATAGGCCAGGATAAATTTTAAATACAAAGTTTTCCTCATAATATTGTATACCCTTTATCAAGCTTTCGTTTCAAATTTATAGCCGATTCCCCAAACCGTGGAAATACGCCATTTCTCGTGATCGTTGATTTTCTCACGAAGACGTTTGATGTGTACGTCTACGGTACGGGTATCCCCGATGTATTCATAGCCCCAGATCTGATCAAGCAGCTGTTCTCTTGAAAAAACGTGATTGGGCGATGCGGCTAAAAAGTAAAGGAGCTCCAGCTCTTTGGGCGGCATCTCCACGGTCTGCCCCATATAGATAACGGAATAATTCGTCTGGTTGATAATGAGGTCGGGATATTCCACACATTTGATGTCGGAGGCAGTCTGCGTGGGGACAACAGGTTTATAACGGCGCAAAACGGCCTTGACTCTTGCCACCAGCTCTTTGGAATCAAAAGGTTTCTCCATATAATCGTCGGCGCCCAGCTCCAACCCCAGAACTTTGTCAAATACTTCCCCTTTGGCGGAGAGCATGATGATCGGTATGGTAGATTTGGAGCGGATCTCCCGGCAGACCTGATAGCCGTCAATGCCGGGCAGCATCAGATCGAGCAGCATCAGATTCGGTGCAAAACTTTCCGCGGCCGTAAGAGCGGATTCCCCATCATTAACGATCATTGTTTCAAAACATTCCTTTGTCAGATAAAGAGAGATCAACTCGGCAATATTGTTGTCGTCGTCTACGATCAATATTTTCTGTTTATTTACCATTTTGAAATCCTGCCTTTCATATTTAATCTTATCCCGGCATGCGTCCTTGCGCATAAAAAATGCTCCGCATTATTTAAATTCAGCGATCGTAACGCCGGCATCCCCTTCGCCATATTCCCCAAGGCGGTAGGTCTTCACATATTTACAGCGGCGAAGATAATCCTGCACGGCCTTGCGGAGAGCGCCTGTGCCTTTGCCGTGTACGATACGGACACTTGGCAGGTGCGCCAGATACGCGTCGTCCAGATATTTATCGAGTTCGGAAAGCGCCTCGTCAACCGTTTTGCCAAGCAGATTGATTTCCGTAGAAATCGAATAGGACTTGGACATTTTTATTTTGCCGGAACCGGTCCGCTGCAGACTGCCTGAGGAAGTTACGGTTTCTTCTGCCACCGGGACCAGATCCGATAAAGATACCTGGGAGCGGATAATGCCGCACTGTACAAACAATTTGCCGCTTTTATCCGGCTTTGAGCTTACGATTCCCGTCAGGCCCATAGAAACGATCCTGACGCGGTCGCCCGGTTTGACCTGTTCGGGTTTTAACTGTTTATGCTCCGGTTTGTCTGAAGACTGTATAGACAGCTTCGCATTTTTCTCGGAAATTTTGTCCCTTACATTCCGGCGGGTCTTTTCCAGGTCTTTTATGGAAGAAGAGATGCCGGCTTTCTGGAATGTACGGATCGTTTCGTCAGCAACATCTTTGGCATCCTGTAAGATCTGTTTAGCCTCTTCGTTGGCCTTTCTGATAATATTTGACCTGGATTGTTCAATTTTTGCCTGTTTGGATTCCAGGCTCGTTTTCAGGGCCTTTATTTCTTCTTTATAAGCGGCGATCTCCAAATGCTCTTTCTCGATGGTGATCCGGCTGTTTTCCAGATCGGATAACAGATCTTCAAAGCTTTCTTTATCTTCCGTAATGTGTTTTTTCGCGTCTTCAATAATATAGTCGGGCAGTCCCAGTTTGGAGGAAATGGCAAATGCATTGCTCTTACCCGGAATGCCGATCAACAGACGGTATGTCGGCCGCAGTGTTTCCACATCAAATTCACAGCAGGCGTTTTGTACGAAGTCTGTAGAAAGGGCATATACTTTTAATTCACTGTAATGTGTAGTCGCCATAGTGCGGATACCGCGTGTATGCAGATGATCCAGAATAGAAACGGCAAGCGCCGCGCCTTCTGTCGGATCGGTTCCTGCGCCCAATTCGTCAAACAGGCAAAGCGAGTTCTCGTCGGCCTGCTGTAAAATGGAAACGATGGAGGTCATATGGGACGAAAAAGTAGAAAGATTCTGCTCGATACTCTGTTCGTCGCCTATATCTGCATAAACTTCCGTGAAAACGGATAATTCGGAACGATCGAGCGCCGGAATGTGCAGTCCTGCCTGGCCCATTAGCGTAAGCAGTCCCACCGTTTTCAAAGAAACGGTTTTACCGCCGGTATTGGGTCCTGTGATGACTAACAGATCAAAGTCCGCGCCGAGTTCAATATCGATCGGAACGACTTTGTGCCGGTCTAAAAGCGGGTGGCGCCCTTTTCGGATGCGAAGATGGTGCTCCGTATTAAAAATCGGCATCGTCGCATTTTCATCCATAGCGAGGGCGGCTTTGGCGAAGATAAAATCCAGTGTCGTCATCAGAGCCTGATCGGTGGTGAGCGTATCTGTGTGCCCGCCGGCCTGTGCGCTCAGATCAGCCAGAATGACTTCAATCTCTTCCTGCTCCCTGATCGCCAGTTCTTTTAACTCATTATTTAAGGCAACGACTGCAGCCGGCTCAATAAAAAATGTTGAACCGGTAGAAGACTGATCGTGAACCATACCGGAAACCTGTCCCTTATGCTCGGCTTTGACCGGAATACAATAGCGGTTATTCCGCATGGTAACAACGGCGTCCTGCAGATAGGTCCGATAGGATCCGCTGATCATGGAAGTAAGTTCGGAATGAATTCTATCATTTGTAATCGATATTTTTCGCCGGATGTGCTTTAAGTTCGGACTGGCATCATCGGCAATTTCTTCTTCCGACAAGATACATCTGCGGATCTCGTTCGCAAGATTGCCAAGAGGTTCCAAACCGTTAAAATATTCGTCTAAAGTGTCGGCAGGAGCATCCTCTTTCTCATTTCTTCCATAGGCCTTGACACGTTTTACATTTTCTAACAGCGAAGCGATCTTTAATAAATCAGAGGCGGATAACGCACTGCCGACTTCCAATGCCTTAATGCTCATGCCCAGATCCTTATTGCCGCCAAAAGAAGTAGAACCCTTCTTAAAAAGACGGGACAACGCATCTGCGGTTTCTGCCTGGGCATGGTTGATCTCGTCAGGATCTGTCATGGGAATCAGTTCCCGGCAGAGCTTTCTGCCCGGGTCGGATGTGGCCTTATCCGTTAAAAGATCGATAATTTTGTAATATTCTAATACACGAAGTACTTTGCTGTTCATAATAATCCTTTCATAATACGAAATTTATATGGAATTGTATCGGGCGGGAGACAGCGTGACTTTTAATTATCATACCATAAAGGTTGTAAATTTACTATGAAAAAGATATACTTAGACGTGTGTAAGAACAAAACGGGAAGATCTGAGTCTGCAGGCAAAGAGAAGGGCATGGTTATTAATATGAAAAAAGAAGAGACAGAAAACTCCGAACAGGAAGTAAGAGAGCAGGCGGAATATACGCCGTCAATACAGCCGGATTTCCTACGGGAGAAGATCAAACAAAAGCCGGTCAATAAGAAAAAACTGCTGCGCAGGACGATCATCACGGCAGTTATGGCGGTTGTTTTCGGCATCGTGGCCTGTCTGACCTTTTTGCTGCTTGAGCCTGTCATTAATAACTGGCTTTATCCGGAAGAAGAGGCAAAAGAAGTGCAGTTTCCGGAAGAAGCGATAGAAGAAGAGATGAAGCCGGAAGACATGCTGACCGAGGAAGCGATAGAAGAAGAGGCGGAACAGGGACCTGTGGAACTGGAAGACGAGCAGATACAGGAACTGCTTTCGAAAGTGACCTTCGGTCTGGAAGAATATGAATCGCTTTATGAAGACCTTTCTGCGCTTGCCAAAGACGTCAGCCGTGCAATTGTGACGGTTACAGGCGTTACATCCGATGTGGACTGGTTTAACAACCCCTACGAAAGCGAAGCGATCGCTTCAGGTTTGATCATTGCCAATAACGGACGGGCCATGCTGATCCTTGCCAATATGAATAACATTAAAAATGCGGAACGGTTCATCGTGACCTTCTGTGATCAGGCACAGGTCAGCGCCAGAGTCGTTCAGAAAGACACTTCGACAGGATTTGCCATATTGTCGGTATCCCTGCTTTCCATTGAAGAAGAAACGCTGGATATTATCAACATTGCAACACTCGGAAGCACTAATTCGGCAAACCTGACCGGGACACCGGTGATAGCGCTCGGCAGTCCCACGGGAACAAGCGGTTCTGTCTGCTATGGAATCGTGACTTCTTCCGGAACAACCATCGACCAGGTAGATGCAGCATATAAATTATTATCAACGGATATATACGGAAGCAGAAATGCGACAGGCATACTTGTCAACTTGAAGGGAAGAGTAATCGGAATCATCGATAATTCCTACAACAGCGAGGACCGGGGAAATCTGATCTCCGCTTACAGTGTTTCGGAGTTAAAAAGAACCATTACCAAAATGTCAAACAATCAGCCGCGCGCCTACATGGGGGTACACGGAAGCGATGTACCGCCGGAGGCCAACACGGAGCTGGGAGTGCCGCTCGGCGCATATATTAAGGAAATTGAAATGGATTCTCCCGCAATGACGGCAGGCATCCAGAGCGGCGACGTGATTACCTGGATAGAAGATACGGAAATTACAAATTATAATGAACTGCTCAACGTATTATATAATGCCGCTCCTGAAGACACTATAACCGTGACGCTGATGCGGCAGGGAATAGATTCCTTTCAGGAAATGAAAGTAGTCGTAACTTTGGCAAAAAGCGAATAAATGATCACAACCGGAGAGAAAGGATAGGTTATTGTTATGAAGTATATTAAAGATTACAAAGAAGGCGAACGGATCTCGGATGTATATCTGTGCAAACATAAACAGTCCGCAGTGACCAAAAACGGAAAACCCTATGAGAATGTTATCTTACAGGATAAAACCGGGACACTGGATGCCAAGATATGGGATCCTAACAGTGCAGGCATTGAAGAGTTTGATGCTATGGATTACATAGAAGTATACGGAGATGTAAACCGTTTTCAGGGAGCTCTCCAGGTCAATGTAAAGAGGATCAGACGCTGTCAGGAGGGAGAATACGATCCGGCCGATTATCTGCCCGTCAGCAGCAAAAACATAGATACGATGATAAAAGAACTTTCATCTTATATTGACAGCATACAAAATCCTTATCTGAAAAAACTGCTGGAAGCCCTGTTCATAGAGGATGAACCGTTTATGAAAACATTCTCAAAATCTTCCGCGGCCAAAACCGTGCATCATGGTTTCGTAGGCGGACTCCTCGAACACACGCTAAGCGTGACCGGATTGTGTGATTTCTACTGCAGCCGTTACCCGCTTTTGCAAAGGGATTTATTGATCAGCGCCGCAATCTGCCATGATATCGGAAAGACGAGAGAACTGTCGCTTTTCCCGCAGAATGATTATACGGACGACGGACAGTTTCTGGGGCATATTATCATCGGTGTGGAAATGATCGGTGAAAAGATCCGTGAAATAGAAGGATTTCCGCAGGTTCTTGCCAACGAACTGAAACACTGTATTTTATCCCACCATGGAGAATATGAATTCGGCTCCCCCAAGAAGCCGGCCATCATGGAAGCGGTAGCGTTAAATTTTGCAGATAATACGGATGCCAAATTACAGACCTTTACGGAACTGATGAACAGTACGACCGAAACAGGCTGGCTTGGTTTTAACCGCCTGTTTGAATCGAATCTGATAGCGACGAAAATGGAATAACGATAGAAGGATCGTGACGGGGTACTATATGGGATATCAAAAAAATGATGTGATAGCAGTGCAGATTAATGACATCGGGAATGACGGCGAGGGAATCGGCAGAGTAGATGGTTATACCCTGTTTGTCAAAGACGCGGTGATTGGTGATACGATAGAAGCCAGAATAACAAAAGTGAAAAAAAATTACGGATACGCGAGACTGGAGAAGATCATCACCCCTTCCCCCTTTCGGGTCGAACCGTTATGCCCCTGTCACAGACAATGCGGCGGCTGCCAGATTCAGGCAATGAACTATGAGCGGCAGCTTGTTTTCAAACAGGACAAGATCAGAAACAATCTGATCCGCATCGGCGGATTTATGCCTGAATGGATCGACCGGATCATGGAACCGATCGTCGGCATGGAAGAGCCGTGGCACTATCGTAACAAAGCGCAGTTCCCTGTCGGATATGATAAATACGATAATCTGATCACGGGATTCTATGCAGGACGGACACATACCATTATAGCCAATACGGATTGTTTGCTTGGGGCCGCTGAAAATAAGCTCATTCTGGAGAGCGTGCTTTCTTATATGAGAGAAAATCATGTTCCGGCATACCGTGAACAGACAGGAAAAGGACTGGTCCGTCACATTCTGATCCGAACAGGTTTCGATTCCGGTCAGATCATGGTGTGTATTGTAGTAAACGGCAAAAAGTTGCCGGCGGAAAATGTGCTTGTGAAAAAGCTGACGCAGATTGATTTCTCACAAGCCGATGATTCAGACCAAAACAGGAGCGCTCTGCAGAACGGGCGTTTTATCAAAAAGCGTATCGCAAGTATTTCGATCAGCGTGAATACCGACACAGGTAATGTGATCATGGGAAAGGAAATACGAACGCTCTGGGGGAAACCTTATATCGAAGACAGCATTCGGCTGCCCGGTCAGGAAAAGGAAAAAGATAAGGTGACATTTCATATCTCCCCGCTTTCTTTTTATCAGGTAAATCCCGTGCAGACAGAGAAATTATATGGCCTGGCGTTAGCGTATGCGGGACTGACCGGGAAAGAAACGGTCTGGGATCTGTACTGCGGTATCGGAACAATCTCGCTGTTTCTTGCAAAGAATGCGAAACAGGTTTACGGCGTGGAGATCGTTCCGCAGGCTATTGAAGACGCTCAAGAAAACGCACGGATTAACGGAATCAATAATGCCGAATTTTATGTGGGAAAAGCAGAGGAAGTTCTGCCGGAGAAACTCGAAAAAGAAGGGATCAGGGCAGATGTGATCGTCGTGGACCCGCCGCGGAAAGGATGCGATGAGAAATGCCTGGAGACGATACTCAAGATGCGGCCGGAGCGGATAGTGTATGTGAGCTGCGATTCTGCGACGCTGGCAAGAGACCTGCGGGTGCTGGCAGATGGCGGGTATGAGGTGAAGAAGGTAAGAGGGGTGGACCAGTTTGGGGGGACGGTGCATGTTGAGTGCGTAGTCTTGATGTCAAAAGTACAGAAGTGAATACCGAAAAAGGCTTGAAAACAAGGCATTTACAAGCAAAGGTATATTGGTTTGTCGGTTGCGGAACGGAAAATTTAACACCAGGCTTATGGTGAAAATGATAGGTTGAGTTGACAGGTTGAAAATAGGCAAAGTCGAGTGGACAAGATGATTTTGCCTATTGTTGAGTTGATAGAATGGTTAATTGCACGGCAAGGAGGAATAGAGTTGATTAATTTAGGAAAACTGAAAGAAATAAAAGACTTGAGAAAGGTATGGCCACATGAGGCAATAGACTTCACTCCTTGGCTGGCAGAAGAGGATAATCTTGCGTTACTGGCGGATGCCGTTGGCTTGGAGATTACCGTCGATGAAACGGAGTCCAGTGTTGGAGATTTCAATGTAGACATTTATGCAACCGAAACCGGAACGGACAGAAAAATCATCATCGAGAATCAGCTTGAGGATACGAACCATGACCACCTGGGCAAGCTGATTACATATGCATCCGGGAAATCTGCTGATATCGTAATTTGGGTTGTAAAGAGAGCAAGAGAAGAACATCGCTCTGCAATTGAGTGGCTCAATAATCACACCGATGAGAATATTGCTTTCTTCCTTGTAGAAATCAAACTCTACCAAATCGGCAGTTCTGACATTGCCGTTAAATTTGAAGTGGTAGAAAAGCCAAATGACTGGACAAAGGAAATCAAGCGTAACACCAGCAATTCCCCTACGCTGCAAGCGAGATATGATTATTGGGTTGCCTTCAATGATTATGCATTCCAAAACCATGCATTTGCAAAGCAGTTCAATAAGAGAAAGGCAAGCACAGACCATTGGATGACTATGAGCGTGGGCTCCTCTGCTTGTCATATCAGCATCAATCAGATTCGCAAGGATAACCAGATTGTTGTAGAGTGGTACATTTCCGATGATAAAGAACTGTTCCATAAGTTTCATTCCCATAAGACGGAAATTGAAACGGATATGGATATGAAACTTGACTGGAGAGAATTGCCGGACAAGAAAGCCAGCAGAATTCTTATATCCCATCCGGCAGATTTTGATAATAAGGATAAGTGGTCTGAACAGTTCGATTGGGCGATGGACGTTGCCTTGAAGATGAAAAACGCCTTCAAGAAATACTTATAAACAAGTGAATACTGAGACAGTTTGAAAGTATAACATTCCGAGGGTTAGAGGTATTCTTCTGGCTCTCGGCTTTTTTATTATGGTGTCTTTGTTTAAAACATCACCAAACATCAAGAAACATCACATAATATATTGAAAACAAGTAAAAACGGTGATATAATATAAAAAAGAGTTTTCTAACCATCAACATTTGACGAGGTGAAAATAGTGAATGAAATGATGAATGACAAATGGATAGGCATTGAAGAGGCCGCAGAATATTTAGGAGTTAAGCCTATTACAGTTAGAGACTGGATTAAAAAGGACACAGGAATTCCTGCCCATAAAATCGGAAAGAAGTGGAAATTTAAATCCTCTGAATTAGATGCATGGGTAAAAAGCGGAAAGAGTGCTATCGAATGATAGCGTATGTTTTAAAGAATAACTTATTAGAATGGAGATAAAAGAGGGCTATGGCTGTGAAAAAATCCGAATTGTATTCAATGCTCTGGGAGGCTTGTAATAAGCTTAGGGGCGGTGTGGAGCCGTCACGCTATAAAGATTATGTGTTGGTTTTGCTGTTTTTTAAATATGTGTCTGACAGATACAAGGGTCAGCCGTTTGCTGAGTTCACAATCAGCAAGGGTGCATCCTTTGAAGATTTGATTGCTGCAAAAGGCAAGAGTGATGTAGGCGAGCGTGTGGATAAGATTATCCAGAAGTTCCTTGAGGACAACCGTCTACAGGGTTCTCTGCCGGATGTTAGCTTTAATAACCCAGAAGAACTCGGATCTGGAAAAGAACTTGTTGATAAAGTTTCCGGCTTGATTGCCGTATTCCAGAATCCTGCGATTGACTTTAAAAATAACCGTGCAAGCGGCGATGATATTATCGGTGATGCCTATGAGTATTTCATGATGAAATTCGCACAGGAATCCGGTAAGAGTAAGGGACAGTTCTATACACCGAGTGAGGTGTCCCGTATTATTGCTCGTTTGATTGGCATCGGCAATATTAAGGAGATGCCGACAAAAAAATGGACATTATATGACCCTGCGGCAGGCAGTGGCAGCCTTCTTATTAGGTCTGCTGATGAGGCACCTGTGGACGAAAACGGTGATTCCATTGTAACTATCTTCGGACAGGAAAAGTATCCTGATACCGCAGGTTTGGCAAAGATGAACTTCATCTTGCACAACAAGGGTACTGGCGAAATCAAGAGTGGCAACACGCTGTCCACTCCTCAGTATTTGGATGAGTTTAATGAATTGAAGAAATTTGACTTCATCGTAATGAATCCGCCGTTTTCGGATAAATCTTGGACGGACGGAATTAAGCCGAGTGAGGATAAATATAAGAGATTTGATGGGTACAGCATTCCACCTGAAAAGAATGGCGACTATGCCTGGTTCTTACACGTTTTGAAATCTTTGGACACCAAGGGTAAGGCAGGTATTGTTATGCCTCACGGCGTTCTGTTCAGAGGCAATGCCGAGGAAACTATCCGTATTGAAATCTTGAAGAAAAGATATATCAAGGGCGTTGTAAGTCTGCCACCGAACTTGTTTTACGGTACAGGCATTCCTGCTTGCATTATCATCATTGACAAGGAAGATGCAGAAACAAGAGAAGGTATTTTTCTGATTGATGCTAGCCGTGGCTTTAAGAAGGATGGCAGCAAGAACAGGCTTCGTGAACAGGACATTGAGAAAATTGTTCAGACCTTCATCAATCAAGACATTATTCCGGGATACTCTCGTTTTGTGAAATACAGTGATGTGTTGAATGAAAACGGAGGTAATCTGAACATTCCGAGATACATCCCGAAAATTGATGGCACGCTTCCGCAGAATATTGCTGCTCACTTGAAAGGTGGTATTCCGGGAACAGACATTGATTCGCTTAAGAAACTGTGGTCTATCGCACCTGATCTTAAGAAGGAAATTTTCACTTGTATTGATGAGGTGCATAACATTTATACACTCGCCCTCGCATCCGGTGAGATTGAAGGTGTTATCAGCCAGGACGAGAGCATCCTTGCCGAAAAGAAACGTGAAACAGAAGAGATTTTTGAACAGTGGAAGGCGGAAGTAAAGGACATCCTCCTTGGCATTGATGCGGACACCAATCCGAAGGAACTTATTCGCACGATTGCGACAATGCTTCGTGAGGCATATGAACAGGCAAGACTGCTTGACAATTACGATGTTTATGATTGCCTGCTGAATTACTGGAACGCAAAGCTACAGGATGATGTATATGCTATCAAGGCAGGCGGCTATGCAGTTGCAAGAGAAATTGACTACGAATATGCAAAGAAAAAGCAGAAGGACGAAAGCGGAGAAACTGTAGAGGTTGATGATACTACCAAGGTGAAGTCTTCTGAAGGTGCACTGATTCCGAAGGAAATTATGGAGGCAGTTTTCTTTGCAGAGGAACTTGCAGAACTTACTGCATTGATGGAGCAGTCTGCAGCACTTGAAGCAGAATTGGATGAAATGCGCGAAGAAGAATCCGGAGATGAAGGACTTCTGAAGGAAGCTCTCAATGAAAAGGGCGACAGCATTCCAAAGGCAAATCTGAATAAACGCATTAAGGAATTGGATGCCAAGAAGACCTCCGTCATTATGGATGCTATGATGCAGCTCGTGACTCTGTTTGACAATGGCAATACTTCGGAGATGGAGACTCTTGTTCGAGAAGTGCCGGAATTGGGTGAGTTTGATATCCGAAACAAGAACGGAACCTTTGGTAAGGCAAAACTGAAAGCTGCATTGAAGGTGGCTGCAGAGTCCGCTGCTGTGCCGGAAATCTACGCAGACGAATATGCGGCGTTGACACTTTACGCACAGAAGTATGCCGAGATGGATGCCGTGGACAAGGCATATAAAGCAGCCCGTAAAGCACTTGATGAAAAACTGGTGACAAAATATGCGGAACTGACCGATGAAGAAATCAAGCATCTTCTCTTTGATATGAAGTGGATGGCAAAACTGTCGGCGGATGTATGCGATGAAATTGAGCAGGTTCTGAATACACTTTCTTCCAAGGTGCTGTTGATTGCAAAACGCTATGAACACACTCTTGGTGAGATTGAGGACAGAACTGCGAAATCAAGAGCAGCAGTAGTATCGGCTCTGGAAAGGATGGGATACAAATGGTAACTTATCCTACTGATTGGGCACCAATGCAATTAAGAGATATTGGGTACATTCAAATGTGTCGCCGTATTTTTCAAAGCCAAACCAAAACATATGGTGCGATTCCATTTTATAAAATTAGCACCTTTGGTGGTAAAGCTGACGCTTACATTTCACAGGAATTGTATGAAAAATATAAGCTGTTATATCCTTATCCAGAAAAAGGGGATGTTCTAATTTCTGCAGCTGGAACTATTGGAAAGACCGTCATTTTTGATGGAAAGGATTCCTATTTTCAAGATTCCAATATTGTGTGGTTGAAAGTTGATAAGGAAGTAATCGATAGAAAGTTTCTGTGGTGGTTTTATCGTTCATTTCCGTGGGACGCGTTAGAAGGCACTACTATTCAGAGACTTTATAACAGCATCATTTTAGATACTGAAATACATTTGCCTGAGAAACCAGAACAAGAAGAAATTGCTCGTACCCTGTCGCTGTTTGACACCTATATTGATGACCTTGCTGAACTAATCGAGAAAAAGAAAGGTATTCGTGATGGTGCGTTGGAGGATTTAATCACAAAAAAGACGCGCTTGGATGGTTATGCTGATGATTGGACACCTGTTACTTTCAATCAGGTCATTATCCCAAAGGCAAGAATTGGATGGCAGGGGTTGAAAAAACACGAGTATTTGAGAAGTGGCTACAGTTATTTGATTGGCGGTACAGATTTCAGCAATGGTACTGTAAGCTTGAATAATATTTCGTATGTATCCAAAGAGCGTTATGATATGGATACCAATATCCAGGTTTCCAAGAATGACGTTTTGGTAACCAAGGATGGCACCATTGGTAAGGTGGCTATTGTTCCTGAACTTAACAAACCTGCCACACTGAACAGTGGCGTGTTTGTATTCAGGACGAATTCTCGCCTTGTACCTGCCTTTCTGTTTCGTGTATTACAATCCTCTGTTTTCAGAGAGTTTATTGACACGCTGTCTGCTGGTTCTACTATTAAGCACTTGTATCAGAAGGATTTGAAAAAGTTTGAATTTGAAATTCCTTATGACACAAAAGAGCAAGAAGCTATCGCAGAGGTTCTCACTGCAATGGATAAGGAAATTGCGAATTTGGAAACAGAACGAGAAAAAATGATTCAAATCAGAGAGGGCGCAATGAATGACCTGCTGACAGGTCGCGTCCGTTTGACTAAGTAAGGAGGCGCAAGATGGCAACTGTAGATGCGGAGAAAAAATTACAAAAAAGAGTCCTGCATTGGTTGGTGGATGACCTCGGTTATACTTATCTTGGAAACCTTGAAGATATCGACAACACACCTGTCAAGGAAGATTTGCTGAAAGCCAATCTGAAAAAGCGTGGGTACAGTGATGACCAGATCAAAACTGCTATCAGTGAACTCTTGAGCAAAGTGAATAACCAGGTCGATACGCTCTATCAAATTAACCGAGGCGTATATTCCCTGCTCCGTTATGGACGACAGGGAGCCAAAGATGAGCATGGTCACCGACAGACAGTACACTATATCAGTTGGGACGATATCAGCAGCAATGATTTTTATGTTGCAGAAGAAGTCTCTGTTTTGAGATTCGATAAAGTAACGAGAAAGCGTCCTGATGTGGTACTGTATATTAACGGTATCGCACTTGGCATATTTGAATTGAAGAGTTCTTATGTCAGTGCCGGGAAAGGCATCCGTCAGATGCTGCAGAATCAGAAGCGTGAAAACATTCTGAATTTCTTCAGTACGGCACAGTTCCTGTTTGCGGGCAATGAAGCAGAAGGTCTTTTCTATGGTACAACCGATACGCCTGAGAAGTATTATCTGAAATGGAAAGAGGACAAAAAAGCAACAGATGAATTATCTGCTGCCGTGAAACTGTTACAGGTCAAGGAAGTTAACCGTTTGAGAGATGGTGTAATTTCTCTTTGCCACAAGGAACGCTTCTTGTCTCTTATCCATGATTTCGTGATATATGATGCGGGCATCAAGAAGGTTACAAGACACAATCAGTATTTTGCTAACATTGCTGCCCGTAAGCGAATCCAAGATAAAGAAGGCGGTATCATCTGGAACACCCAAGGTTCCGGTAAATCGCTGATTATGGTTTGGCTTACCAAGTGGATTATTGAAAACGTCACAGACAGCCGAGTTGTTATTATTACGGACCGTGATGAACTGGATGACCAAATTGAAAGCCTTTTCATTGATGTGGATGAAAAAGTTCGTAGAGCCAAAAGCTGTGCTGACCTGCGTTCCATTTTGGATAAGAATGAGGACGCCATCGTGTGTTCGTTGATTCACAAGTATGGACATAATGCGGGAAATCAGTCTGATATTGACCAGTACAGAAAAGAATTGCTGAAGGACCTCCCGAAGGATTTCTGTGCAAAAGGCAATATCGTGGCATTCATCGATGAGTGTCACCGTACCAATTCCGGCAAATTGCATGAGGCTGTAAAAGTGCTGATGCCTAACGCCGTTCTGATTGGTTTTACGGGTACTCCTCTTTTGAAAACGGACAAGCAGACGAGCCTGGAAACATTCGGTACATACATCCATACTTATAAATTCGATGAAGGCGTAGAGGACGGAGTGGTTCTTGACCTTCGTTATGAAGCGAGGGATGTAGATCAGGATTTGTCCAGCCAGGATAAAGTCGATTTGTGGTTTGAAAACAAAACACACGGATTGACTGAACGTGCAAAACTCCAATTAAAGCAGAGTTGGACTTCTATCAATAAACTGTATAGTTCCAAGCAGCGTCTGGAGAAAATTGCATCCGATATCGTTTTTGATATGAGCCTTAAGCCGAGACTTAAGGAAGACCGTGGCACAGCTATGCTTGTGGCAAACAGTATTTATGAGGCTTGCCGCTATTGGGAAATCTTCATGAGCATGGGATTTACTAAGTGTGCTGTTGTTACTTCTTATGAACCTACCACACAGAGTGTCAGAACGGCCACGACTGACCCTAATCAAGCAAGCGAAGACGAGTATAAAAAAGCAATCTATGAGCGTATGCTCGGCGGAAAGAAACTTGCTGAGTTTGAAAAGGATGCCAAGGAACGCTTCAAACACGAGCCGGCGCAGATGAAACTGCTTATTGTGGTTGATAAACTGCTGACTGGCTTTGACGCTCCGAGTGCAACCTATCTTTATATTGATAAATCCATGCGTGACCATGACTTGTTCCAGGCTATCTGCCGTGTTAACAGACCAGATGGCGAGGACAAGGATTATGGATATATCGTGGATTATATGGACTTATTCCGTAATGTGCAGCTTGCGGTTGCAGATTACACAACCGAGGCCTTCGATGGCTACGATAAAGAAGATGTCGAAGGACTCATTAAAAATCGCTATGATGAAGCAAAATCTGAGTTGGAAGGAACACTCACTTCTCTTGAAGCGTTGATTGAGAATGTTCCTATGCCACAGGCAGATACCGACTACATTGAATATTTTTGCGGTGATGACAGCGAAAGTGATGAGAAAACCGCAAGAAGAGACACACTGTATGCGTTGACGGCGGCTCTTTCTCGTTCCTTTGCCAATTGCTGCGACAGATTGGTTGCTGATTATGGTTATACCGAAGAGGATGTAAATCACCTGCGTGGTGAAATATCCGGCTATAACAAAATCAAGGAAATGATTAAGCTGGCAAGCTGTGACTATATCGACCTTAAACCGTATGAGGCAGATATGCGTTACATCTTGGACACATATATCCGTGCGGAAGATACCAAAGTAGTGAGTGAACTCGGAAATATGTCCCTTGTGGAGTTGCTTCTCCAGGGAAAAACAACGACTCCTGCTGATTTGGTGAAAGACCTGCCTGGTGACAATGAGGCAAAAGCTGAGACAATCGACAACAACTTGCAGCATGAAATTGTTAAGAAGATGAGTTCCAATAGTGTGTACTATGGAAAGTTGTCTGAGATGCTGAAGAAAATCATCATGCAGCGAAAGATTGAAGCTATGAGTTATGAAGAATATCTCAGACAGGTTGTTGAACTGGCGGAAGCCATTCTCCATCCGGAAACCAGTGGTAGCTATCCTAATGAGATTAAGGATAGCGCCGCAAGACGTGCGTTGTATGACTATTTTGAGCAGAATGTTGAATTGACGATTGATGTTGATGGAGCAATCCGAGTATCGATTCAACCGGAATGGAAGAGAAATTTTCAAAAACAGCAGCGTATAAGACTTGCTATTTATAAAAAATTATTGCTTCATAGCTATAGCGAAGACAAGGCGACTGAAGAAACCAATAATGTCTTCGATATTGCACAAAGGCAGGAAGAATACGATGCGTAAAGAAGAAATGGAAATCGGTGGGTTGACCGTTGAAATTATCAGAAAGAGCAATCTAAAAAATCTGTATGTTAGAGTCAACCCGCCGGAAGGCAATGTGACCGTTAGTTCTCCCCTGGAACTGAAGGATGAAGATATAAAATTATTTGTCCTGAAGAAATTACCGGAGATTACTAAGGTTCGTGACAGAATGTTGGCGCAGGAGCGTCAGAGTAAAAGAGAATATGTATCCGGCGAATCCCATTACTTGTGGGGTAAACCATACCGTTTGCAGGTCATCTATGAGGACAAGCAACAGAAAATTGTAAAAACGCCAACCAAAATAGTACTGACTGTGCCGGAAGGTACATCAACGGACGCAAAAGAGAAATTATTTATTGAGTGGTATAGACAGGAATTGAGCCGTGTCCTGGATACCGTTGTAGCAAGTTGCGAAAAGAAAATGGAAGTATATGCGAGTGAAGTTCGTATTAAGAATATGAGAACTCGCTGGGGCACGTGTAACATTGACAAGCGCAGGATTTGGATTAATTTGCAGCTTGTAAAGAAACCTGTGGAGTGTCTTGAATATGTGGTTGTTCACGAATTAGTGCATTTGTTAGAGAAAAACCACACGCATAGATTCCACGCTTTAGTAGAGCAGTATTATCCGACATGGCGTGAAGCAAAAAAATTGTTGGCTACTATGCCTCTTGATTACATGGAAAAAGGAGAATCCGATATTGATGACGAAGAAGCTGACATCGAGCGATATCTATGATATCAATAAAAAAACAGGAGCCTTGATTCTCGGTAAAAATCGCCTGGATGATTATGCAACTAAATATTTGACGAAACATTGCAAAGAGGCTCTCCTAACTCCGATGCCACTTCCCGTCGAAAAAATCCTTGAAGATGCAAAACTTACGGTTAAAGAAGTGTCTCTTTCGAGAAATCTTGATGTATTCGGCTGTTGTCTGCTTTTAGATGGAGAAGTTGATGTGTACGATGTTGATAACGGTTCGTCACGTTCTGTAACTTACCCGGCAGGAACGATATTGATTGACCCTGCCTCCGAGGCAGTATATGGTGAGGGTGCAAAACGAAACACTCTCATACATGAGGCTTTACATTGGGAGAAGGACAAGGCTTACTTCGAAATTTTAGCATTAAAGAATGCTGCTGCATCAGAAAAACTATATCCAATTATGTGCCGACAGTCTGAAACTTTTTTCGAACCCCCAGAAGGAAAAAAGACAAAGGAAAATGAAGTGAAGTGGTTGGAGTGGCAGGCACATAGATTGGCGCCAAGAGTTCTGATGCCTTTTGGAATGTTCAAACAAAAGGCACTGGAGTTAATAGCCAGTTATAACGCCCCACAAAACGATATCGTTCCATCCTGCGATATCCTTATTGAGGATTTGAGTGCATTTTTTATAGTATCTCGTGTTTCGGTCAAGTACCGTTTGATTGAGGTTGGACTGCTTGACAAACTGCGTGATTTTAATGATTTTGATGCCGTGTTTGCGGAGATAACCGAAAGCAAAGAACTGGTAGCATTAACCCCACTTGAAGCGTATCAGCTTTTAGCTCAGGACTCATCATTAAGAGAGTGGGTTCGTGGAGGAAGATTTGTCTATGCTGATGGTTACTTTGTTCTTGCGGAACAGCAATATGTATTGGTAAAAGAAGGCGAGCTTCACTTAACTACGAAAGCTAAAAAGAAGTTAGCCCAATGTGTTATTAATATCCGCGAACATAAGTACACGGAATATAGAAATGAGTCGAAAGATTTGCTTGGCTTTTCTGTGCTACATCGTGTCGAGGGCATTGACCAGCGTATATTGACATTTCATCCGAAATTCCAAGCAAATTTTAAATATGAAGAAGACGAGGTTTATGCTTCGTTTTATGAAAAGATTTCAGCGTATGATGAACAAGAAGAAATCGAACTGGTTAAAATGTTAGCAGACCCAACCTGTAGCCTCTGTCAGTGTCTTTGGTATCTGATGGAGAATCGAAAGTGGACATATCCTGCAACTTTTAATGAAAAAACTGAGTTGCATCCAAACTATCATGGGAAAATAAAAAACAACTCCTATAACAATATGGGAACCGATGTCCTTATGGCGATTTGCGTAGGTCTCAAATTAAATTTACGCATTATCGAAAAACTATTTGATAAGTCTAATAATAAGCTGAATTATTACCAAGACCCTGATAAGACTTATATTCGAATTTTAGAAATGGCACCTGGTATTTCATTACAGGACTTTAACAGCATCTGCGAAAAAGCAAGTGTAAAACAGTTAGGAAGCACAATAAAATAATTTCGATAACTCACTGAGTTGGCTTTGGACCCCGAAAGGGGTCCTTTTTTTATGCTCAAAACAGAAAACACTGATATCATGGGCATTTCTCGACCAACTCACCGAGTTGGTCATGAAAAATTTTAAAGAATTATAATGTTTCTGACAATCAACAAAAGGAGATTGTCAGAAACATTATTCCAATGCCCGAAGTGGTCGACCTTAAGGCGGCGGGATACATCAAGAGTCAAATTCACGGTATAGCCGTGGACTGACCAAAGATGTACCCACCGTGCTTTGCCATGCCCATTTTCGGTATCAGAGTCGGTGTGTACCATCACATCGGCTCTTTTTGTGTCCCTGCCGCCACCCAATCGGGCGGAAAAGAAAGGCAGGGACTTTATATGAGAAAGTTCAAAACAGCGGAAGACAACCGCACAAATTACGTTTATTACTTCAACGATGGTACAAGCTACACCATCACTCCTGGCGAAAACGGAGAAAATGCAACCATTATCTCACAGCTTCACGGAATGGACGATGACGAACTGGATGCACAGCGTAGAGAGGCATATCACTGTCCAGTTCACTTGGACAGCTACCACGATGGGGACGGCGATGATGCGGATGACCGCAACACATACCTTGAGGATGACACCTACAATCCTCTGCAACAGATTCTCACTTCCATCGCAAACGAAGAGCGTTCCGTCCGTATGGAAAAACTGAAGGTGGCTCTTTCAGAACTGACGGACAAGCAGAAGGACACCATTATTAAGAAGTTCTATCGTGGTATGACCAACGTGGATATCGCAGCAGAAGAGGGTGTTTCTGAGGCAGCCATCCGTAACCGCTTGAGTAAGATTTATGCAACGCTGAAAAAGAAAATTTAAAAAAGTTCCATTTGAGGGGGTTCGATTCCCCCTCATTTTTCGCTTATGGACAGAGGGGTGAGAAAAACTCCTCGGAAAGGAGCCAAGTGCAATGGTAAAACACAAAATCTCTATCAACATTGCAAAACCCGGCGGCACACCTTCTCCGGTAGTCCGAAGCGGTACGGTGCAGATTCGCAAGAAACTGCTCGACTTCCTCTTTGGTCAGCAGGTCAATGTTCTGGTTCTCTCTCCAGGTGATTCGGTGCAGACCGTCGAGATTCACGAACTGAAAGGAGGCGAGAACCATGACAAACGCTAACAAATTTAATCTGCTCCTCGATGTGGTGAAGCTGATGCACTCATTGGCAGACGGACTGGAAGCTGTGGCTTATGCATTTGCCGACAGCCAGGAAATCTTCGTAGAAGCCAAGGAAGTGTCGAAGCCTGTCGAAACAGGACAACCCACAAAACAGATAGCAGCAGAAAAAACACCTTCATTGGCAGATGTCCGTGCCGTGCTTGCGGTAAAAACGCAGAACGGAATGACAGCCGAGGTAAAGGGTCTGATTACCAAGTACGGTGGCAGCAAGCTGTCGGATGTGGACCCGAAGCACTATGCAGACCTTATCAAGGATGCGGAGGTGCTTGGCAATGGGTAATCATGCACTGCTTTCCCCTTCCAGTTCCCACAGATGGCTGCAATGCACACCGAGTGCGGTATTGGAAACGGAGTTTGAAAACAAGATCAGCAATGCTGCCGAGGAAGGGACTGCGGCTCACGCTTTATGTGAACACAAGTTGAAGAAGGCACTCCGCAGACGCAGTAAGCGTCCGGTATCCCCATTTAATACGGATGAGATGGAAGAGCATTCAGATGCTTACGTGGAGTTTGTCTTGGAACAGCTTGAAAAAGCAAAGCAGACCTGCCCTGACCCCTTGGTGCTGATTGAGCAGAAGGTTGACCTCTCCGATTATGTTCCGGGCGCATACGGAACGGCGGATTGCCTCATCGTCTCGGATAACAGTCTCCACATTATCGATATGAAATACGGACTTGGTGTACTCGTTGACGCAGAGGAAAATTCGCAGCTGAAGTGTTACGGCATCGCAGCACTCAGTACCTATGAAAGCCTGTATGACATTAAGGAAGTTTCCCTTTCGATTTTCCAACCTCGCAGGGAGAATGTTCAGACATGGACGGTGTCCGTGGAAGAACTGAAATCCTGGGCGGAGAACGAACTGAAACCCAAGGCTCAGATGGCTGCCAAGGGCGATGGCGAGTATTGTCCGGGAGATTGGTGTCAATTTTGCCGTGCGGCGGTCAAGTGCCGTGCGAGGGCAGCAGAAAAACTCCGTATCGCAGAGGAAGAATTTAAACTTCCACCTTTGCTTATGGATGAGGAGATTGAAGAAATTCTCCCGATGCTGCCGGACATCACCAAATGGGCAAACGAAATCAGTGCCTATGCCTTGGAGGCGGCACTAAATCACGGTAAGCAGTGGAGCGGGTTCAAGGTTGTCGAAGGCCGTTCTAACCGTAAGTTCTCCGATGAGGATGCGGTGGCAACAGCAGCCAAGGAACACGGGTACACAGACATTTACCGTCAGAGCCTTATCACGCTGACAGAAATGCAGAAGCTGATGGGCAAAAAGCAATTCGAGGAAATCCTGGGCGGCCTCGTTATCAAACCACCCGGAAAGCCTACCCTCGTTCCCCTTTCGGATAAGAGGCAGGCAATGAACGTATCAGACGCAAAAAACGAATTCAATGAAATTATGGAGGATTAAAATTATGGCAAACGTAAACAGAACTAAGGTTATCACTGGCAAGAACACTCGTCTTTCTTACTTCCACGGTTGGGAACCTGTCAGCATCAATGGCGGCGCTGAAAAATATTCCGTATCGGTGCTGATTCCGAAGGACGACATTGAAACCATCAACGCTATCAACGCTGCTGTGGATGCTGCGATTGAGGAAGGCATCGCCAAGTTCGGCGGAAAGAAGCCTAACAAGGCTGCAATCAAACTTCCTTTGAGAGATGGCGATGTTGAAAGAGATGATGATGCCTACAAGGGTCATTATTTCGTGAACGCCAACAGCACTACGGCTCCTCAGATTGTGGACAAGGCGGTTAAGCCTATCCTCGACCGTGATGAGGTCTACTCCGGCTGTTATGCGAGAGTATCTTTGAACTTCTACGCATTTAACAGTAACGGCAATCGTGGCGTTGCCTGCGGTCTTGGCAACATCCAGAAAATCCGTGACGGCGAGTATCTCGGCGGGCGTACTTCCGCAACCGATGACTTTACCACTGTTGAGGATGACGATTTCTTGGCTTAAGGGTAACCCCGGCAGGCGGTGTGAAATACCACTGAATATTATCCCGCTTGGGAGCCACCAGTTTCCTGCTTGAGAGCCATCCGGAAATTTCTGACTTTAGAGCCATTCAGAACACAGGATATAGTGGTACTGTTCCTGTTAGTTTCAAAATTAACAGAGGCAGCTTTTAACTTTTCTATCTAAATGATTCTTAGGATTCTATCTCATAAACAAGCTTTTAGCTTCTTTGAGTCATACAGCTTTCTCAGGTTCGTTTCATTCGTGGGGATTTCATAAGCATTATGTATGATTCTGCCCATGATAGAATCCGTTTCCGAGCTTGTTATGCCATTCATCTACAGGATACTGTTCGACAAAGATAGTAGAATTGTTCTCGCCGCGCTGTTTAAACAGTTCATAGAGCCTGTCGTCGTCCACTCTGAAATATCCCATAACCTGCCTGCCTTCAAGAACAATGCCTGCACCTCGCCAACGGTGTTCCTGCCCAGAAGTTCCCTGACTTTTGTCTTTATAAACATAAAAGACCATCTTATGCATTATTTGGTGATATTGCATCTGCAGTTCTACAAGAACAACTATAAGGAGATTTATAATGAAATCAAATATGTGTAGTGCCACAAGATGTTGTGGTGGCTCTGAAGGTGGAAAATATAATTTCCGGATGGCTCTCAAGTAGGAAACTGGTGGCTCCCAAGAGGGATAATATTCACTATTTACCGTTTACTTTGATACATCTTTTTTTGTTACTGTTTTTGTAGTCGTATTATGGTTAAGGGGTTAGGGGGGGATTTCCTCTTGCGTATATGCGCAAGCAGTGCTTGCTATTATGATCTGTGTCATGACACAGGCAGTGCTTGCTGTTTTGGTAAGATTAGCAAATGAGTTTTAGGTTAAGTCTGTAGATTGATTAAAACCGAGACGGATGTCCTTGTCAGATTTACAGGAAAATTTTTTGTAAATAGGAAAGGTTTTTGCATATTTAATATTTAGAATAACATTCGAGGCAAATGAAATGAGAGACGATATGAAAACTGAATATTGCAGTACATACAGGACGTGAGGATATGCGTAGCCACAATGTAGGTGCGCCATGATATGCTCGCTTCAATCCATTTTCAGGCAAATTCAGTCATATAATGATGGTGCAATTCCGATGTGGGCAGTGTAATGACCTGTCACCTGTATGTAGTCTTATGGATGAAAGAGCAGGAGAAGCTGACAAGGAATTTGTAATTTTTTGAGCATCGAAACAGCGTGAGGGTATAACAGTAGACAATCATGCGGAAGAAAAAATAAGGCAACAAAAGACTGGAAAGATGTTTCTTGCCAATAGCAATTGTATAATGCATAATAAACTTGATAAGAATGTCCAAACCAAATTTGAAAAAAACATACTTGCTCATATTTGAGTGAAAGTACAAGGAGATGAGGATGGATTACAGAGATGAAATGGGAAATTCAAATATTATAATCTATACAACAGAGGATGGTTTGTCTAAGATCGAAACAACTTTTGATGGGGATACTGTGTGGCTGTCTATTGACCAAATGGCAGAACTGTTTCAGAGAGATAAATCAACAATTTCAAGGCATATTAAAAATATTTATTCAGAAGAAGAACTTGTGCAGGAAGCAACTGTTGCATATTTTGCAACAGTTCAAAATGAAGGAAACAGACAGGTAGAACGCAGCATTTGTTATTATAATCTCGATGTAATCATCTCTGTCGGCTACCGTGTAAAATCAAAACGCGGCACACAGTTCAGAATATGGGCAGCTGGAATCTTGAAAGAGTATATGCGTAAAGGCTTTGCACTGGACGATGAACGTCTGAAAGATTTAGGCGGCGGAAGTTATTTATACAAGGGCAGATGCGGAAAAAGAATTTATGGGGCTTACCACGTTTGCAGGAAACTAGCCGACTTTGCGGGAAGCCGTCATTGCCAAAAACTATCTGGATGAAAAAGAACTTCGTGCAATGGGGCAGCTTGTGTCGGGATATTTAGATTTTGCAGAACGTCAGGCAGAACGGGAACAGGCTATGACCATGAAAGATTGGGCGAAGGACTTAGACCGGATTTTAACAATGAGCGGCGAACAATTATTGTCAGGAAATGGATGTGTGACGCATAAGCAGGCGGTGGAAAAAGTAACCGGAGAATATAAAAAATATAAAGAGCGTACTTTAAGTGATGTGGAACAAGATTATTTGAACTCGATAAAAATACTGGGTAAAAAGGCGGATAAAGAATGAAATTTGTAGATTTATAAAAGAATGTGGTTATCAAAATGAAAAATGGAAAATATATGCACAGAGGAAGAATAAAGGTTTATACATATACAAGAGTATCTACAGCCATGCAGACAGACGGTGTTTCCTTTGTTCTTGTTTTTAAACTGTCTCGATTTGGCAGAAATGCGGCGGACGTACTTTCTACATTGCAGATTATGCAGGACTTTGGCGTAAATCTGATCTGCGTGGAAGATGGAATGGATTTTTCCAAAGACGCAGGGAAACTGATGATTTCCGTTTTGTCGGCAGTTGCAGAGATTGAAAGGGAGAATATCCGTGTGCAGACAATGGAGGGGCGTATCCAGAAAGTCCGTGAGGGAAAATGGAACGGCAGATTTGCGCCATATGGTTATCAGCTGATAGACGGCAAACTTCAGATTAACGAGGAAGAAGCAGAAGCTATCAGAGTAATCTTTGACCAGTACGTATATACAGATATTGCCGCTAACAGTGTTACAAAATATCTTGAAAACTGTGGCATTCATAAAATACAGCGGCAGAACGGGAAAAATCCTCTTTTTGATGCGCATTTAGTACGCCTTATTCTAAAAAATCCGGTATATTGCGGTAAAATTGCTTATGGACGCAGAAAGACAGAAAAAGTCCATGGAACATGAAACGAGTATCATCTTGTGGAACAGGATAATTATATTCTGGTAGACGGATTGCATGAAGCTATTATTGCGGAAGATGTCTGGCAGGATGCACAGGTAAAGCTGATTGCACAGGCAAAGAAATATGAACATGTAAATAGAGGCAAAGACGCGAAAACGCAGCTCCTTTCGAGAATTGTCAGATGTCCGGTCTGCGGAGCGGGATCCGAAATAAGCACATAAAAAACTACTTTGATGTTTCGGTAGTAGTTGAATCGGGTGTGGGAACACAAACGGAAAATAAAGGCTTCCCGCAATCAACGTGTCTATGTAGTTCCCACCTTGCGGATAAAATATAGGCAACAGGCACTTAGGAATTGAATGGGATAGGCGTATCATTAGAGATAGTGGTACGCTTATTTTAGATAGTATTTTACAGAGATGTGACTTCTTATGAAACGATGTGAAAATGCTTACGATAGGATGTTCCTCTTTTTTGTTGTTAGATATAAAACAGCGTGTTTGCTTAAAATCAAAAAAACTCAAATATTGACTTCAAGAGTTCCTTTCTATATAATACTAGGCTAGATGGCAGGAAACTGTTATATGGAATTATTTTTTAAGAGGTTGCAGATATGTTTAAGATAGCAATTTGTGATGATGAAGAAATATTTATCCATACATTAAAAGAAAATTTAGATAGATATGCTGCGGATACGGGAGTGGAATTTTGTTGCCAGACTTATGCTGACGGAAGTGAGCTGCTTGCAAAGTATCAACCCGATCTTGACTTGATTTTTATGGATATTAAGATGGAAAAGCTGGACGGCTTAAAAACGGCGGAAGAAATCAGGAAGATGGACAGTAATGTCGGGCTTGTATTTTTAACTTCTTTAAAACAGTATGTTTGGAAAGGTTATGAATACAGTGCGGTTAATTATCTTTTAAAACCTGTTAAATATAATGTGCTGAAAATGGAGTTAGATCGTTATTTTGCCCGTTATCAGGGAAAAGAGGAGCCATTTCTTAGTTTTGCAAATGATAGTGGGAAATACAAGGTGCTGTATAAAAATCTGTCCTATGCGGAAACCAACAAGCGCAATGTTATGTTGCATTTTGACGGACAGGAACAGATTATTTATAAAACTATGAAAGAAATATCTTCGCTGCTTTCACAGCAGCCGCAATTCGTCTGCTGTCATAAAAGCTTTGTGGTCAATCTTTCCTTTGTGAAAAGTCTTGAGGGACTGGAACTTATACTGACCACAGGAAAGCGCATCCCCATCAGCCAGCCGAAGCGAAAGGATTTTATGGTAAAACTGACGGATTACTGGGGGAATATGCTATGATGTGGCTGTATCAAAGCTTAGATATTCTATCAACGATTACAGAGTCGGTCAGTTTATTGGTTTTTGGTGTCTGTTTTTGCAAGAAGTCCCGCTTTCATTCTCCGGGATATAAATGGTGCATTTTAGGCGCCTATTTTATTTGTGTTTATGCATTTACCTGGTGTTCAGAATTGGGAGCATACAAAATACCTGTCTTCATCATAATGGGGATTGTCATTTTGAAGATATTTTATAAAGACAGTATCTATCAATGTGTTGTTGCTTATGAAGTATATTTTCTTGTGGTATCAGTCATACCTGAGAGTATTAGCACGTTGGTTTTTACATTGATCTTGGATGAGGATTTGATCGTCAGGGTGGGCAGCAGGTATTTTCTAAGCTGGGAAACATATTTTTTGGTGTTGGCAATCAGGGTTTTGACTGTTTTTGTTGTTTATAAAATATGCAGGAAAAATCAATACCGGCTTATGTGGAAAGATGCACTTGTCCTCACTATTGTTTTTGCAACTGGATTCTTTATGTTTATGAAAAATGCTTTTATGCATTTGAATCTGGGAACGGTGTCGGAAATCTCTTCTTGTATTGTAGAAGTGATTTACCCATTGTTTTTTATGGTATTTTTTCTGTATGTGAGAAATACCTTATATCTCCGGGAGCAGGAACAAAAGGATAAGATGCAGATTGCACAGCTTCAGAAGCAGTTTGATTATTATCAGGCGAAACAAAAAGACGAAGAAAAGGTACGTGCCGTTTACCATGATATGAAAAATCATCTGCTTATTTTACAGCGGCAAATCAATTCTCCCGAAACAGCCGAGATGATAGAGGAACTGCAGGCACAGGTGGCAATGTATGAGGACTATGTGCATACGGGCAATGGTATTCTTGACATCATTCTGAGAGAGAAATCCGAGCTTGCCAGAGAAAAACAGATTGCTTTATCGGTTTCTGTTGACTTTAATGGCGTGGATTTTATAGAGCCGCTTGACATCAGTACTATTTTTGGCAATGGATTGGATAATGCCATTGAAGCAAGTGAAAGGCTTCCCGTAGAACAGAGGACGATTCTTGTAAAAACAGGTAAAATACAAAATTTCCTTTCCATTGTCATACAAAATAATTGCACGGAAGAAAGTAAGCCGGCTAAAAAACGAACGACAAAGAGCAGTGATTTTCTTCATGGCTTTGGTATTTCTAATATGCAAAAAGCCGCCGGGAAATATGGCGGTCAGCTTATAACAACATGCGAAAAAGGAAAATTTGTGTTGAAAATATTGATTCCAATTTTATAAGCTTTAAAGTCTGTTGTCTGATTTTGTGACAGCAGGCTTTTTTCGTGTTAAATTTTGCGTTCTGGATATTAGAAAATGCGACACCTATTGTTTCTTTTTTTCTATAGTGTATGGTGTGCATATCAAGTGAAGATGAAAATAGGAGGGATTGGTATGTCAATATTAAATGTTGCCCATCTGAAAAAATATTATGGTAAGGATGAAAGTCTTGTAAAAGCGCTCGATGATGTCAATGTATCGGTAGAAGACGGACAGTTTGTTGCTATTATCGGAACTTCAGGAAGCGGTAAGTCTACTTTGCTGAATATGCTTGGCGGTTTAGATATACCTACATCAGGAAGTGTACAGGTGGAAGATAAGAAGCTGGAAAGTTTAAGCGAGGAAGAGCTAACCGTATTTCGCCGTAAAAGAATCGGTTTTATTTTTCAAAACTACAATCTGATTCCATACCTGACAAGCTACGAAAATATTGTTCTGCCTGTTCGTCTGGACGGAAAAAAAGAGGATAAAAAGTTTTTAAAAGAAATCGTGCATTTTCTTGAATTGGACGGAAAACTTCAAAGCTATCCGAGCCATCTTTCGGGTGGTCAGCAGCAGCGTGTAGCCATTGCGAGAGCTTTAATATCAAAGCCGGCTATTATCTTAGCTGACGAGCCGACAGGCAATCTCGACAGCCGCACCAGTGATAAGGTCATTGCTCTATTGAAGATGACAAGCGAGAAGTTTCATCAGACGATCGTAATGATTACCCATAATCCGGAAATTGCGGAAAAAGCAGATGTGAGAATACGAATTGAAGACGGGAAAATTCAAGGCTAGGAGGTGGACAGAATGAATGAGAAAAAAACAGCGTCAAAAATGATTGCTCTCATGTCAAAGCAGAGTCTTAAATCAAGCCGAATGCGTAACTTTTTCGTGATGATTACCATTGTTTTGGCATCAGCTCTTTTGGCCGCCATCCTTATGTTTGCAATAGGGCAAAAGCAGCAGGTTAAAAATGACCTATCCCATAGACAGCAGGTAGTTTACTTTAATCTGACTGACAAACAGGTGGAAAATCTGCAGGCAGATGAGCGGATTTCCTATCAGGTTAAAGCAAAGCTTGGGGTTCGTACCCAAATGGACGGTTTTGACGTGATGCCTTGTTATCTCAGCGATTTATCTGAGGAAATAAGAGTTTTTGCAACATTAGAGCAAGGAGAACTTCCCAAAGAAGAATATGAAATTGCAGTGCAGGCTGCCATGTTGAAAAAAATGGGAATAGCACCTGAAATAGGCAGTAAGCTAAAGCTTGATTTTTATGATGGCAGCGTAGAGACATTTACAGTCAGCGGTATCTTGAATGGCAGTGAAAAGGTAACGCAGTTCTCGATACTATTATCTGAAAGCTATGCAGAAAACGGAAGTCAGCTAAAAGATGTGCCTTATGAGATATATGCAAAAATCTATGGTGCAGCCGATATGGGGGCCTGGGAATGTAAAGAAACAATGTTTCGGATTGGAAAAGAGGCAGGCATTGACAGAAAAAATATCAGTCCTTCGAAAGCATTTCTTGATTCATTGTCTGTGAACATGCAGTTTGTGATGCTTTACGGTGTAGTTGGAGCGGTTATTCTGCTTGCCTGTGTCCTTGTGATTTATGGGGTATTTTACCTGTCTGTCATCGGCAGAATCCATCAGTTTGGACAACTCCGTACCATCGGTGTGACAAAGAAGCAGATGAAAAAGTTTGTTTCCTATGAGGGCAGGATGTTGTATCTTCGTTCTGTTCCGATTGGTATTTTGATCGGCAGTATTGCAGGATATTTCATTATCCCGGACGGTTTTCACATCTGGAACACCCTTTGGATCATTGTTCTTGTATTTGTGGTTATTTATGTCATTACAATGATTTCGGTACATAAGCCGGCACGACTTGTAGCGGCTGTTTCGCCAATGGAAGCGCTGCGCTATGTATCGCAGGACGGTATGAAAAAGAGCGCAAATAAAAAACTCTGCCGCAAGCTGTCTCCGATGGGATTGGGTTTGATGAACTTCTCAAAAAACAGAAAGAAAGCAATCATCACAATGCTTTCTCTTTCTTTGGGCGGTATCCTTTTTATGACAGCCGCAACCTATATGTCTTCTTTCGATAAAACGAAGTATACAAGACAGGGTTATTTTGCAGATGCAGAGTTTCATATCGAATATGCACAGTCCGCTATAGAGCTGAATGAAAACGGTATGAGTGGTATGCAGGCAGAGATGCCTTTAGATAGCGAAATGGTACAGGAAATATCTTCCTTGGACGGTGTGAAAAAGGTGACGGAAATCAAGAGCTTCGGAGTCCGGTTTGACTATCCGAAAAACGATGAATATGGTAACGATGATATGATTTATCCTCTGACCGAAGAAGAGACAAAGGAGATTGCCCAATATTTGGAGGATGGAAGTTCCGATTATGATAAATTGATGAGTGGCGACTATATTCTTACGGCAGACAATGACAATGTGGCAGAGATTTACGGATGGGAATTTACGGTCGGTGATACGATTGCACTCCACTACTATGACGGCAGCAAAATGGTGGAAAAGGATGTCACAATACTCGGTATTCTGAACGATGAGTATAACCTTGAACACGACGGGCTTGAGGGATGGTTTTTGATGCCTGAACAGGCACTCCTGAGTTGGCTCTCATATGACAGCTTAAATGCTCATCTGCTTGTATCAACCGATACGGATAAAGAAGAAACTGTTCAGGAAGCGCTTACTGAAATGTTGGAGAAAAAGAGCGAATTGAACCTTGAAACCTATGCTGAGCGGAAAATTGTTTATGAACAGATTGTCAATCAGATGTTTGCAGCTATCAGCGGACTTGCCATCTTCATTATGATGTTTAGTATTTTAAGTATGATGAATACGCTGATTACTAATATTGTTACCCGCAAACAGGAACTTGCAATGCTGGAAGCGATCGGAATGAACAAAGCTCAAATCCGTAAGATGCTGCTTGGAGAAAGCCTGTTTCTGGTACTTGCTACTGTTGGTGTGACGACAACCATCGGCACGTTGTCCGGCTATGCACTCAGTAATATGCTTTACAATATGGGAGCATTTTATATGGCTTTTCAGTTTCCTATAAACCTTGCACTGATCTATGCAGGTGTGCTGATTGCAGTACCGCTTCTGATTACGTTTGTGTCAATGCACAGTTTCTCCAAAGAAGCGCTTGTGGAAAGATTAAGAGGAATGGAAAATTGATATGCAAATATACAATCAGAATGATAGGAGAGTATGATATTTTAGTGCTCTCCCCTCAGATGATTGCTCAGCTAATCGAAAATATAAAGACCTCTGACAGTAAAGAATTGGTTATTTCTGCGGGAGAGATCCTTCCGCAGGAATATGCAGAATATCTTGCCCATGTTATGGAAACCAATCTGGACATACATCAGGAAAATGGGGTTTATAAAATAATTGCTGAGCAAATGGACAAGCTCAAAATCAATGAGCAAAAGTGCTTTGATAAAGTTGAGCTTACAACAGAGCCAAATGACATACAATTCATGTTGGATACAAATGACTATTTCTATATGTTGGTAAAAGAGAAAAAATCGAGTTTTTCTTATGTTTACAAAGAATTAAATTGTAAAGGATTTTGAAATAACTGTAATAAAAAAGCCGGACGCACAGCCGATGAACTTGTGAGCAATTCCGACAGACGGTACTGTTAGAAAATGCAGGAAACAGGACTTTCTTCTATGCCGAGTTATAAATCATGCGGTTGAAAATGCTCTGCAAAATCCAAGAGCATGAGATAGAGGTTATTTCTTGGGGAAAACTGCATGTACGGAAAATACCATATCTCTACATTTCAGTGTATAGCTGCCGTTATATTTACGAATCACCGAATGAATGCTGGAAAGCCCGATACCATGATGTTTTCTATCCTTTTTGCTTGTTTTTACGGAATTGTTTTTTATTTTTATGTTTTCCGGAACATTATTGGAGAAAATCAGGGAATAAAAATGCGCATGGTCATTTCCTTTGATTGCGATATAGGGATTCACAGCATCTATCGAGCCCTCCAATGCATTATCAAGTAAATTTGAAAAAACGGCGCATACGTCGATGGGAGAAAGATTACTAAGCCATGCAAAATCGCCGTCACATTTAAGGCGTATGCCGGCATTGTCCGCGTGCGCCTTTTTGATGGATATTACGGTGTCCGCCGCAGGATTTCCCGTGATGCAAAAGCTTTTTGAAAGCATGGGATTTCCCGATAATTCACTGATATAACTTTCCATTTGTGCATATTGTTTTGTATTACACATTTCCTGAATGACCTGAAGATGATTGCGCAAATCATGCTTCAGGATTTTTATTTCCTGGCGGTTGGTTTCTTCTGACTCCAGACTTTCAATCTGCATGGCGATATAATTTTGTGCGTGAACGGCGTCTCTTTTCATATTTGCCCGGTCGCGCGCTATGATAAGATAACTCCAGTACGCAAGAAAAATTGCCAGCATAAAAAACGTTGCTAAGGAATCAAATACGACACTCATTTTAAAGTCCAGCGCGTTATTATATACTCCGATGCTGAGCAGCATAAACAGGGCGAAGATAAAAAAGACCAGAAAACCTGCTACTTCAAGGAATTTCAGGCATAAATCTATTTTTCTGCGGCGGCATAATACATAGGTCCCTATCAGTAATACAGTAAACAGGAAATCGAAGATAAGTCCCGGAAGCGTAAGAGAGCTTACCCCGTAGAGCTCATCTGGGCGGTTCCTTGTAACCAGGGGGATAAGAAACATCGGAAATATCGCCGTTAAAACATAAAAAAGAAACGCGGGAATTATCATAAAAAGATTGTAGATGCGATTGCTGCAGCAAAAAATATCAACAACCGGAAGTATGCCCAAAACAGCGATTACGACAAGCAAATCGGCTTCTGTTACGAAAATAAAAACGTGAATAACAAGAAAAGCGATAATAATGGATAATAGTTTCCTGATATGAGGGGTAAATCCTTTAGCAAAAAACAAAAGATAATAAAATAACAGAATCAGTGATGCCATTACATTTGACAGACATACCAAAATATTTGCTGCTTCCATTTTTGATATCCTTTCGTAAAGTTGTTTTTCCGTCATAGAAACGCTTCAAAAGCATCCTTAAATGCGCCTGATTTTCTATAACTTATGGGGAGCGCGGTCCCGCAGTCCATCAGCGCCGACATACTGTTATAACTTACGACATGCTCCATATTGATATAATATTTTCTGTGGATACGGCAGAAGTTTTTGCCGGACAGCGTTTCCTCCAAATGATGCAGGCTGGCTGCCGTAATGATGGTTTCTTCTCTGCGCGGGTTTTCTTCTGTCCAGTAATGGACAAAGGAATATTTGTCTTTCACTTCAATATAGATCAGAGATTCCGACTTGACGATGACACTTTCATGGAAAGATTTAATGATTACTTTTTGTGAAGAGGATGCAATGCTTTGCATATCATCTAAAACTTTCAAGATATCTTCCTTAACCACAGGTTTCAGCAAATATCTGAAAACGCCCGCCTCATAGCCTGACGGGGCATACTCCACATAGTTTGTTATCATGCAGAAATACACATTTTCATCCAGTTTCCTGATTTCCCGGCACAGTTCTATTCCATTCATGGATTTCATTACGATGTCGCAGAATACGATATCGTATCGCTCTCCTTTTTCATAATCTGTTAACAGACTCTCGGAGTCGGGATAACATTTTGCATTGATATCTTTCATGTCAAAGAAAAAACGCCAGATTTTATCAGCCATTATTTTTTCATCTTCACAGATTGCAACTTTCATGATGCGCTCCTTTTGTGTTTTGCGCCTGCGCCGATATTTCGCACGCCTGCGTAATTTTTTCCCTCTATTGATGGCGGTATGCTATACTTTTTTCGGATGAGTTAATTGATTTTATCACAAGAAAGAAAAAATGATAATATTTTTTTAAAATATTATAATCCGCGAGACATAAGATAGGCAGTAATTTTACTTAAGGAGGGGCTTTCAATGAAGGCAAATGATGTTTACAGAAAAACCATTAAATTTGTGTGGCTGAAACTGGCTCTGGGAGGGTGCGCCATCGTATTTTCCATTGTGCTGGGACTGATCTTATTGGGAATTTCGGCATTATCTCAAAATGACGGCGTGATTGGTTTTTCTCTGATGATATGGCTTGGAGCTTCAGCAGGGGGTGTAGGCGTTACTCAATATTACATAGGCTATTTGCTGAAGGCGGGGCATATAGCAGTGGTTACCCATCTGGTGAAGACAGGCAGCCTGCCTGAAGACCAGTTTGCGTACGGCAGGCAGGTTGTAAAGGAGAAGTTTGCAACGGCAGCGGCATATTTTGCAGTGGACCGCCTGGTGTCGGGAGCTGTAAGGCAGATTAACGGAACACTGAATATTGTAGGCAGTTTTCTGGAAAAAATTCCCGGAATGGAGTCTCTGGTTTCCTTTGCCAGGACCTTCCTTAATATTGCGCTTGGAAATCTGGATGAATGTTGTATGGCATACACCTTTTATCACGCAGAGCAGTCGTCCTTTAAGAGTGCAGCTGACGGTGTCGTTATTTATTTTCAAAATTGGAAACCCATTTTAAAGGACGCCCTTAAGACTGCAGTAATAGCCGTCGTCATTTCAGGTGCAGCATGGTTCCTTTTAATGTTTGGGATCATCGGCATCCTGGGTGTTTTGGGTGTGCCGGGGATCCTGGGCCTTTTGGCAGCGTTGGTGCTGACGGTCCTGATTATGATGGTCGTTAAGTCTTCCATAATGGACAGCTACACCATGGTATGCATGGTATGTTCTTATTTACAGGTTGCACCGACTACGGAAATTACGTTTGACTTGTACGACAAGCTGTGCAAGCTGTCTTCCAAATTTAAGAGTCTGCTGCAGAAGGCGGGCGAAGCCGGGACGCTGTAATATTAATATGCGTTTCTTGCCGCAGAAGGAACTTGCTATCAAGTTGAATGCGATGAGACAAACGATTTCTAAATGGAAACAAGGTGTGTCGGTTCCGACTGATAACGCATAAAGGCGCATGGGACAGTAAATGGTAAACCATGCGTCTTTTTTGCATCCAAAAGGGAAACACGAGCGACAACATTTAGAACTTGTAAAGAATTTAAAATCAAAAAATATAAAATATTGGCGGAGATTGGAGAACTTCATTTGGATCATTTGTAATGTGCATGTTTATTAAATAGTGGTAAAACTATAAATGGTTTGATATAATTTGTAAAAGATAGAAGCGGTATAAAATGAAGAGGAATGGAAGTGTTTTGATGAGCTTAGAAGAAATTATTGCAGGAGAATCTAAAACAATAGAGTTTAAAGAAGAGCTGCCGGCAGATAGCAAAAAGTACATGAAAACAGTAGTCGCGTTTTCTAATACTGCCGGTGGAAAAATTATTGTTGGAGTTTCAGATAAGACAAAGGAAATTATGGGGGTTCCAAAAGAGAGAGTATTCCAGATTATGGACGGAATTATGAACGCAATAGCTGATATGTGTACACCGCAGATAATTCCCAACATAACATTACAGAGTATAGAAGATAAAACATTAGTTGTAATTGAGGTCTATCCCGGAAAACAAAGACCCTATTATATTGTGTCAGAAGGTAAGGAAAATGGAACTTATATAAGAACAAATGGAAGTTCACGGCATGCAGATAGTACACAATTGAAGGAATTAGAATTTGAAGGAGCAAATAAATATTTTGATCAAACCTATGCATTAGGTTATGAAGTCTCAGAAGAACAAATCAATGCTTTGTGTGAGGACATGAAGCAGTACGCACTTGCTGCTTGTGAGACAGAGAACGAGAGAAAATCTGTAAAAGAGGTAACACAGAGAAACTTATTGTCATGGGGAATATTAATAAAGCAAGAAAATAAGATTTTGCCAACAAATGCATTTGTGTTATTGACAGAAAATGATTTACCCCAGGCAAAAATTCAATGTGCAATATTTAAAGGCACAACAAGAAATATTTTTATTGATAAGAAGGAATATACAGGACCTATTTATAGGCAGATCGACGAAGCCTATCAATTTGTGCTTCGAAACATTAAGTTGGGGGCTAAAATCAAAGGTCTGGTCCGGGTAGACTCTTATGAAATCCCGGTGGACAGCATTCGGGAGTTGATAATCAATGCAGTAACACATCGTAGTTATCTTGATGAGGGATGTGTACAGATTGCAATTTTTGATGATCGTATAGAGATAACTTCCCCAGGAATGTTATTTGGCGGCCTGTCAATTGAGGATATTAAGGCAGGTCAGTCTCGTCCCAGAAATAGAGCAATTGCGGCAGCTTTTTCTGCAATGAAATTGATTGAGCAATGGGGATCAGGAATTCCGAGAGTAATGGAAGAATGTAAAGAATATGGTTTGAAAGAACCGGAATTTATTGAATTAGGGATAAGTTTTAGAGTGAATATTTATAGACCATCTGAGGATCAAAATGAGGTTGTACCAACACAAAAGATCAAAATGACGAAGGTAGAGATGATTTTAGAATACCTGGAAGATAATAGGACAATCTCAACATCGGAAGTGATGCAGTTATGTGGATATAAATCCAGAGGAGCAGCAAGAAAAGTGCTAAGCAAAATGGCAGATGATAATTTCATTATATGTGTTGGCAAAGGAGCACAAATACATTATGAGAAAAAATAGTGGTCATTTTTATAGAAAAATGACCAGTAAATGACCAGTAAATGACCATTCATAGTGATTGGGGGGTTACATTCCATTTCAAATAATGGGGTGGTTCTATTAACACGAAGGGATTAATCCCGGCAGGATCTGCCTCATTTTTTCCGCACCGTTTCACGGATCATGGCACGATAACCGATTAAAATTGTCCAAACATAGGCACAGGTTTTGGGAATCATCAGCATGCCGATCAGAGGAAACACATCGGCCCATAGTACAACCGGGATATAAAAACCAAAACTTAGGACGATGGTCAGCCACATCCAGCGGAAAGCGCGGTCTTCTTTTTCCTTTGCTTTTTGAAAGAATAATACAATTACAAACAGTCCCAGCAGCGCAAAAGGAATATTGCGGTAGATGCCCCACGCAAGAGGCGCATCAGGACTAAGCCACTGATTCTGCGGCATCATGCATAGTACGGCTCTTATTCCGGCAAGTCCGTATACAACGGCGGTTAAAGCATGATATCCTTCTACGCAATACCGCTGTCTCCAGACATAGTAAAGCAGTACATAGAAAATAGTCATTGTAATGGATGTGATCCATTTTCCAATCCCCAGGGCTGCGGTATAGTTTTCCAGACCTGTTGTACAAAGGGCAACAGCGCGGGGAACTAAATGAAAGGAATCACCGGCGCCCAGAACAACGGCCATCCAGCCAAACAGACGGTATTGTTTGTTCGTCCCGCTGCCTCGAATCATTAAAATACCGATTGTAATGACTGAGATTAAATAGGCTGCGTCAAAAATAGTCTCTACGATTGCCTGCATCATTTCTTCTCCTTCTGGTGAATATTAAATTGCTTTTTTATCAAATAAAATCATAATTTATTAAAGTAATGAGGATCATATTAACGAAAACAGAATACCAGAAAAAATTTCGGTTGTAAACATGAATTATGTTTTGGTGTCTTACGCATAAAGAAGATACTGCATTTCGTTATATTTGCCTTCCGAAAACCTACCCGAAAACATAAAACTATGGTACAATTACAATTAGTAACGAATTTCATGGTAAAGAACTGGTAGTCGGCGGCGTAAGCTGAGGGAAATAGAAAAGTGTCTGCCGATGAAGAACAAAGAGGACAGGTTTTATGGCGAAAGAATATTATTTTGTATTTTACAGTATACTTGCAGTGATCCTGCTGATCGGAGCGAAACCGGCGGTTAAGGGAGACTGGTGCAGGGATGCACTGTCGCTTCGTACGTCTAAAGGGCTGCTTGGTTTCTGTGCGGTTGGTATTATGCTGCATCATATGTCGCAGACGATTTATTTTGCCAACGAAGATCCGGGCATTCTGTTATTTATGGTGGATATCGGAGTCTGTTTCGTTGGAATGTTCTTTTTTTTCTCCGGATATGGGTTATACAGCAGTCTGCGGGATAAGCCGGATTATCTGAAGGGATTTCTAGGCAGCAGGCTGCCGGCGGTTCTGATTCCTTTTTATATTTGTAATTTTGCCTTTATTCTGGGATCGTATCTTTTTGGCTGTCAATTGAAAAAGGAAGAGCTGGCGCCCTATCTGACAGGAGCAATCCTGATGAATTCCCAGATGTGGTACATTGTAGAGGTTATGATCTTATATCTGTTATTTTTTGTGGTGTTCCGGTTGATCAGAAACAGGAATGCGGCGTGTATCGTATACGGTGTATTGTTGATGCTGCTGGTCGCAGGCAGTCTGCGGCTGGGGCATGATACGACAACGCCGACTCAGGGATTATGGTTTCATGGGGAGTGGTGGTATAATACAACGCTTATGGTATGGGTGGGAATCTTGTTTGCCCGCTGGGAGCAGCAGATTCTTGGATTCATTCGGAAATTTTACGGACTTGTTCTGGTGATCTGTCTATTGCTTACTGCATTTTTGTATAACAGAACATTATATATGCTGCAAAATAAAGGGTATTGGTATGAGTGGGACGGTTATCCCGGTTATAAGGAGAAGTGGCAGACGCTTGGAGTGCAGTTTTTCTTTGTTCTGGCAGCAGTATTGACGGTGATCATTCTGACGCAGAAGATCAGATTCGGGAATAAAATTCTGGATTTTCTGGGAGAGATTGCATTGGAACTGTATCTGATTCATAATCTGTTTCTTTTATATATGCCAGGGGACAACAGGGTAGTATATATTCTGGCATGTTATACGGGTTCGATCCTTTTGGCAATAGTTCTGCATATGTTTGATAAGAAATTGATCGGATTGGTGCGTAAGAAAAATTGAAAATTAGAAAAGGAGAATTTATATGTTATTTATAGAATACCCGAAGTGTTCAACCTGTCAGAAAGCTAAAAAATGGTTGGATGCGCACAGTATTGCCTACACAGACCGTCATATTGTAGAAGAGAATCCTTCCTATGACGAGCTAAAAGAGTGGTATGAGAGAAGCGGTTTGCCGCTTAAGAGATTTTTTAATACAAGCGGCATGTTGTACAAAGAGATGCAGCTGAAGGACAAATTGCCTTCTATGAGTGAAGAAGAGCAGCTGAAACTTCTTGCAGCAAACGGGATGCTCGTAAAACGGCCGCTTATCGTGGAAGGCGGGACGGTGCTTACCGGCTTTAAGGAAGCGGAGTGGACTGAGAAGATCGGGCAGGCATAAGAATGAAATAATATAGGAAATTGCTCCATGGAGGTATGAGATATTATAGGCAGAACCGGAAAATCTGGTTCTGCCCATTCGTAATTATTCACAGATCTGATATCCGCTTTTGAGTTTATGCAAACCTTGAAACTCTCTGATCCCTTTGTGCTTCTTTTATTTCTTTCTTTTCTGCCACACATTTCCCAGGATGTCTTTTAGGACAAGAAAAGCATCCATGTCGTTATAGCCGTATTCTTCTTTCAGCTCATCGATCATGTTTTGTAATCTTAAAGCATAGTTGGCAGTATTGACCTCACTTTGATATTTTAATAAGATCGGATATTTCCTGCCCCAGGCTTTGGTCCAGTCGATTTTGGCTTCCGTTTCTTCGCTCGTTCTCTCGATTGCCTCTTCAATTTCTTTTAAGTTTATATCGAAATCGATCAGATCATCTAAAGATGTGTGATACAGCACAGCCATCTTTTTGGACTGGCGGATATCGGGGAGCGTTTCGTCTGTTTCCCATTTTGAGATCGTTTGTCTGCTCACACCGAGTTTTTCCGCAACCTCTTCCTGAGAAAAGCCACGTTTTTTTCGTGCATAAAATAAACTGTTTCCTAATTGCATGATGATCCTCCATTCTTATTTATTGCGCGCGCTTTGATAAGATAAGTATAGTCTTGTCTTTCTATAAAATCCAGCAATGATAAAATGCAGTTTTGCACGTTTTTTTAACAGGCGGGTATGGGTACGCGGCTAAGAGGATCGATGGATCATCGGAGGGAGTTTTTGTGTACCCTGTCAGTTGACACGGAAATTTACACCTCATATAATAAATTTAGTGTGTTGAATATGCGCATTGTCTTTAAGTACAGTATGGATAAAAGGGGGAAAACATGTATGGCTATACCCAAATACAGTGATTTTTATAAGCCTGTTGTGAAGCTGCTTGCCGATGGAAACATATATTCCACAAAAGAGATCCGTTCATTTTGTATTAAGGAAATGCAGCTTTCGCAGGAAGACGTAAAAGAGACCTTTGCCAACGGGAATTTTATTTTGCCCAACAGGATAGGATGGGCATTGACGTATTTGAAAAAGGCGGCGTTGATAGCGCAGCCGGGACGTTCGCAGTATCAGTTGACGGGAGAAGGGATACGGGTAGCGAAAGAGGATTTGGCGCAGTTGGACACGAATTATCTGGGAAGATATGATTCTTTTCTGTCATTTGTGGAAAAAAGCAGAAATGAAATCAGGGAAGAGGAACGGCTTGATCGGATGGAAAATGCGGAAAGTCCATTGGAAGTTATAAATTCGTCTTTCAATGAAATTAACAAAGCGTTGATGGAAGACTTAATGCAGCAGGTAATGAAAATGGATCCCTATGAATTTGAGGGATTGGTTATGCGGGTTCTTGAGAAAATGGGTTATGGAACAGAGAATGAAAATATCGTAACGAGCAGGTCTAATGATGAAGGGATCGATGGCATTGTGACCGAGGATCAGTTTGGATTCGATAAGATATACATTCAGGCGAAACAATGGAGCGCGGATCATCCGGTAGGGAGACCGGAGGTACAGAAGTTTTTAGGTGCGATTGCGGGACAGGGCGGATTAAAAGGGCTGTTTATTACAACATCTGATTTTACTTCCGGGGCAAAAGATTTCGTAAAGAAGCAGCTGAACCAAAAGATCATATTGATCAACGGTTCAAAACTGATGCAATATATGATAAAACATAACGTCGGTGTTTCTGTAGAAAGTGTGTATGAGATTAAACGGATTGATTATGATTTTTTTAGCGGAGAGTGATGATCAGCCGGCTATGTTTCTACTTCTATAATCATTGTGAAGCAAATACGATCAACGGCAGGCTGAGAGAACTGGAACGGGACAGTGACGCGGGAAAATAGAGCATGTGGGGAACTTGTGTAATCTCCATGCAGGAAAACAGGATACAATGGAAGCAGGAGAAGAAGCCGGAAAGGAGAGGGAAAAATGGTACGAGAAGCCGGAAAAGAAGATCTACAGGAAATACTGGAACTATATCTATGCCTGCATGAACAGCCCGTACCGGAACCGTCAGAGCACTTGGCGCAGACATGGGAGCAGATCATAGAGGACAAAGACCATCATTTGCTCGTAAATGAGGTGTCCGGTCAGATTGCGCGGGAGAACAATTGCTATAAAATGATGCTGCTTACGGGAAGCAAAGAAAAAAAGACGCTTGATTTTTATAAACATGCCGGATATAACAGTACGGATAAAACAGCGTTTATTCAGTGGCTGAATGAGTAGGCAGGGGGACGGAGACTTCTGAGAGAGTCTCCTTTTTTATTTCAAAGGAATTACTTGACTTTGAAATATTACAGATGTAAGATTAAAGCATTCAAAGACACTTACAATGTCAAAGTGTCAAATAATAAGGATTCTAATAAGAAAGAGACAGGTGCAGTTATTTTGAAAAAAATTATGATAACCCTGCTGGGTTCCATTTGGATCATTTGTATTTTAGGAATATCGGCCTGCAGCAGCCAAAGATCGTATACCGGAGAGCAGTCTTTATATGATGGCGCGCCTGCATGTCTGATCGGAACGCTGTTTGCGGAGATAGAGGAAAATCCGATATTGGAGATATTGTATGAACGCTCTTTTATGGATATGGCCGCTGCAGCTTCCCGGCAGGAGGAGGGGCCGGATGTCATGCGATCGATCATAGACCGTTTCGGCAGATTCGGTTATGCGGCAGTTGACAGCAGGAATCAGATCGATATGTCCGGTGCGGAACAGGTGATGGAATTCGGCCGTTTGGCAGAGGCGGGGGAAGCAGCCGCGATAACGATGATCGTCGTTTCTTACGAGGGCAGTTTTACTCAGTATGACTGCAGAACGCAGAAGGGAGCAGTTGATATTGTCAGACGATACTTCCGTTATGAAAGCGGAACGCCCGGGCATATACAAAATAAGAGCACAGACAGTTTTCCGGCAGATACATGGCAGTATACGGAAGAAGGGTATTTATTATTTTCAGGAACATATTTTGCCAATGAAAATTATGTGCTCACATTAAGCGAAGGTACGGAACGTACGGCGCTTCGGGTGGCGCCTTTGGATGAAACATGCAGGGAGCTGAACAGAAAATATATTTTTCCGCTGGTCGGATACGGGGGAAATAATATTTTCTTAACGGATTGGAACGAAAAGGATTTCGGGGAACTGGACTTATATGATGTTTATGATATTTGTTACCGGTTAAAAAACGGTGAACCGCATACCTATACCGCAGATGATAGCCTGACGGTCGGAGCGGTCTACAATATTCCCCAGGAAGAATTTGAAAATGTGATTCAGTCGTATTTTCCGATTGACTGCGAAACGCTTCGTGAAGATGCAGCCTATAATGCCGAGAAAAAAAACTATGAATACAGACCGAGGGGTTTTTATGAGAATGATTATGCGGAGATTCCTTACCCGGAGGTGACAGATTATCAGGAAAACACAGATGGTACGATCACATTGAACGTCAATGCAGTATATCCGTATGAAGGCAGTTCCAGAGCTTTTTCGCACAGCGTTACATTAAGATTGTTTGACGACGGCAGGTTTCAATATCTTTCCAATGAAATCACGTTTCCACAAAACGGCTGTGATGCCTGGTGGCATGCAGAGCGGTTTACAAAAGAGGAGTGGGAAGCTGTTTATGGGGAAGACGAGCGCGAAAACAGTAAGGACAACGCAGGAGACAGGTTCGGAAATGATATAGAAAGCAGCATGGAAAACGGCGCGGAATTAAAAGTAAAAGCATTGGCGGACAAAGGAAAATGTGTGATCGGAACAGGTACATATGACAATATGAATCATTATCAAAAGTTCGAAGCTTTTCTGGAGCAGTCTGAGGCAGGACGAAGCGGAACGGAAACGCTTTATACGGTGACGTCATCCGGAGATGTCCGCAGGCAGCAATATCTGTTCGATGGAACGGATATGTATGTTCTGTCAGAAAATACCGCCGGAGAAAATGAAAACAGGCCGGCGGTTGTTTACGGTCTTTGTACGAAGCTTGCGGAATGGGAATATACTGAGAACGGATATTTCGCTTACAAATTATGTGTGCGGGAATATCCGGAAGTAACGGAAGTCGTGGATGGGAGCAGACTGATCAGGGTGAGACCGATGACGGAAGTAAACAAAGAACTGTCACTAAAATATGTGGCAAGACTCGGCTATCAGGGGCATAACCTCCTGCGCTGCGATTGGGATGCAGCGCATATGGAAGAACTGGATTATAACGGGATATACGAGTATTTGTATGCCATGAAATATCATGAATCATTTCAGGCAGAGAATGATCCGGCCGGTATACCGAAAGAGGAATTTGAAAGGCTGATTATGGAATATCTGCCGGTAACGTCGGAGAAATTGCAGGAATACAGTGTATTTAACGATAAGCTTCAGACTTATGGGTGGGCAAAACTCGGCTGCTTTAACTATACCCCTGCTTTTTTTGACACTTCATATCCGGAAGTAACGGGCAGCAGGCAAAACGGAGATGGGACGCTTACGATGACAGTCAATGCCGTATGTGAAATGATGACGGGCGATGACGCGCTCATTACACATGAACTGACAGTCAGAATTAAGGAGGATGGCAGTTTTCAATATCTGGGGAATAGCATTCTTTATGAAGGCGGAGAAACTATACCGGCGTATCAGTACCGGATCGTCGATGGATAAACGCCCATATCGGATAATATGGAAAATGTTATTTGGGCTGCTGTGCTTCCGTCGGCTTTATTGTCTGCCTTAATATTAGCGGCAAAAAAGTACGTCTGGCCGGCCGTTTCTATCCATCCGATAAACCAACCGTTGATGTTGTGCCCGTTTACCCGGCCGGTTCCGGTTTTGCCGTAAATTTGGCCGTTTTCGGATGCGGTAAGAAAAATGGAGTCTTTTACTGCCTGTATATTTTCCGGTGCGAAGGGAAAACGGTTATCGTACAGTTTTTTCAGGAGCTCTACCTGCTCTATCGGAGAGATTTTCAATGTGGATTCCAGCCAATAGGAGGACAGTCCGCCGGTGAGCCTTTCATTTCCATAGGAAATTTCCTGTAAACAGGCATACAGACGCGGCCTGCCAAGCTGCTGATCAAGCGCTTGAAAATACCAGTTGACAGAGGACGACATTGCGGAGCGCAGAGTCTGTCCGGCATTCCATGCGCTAAACGGATATACTTCATTATTCCAGGCAATGTAGGAATGTTCCGGCGTAATAATGCCCGCTTCCAGAGCAAACAAAGCGTCATATATTTTATAAGTGGAATCGGGAGCTGTCCGTGCAAGGGCAGCGTCCATATTATATATATGCCACTGTGCATTTGCCGGATCGTAGAGAACAAAACTTCCTTCATAGCCGTTAAAATATGCCGACAGATCAATAACGGAAATGTTTTCGCATGAAGGGTTCCAGCGGTAGCGGCCGTCGTCAGCCGCATAAGTGGATAATATTGGACAAATGCGCAAAAGAACGGCAAAGATCATAAGAAATACGACCGTGCTTTTGACCTTTTTCATAAGATCCGGTTTTTGATAGGCGGCAATATGCAAGACCCGTTTTCTCATTTGTTTCATGCTTCCGCTGATTCCGGTGCGAAAGAAGAACGAGTCGAACGAAACTTTTTCCGCATAATTAATCAGCGTATTGCCGTATGATTCGTATTCCGTTTCCTCTAATTGTGATAAAACGGAAGCATCGCATGCCACTTCCCTGTCGATTCGCATTATTTTCAGTCCGTAACGGACAATGGGATTGAACCAGTAGATGATAGAAATAATATTCATCCAATAATTGATCAGGGAATCCTTATGTTTAAAATGTTGTAATTCGTGCAGCAGAATATACCGCATATCGATGTCCCGGAAGTCTGAGAGCAACGGCTGCGGCAGATAAATGCATGGTCTTAATAGTCCGGTTATCACAGGTGATCTTAAGATGGCCGTGCCGTAAACAGAAGGGCCGGCAGGTATTCTCAGTTCATGCAGACAGTTTTGGTATAACATGTCAAATTCTTTATTTTGTATGGGAAGAGAAGCGTTTTTTAAAATATACAGATGAAAAAGGGATCTTATGAACAGGCATATCATGAAAAAAATGCCTATGATCCAGATGACGCACAGTATCAGCCCGACACGGGAAGGCGTAGCCTGGCTGACGGAAAGAGTAAGATCATATAGGGGCGACTGTGTATTCTGCGCAGAAAACAGGCCGTCTTTTGCCGTAAGATTTTCAGGGCCGGGCAAAGAATCGTTATGCAGACGAAAAAACAGCGGCAGGAGTTGCCCTAAACCCGTCAGGTCAAGAGGCGCAACAGGAAGCGAAAGCAGGGCAAGAACAAGAAACCATACATGATACTGCGACCGTGCCGATAAAGTATTCTTCAGCATTTTTTTAATAAAAAGAAGAAGCAGGATCACGATGGAAATATAAAGATCAGATACAAGAAAGCGTATCATAAATTCAGTCATATCAGGACTTATCCTTTCGCGTGCTCTGTGATAAAAGTGCACGAAGTTCTCCGATCTCTTCCGCGGACAGTCTGTCGTTTTCGATATAGGAAGACAGCATGGCTGTAATATTTCCGTTGTAAAAACGATTTAAGAACGAACTGCTTTCCCGGTCGATATATTCTTCTTCGCTTACAAGCGGTGTGTAGACAAACATCCGGCTCTGTTTTTCATATGTGAGGGCGCCTTTGGTTACAAGACGTTTGATCAACGTCTGTACCGTTTTGGGACTCCAGTCTGTAGTCTGTGTCAGACGGTCGGTTATTTCGTTCGTACTGACCGGAGCCTGTGCCCATACGATCTTCATCACTTCAAGTTCGGCTTCGGAAATCTGAGGCAGTTTTTTCATATTGTGCCATGTCCTTCCATATTATCTTACAAATGTAATAATTACTATACGATCATACCGTTTTCACGTAAAAAAGTCAAATGATTTCTTTTTCTCTTCAAGCAGGTCCAAGGAATGCTCACAAACGCTCAAATTGGCAAAAATAGCATGGTATCAGGCCAAAATAACAATTCATGGAAACAGTGTACCCATTATAATGAAACCATAATGCAAAAATATTTTATATCGTAAAAATATATTTGCATTAACATGCGTACACAGACAAAAGATAAGCGATTCTTTTTACCGCAGTTAGGAGGTAAAAAGAATGAAAAGGACAAATGAATTAGAGCATTATGCAGATTATCTGTTGCAGCGGGAGCTGGCGGAACAGACGAGAGAAATTTATGTAAAACAGGCCGCGGCTTTTCTGGATTTTCTTGAAAACAGGGAAATGACCAAAAAAGAAAGCATTGCTTATAAGCAGATGTTATTGAAGCGGGGACAGAAATTATCCACCGTGAATCTTTATCTTGTGGCGCTAAACAGTTATTTGCGATATGCGGGTTACGGTGATTGTACCGTAAAAACAATGAAAAGACAAAGAAGACAGTGCCCGGACGATATCCTGACGCATGCGGAGTACCGGAAACTGCTTATTTGGGCTATGAGCAGAGGAAAATACGGCTCGTACCGGGTAATACAATATTTTTATATACGGATGGTGTCAGTGAAACAAATAACGAGAACGGAATCCTGTATGGAGAGGAGCGTTTGCGCAGTCTGTTAAACGAACGGAAAAGTTCCATGCCCGCAGAGCTGACAGAGTCTGTCTGGGAAAGCATACAGACTTTTCAGGGAAATGCGGAACAGTTTGATGATGTGACGATGCTTGCGCTGCACTATTTCGGCGGGGGAGGGCCGCACCGGGGGCCAAATGCTTCCAGGATGCGGGAACAAAAAAGCGATCAGGATGAAATACTTACGGTATCGGCAGAATTGTCTTATATGGACGCGGTGCAGACTTTTATAGAAAACGCGTTTGGCAGAAAAAAGGTTTCCTGCGAAAATATCCGGCGGATGTTGATCGCATCCGATGAGATATTTTCGAATATATGCCTCCATAGCGGCGCAAAGGAAGTCATTATAAGCTGTCGTGTCCGGGGGAACGAGGCGGTACTTGCATTAGAAGATGATGGCGGAGCCTTTAACCCGTTGGAAAAGGAGCAGGCAGATACCGGAGAGCCTTTGGAGAACAGAAAAGAGGGGGGACTCGGCATCCATATGATACGGAAACTGATGGACGCAGCGGACTATCAATATGATGAAAAAAATAAAAGAAATTGCCTGATTCTGAAAATTGATACAACTGATGGGAGAAAAATCTGATGGACAATATAACTGTAAAAGAAGAAAAATTTATCCGCATCATCGGTGAGGCGGCAAGAGAGGACTGGCAGGCACGGCACATGTGCCTGCCTTCTCTTGTAACCGCTATTGCGTTTCATACCGTGCGTGGAAAAAACAATGCGGATTTAGAGCAGGAAGAATGCCCCGAGCTTTTTCCGCTGCGAAAAGATGGACACCGGGGAAGCTATTTATCGGTCAGACACGCAGTGGAATCTCATAATGATTATCTTGCCCTATGGAAGGGAAACGGGCAGAAATACCCGAACTGGAGAGGACTTGCCGTACAGGAGCATTACATTTTGGCCGTGCAGTATTTGCAGGATGCAGAATATCCCTACTGCACCGCCGGAGAATATGAGAAAGAACTGGTAGAGCTGATAGAGAAATACGGACTGAACAGATATGATGAAGTACAGAGGAAAGTTGTGGGTTAAACCGTTATGTAAAAATACAGATTGCGGGAAAAGAATAGTACAAAAGAATGCCGGTATATGATATAATAAACGCAAGTTCAATCAGTCTGCAGCTCTGGAAGGGCAGCAGGCGCAGGCCAGTAAAAAAAGAGAGGGGTTACATGTATGGACAAAGTGAAGGAAATTAAGAAACTGTGTGAGGAGAAAAATATTCGTATGATCGATTTTAAGATGACGGATATTGACGGACGGTGGCGTCACATTACGATTCCCGTAGAGCGGTTCGGAGAGAGCACGTTTACTTACGGAATCGGATTTGACGGTTCGAATTACGGGTATGCGCCGATCGAGAAAAGCGATATGGTATTTCTTCCTGACCCGGATACCGCATATGTGGATCCGTTTGCGGAAGTGCCTACACTGACGATGTGCGGTAATGTGTGTACGATCGGGAAAGATGAAAACAAACCGTTTGACCAGTACCCGAAAAATGTCAGTCTGCGTGCGATGGAATATATGAAGGAAAGCGGCATTGCCGATAAAATGATCATTGGGCCCGAATTCGAGTTCTATCTGTTTGACAAAGCGCGTTTCGAAGTGTCTCCTCAGCGGTGCGGGTACCGTATCGATACGAGACAGGCGGATTGGAACTGCAGTCTGGACGAGTTCCGCCCGGGAAATAACGGATATGAAGTGCCTTATAAAGGCGGCTATCACGTAGCGGCTCCTCAGGATGTAGGGTACGATCTGCGCAGCCGTATGTGTATGATGATGGAAGACTGGGGCATCAAAGTAAAATATCATCATCATGAAGTAGGCGGCCCGGGACAGATGGAGATCGAAGTAGAGCTTGCGGATATGCCTGCAATGGCGGATAATACGATGATCGTCAAATATATCATCAAAAATATGGCGGCACAGGAAGGCAAAACGGCAACATTCCTGCCCAAACCGATCTATCAGGAAGCAGGAAGCGGTCTGCATGTACATATGCTGCTTATGAAAGACGGCAAGCCGTTATTCTATGATGAAAACGGGTATTCGGGGCTCAGCCGGACAGCACATTATTTTATCGGCGGTTTATTGAAACATATCGCATCATTATGTGCTTTTACAAACCCCTCTACGAATTCCTTTAAACGTCTTGTACCGGGATTTGAGGCGCCGGTTACAGTCGGTTACGCGACATCGAACCGCAGTGCGGTCATCAGGATCCCGGCTTATGCCAAATCTCCTGAAACGAAGAGATTTGAACTGCGCAATCCGGATGCGACAGCCAATCCGTATTATGCATATGCGGCTATTTTGATGGCAGGACTTGATGGGATCGAAAATAAGATCGATCCGGCGGAAAACGGCTGGGGACCGTATGACTTTAACCTGTATACCTTGTCGGAAGAAGAGCAGAAGAAGATCAAGGGCCTTCCGAAATCTCTCGGCGAAGCGTTGGACGCTCTGGAAGCGGATCATGATTATCTGACAAAAGGCGGCGTTTTCCCGCAGAGACTGATCGACATCTGGGTAGCGCGTAAACGCGGTGAGTTAAAGAAAATGGAGCAGATTCCGAATCCGGCGGAGTTTAAGATGTACTACGATTTATAAAAAAGGGACGGGAAGCATATTGTTATAGAGAGGTGATACAATTTGAATCAAAAACTGAAGGAAAAAATATTGGAATCTCTTTCGGCGGTTCTGCCTATTACGGGTATTGTACTGCTGCTCAGCATATTGCTTGTCCCCGTCGATCTGGGAACGATGGTCATGTTTTTGACCGGAGCCATTATGCTTGTTGTCGGCATGGGGTTCTTTCAGCTCGGCGCCGAGATGTCCATGACGCCGCTCGGAGAAGGTATCGGTGTTCAGATTTCGAAAACACGGCAGATCGTGCTGATTTTTTTGCTTGGCCTGTCCATGGGAATGATCATAACGATTTCTGAACCGGATCTGCAGGTTTTGGCCGGACAGGTGCCATCGATTCCCAATTATACGTTGATCCTGACCGTGGCGGTCGGGGTCGGTATTTTTCTGGCATTGGCGATTTTGAGAATTTTGTTCCAGATCAATCTTTCGACGATCCTGATCGTGCTTTATATTGCGCTGATCGGAATGTCCTTTTTTGTTCCGAAGGACTTTCTGGCGGTTGCATTTGACTCCGGCGGTGTAACGACCGGACCCATGACCGTACCGTTTATTATGGCAATGGGTGTCGGTCTGGCTTCCGTCAGAGGTGATAAAAACGCATCAAGCGACAGTTTCGGACTGGTTGCGCTTTCCAGTGTGGGACCGGTTCTGGCGGTGCTGATTTTAGGCTGCTTTTATAATCCGACTGAAGCGGCTTATGAGATGTCTTCCGTAGCCCATGTCGTGACGACCCGTGATGTTGTTCTGGAATTTCTGATCAGCATTCCGCCCTATATTAAAGAAGTGCTTATTTCACTGCTTCCTGTTGCGGCGGTATTCGGAATCTTTCAATTGATCAGCCACCGTTATAAGAAACGTCAGGTAAAGCGTATTCTGATCGGACTGGCTTATACGTATATCGGCCTTGTACTTTTTTTGTGCGGCGTGAATGTGGGATTTGCTTCGGTAGGTTCTTCTCTTGGCAAAGATATTGCTTCCGCGGACTGGAAATGGCTGTTAATACCAATCGGTATGCTGATCGGATATTATATCGTTAAGGCGGAGCCGGCCATACAGGTGCTCAATCATCAGGTGGAAGGAGTAACGAACGGCGCGGTATCCGCGCAGTCCATGAACAGATGCATGTCCATTGGCGTGGCGGTCAGCGTCGGACTGTCTATGCTCCGGGTGCTGACCGGACTTCCGATCTATTGGATCATCATACCGGGATATGTGATGGCGCTTTTACTTTCGCGGTTTGTGCCGAAGATGTTTGTCGGTATTGCTTTTGATTCCGGCGGCGTAGCCAGCGGGCCGATGACGACGACGTTCCTGCTTCCGCTCAGTATCGGGGCGTGTGAAGCCGTAGGCGGCAGTATGATGACGGATGCGTTCGGTGTGGTAGCGCTTGTGGCATTGACGCCTTTGATCGCGATTCAGATCATGGGCATGGTATATCAGTATAAGTTAAAGAAAGCCGACGAAGCTACGGTACGCGAAGTTGTTTTTGCAGATGGCGCGGATGTAATATTTGAGTTTGAGGAGGATTAGGTAAATGGCAGCCAATCATAAAAAAGCATCCTATCGGATGTTATTGCTCATTGCTACGCCGAAGCTGGTGAAAAAGGCAGTGGATCTGTTCAATCAGGGAAACGTGCCGCTGCAGTACCTTTTCCATGCGCAGGGGACCGCCTCGAGCGAAGTGATGGATATGCTTGGACTCGATGGGGTAGAAAAAAACATATTGCTCAGCATGATGCCGAAAGCATATGCGGGAGAGATGCTTTCCAAGCTGCACAAGAAACTGCACCTGGGTATGCCGAATACCGGAATTGCGTTTACGATCGCCATTTCCGGCGGCAGCGGACGTATTGTGGAATTGATCGATGCTTTACAGCCGGAAGTAAACAGAACACTATTGGAAAGGAATGAATCGGGTATGGCGGGCAGCGAATATTATATGATCATGGCAATTGTAAATCAGGGATTTGGCGAGGAAGTTATGAATGCCGCCAGACCTGTAGGGGCTTCCGGCGGTACGGTATTCCACAGCAGAGGGATCGGAAGCGCAGAAGCTATGAAGTTCTGGAAGATCAGTGTGCAGGAAGAGCGGGAAGTCGTGATCATTCTCGCACAAAAAGACGATAAACTGGCCATTATGGAAGCGATCAGCATGAATTGCGGTATGCAGAGTGAGGCACAGGGGATCGTTTTGTCATTACCGGTGGATAATATTGTAGGACTGGATTAAAAGAAATATGGCGGTCAGGACAGAATTTGAAAAAAACGGGTTTGACGTGATCCGTTACGCGGCGGCATGCAGTGTGATGATGCTCCATTATGCAAGTTATTCCATGATTGTATCCGAGCAGGCGGCGGATATTATGGATAAGGCAAGGCATACTGCGCTCCTTTTTCCGGGAGTTGTAATTTTGTTTGCCATGAGCGGTTTCCTTGTCACGGCGTCGTTGGAACGGACGGCGGATACAAAAGTATTTTTGAAAAAGCGTCTTACCAGAATTTATCCGGAACTATGGTTATGCACGCTGATCAACTTATCGGTGGTGGGCATCCTGGTTCCGGAATTGTTGGACAGGGGAATGCTCGTATGGGTCGTTACACAGATCTTCGGGATTGCCAATACGCCTTCCTGTCTGAAGGAATTTGCAACCGGCAGCATCAACGGTGCGCTTTGGACGATCTTTACGGAAGTGCAGTTATATCTTGTATTATGCCTGCTGTATCGTTTCTTCAAAAAATGGAAGAGCGGGCATTTCATAGTGTTTCTGGGAATCTGCGCGGCGGCGAATCTGCTTTGTGCGGCAGCGGCCGAAAACATCGGCGGCATTGCGGCAAAACTGATTGAGAGGCTGTTCCTGCCCTACGCATTATGGTTTTTTATCGGAGTTTTCTGTTATTTGAAAAGGGACAGGCTGCTGCCCGTTTTGCGGAAGGCATTTTTGCCGGGGCTGTTCATTTTTATTATGATCGACCGCATACCTGTGAAGATACCGGGATATTATACGAATATTCTCATTAGTATTTTTTTGCCGCTTTTGGTGATCGGCGGCGGATATTGTCTGCCTCAGATCCGTATAAGGTGCGATCTGTCTTATGGGATGTTTTTATATCATTGGATCGTTTTGAATATTATCATCCATTTTGATTTTATGAACCGGCTTCCATGGTATGTAAACGTGATGTTTTTCATTGTGGCGACTCTGTTTACGGCGTGGCTGTCACAATTGTTTGGGAAAAGAGCAGGATATGTGCTGCGGCTTATCCGGCGCCGGTAAGGCATGTACAGGCGCATCGGATGGCAGGTCGGCTAAGGAAAAGGAATGAAGGAGTACTGATATTGGATAAAACATTTAAAGAAAAGTATCTGGCAGGGGAAATTGCATTTGAGGAAATTGACGATTACAGTCAGGAGTGGGGATTTCATGATGACTCGATGACGCTTCGGGAGTATCTTGGCCTGAATGCGGAGGAAGAAGATGCATGGATCAGCATTGGGGATGAAGCGTTACAGGAGCTTTTGGATAAACAGCGTCTGTAACGGACAGTAAGGATTCTATACCGTGAAATGTGTTAATAAATGAAGGAGGTAATATGGGTATGACACGGGAAAAGATCAGAGAGCTGATATCACAGATGACTTTGGAGGAAAAAGCGGCTATGTGCTCGGGGGCAGACTTCTGGCATACCGAAGCGGTGGCGCGGCTGGGAATTCCGGCCAGTATGGTTTCGGATGGACCGCACGGACTTAGGAAGCAGGATCTGGAAGGGGATCATCTCGGTGTGAACGATAGCATTAAGGCGGTATGCTTTCCGGCAGGATGTGCAACGGCGGCTTCTTTTAACAGGGAGCTTTTAACGGAGATGGGGGCAGCGCTTGGAAATGAATGTCAGGCTGAGGGTGTGAGCGTTATATTAGGCCCTGCAGTAAACATTAAACGTTCTCCGCTGTGCGGGCGTAATTTTGAATATTATTCGGAGGACCCGTTTGTGGCATCGGAAACAGCAGGCGCTTTGATCAAAGGCGTACAGAGCAAAAATGTCGGGACGAGTATCAAGCACTTTTTGGCAAATAATCAGGAAACAAGAAGAATGTCCTGCGATTCCCGTGTGGATGAAAGAACTATGCGGGAAATCTATCTGGCGGCATTTGAAGGAGCGGTAAAGAAACAGAAACCGTGGACCGTGATGTGTTCCTATAATAAGATCAACGGCGTGTATGCGGCGGAGAATCATAAATATCTGACGGAAGTGCTGCGTGACGAATGGGGATTTGATGGTTACGTTATGAGCGACTGGGGGGCAGTGAATAATCGCGTGGAGGATCTGAAAGCGGGTCTGGATCTGGAAATGCCCACTTCGCATGGCGTAAATGACAAATTGATCGTTGGTGCAGTGCAGAGCGGGAATCTGGACGAAAGTGATCTGGATGAAGCGGTAGAACGTATTTTGAATATTGTATTCCGCTTTGAAGAAAACCGCGATAAAGAAGCTGTCTGGGATAAGGATAAAGATCATGAGCTGGCGCGCAGGGTGGCCGAAGAGACGATCGTACTTTTGAAAAACGAGGATATTCTGCCCCTGCAGGATACGGACAATCTTGCCTTTATCGGGAAATATGCGATGGAACCCAGATATCAGGGCGGCGGAAGTTCCCATATCAACAGCCATAAGATTACGTCCGCAATGGATATCGTATCGGGCAGATCCAATATCGTATATGCGCAGGGATATCGTGACGACATAGATGAAACGGATGAAAAACTTCTGAAAGAAGCGATAGAAGCTGCGAAAACTGCAAAAGCGGCGGTTATTTTCGCCGGTCTGCCGGATGCGTTTGAGTCGGAGGGATTCGACAGGACACACATGTCCATGCCGGCCTGTCAGAACGAGCTGATCGAAAAGATCGCCGAAGTACAGCCCAATACGGTTGTCGTTCTGCATAACGGTTCGCCGGTAGAGATGCCCTGGGCAGATAAGGTAAAAGGCATCGTGGAAGCATATTTGAGCGGGCAGGCGGCAGGCGGCGCCGTATGTGATATTCTCTTCGGCAAGGTCAATCCGAGTGCGAAGCTGCCGGAGACTTTCCCGATCAAACTGGAAGACAACCCGTCGTACTTATCCTATTTCGGAGAAGGCGACATGGTAGAATACAGAGAAGGCATTTTCGTAGGCTACCGTTATTATGATAAGAAAAAGATGGATGTCCTGTTCCCGTTCGGACACGGTCTTTCTTATACGACATTCGAATATTCCAATATGCAGATCGATAAAGAATGCATAAAGGATACGGAGACATTGACTGTAACGGTCGATGTAACAAATACAGGGAAAAAAGCAGGAAAAGAAGTCGTACAGCTTTATGTTGCGGATAAGGAAAGCACAGTGATCCGGCCGGTAAAGGAACTGCGGGATTTTGCAAAAATAGAATTGGCGCCCGGAGAAACGAAAAACGTTGCTTTTACTCTGGACAAGAGGGCATTCGCCTATTACAGCGTAAAAATCCATGACTGGCATGTGGAAAGCGGGGAGTTTGATATTCTGATCGGTAAGTCTTCGAGGGATATTGTACTGTGCAAGACGGTTACCGTAGAATCTACCGTGAAGATTCCGTTTGTTTATACGACGGATACAACGATTGGCGATGTTATGAAAGATCAAAGAGCATGGGAACTGGCGAAACCGATCATAAGCGGCGTTACTTTCGGGGATGCGAATCCTGGTGATGAGAACGGTTCAGCAGCCGAAGCGATGTCCGATGAGATGGTGAAAGCCATGATGGAATATCTGCCTCTGCGCGGGCCTGTAAGCTTTGGCGGAAGTTTTTCCATGGCAGACATACAGAAACTTGTCGATCAGTTAAATGCGTTAGAGTAAATCCCGTTTATAACAAAAAAAGGCTGTTCTGATACATTTAAAGCCGGTTTGTTAAAGCTTTAAGCGGGAACAGCCGATAATATAAATAATAAGACAAAGGGCCGTATGAGAAACAGTGATCACATACGGGAAGGGATTTTGCCGATAAAAAGGATTTTGCCGGCAAAACTCCTTTTACTACGGACAGAGCACAAGGAAGTGAGGTTGGAGATATGACAGTACAGGTATTTGGCGCGGGAAATCATAGTTCACTGGTCAATCAGAATGAGAACATACAGGCACGCAGGGCGGCCAGACAGAATCAGGGCAATAAGCAGCAGATGCAGAACGGTTCTATCAATATGAATGAACTGGGCGGAAAGATGGATCCTATTTTGTCGCGCAGACAAAGGGCACAGAGAAAGGCTTTGAAGGTGATCGGCGATGCATGGAATGTCGATAGAAAAATAGACAATGACATCGGAAACAGAAGAGCACATATTCAGGAACTGCATGGAACCGTGGAAGAGAATATGTCCATTCTTGAGCAGGGTGATGCCCATAAAGAAGAACTCCGGCAGACATATGGCGTAAGCGCCGACAGTCAGGAACAAAAGGATCTGGAGCTTTTAGAGAAACGCAGGCGGTCTTTTAAACCGGATTCAAAGATCGAACTGACAGAAGAAGAACAGGAAAGGCTTGCGGAACTTGATGCGGGAGAGCTTACCGAATACCAGCAGCGTGTGCTTAAACTGGACAGTGATATGAGTATTTTTGAGAGCCGCATCGATGCGGCCCAACAGGAGATTCGTTCGGAATACAGCGCGATCCGTGAGATCCAGATCGAGCGCCTGAAAACGCATGAGATGGTAGATGCGCAGATAGAAGCGGATGAGATCAATGCTGCGGCCAGCAAAGAAATCATCGGTATGCTGGTCGGAGAAGCGCAGGACCACATCGACGAAGAGATAGAAGAGAAGAAAGAAGAGGCCAAAGACAAGGCGGAGGAAAAAGAAGAACAGGAAGAGAAGATCGAAGAGCAAAGAGCGGAAGAGGAACTGCAGCAGGAGCAGCTTGAAATAAGACAGGAAGAGTCCCATATAGAAGAAGAGACCAAGTCCGAGCAGCGTAAGAGGGCCAGAGAACAGGCAGAATTCATTGAAGAAGCACAGGGCAGTATGGTTTTCACCGGTTCGGGTACGTCTGACGCACAGCTTGCGATTAAGGAAATGATGCAGAAGATGAAGCTCCTTGAGGAAGATTTAAAAGGCGCGGCGTTGGATGCCAAGATCGAAACGCTGTAATGACAGAATGCAAACATGTAAGAACAATCAATTCAAAATGACGGGCAGTACGCTTTGCGCATTCTCCTTATGTGAATGAAAAACCCCGGAAAATAAATCAAGATCTGATTTGTTTTCCGGGGGTTATTTTTTGTAGATTTATGATCGCAGCGCAGAACCTAAAGGCGGCAAAGTTACTTTTTACATTCCAGAGCAGCCGTAATGAATCCTTTGAATAACGGATGCGGTCTGTTCGGCCTGGATTTTAACTCAGGGTGTGCCTGTGTTGCAACAAAGAACGGGTGTCCGGACAGTTCGCACATTTCCACAATGCGTCCATCCGGAGAAAGACCGGCTAATTTCATGCCTTTTTCTGCCAGGACGGTACGATAGTCATTATTGACTTCGTAGCGGTGTCTGTGTCTTTCGTGGATCGTTTCTTCTCCATACAGCTGATATGCTTTGGAAGTCTTGTCCAAAACGCAGGGATAGGAACCGAGCCTTAACGTACCGCCGATATCTTCCACATCACTCTGGTCGGGCATCAGGGCGATGACCGGATGTGTGGTGGACGGATCCAGTTCAATACTATGCGCATCGTTGTATCCGATCACATTTCTTGCAAATTCCACGATAGACAATTGCATGCCGAGACACAGACCCAAATAGGGAACCTGATGTTCTCTTGCATAACGGATCGCATGGATCATACCTTCGATTCCGCGGTCGCCGAAGCCGCCGGGAACGAGGATTCCGTTTACATCACCCAAAATGTCCTGTACGTTTTCGGCCGTAACGGTTTCGGAATCCACCCATTTGATATTTACGACACAGCGATTCGAAATGCCGCCGTGTTTTAACGCTTCCACGACGCTGATATAAGCATCATGGAGCTGGGTATATTTGCCGACAAGAGCGATCGTCGTTTCTCCGGTAGGAGTCCGCAGGGATTCCACCATGGCTTTCCAGTCGGTAAGATCCGGTTCGGGACAGTCCAGATTTAAGCATTCGCAGGCAACTTGTGCCAAATGTTCTTTTTCCATAGTAAGAGGCGCTTCATATAAATATTCTACGTCCAGATTCTGTAATACATGGTTGCTCGGTACATTACAGAAGAGAGCAATCTTATCTTTTAATCCCGGTTCTAAAGGATATTCGCTGCGGCAGACAATGATGTCGGGACGAATTCCCATTCCCTGAAGTTCCTTAACACTGGCCTGCGTCGGTTTGGTCTTCATCTCCTGAGAAGCGCGCAGATAAGGGATCAGCGTAACATGGATCAGGATGGCGTTTTCACTGCCTACTTCATGCTGGAACTGACGGATAGACTCTAAAAACGGCTGACTCTCTATATCACCCACGGTACCGCCCACCTCGATGATGGCGATCCTTGTTTCCTTATCCGAAAAATTCCGGTAAAAACGGCTTTTGATCTCATTGGTAATATGCGGGATAACCTGTACGGTTCCGCCGCCATAATCCCCGCGCCGTTCCTTCTGAAGAACGGACCAGTATACTTTTCCGGTCGTTACATTGGAATTTTTGTCCAGATTTTCGTCGATAAACCTTTCATAATGCCCTAAATCCAGATCAGTTTCCGTACCATCTTCCGTCACAAAGACTTCTCCGTGCTGGATCGGATTCATTGTTCCCGGATCAATATTGATATAAGGATCAAATTTCTGCATGGTGACTTTATAACCACGAGCTTTTAATAATCTGCCTAAAGATGCGGCCGTGATTCCCTTGCCGAGACCGGAAACAACGCCGCCTGTTACAAATACATACTTGACTGCCATATCTTCCTCTTTCTTTTGCATATAATACTATTTATTATATAGATATACATCGGAAAAATCTACTGGAAAAGCAAATTTTATGAAAAAACTTTAGAAATCTTTAATACTTGTGTCTATAAATTCATAATTCCCTTATTGATTTATAGAAAGGTGTTCCATATAATAAGAAATAGATGAAAAACGGAAACGGTTTAATGAGAAACCATATCTGTTAGAAAGTGAGGAACCCTCATAGATGGATAATAACCTTAACCAATATGACGGTAATTATAATAACGGCGGCAATTCGAACAGAGGACAGGATAATCAGGGCGGCCCCGGAGGATCGGGAAGCAGCGGAGATCCCAAGAAGCAGAGCTTCATCATTCTGATCATTGCAGCGCTCATTACTTTGTTCAGTATCAGTATCTTTATGAAATTTATGACCGGTTCGAGCAATAAAGAGATCAGTTATAACGAATTTATCGAGATGATCGAACAGGAGAAGATTGAAAGTGTCGTAGTAGATTCTGACAGGATAACCGTCTATCCCAAACAGAAGGAAAATGAGAATCCTTTTCTATACGTATATGGCGGCGGCATGACTTACTACACGGGTAAAATGGAAGACGACGATACGCTGACTGCAAGGCTTCTGGAACATGATATAGCCATCAACAAGCAGGTGGCGGACAGTTCAAGCCTGATCATTACGGTACTGCTTTATTATATCCTTCCGGTCCTGCTCATGTGGGGACTGCTCAGCCTCGTGTTTCGTAAGATGGGCAAAGGCGGCCCGATGGGGGTCGGCAAAAGCAATGCCAAGGTATATGTACAGAAAGAAACAGGTATTACCTTTCAGGATGTGGCAGGTGAAGACGAAGCCAAAGAGTCACTGGTGGAAGTCGTGGACTTTCTGCATAATCCCGGAAAATATTCCAAGATCGGCGCGAGACTGCCTAAGGGAGCCCTTTTGGTGGGACCGCCCGGTACCGGTAAAACATTGCTTGCAAAAGCGGTTGCAGGAGAAGCGCACGTACCGTTCTTCTCCCTGTCCGGTTCGGATTTCATAGAGTTATACGTGGGTGTCGGCGCTTCCCGTGTCCGTGATCTTTTTAAAGAGGCGGAAAAAAATGCTCCCTGTATTGTATTTATTGACGAAATTGATGCGATCGGAAGAAGCCGTGATTCCAAATACGGCGGCGGCAACGAAGAACGGGAACAGACGTTAAACCAGCTGCTTTCCGAAATGGACGGCTTTGACGGCAAAAAGGGAATTATCATCCTGGCGGCGACAAACCGCCCTGAAATACTGGATAAAGCGCTGCTTCGTCCGGGACGATTCGACCGAAGGATCATTGTGGATAAACCGGATCTCAAAGGACGTGTGGAAATTTTGAAGGTACACGCCAAGGACGTTTTGATGGATGAATCCGTCGATCTGGATGAGATCGCCCTTGCAACTTCCGGAGCAGTCGGCTCCGATCTTGCCAATATGATCAACGAGGCCGCGATCAATGCCGTTAAAATGGGAAGAGAATTCGTCAGCCAGAAAGATTTGTTTGACGCGGTAGAACAGGTACTTGTGGGCAAAGAAAAGAAAGACCGGATCATGAGCAAAGAGGAACGTAAGATCGTATCCTATCATGAAGTCGGACATGCGCTTGTCAGCGCCCTGCAGAAAAATTCGGAGCCGGTACAGAAGATTACGATCGTTCCCAGGACAATGGGCGCCCTCGGCTATGTAATGCAGGTGCCGGAAGAAGAGAAATATCTGGATACCGAGGCGGAACTGCGTGACAGGCTGGTAGGACTGTTAGCCGGCCGCGCGGCGGAGGAGATCGTATTTGATACGGTAACGACCGGCGCAGCTAACGATATTGAGCAGGCGACCAGTCTTGCGCGCAACATGATCACACGGTTCGGCATGAGCAAAAAATTCGGACTTATGGGGCTTGCTACGGTAGAAAGCCAGTATCTTGACGGCAGGGCGTCTTTAACCTGTTCGGATGTAACGGCAGCCGATATCGATACGGAAGTTATGAAGATGCTGCATGACAGTTATAAGCAGGCTAAGAAGCTGTTAAAATCCAATCGGGAAATCATGGATAAACTGGCGGATTATCTGATTGAAAAAGAAACCATTACCGGTAAGGAATTCATGAAAATATACCGGAAAGAAAAAGGCATTCCGGAACCGAAAGAAGAGGAAAAAGAGAAAAAGCAGGAAAAATCCGCGGCTGATACAGATAAAGAGAAGAAAGAAGGCACACAGCCGAAAGCAGTTTCGGACGTGCCGCAAAACGCAGCGCCCGTACAGCAGAATACGCCGCCTGCGCCCCAGAATATGCCGTTTGTACGGCAGCCGGCGGAGAATCCCAATGTCGGCCTGTTTTCTCATTCGAGTCTGACACCGGATTTTGCACAGAATCTGGCAAAAGAAACGGAAAGCAGACCGGAGACAGCGCCGGGCGGGGAAGTGCCGTCGGACGTATCCCCGGAAAAGCAATTGTCTTCAGATGTGCCGCCGGCAGAACAGCCGTAGAACGCCGTGACTGCCGCCGCAGACGGCAGTCTGACAGAATCATCCGAAACAGATCGGAAAATGAATGGTATGGATAAATGGAATAAGAATAGTCGGGAAGAAACTGCCGCGGCATGGTCATGCACCATGAAAGCGGCAGTTTTTGACATTAAGATCCTGAAAAAAGCGCTGTTTATGCGGCCGGAATAAAAACCTATATTTTGTCTGGAAATATTTTTTAGTTAAAAGGGTTTTTTATTATGATATAAGAAGGTAAAATAAAAAGAAAAAAGGGGAACCGCTATGCAGCCTGCCAGAGAGAAAATACAAAAATGCCTGGATGATCTCAAACTGAAAAAGAAATTGCAGAGTCTTTATATCATATGCGTGATTCTGCCGCTTATTTTGACGGATGGATTTATCCTGTACAGTGTGCTGTCGGCCGAAAAGGTACAGCAGCAGCATGATATGGAGAATCTGGCGAGTGCGGTACAGTATAGTATTTATACTACGGTAATGTCCGCAGCTTCTATGGCGGACAGTATCAATCTGAACAGATATCTGGAAGAATTTCTGAATACACAGTATGAAACGCCGCTTGCGTATGTGGAGGGATATCAGGATCTCATGCGCAATTCGATGTTTGCCAGCAGTACGGCGATCATAAACACCAAAGTAACAATCTATGCAGATAACGAAACGCTGATCAACGGAGGCGAGTTTGGCCGTATTTCGACGATCCGGGAGACAGAATGGTATCAGGCATTAAAGAATTATGAGAAAGACGCCATGCTCCTGTTTTATTATGACGACTGGAAAAGTCCGGTTGTCAGTGCGAAAAGGAAGATTCTATTTCTGCGACGGATGAATCTTGTCAACAGCCGCGGATGTGAAAAAGTGATAAAAATGGAGATCGATTACAACAAAGTGATCCGGGATATTGATGGGATGAATTCCGAATCTCCGGTCTATATCTGTAAAGATGGAAAGATTCTGTTATCCAATACGAAAGACAATCCGCTCGGACAGCCGTTTAATGATTTTGTGATGGCGGATGAGGCGGGATACTGCAAGGACATCGTCCTGTTTGGAGAAACATATCAGATTTATGTAATGGGCAAAGAGAATCGATTCTGGATGAAGATCTTTTCCAATGCGCCGTTGATTCTTTTCCTGCTGCTGATCAATATCCTTCTGCCATATGAATTGATGACACAGATCGAAAGGTCCATTACGGTACGTATCGGAAAACTGGGAGCGGCATTCGACGGTGTAAACGCAGAGAAGCTGACGAGAATACCCAATATACAGGGAAACGATGAGATCGCGCAGTTAATGAGAAACTATAACTGCATGGTGGACCGGATCAATGAACTGATCCAGACCGTATATAAGGATAAACTGCGGGAACAGGAAATGAGCATTGCACAGAAAAATGCAGAACTTTTGGCATTGTACGGACAGATCAATCCGCATTTTCTCTTTAACGCTTTAGAGAGTATCCGTATGCACAGTGTGCTGAAGAAAGAATATGAAACGGCAGATATGGTTGAAAAGCTGGCCGTTATGGAAAGACAGAATGTTGACTGGGGCAACGATACGATCGAGATCGGCAAGGAACTGGATTTCGTAGAAGCCTATCTGGGACTGCAGAAATATCGTTTTGGCGACAGGCTGTCCTATTCTCTGGAAGTGGAGCCGGAATGTAAATCGCGAAAAATTCCGAAACTAACTATCGTTACATTTGCAGAGAACGCGTGTGTACACGGCATTGAAAGCAAGACGGCGCCAGGCTGGATCTTCATTCGGATTTATATGGAAGAGGAATTCCTTTGCATTGAGGTGGAGGATACGGGAAAAGGCATGACAGAAGAAATGGTATGCGACATACAGGACAAAATGGACAATGCCAATATTGAGAGGCTGAAACAGAAGGAAAGAGTAGGTATTTTAAATGCCTGCCTGCGCTTAAAAATGGTGACTGATAACGAAGTGCGCTTTTGCGTGGAGAGTGAACAGAATGTCGGAACGATCATTCAGATCCGCATTCCACAGAATAAACTATAACAATGGGGAGAGAAGAAATGCTTCGGGTAATATTAGTGGATGACGAACCCTTTATTCTACAGGGACTGAAAGTTTTGATCGATTGGGAAGAGGAAGGCTATGAGATTGCGGCGGCCCTGGATAACGGAGAGGCAGTGATCGAATTTTTAAAAGAAAATCAGGTGGATCTGATTATAACGGATATCAAGATGCCCGGGATGACGGGGATCGATCTGATCAGACGGATACGTCAGGAGAATCTGTCGGAGGCATATTTTGTCATTCTGAGCGGGTACAATGATTTCACATACGCACAGCAGGCGATTCGTTATAATTGCGTCGATTATATCCTGAAACCCGTAGAGAAGGACGGACTGCTTGCGATCCTTCGAAAGATCACGCATCTGTCGGAAAGTGAAAGGATCGACAGACAGAATCATCAAAGAATGGAATCCGCTTATCTGGCCCGTAACATGATAGCGCTTCTGAACGGGAAATATGACGAGATGAATCTGGAATATGTCAAGAATCATCTGCAGCTATCGGAAGGGATACGCTATATCGACATAGAAATCTCGGAGTCTTATGACGAATGGGAAGACGGAGCGGCCAGAGCGCTTCAAAGGGATCTGTACAGCGCCTGCCAGGAACTTCTGCAGGAAGACCGCAGTCATGCCATATTTGATGTTTCTTATAAGGATAAGAGCTTTGATATCGGTTTCATTTTCTGCGATTACATGGCAGCTAAAATGGATATGGACGAGGAAGATTATCTAAACAGATTACACAGGGAGCTGGAGAAGCGGTTGAAACGTCCGGTGTGTATGCTGGTAGGGAAACGGGTGCAGAATATTGCGGCCATATCGAAATCTTACGGGACAAGCTGCATCTTAAAATCGTTAGTGGCCTTTCATGCGAAAAAAAATATATATTTTTATGAACAGGAAGTAAAGGTAAAACAAAATGGCATTATATTATGTAAGAACAGCCTGGACGATCTGATCCGGGCGATCGAGCAGGATGAGAAAATACAGATCCGCAAGAGTGTGGATAATCTCTATGAAGAGATCGGCAACATGGGCGTAGCGGGCGATATGCTCAGCCTGAACATCAACTATCTGCTGTTTCAGCTCATCCACCTTGCCATGGAGCAGGATAATGAGGTCAATCAGGAAGAAATCCTGCAGTTTATCAGTGAGAGCAGCTTTGAAGAAGGGATCATGCGGGGAAGCAGCGTTCATTTATCCCGTTTCGCCTGTGAATATGCCGACTATCTGGCACAGCTGCGCAAAAATGTGTCCAGAGGTGTTTTGATGGAGATTGAGAGGGAGGTAAAAGAAAATTATGCCGAGAACCTGAGTCTGCGGGACCTGAGCAGAAAATACTATATTAACAGTTCCTATCTCGGACAGATATTCCGCAAGAAATACGGACAGTCTTTCAAAGATTATCTGAGCCATTACCGCATTGACGAGGCAGCCGGCCAGCTGTTGAAAACGGACAAAAAGATCGGTCAGATCGCGGAAGACGTAGGATACAGGGACAGCGACTATTTTATCCGCAAATTCATAGAAATAAAAGGCTGCACGCCCTCAAAATACAGAAAGACCAAACTGAATATAAATTAACAGGTGCCTGCAAAAATAGATTTCATAAAAATTTTATCTATAATTTATCCGGTTTTTATATATATTTTTTCAGTTTTTTTATGCAGGTTGTTATCTTATGATAATTATACGGAGTGATACTTCGGAAAACGAAAACCGAGAGGGAGGTAAAAAATGAAGTTCAAAAGAATAACAGCATTATTAATGACAACGCTTTTATCAGTATCTCTTTTAGCGGGATGCGGCGACAAAGGCGGTAATGAAGGCACAACAACTGATACGGCGGATACATCCACGACAGATACGGCAAGTGACAGTGCGGCAGACACGACTGAAACCACCGAGGGGGGGGATGATTCAGCTTCCGATAAGGAATATGCTGCCGACGAAATTATTGATTTCACATTTTTCGGTGCAATGCCCAATCCTGAGATCAACGATGGCAACGAGATTCAGGAGATCATCGCAAAGAAGACCGGTGTAAGAGTGAAAGAGACATGGCTGACAGGACAGACAGCTTCCGAAGCAGTTGGTACGATCATTGCCAGCGGCGAATATCCTGACTTTATCGACGGCGGTGACGCATGTACACAGCTGTATGATGCAGACGCACTGGTTGCATGGGATGAATATATCGAAAAATATCCGAACATTAAAGAGTTATATTCCGATGAGGAATGGGACAGATTCCGTCAGGACGACGGCAAGATCTACTGGTGTAATGTATTCCAGAATTCTTATGGCGAGAACAGATCCACAACACATAATGACGAAGCGTTCTGGATTCAGGTAAAAGTTCTTGAGTGGGGCGGTTATCCGGAAATCCATACACTGGATCAGTATTATGATCTGTTAGAGAGATATGCAGCGGAAAATCCTACATTAGAGGATGGCACACCGGTTATTCCTTACACAATGCTTTGTGAAGACTGGAGATACTTCTGTATCGAAAATGCACCGCAATTCCTCGATGGTTATCCGAACGATGGTTCCGTTATCGTAGATACTGACAACATGAAGATCGTAGACTACAATACGACGGAAACGGCACAGAAATATTTCAGAAAATTGAATGAAGAATATAATAAAGGCATTATCGACGTAGAATTTGCGACACAGACATATGACGAATACATTGCAAAACTTTCTACAGGTTCCGTACTCGGTATGTGTGATCAGTGGTGGGATTTTGCATTCACAGTAAATGATGTATTCAAACAGACAGGTTTGGATAAGAAAGGATGCAACTATGTGCCGCTTGGTCTTACAATCGAAGAAGGCATGGACAATATGTGGCATACATACGGTGACACACAGAACGTAGCCAGCGGTCTTGCAATTACGACAAGCTGTGAAGATGTAGAAGCAGCATTCAAATTTGTAAATGATCTTCTGGATCAGGAAATTCATGACTTGCGTTTCTGGGGTGTTGAAGGCACAGACTATCTCGTAGACGAAAACGGTTTATATTACAGAACTGAAGAAATGAGAATGCAGGCTTCCGATACAGAGTACAAAGCATCTCATCTGTGTGCTTACAGCTACTTCCCGCAGTGGCTTGGAACAAGTAAAGACGGTATCAACGCAATGCAGACATCAGAACAGACATCAGAGTTCTTTGCAGGTCTTGCAGAGCCTCTTGTAAAATGTTTTGAAGCATACGGCGCAGAGAATTATCCGGATATGATCGGTTCCGTAAACAAAGAAATGGGTCCCTGGTTCCCGATGTATTCTTACTCTAACAATATGACGACAGAAACACCTGGTGGTGTGGCATGGACCAAAATGGGAGAAGTAAAACATGAATGGCTTCCGAAAATTGTAATGGCTTCCGATTTTGATTCAGCATGGGACAGCTACATGAGCGCATATGAAGCATGTAATCCGCAGGACTTCCTTGCTGAAATGCAGGAAGAATTAGACAGAAGAGTTGCGGCTGCACAGTAACTTTCCTGTAAAAAGAGATTGAAATAATAAAGCGGCCCAGTTGCCGGAGTGTAACTGCGGCCGCTTTCTCTAAACAAAAATGTTGCAGGAATGTACTGTTGTTAAAATAATGTAATATCATTTTGTGGGGTGAAGGAGGCAGTGTATGAGCCGTAAAACAAATAAAGCACGAGTTGGAGCCGCCATCAACAAAAAAGACGTCAAAAGGCAGAGGGTGCTTCTGATATGGGCGGCGCTTTTTGTTATCTATGGAATTATTTTCTATTATATTCCCCTTGGCGGCTGGATCATGGCGTTCCAGAATTATAAGCCGAAGACGGGACTTTTACATTCGACTTTTGTAGGATTGGGTAAATTTAAATTTCTATTTTCCGATCAGACTTTTCTTAAGGTTATTAGAAATACGCTTGCAATGGGTGTGTTAAACCTTGTGAGCACTTTCTTTATGGCGATTTTATTCGCAATATTGTTAAACGAAATACGTTCTGCTTTTGGGAAAAAGTCAGTTCAGACAATTTCATATCTCCCGCACTTCCTTTCATGGATCATTGTAACGGGAATTCTGCATGATGCGCTGTCTACGACAGGTATCATCAATGAATTGTTAGTGAATCTGCATATTATAGATACACCGATCAGTTTCTTTTCAAAGCCGGGATTATTCTGGCCTATCGTTGCCTTTGCAAATGTCTGGAAGGAAACGGGCTGGAATGCGATCATTTATCTGGCGGCAATCACATCCATAGATCCGTGCCTGTATGAATCGGCGTCAATCGATGGAGCCGGCAGATGGGCTAAGATCAAATACATTACGCTGCCGGGTATCCGCCCGACAATCATGATCCTGCTGTTAATGAATATCGGTAACGTACTGAATGCAGGATTTGAAGTACAGTATTTGTTAGGAAACGGTCTGATCAAGAGCGTTTCGGACACCATTGATATTTATGTATTGACATGGGGTATCAGTCAGAGCGACTATTCTCTCGGTACCGCAGCCGGCATCTTTAAGAGTGTCGTAGCGATCATATTGATCGTTATTGCGAACTATATTGCAAGACGAACCGGCGAAGAACGATTGTTCTAAGGAGGTATGGGAAATGGATAAAAACACGAATCATTTAAAACCGAAGAAAAAGAAAGGGTCGTTTTCGGATAAGTTGTTTGTATTTTGCAATACACTTTTCATGATACTCTTTGTTGTAATAACACTGTACCCTGTAATCAATACGGTGGCTTATTCCTTTAACGATGGAATCGATGCCGTCCGCGGCGGCGTTCATATACTGCCCAGAATGTTTACACTGAAGAACTACTCGGTAGTATTACATATGCAGAACTTCGTAACGGGAGCTGTTGTCACCGTTTCCAGAACAGTGCTCGGAACCATTCTGGCACTTGCGACAAATGCTATTTTGGCGTATATTATCAGTAGAAGAGAGTTTCTGTTTAAATCACAGCTTTCTTTGTTCTGGGTTATCACGATGTATGTAAACGGCGGATTAATCCCTGTTTTACTGTTATATAAGAACCTTCATCTGACGAATACATTCTGGGTATATATTATCCCCGGTATGGTAAGTGCATTCAACGTGCTCGTTATGAGAACTTATATGCAGGGACTGCCGGACTCTCTGGAAGAGGCGGCAAAGATCGACGGAGCCGGATATACGACTATTTTCGTGAAGATCATAACTCCTCTGTGTAAACCGGTATATGCGACGGTTGCATTGTTCGTAGCGGTTGGACATTGGAACTCCTGGTTTGATACGATGATCTATAACCGTATGAAGAGTGAATATACGACACTGCAGTACGAGTTGATGAAACTGCTGTCGTCCGTAATGCATCAGAGCGGCAGCGCCACGAGCGCCAATTCGGCAAATGCGTCGGCTGTAACACCGATTACGGTGCGTTCTGCAGCGACCGTTATTACAATGCTTCCGATCATATGTCTGTATCCGTTCTTACAGAGATATTTCGTAGCCGGACTGACCATCGGCGGTGTTAAAGAGTAATATCCGGACGCGTTTGCCGGATCATGAAAATATGCGAAAGAGAAAGAAGAGGTTATCAAAGTGACAACCGAACATGCAGAAAAAATGAGGGGAGCATACGCATCCGGTATTTACAGAAATGCGTTTTTGGAAGCCGGATATGATATGCAGGAGATAGAAAAAAGAAAAGAAGCTATTTTCCAAACACTGTTTTACGGCAGTGAAGAGGAAAGAATTTATCATCCGGTCGGAGACGACATGGGATATATGGAAGATACCGGAAATCATGACGCACGTACGGAAGGCATGTCGTATGGCATGATGATGTGCGTGCAGATGGATAAAAAGGAAGAATTTGACCGTTTGTGGAAATGGGCCAAAACCTATATGTTTCTGACGGAGGGTGATAATGCCGGCTATTTTGCATGGTCGTGTCAGGTGGACGGAACAAAGAACGCGTACGGCGCAGCTCCGGATGGAGAGGAGTATTTTGCAATGGCGCTGTTCTTTGCATCCCACCGCTGGGGAGATGGAGAAGGTATTTTCCATTACAGCCGGGAAGCGCAGACGTTATTGCATACCTGTCTTCATAAAGGCGAAGACGGCAGTGCGGGACGCGCTATGTGGGATTCCGAAAACAGGCTGATCCGTTTTATTGCCGAAGTGGATTTTACGGATCCATCTTATCATCTGCCGCATTTTTATGAATTATTCGGTATGTGGGCGTTGGAAGAGGACAGGACGTTTTTTAAGGAAGCTGCGAAAGCGAGCAGGGAATATTTGAAAAAAGCATGCCATCCGGTAACCGGATTATGTGCTGAATATGCATTGTATGATGGAACGCCGTACAGCGAAGACTATACCAGATGGGGCGGGCGGCATGACTGGTATTACAGTGATGCATACCGTACCATCGCCAATATAGCGCTGGATTACGCATGGTTTGCCGAAGATGAGTGGGCAGTTGAAGAGGTGGATCGTTTCCACAGATTTTTCTGCGAAACGCTGGCGCCGCAGGAGCGGGCAAAAGTATATGAGATCGATGGAAAGATCTTGGAGCAGGACGCGCTGCATCCGGTGGCGATCACTGCAACAAATGCACAGGCCGGTCTGATTACCGATACGGAGAATGCAAAATCCTGTATCCGGCTTTTCTGGGAGACCGATCTGCGGCAGGGGAACAGAAGATATTATGATAATTGTCTGTACTTTCTGGCTTTCCTTGCTCTTAGCGGAAATTACAGAATCTATTAAAGGTGGTTGGCGATCGCGAAACACCGCGTCAGGCAGTGGAAAAGATTTCTGCCTTAAGGCGCGCTTTCGCGGTCGTTTGATTAATAAGATATCGGAAAGGAGCATGTACGAAAATGGATTTTTTGCGATTTGACAGTGATTTTATGACATCGATCAGCCGGGCGGCGGACTATGTGCTGCTCAACATTTTGTGCGTGCTTTTTTGCATTCCGGTCGTTACGGCAGGAGCGGCCGTTACGGCCAAATATTATGTGGCTATGAAGATCGTGCGGGGAGAAGAACCCGTCGTTTTAAAAGCATATTTTAAATCCTTCCGGGAGAATTTTAAACAGGCGACGGTTATCTGGCTGATCGCGCTTTTTATGATCGCTTTTTTTGCGGTAGACTGGTATCTTTTTCGGGGGATGCAGCAGTCGGAAGTAAGTTCTGTATTCCAGATTGCCTTGTTTGTGCTGTCCGTTCTTGTGGTATTATCGGTTTTTAGCGTTTTTCCTATTCTGGCAAGGTTTCGTGTGACAGTAAAAGATGCATTGCGTAACGCGGTTTTATTTTCACTGCTTCATATACCGCAGATGGCGCTTGTTGTTATTTTGGAAATACTGCCGTATTATATCGGTTTTCATTATATGGAATGGTTTATTTTGATCTGGGTTTTATGCAGCGGACTTTCGCTTTTCTATGCGGCCAGAATGTATGTAAAGGCTTTTGGGAAGGTGGAGGGAAATATCGCGGCGGGAAGCCGGGAAGAAACAGAAGATCATATGACAGAGGAAAGTCAGGCCGCAGTAGAAGGTCATATGGCGGCAGAGGGTCGGATGGAACATGAAGAATGAATTGCAAAAGATCAGGCAGATGACGCCCGGGGAAAAATGGGATTATTTTAAGACATATTATCTGGTACAGACAGTTATAGGGGTTATTGTGCTTATACTGGCTGTATTTTTTATACGTGATATGAAAATGGGGAGCAGAGAAGTTCTGGCATCGGGGTGTCTGATCAATGTTGCCATTGATGAGGAAGGCTTCTTATTTCTGACGGATGGATATGTTGATTTCTGCGGTAAGAGCATAAAGAAAGCGTCGGTTTTTTTATCCGTAGATAATACGCTGGATTTTATGCCGGAGAATCCGCTGGATAAAGATTCTTATGTTATGGCGCTTACGGCGCAGATCTATGCGGGAGAATATCAGTATTTGATCCTGGATCAGGAGGCGTGGGAACATTTTCAGGCGTCGGATATTTATGCGGATCTTGCGCAGACACTGACGCAGGAGCAGCAGGAAGCCTATGCGGACAGGATGATCCGGCAGACCGTGCAGAGTGAAGATGGCACGCACACGGAAACGGCGACGGCTCTCGATCTGGCGGGAACGGCTTTTGCGAAGCGTTTTCATTTGGAGCCGCAGGCGGCGTACCTTGTTTTCATAGAGACGGCCCAGGAGAAATATCAGGATGATGTGATCGAAAAAAAGCAGCGGATAGTGGATTATATTTTGACGGCAGAATAAAGCGGTATCATATGATCTTAAATAGGAATCTGTACATGGATGTCCCGTAAAGCGTGGCATCCATTATTTTTTTGTGCTATACTTGACAGGAATGAATTGATGAATGGAGTCCGGAAAATGTTTGATGTGTCGGAAGAATTAAAAAAACTCCCCAATAGTCCGGGGGTCTATATTATGCATGATAAGGATGATACGATCATCTATGTGGGAAAGGCCGTAAATCTGCATAACCGCGTGCGTTCATACTTTCGAAAGATCGTAGGACGCGGGCCTCAGATCGATAAGATGGTCAGTCAGATCGCGCGGTTTGAATATATTGTAACGGATTCTGAGTTAGAAGCGCTTGTTCTGGAAAATAACCTAATAAAAGAACACAGTCCGAAATATAATACGATGTTAAAGGATGATAAGACATATCCGTATATCAAAGTTACACTTGGAGACGAATACCCGCGCATCCTTTTTTCCAGAGAGATCAAAAAAGACCGTTCGAAATATTACGGGCCCTATACAAGCGCTGCGGCTGTAAAGGATACGATCGAGCTGATGAATAAGCTGTACCAGCTTCGGACATGCAATCGGAAACTGCCGCGGGATATCGGGCTTGAGCGTCCCTGCTTAAATTATCATATCAAGCAGTGTCTTGCACCATGTCAGGGGTATATTGAGAAAGAAGCATACAGAGAGCGTGTCGAGCAGGCTCTGGACTTTTTGAACGGTAATTATAAACCGATCTTGAAAGAACTGGAGCAAAAGATGCAGGAAGCTTCGGAGAATCTTGCTTTCGAAGATGCGATCCGCTACCGGGATCTGTATAACAGTGTCAGAAGCGTGGCGCAGAAGCAGAAGATAACAGACAGCAACGGAGAGGATAAGGACATCATTGCACTGGCCAAAGACGAGAGCGATGCGGTCGTACAGGTCTTCTTTGTACGGGATGGCAAGCTGATCGGCAGAGAGCATTTTTATATGATGCACGTGGCAGGGTATGACAGTGCGCAGATCCTGCTCGATTTCGTCAAACAGTTTTATGCGGGAACACCCTATATACCGAAAGAATTAATGCTGCAGGAAGAGATTGCAGATATAGAGATTCTTGAGAAATGGCTCAGCACGAGGAAGGGCAGCAGAGTTTATCTACGTGTACCCAAAAAAGGCAGTAAAGAAAAACTGGTAGAGCTTGCCGCACAGAATGCGCAGCTTGTACTGAGTCAGGACAAGGAACGGATCAAACGGGAAGAGGGCCGTACGATCGGCGCGGTCCGTGAAATTGCCAAACTGTTGGATTTAGAATCGGTACATCGCATGGAGGCTTTTGATATCTCCAATATCAGCGGTTTTGCCAATGTAGGTTCGATGGTTGTATACGAAAAAGGCAAACCCAAGCGCAGCGATTACCGGAAATTCAGAATACAGTCTGTATCCGGTCCGGATGACTACGCCTGCATGAAAGAGGTGCTGACACGGCGGTTCGTGCATGGTATGGAAGAGCGGGCGGAGCTTGACAGGAAGGAAATAGACAAGGAATTCGGCAGTTTTACGAAGTTTCCCGATCTGCTGTTAATGGACGGCGGCAGAGGGCAGGTAAATATTGCTTTGCAGGTGTTGGAAGAACTGCACATCGATATCCCGGTATGCGGGATGGTAAAAGACGACAATCACAGGACGAGAGGACTTTACTACCATAATGTGGAGATTCCGATAGATACGCATTCGGAAGGATTTAAACTGATTACCAGAATCCAGGATGAGGCACACAGATTTGCAATCGAATATCATCGTTCTCTGCGTTCCAAGTCGCAGGTGAAATCGGTGTTGGATGAGATCCCGGGCGTCGGTCCCGCAAGAAGAAAAGCGTTAATGAAGCATTTTAAATCCATCGAAGAGGTAAAAAATGCGGAAATAGCACAGTTGTGCGAGGTTCCGGAGATTCCGGAGCACATCGCAGGACAGATATATGATTTTTTTCACAATGCCGGGAACAATTGATATTCCGCGGTTATTGTGATATACTTCTTACAGTGTAAGCAGCGTACTGCGCTTAGAAGGAGAGCAAAGGAGAGGGGTTATATGGCAAGTATCAGTTTGACGAAAGTAATAGAGAAGTGGAAATGGGAGAATCTGACGCCGGAGATTGATATTTCAAAGATCAAGATCACGCAGCCTGACATCAACCGGCCGGCATTGCAGCTTGCAGGGTATTTTGAACATTTTGAGGCGACCCGTCTGCAGGTAGTCGGCTTTGTAGAATATACTTACATGAACGGACTTGACGAAAAGACACAGGTGGAAATTTTCGAGAAATTGTTGAATAACCCGATCCCCGGCATTGTGTTCTGCAGGGAGCTGCACCCGAACGAACGGTTCCGGGAAATTGCGATAAAGCATGGCGTACCGCTTTTGATGAGCGAGAAGGCAACTTCAGCATGTATGGCGGAGATCATCAGATGGCTGAACGTTCAGTTGGCGCCATGTATCTCTATCCACGGCGTATTGATAGACGTTTATGGCGAAGGCGTTCTGATCACCGGTGAAAGCGGTATCGGTAAATCGGAAGCGGCGCTTGAGCTGATCCAGAGGGGGCACCGCCTCGTAACGGATGATGTCGTAGAACTGCGGCGTGTCAGTGCCGATACGCTGATTGGTTCCGCGCCGAACATCACGAAGCATTTTATTGAACTGCGCGGTATCGGCATCGTGGATGTAAAGGCGCTTTTCGGAGCATCCAGTGTTAAAGATACGCAGAATATTGATCTGGTGATCCATTTGGAAGACTGGGATAAGGACAAGGAGTACGACCGTCTCGGCATGGAAGAGGAGTATATAGAATATCTTGGAAATAAAGTAGTCTGCCATAATATCCCTATTAGACCGGGCCGAAATCTGGCGATCATCTGTGAATCCGCAGCTGTTAATCATCGTCAGAAGAAGATGGGTTACAATGCGGCACAGGAATTGTATCAGCGTGTACAAAATTCGCTGGCACAGAGACGGGATGAAGACGAAGACGATTGAAAATAGAAAAAGAGAGGGTAAAATAATGGCGAATCATGTATTTGGAGTAGATGTAGGCGGTACTACGGTTAAATTGGGGTTATTTGATATAAACGGCAATGTATTGGACAAATGGGAGATACCCACCAGGACTGAAGAGAACGGAAAGAAGATCCTGCCGGATATTGCGGCGAGTATAGAAGCCAAAATAGCAGAAAAAAATCTGACAAAAGAAGATATAGCAGGCGTGGGTGTCGGTGTACCGGGCCCCGTGGATGGAGACGGCATCGTGCATAGAGCCGTTAATCTTGGATGGAATCAGTTCAATATGAAACAGGAGTTAACGGATCTGCTGGGCGGTATGCGGGTAGAAGGCGGTAACGATGCGAACGTTGCAGCGCTTGGAGAAATGTGGAAAGGCGGCGGACAGGGTCATAAGAATCTGGTTGCCGTTACGCTGGGAACCGGTGTCGGCGGCGGCATCATCATCAATGGCGAGATCATGACCGGGTCAACAGGCGCAGGTGGTGAAATAGGACACATTCATGTGGAAGATAACGAGACGGAAAGCTGCGGCTGCGGCAATTACGGATGTCTGGAAGAGTATGCTTCCGCAACGGGCATTACAAGACTTGCTAACAGAGCTCTGCAGGCAAGCAGCAAAGACAGTATGTTAAGACAGGGTGAAGTATCCGCAAAGACAGTCTTCGACGCGGTAAAAGCAGGCGACGGGCTGGCAGTTGAAGTGGCGAAGCAGTTTGGCGAATATTTGGGCAAGGGACTTGGCGTGATTGCGGGAGTCATCAATCCGGAAATATTTGTTATCGGCGGCGGTGTTTCCAAAGCAGGAGAGGTATTGTTCGATTATATCAAACCACCGTTTGAAAGAACCGTTTTTCATGGAAGCAAAGAGACGATATTTGCGCTTGCAACGCTTGGAAACGATGCAGGGATATACGGCGCGGCTAAAATGGTTTTAGATTAAAAACAAATACCGCAGGCTGAGAAAACGGCATGGTATTAGATTTAAAATTCGGCATATTATATATTATATATTTTAAGAAATGAGACGGTGCAAAATTGAGCTTAAATACATCTATATGTGAATATATCGGAAAGATCATTCCGAAAGAGAGAATGCTTTTCAAAGAACCCATGAGCAGGCATACGACTTTCAGAATAGGCGGTGATGCGGAATGTATGGTTCTGATCGAGCAGGAAGAGGAACTGCTGCGGCTTGTCCCCTATCTGCATCAGATCGGGCAGGAGTATTTTATTCTTGGGAACGGAAGCAATCTGCTTGTCGGAGATAAAGGATACCGCGGTATTATTATAAAGCTCGGAGAAGGAATGAACAGGATTACGGTGGAAGAAGAGCGCATTCATGCACAGGCAGGAGCGCTGTTATCACAGACCGCGGCACGGGCGCGGGACGCAGGACTGTCCGGTATGGAATTTGCAGCAGGGATTCCCGGAAGTGTCGGCGGCGGTGTTGTCATGAACGCAGGAGCCTATGACGGGGAGATGAAGCAGATTGTAGAATCCGTCAAGGTTATGGACAAAGAAGGCAAAATTCTTATTTTGGATAATAATACGATGGAATTCGGGTATCGTACCAGTATTATTAAAAACAGGCCATTTATCGTGTTGGAAGTTGTCTTTCGGATGCATCCGGCGTCCGGAGAAGAGATTCAGGAGAAAATGGATGATTTGATGCAGAAACGTCAGAGTAAACAGCCGTTAAATTATCCGAGTGCTGGCAGTACGTTTAAACGGCCGGAAGGATATTTTGCCGGCAAGCTGATCATGGAATCCGGTCTTCGCGGTTATCGTATCGGTGGGGCACAGGTTTCGGATAAACACTGCGGTTTCGTAGTCAATGTGGGAAAAGCCACGGCAGCTGATGTAAAAGAAGTGATCGAAGAAGTGCAGGAAAGAGTAAGCGACCGTTTTCATGTGAGATTGGAACCGGAGATCATCTTCCTGGGAGATTTTTAAAATAATTGGTAAAGATAACAGTCTAAAGAAAGAGGCGTAGGATAAACATGCGGTTTGTAGTAGTAACCGGGATGAGCGGCGGCGGTAAAAGCACAGCGTTTAAAATGTTGGAGGATCTGGGATTTTATTGTGTTGATAATCTTCCGGTGCCTCTGATCGAAAAATTTCTCGAACTGATTGTAACGCCGGGCAGTGAGATTACCAAGGTGGCATTGGGATTGGATGTACGTGCCGATCAGCCGTTTAATGACGTGCAGAAAATATTGGAGAAACTGAAGGCGGAAGGATATGTTTTCGAAGTCCTTTTTATGGATGCAAGCGATTCCGTATTGATCAAGCGATATAAAGAAACGAGAAGGGTGCATCCGCTTTCGCCGGATGGACGGATAGAGGACGGTGTAGAAAAAGAACGGAAAATTCTGGAAGACATGAAGAGAAAAGCGGATTATGTGATCGATACATCCAATCTGCTGACCAGAGAATTGAAAGAGGAAATGGATCGTATTTTTGTCCTGAATGAAGAGTATAATTCTCTCATGGTGACGATTTTATCATTCGGGTTTAAAAACGGGATTCCTGCGGATGCCGATCTGGTCTTTGATGTCAGATTTCTGCCGAATCCGTTTTATATTGATGAACTGAAGCATAAGACCGGCAATGATCAAGAAGTACAGGACTATGTCATGAGCTTTTCGGAAGCATCGGATTTCATGGAGAAGCTGGTGGACATGCTGACATTCCTTGTTCCGAATTATATTAAAGAAGGAAAATATCAGCTGGTCGTAGGCATCGGATGCACAGGCGGCAGGCACAGAAGCGTTACGCTTGCGAATGAGTTATATAAACGCATGAAAGATCAGGGAAATTATGGTTTGAAATTGTATCATCGTGATACGAAGTGAGTTTGAACAGAGGGAATGATTATGTCGTTTTCCGGTATGGTAAAAGAGGAACTGGCAGATGCTGTCAGTCCGGCGAGACATTGTCAGTTAGCGGAGCTGGCCGCGTTGATTCATTTTGGCGGACATCTGACGGGCGATGGGTTACATTTGAAATTGGACATGGAAAATGAAACGGTTGCCAGAAAGTACTTTACATTATTACAAAAAACATTTAATATAGAAACTGTTATGCAGGAAGTGGATGAAGAAAAAATTTTTCACGCGCTGCATCTGTATGATGCCGACAAGGAAATTCTTCCGCTTAATCTGCCTGTTAATTCACTGCTGATTAAGAACAGCTGCTGTGCGCGTGCCTTTTTACGGGGAGTTTTTCTTTGTGCCGGTTCCATGAGCGATCCGGAGAAAAGCTATCATCTCGAATTTGTCTGCAACAGTCCGGAACAGGCAGAACAGTTAAAGGATATCATACAGGAATTTCAAATAGAAGCAAAAGTGATCAAACGTAAGAAATATTATATTGTATATTTAAAAGAGGGTTCCGGAATCGTAGATCTGCTGAATGTTATGGGCGCTCATGTATCTTTGATGAACTTGGAAAATCTGCGGATCGTGAAAGAAATGCGTAATTCCATTAACAGGCGGGTCAACTGCGAAGCGGCCAATATTACCAAAACGGTTAACGCCGCATCCAAACAGATAGAAGATATTCTGCTCATTCAGAAACAATATGGATTTGAAAATTTACCGGACAATCTGCGGCAAATGGCAGAGATTCGTTTAGAATATCCGGAGGCTCCCTTAAAAGAACTTGGAGAGTATCTGGAACCGCCGGTCGGGAAATCAGGTGTCAACCACCGACTTCGGAAACTAAGTGAGATTGCTGAACATATGAGGTTATAGAAGGAGGAGAACTTATGATTGAAAAATCTGTCCAAATTAAGTTGGAGGGAGGCCTGGAAGCCAGACCGGTAGCTGTACTTGTACAGGTGGCAAGTCAGTATGACAGCAGTGTGTACATTCAGTCAGATAACAAAAAGGTGAATGCTAAAAGTATTATGGGCATGATGGGCCTTGGTCTGGCTATGGGCCAGACAGTAACAGTCGTTGCCGATGGCAATGATGAAGAGGCGGCAGTGGCAGGCATTGAAGGTTTTTTGAGCGGCAATCAGTAAGGCAGAAGACGAAGGGGATTCCCAAGTGAGGGGGTCTCTTTTTTTCCAAAATGATTTGTACCGAAAGTGGCGGGAGGAATGCTGCATGGATAAGAATATGCTTTTTGTTTATAATCCAAGAGCAGGGAAAGCGAAGATCAGAAGTAATCTGCTGGATATTATTGATATTTTTGTCAAGGCCGGATATGAAGTTACCGTCTATCCGACACAGGCGTCCGGGGATGCGGTTGATGCTGTGAGAGAGCGCAGGGAAGGATATGATATCGTTGTATGCAGCGGCGGCGACGGTACATTGGATGAAGTGGTAACCGGCATGATGCAGTGTCCGGAGAAATTACCGATCGGATACGTTCCTGCGGGCAGTACCAATGATTTTGCAAACAGCCTCGGAATTCCGCGCAGTATGGTAAAAGCAGCGGACATTGTGGTAAACGGAAGAGAATTTGGCTGTGATATCGGCGCATTTAATGACGATTATTTTATTTATGTGGCAGCATTTGGTATTTTTACGGATGTATCTTATGCAACGAAGCAGGATATGAAGAATATGCTGGGACATGCGGCCTATCTTCTGGAGGGCGTTAAACGCCTTTCTTCCATTAAGTCGTATTATATGAAAATACAATATGACGATGTATGTCTGGAAAACGAATATATTTACGGGATGATCACCAACTCTAATTCTGTCGGAGGCTTTAAAGGGATAACCGGAAAAAATGTGGAGTTAAACGATGGTCTGTTTGAAGTGACGCTGATCAAAAAACCGTCCAGCGCGCTCGATTTAAATAACATTATTGCGGCGCTCGTAGACAAAAAGATACAGTCCGATTTCATTCACTGTTTTAAGACGTCCAGGATCGTGATAGAGTCAGATCAGGCTGTGGCCTGGACATTAGATGGAGAATTCGGAGGAGAACATTCGGTATCTGTTATAGAAAATAAAAAAGAGGCTTTGGAAATCAGGATACCGCGGTAAAATTAACTAATAAATTCCAATAATTTTTCCGAAAAGGTTTTCTTTTTAAAAGGAATGCGGTATAATGACATCAATGAGTTAGGTGGACAGCCTGCGTATGAAAAAATGATAATGGAGGTAATAAAGATGTTAGTTTCAGCAACAGAAATGCTTCAAAAAGCAGTGGCTGGTCATTATGCAGTAGGCCAGTTTAATATCAACAACCTTGAGTGGACCAAAGCAATCCTGCTTACAGCACAGGAATGCAACTCTCCGGTTATTCTGGGTGTATCCGAAGGCGCCGGAAAATATATGGGCGGATATGATGTCGTTATGGGTATGGTAAACGGTCTGATCAAAGACCAGAACATTACGGTTCCCGTAGCAGTACATTTGGATCATGGTTCATATGACCACTGCTACAAATGTATGGAAGCAGGTTTTCCTTCCATCATGTTCGACGGATCTCATTATGCAATTGAAGAGAATATTGCAAAGACCAAAGAACTGGTTGAGGCAGCTCATGCAAAAGGAATCTCTATCGAAGCCGAAGTTGGTTCTATCGGCGGTGAAGAGGACGGTGTTGTAGGTATGGGTGAGTGTGCAGATCCTGCAGAGTGCAAGCAGATCGCAGATCTGGGCGTAGACTTCCTGGCAGCAGGTATCGGCAATATCCATGGCAAATATCCTGAGAACTGGAAAGGTTTACAGTTTGACGTACTTGCTTCCGTTCAGGAGAAGACAGGAACGCTTCCGTTAGTTCTTCACGGCGGTACAGGTATTCCGGATGATATGATCAAGAAAGCGATTTCTCTTGGCGTTGCAAAGATTAACGTTAATACGGAGTGCCAGTTAGTATTTGCAGAAGCAACACGTAAATATATTGAAGCAGGCAAAGATCTGGAAGGTAAAGGCTTCGATCCTCGTAAAGTGCTTGCTCCGGGTTATGAAGCAATCAAAGCAAAAGTAAAAGAGAAGATGGAATTATTCGGTTCTATCGGCAAAGCTTGAAAATAGAAATCAAATATGATTCACATCAAGGGACTGCCTGGGAAGGCAGTCCTTTTTTTGACAATGATAATAAAGAACAAACATGGTGGGGGATATAGTAGAGTATGGAGAAGAGCTGGAATGTAAATATTGATGGTATGATGCATAATGTTACACTTAGAAACAATAAAAATCTTTCTGTAGACGGTGCGCCGCTGCACCTGAAAAACTACAAAACTAAAACAGGGATGATTCAGACGGAGTATGAAATTCCGGTCGGAAACAGGAAGGCGCTTCTGGTGCTCCAGAGCATGAGCGCTCCAACGCTTGTTATGGATAACCGGAATTGTGAGACGGGAGAGCAGTATGTTCCTGCCAAAGTGCCGATATGGGCCTATTTCTTTGCCGCGCTGCACTGTGTCAATTTCATGAACGGCGCGATAGGAGGCGCTATGGCAGCGGCAGGTATTGTGCTGACATTATCAGTTTCCGGAAATACGAAGATGAATATTGGTTTGAGAATTTTTCTGGACATAGCGTTTCTCATTCTCTTTTATGCGATTGTATTCGGGTTGGCGGTTCTGATCGCGGGAACATTATATTAGCAGTCCTGTGCGGGAGCCGAATGGAATAGAATGAAAAATTTTACCCTTAAAAAGGGAGGATGCCAGGTAAAATGATTTACCTGGCATTTATTATGAAAAAGTATTAATTAAATCTGTCTACTTTGATGTTATCTCTTGCGTTATCTTATGGTTTAAGTATATGCAAAAGAAATGTCTAAAGAATGATTCCAAAGTGAAGTTTCTTTAAATTAAATATGAACAATTTGTGAATGAGGTAGAACTGTTCATAGGAAACATCCAAAGGCTTAAAAGTCTGCGTGAATCTGTTCCGGTTCCGGATAAGTTTCCCCGAAAGTCTCAACCGTGACCGTATCGATCATCTGCGGCTCCAGAGGCCTGTCGGAATAATCGGTCGCTGTTTCGGCAATCTTATTGACATTCTCAATACCTTCAATTACTTTCCCAAAAGCAGCATATGCGCCATCAAGATGCGGAGAATCCTTGTGCATGATGAAGAACTGGCTGCCTGCTGAATTGGGGTGCATGCTCCTTGCCATAGAAAGAACGCCGGCTGTATGTTTCAGGTCATTGGGATAGCCGTTTTGTGCAAATTCTCCGCGGATAGAATAGCCGGGACCGCCCATACCGGTTCCTTCCGGGTCGCCGCCCTGAATCATAAAGTTTTTGATGACTCTGTGAAAAATAAGACCGTCATAGAAATTTTTCTGGATCAGACTGATAAAATTGTTGACAGAAGTCGGTGCGATCTCCGGGTATAGTTCCGCTTTGATAACGTCTCCGCTTTTCATGGTAAAAGTAACGATTGGATTTTGTGCCATTGCTTTGCTTCCTTTCCGGTTTTCTAATATAATATAGTATATTACGATATTATTGTATATGAATTGTTAAAGAAGGTAAAGAGACAGATGTTGAAAAAAATTTGTTTTATTTTGAAGAAAAAGAACGCAATGGAAGAAATAGAAGGATTACTGCAGGAATTATCGGACAATTTGGTAGAAAGCTGTTTTATGGAAAGTGCGGAAGGCGGGCTGCATAACAGATTTAAGGAGCATAAAGAGGATGAAGAAATAAGCAGCTGCATGTATGAGAAGAAGGAAGACGTTCTTTATATTACGGATGATGCCGTTTGGCAGAGAAAGTTACAAGAAGACGGATATCCGGTTGTTGCTTATCTGCATGCGGAAAATCGGGAGGAAAATTTCTCGTTTTCGGGATATGCGATAGAGAATCCGGCGGAAATTGAATATCAATCGTTAGAACTTGTCTGGCGGCGTTTGACAGGGCGGCCGTGGATGATCACGGAAACGAAACGCTGCGTGATCCGGGAGACGGTTACAGAGGATGTAGGGGAATTTTATGAAATTTATCAAGATGCATCCATTACGGAATATATGGAAGATCTGTATGCGGACCGGGATGAGGAGATCGCTTATATAAAGGACTATATCAAGAATGTGTACGGGTTTTACGGGTACGGCATGTGGACGGTGCTGGAGAAGAAAAGCGGGAGGATCATCGGCAGGGCGGGACTTAATCTGCGGGAAGGCTATGAGATCCCGGAGCTTGGTTTTGTGATCGGCGTACCCTGGCAGCGGCAGGGCTTTGCCTATGAAGTTTGTATGGCAGTTTTGCAATATGGGAAAGCGGAATTGAATTTTACCAGTTTTCAGGCATTTGTCATGGAAGGTAATACGAAGTCCAGGATGCTTTGCGAGAAGCTGGGATTTGCGTATCGGGAGAAGGTGGAAATGGGAGGAATGTTATATGACCGGATGGTATGGGAGGAATCTGTGACCGCGTAATAAAACACAATGAGGTGTCTGTAAAATGGGAAAAATGTATGGAAAACATCTGAAATGATGCAACAATGATGCAATTATGATACGAATAAGATGCTTCTTCCTGATAAAATAGAGCAAAAGACAGATATGACGGAGGACGCATTGTGAAAAAGCGGGTCGAGAAAATTGTAATAACAGGATGTGTGTTACTCTGTATGGGGATTTTTTTCCGATACGGATGCACACATTTTTTTCATATGGCAGGAGTGGATGGCAATGCAGCAGTGTGGAAGAAGGAAGTGCTGAAGGCGCTGCAGACATTGCCGGATAAAGACGGCATTCAGTATGCAAATGACGGAGGGAGCCGTATCGTTTATAAAGACGGCTATTACTATTATGCCAGCCAGTTGGATCATTATTATTTATACCGTGTAAAAGAAGATGGAAGTGATGCCGTATGTCTGGCAAAAGTACGTCCGGGAAGCCTTTATGTAGATAGAGATACAATTTATTTTGTCAATTTAAGCGACAGCAATGCAATATACAGGATCGGAACAGACGGCTCCGCTATGGAGAAACTGTGTGAAAGCGCGGCTAATGTTCTACAAACGGATGGGAAATACATTTATTTCTGCGATGTGTATGACGAAGAAGCGGATATACGGGGACTGGTCTTAGAGTCCGAAAAAGAAATGCTTGAAGATTACGGGAAACTTTATTACCGTATGCGGACAGATGGTTCCGGGAAAGAACTTCTGACGCCGTATCATAGATTCGGATATGTGCCTGCTCCGACAGACGGTGGGAATAAAAAATATACCGGCAGTATTTTCTGGAAAGGAATCTGTTGGAATGAAGAGACGCAGAGTTACGAAACGGTTGTAAAACGATATGCGCTCAACGGGCAGAGCGGGGAAGAAATATGCCGTTTTGATTTTGAGGGGGACATTCTGGTATATGGGGAACGGATATATTGTTTTGGTTATTATTATGGAGCAGGCCAGGGAAAAGCCGGCGTGTATTCGACAGAGAATAAAGAAATGATATCCCTGCCGGAAAAAGAGCTGATGGACTATTGTATCTATAACGATGTTCTGTATGGACTTTGGGAAAACGTGGATGAGAGAGACCGCCGGTTAAAAGTTTATAAACTGGAAGATACAGCGGCGGACTGGGAAGAGATATATGATAACCATACGATCTGCACGGCATCGGACGCTTATTATAACGGTGAGAATCTGGCAGATCTATATGCAACACAGCAGGGAATATTCCTGCGGCAGTTCGTGTCTTCAGAAGAGGGCGTTAAGTGGTATTCCCTTACGGAAAAAGGGGCGGAAAAATGGGAGGATGAAGAACAGATTCCTATGACAGAACCGGCCTCCATGCTGGCGTATACGGGAGAATGGAATAGTATTAAGGCTGAATTCAGATCTACGGAAGGGTATGAAGAATATCTGGCAGAGGATCTTACCCATGAGGATTACTATGAAAGAGGTGAGGATGAAGAGGCGCTCAACCCCTATACGATCTGTCTGCCGCAGTTTAACGAGAAGATCGAAGGATATCAGGAGATCAACGCATATTTTCAGAATGCTTTTCAGGAAGCACTGGGATATCAGGAAACGTTTTTTGAAATGCTGGATGAAATGAAACAAAACGGCGATTATTCCACAATGTTATGGGAAGGCACGCACTATGATTATGTCTACATTGGAGAAAAATACATAACCGTAGCCAAATACCAAGACGGTTACTGGGGCGGCAGGCGCAGCTGGCATCTTGAAGAACCGGTAACATTTGAGAGAAAGACAGGGAAGGCGGTCTCTTTGGAAGATCTTTACGGAACTTCCCTGGAGGAGGCTGTGTCGAAGGCGACGGGATCAATTTATAAATACAGAGAATGCGTAGGCTGGAGTGTTTTACGGGACGAAGACATGCTTACGGAAGAGTATATTGCGGAACAGTTTTTTCTTTTCCCGGAGGGGATCGGGATATATTATGAAAGATATGCGATCGATTGCGGCGCGGCGGGGGATTTCCTGTTTATTGTGCCGTTTCCGGGGGAGTGAGGAGAGCGTGCCTGTATGTTCGGCGAATGGCGAATGATGATCATGAATTACAGATTTATGATATAATAGGCGTAAAGTATTGGAAAGGATTCGGATATTCATATGAAGATCAATACGTTGGGTATTGTTCTATCCTTCTATAGGAAAAAAGAAAAATTGCCGTTGGAAAAAGTATGTGATGGCTTATGCTCTGCGGCAACGCTTGAACGGATAGAGAAGGGGGAACGGAAAGCATAAAGTGAAACAAAGCACGTATGCGCAATTGATGGAGAAAATGGAACGTGATCCGAGACGAAGTTACGCAGTTTGCACTGGTAAGGATATGGAGTTGTTAGAAGAGCGGATCTGGGTGGAGGATGCGATGGCGAAGCATGATTATGAAAAGGCTGACAGCTATCTGCGTCGTTTAAAAAGAAAGATTGCAGATGATAAATTAAGCAGACAGTATATAGAACGGATAGAAGGGGTGATAGATTACCGTTTAAAACGGATAACTGCTCAGAGATATGTGAAAAAAATGAAAGAGGTGATACAGATTACCGTTTCGGATTATGAGGTATATTTACACATAGAAACGAAAGAACAGGCTTATCCGTTTACGGAACAGGAAGTAATGGTTTTGAACAGCCTGGCAAACGGTTATGGGGATATAGATCAGCCGCAGGAAAGTATAAGGATATTTGACGCATTGTTATTGTGTCTGGAAGAGGGGTATATGGATCCGGACAGTGTGACGAAACTGAAGATACTGATAGAATGGAATTATATAAGGGCATTGGAGATGTCTGATAGATATCAGGAGGCATTGGAAAAGGCAAAAGAACTTTTAGAAACTGTAGTCAGGAATAATAACGGGAGATTGATCCCGAATTCGCTTGTAGCAATTACATGGGATACGCAGAAAATCTGTCAGGAAAGAGGAGATGATAGTGGGAAAATATTACCTGAACTAAAGAAGCAACTGCGGCAGGCATATTATATTGCCGTCGCAAGGAATGATTATGTGAATGTAAACGTAATAAAAGAATATTATTTTAAGTGTTTTGAAGAAGAGGTGTGGTAGAACAAATTTCCTCTCCAGAAATATTTGTTAATAATGCTACATATTCAGAGTTCCCGGCATATCATATTATCATTCCAGGAATGAGTGAAATTAATACAAAAGAGAATTGGAAAATAATTGAAAGAGGGATTAATTATGATAAAGTATGTAAAATAGTTCAATATAAACTTAAAAGTATTTCTAAAGAAGAGGCTGAATTTGTTATAAAATATATATGTAATAGCAATTTAGAAAATAATATGCAGCTTAAAAACTTGCTATATGATATACGCGTGAAAGATGAGTGTATATATGGAATGGTTACAATTGATTTATTCTTATGCTTGTTATATTTAAAAGTGCAAGATTACGAAAAAGCAGCAAAGAGCTTGTCTGATTATAATAAAGGATTAGATAAAAATAATGAAAATAGTAGATATTATTTTTGCTTTGAACTTTTTTTATGCTTAATAGCATCTGGAGTTGAAAAAGAAAGAGGAATTACATATATGACTAAGTTTTATGATGAAACAATAGTTCAAATGGTAGTAGATGATTTTGATCATAATCCATTTGAACATTTTGAACCATTATTATGTAAAAAAAATTGTGTTTCATGTTCACACCAAGGGTATTGCATCACTAAAACAGAAAAGAAAATGTATAGTAAGATTAAAGGAAGTTTAAAAAATGGAAATTAATGTTTGATAAAAGCATGCATAAAACAAAAATATAAATTTTCCGAGATAGCTAAGGAGTTCTGTGATAATGGAAAAACATAAATACAGGTGGTATGACTTACTGCTATTGCCATGGCGCTGTGCCCCTGTCTGGACAATTTTTAGGATCATTTTGTTATTTATAGTACGAGCACTTCCTGCAGTTCAAATTTTTGCAACAGCTGCATTTATTGATGGAGCGTTTAGGTTGTTGCGAAAGGAAGTGCAATGGGAAACATTAATTATTCCAGTCATAGTTTTAGCGAGTATTATCATCATAAATCATTTGGGAGCGGTTATTGCCAATATTTTGAAACAATTTATAGGGAATGGAATCCGTCTAAGATTTGTGGATTATTTGACAAAGAAGTGTGCAAAACTTCCCTGCGCGGAAATAGAGAATCATGAAACTTGGGATTTGATTGAGAGAATAAAGACAGAGTCGGATGTAAAAATTGAAAGAGGTTTTGAGAATCTTTTAAATTTAGTAGGAATTTTTATACAAGCGGGAAGTTTTCTTGCGGTGTTGTTTTTTGAAGCGTGGTGGTCTGTCTTTTTTGTTTTGATAGTAGGAGGAATTGTGGTTTATTTCGCCCTAAAAGGGGGAAAGAATCAGTATGACGCTGAAAAGAACGTGTCTGAATTTAGGCGGCACTATCAGTATTACGGAAATGTAATGGTTAGTAGAGATTTTGTAGATGAAAGAAATTTATTTCATTTTTTTCCGTTATTACAAAGGATGTGGGAAAAGAATTATTTTAAGACGAGAGATGCGGAGAAAAAAGTTACTGTTCGATATTTAGTCAGAATAAAACTAGTTAGTTCTTTTATGGCAATAGTTACTTTTGGAATTGCTGCACTACTTTTATTTCCGCTTTCAAGGGGAAGTTTAAGTCCCGGTATATATATTTCGTTGATTCAAGCCGCCAATGGTGTGGTAGATTTGATGTCTTGGGAACTATCAGATTGTGTGAATTTATATGCGCAATATATAGAATATGTGAAAGACATAGTTACTTTCTCTAATTTGCCGGAAGTAAGCGGCGCGTTAGACCTTCCCACAAAAGAAAAGATGGAAATTCGGGACGTAGAATTTAGAAATGTCAGTTTTACATATCCGGGAACAGATAGAGAGATACTTCGAAATGTAAATCTAAAGATCAAGGCAGGCAGACATTATGCGATTGTTGGCGGAAACGGAGCCGGTAAAACAACGATTATTAAGCTGCTGACAGGTCTTTATACAGAATTTGAAGGTGAAATCTTAATTAATGATATGTCCATTCGAGAATATAAACTCTCAGAATTAAAAGCAATGTTATCAGTACTTTTTCAAGATTTTGCACGATATGAAATTTCTGTTGAAGACAATATAGCATTAGGAAATATTTTGCAGAAAGGAACTGAAAGTCAAAGTCAGGCAATTGAACAGGCGCTTTACTTGGTGGGAATGGATAAAAAAATAGAAGCGCTTAGTGAAGGAATGAAAACGAGATTAGGAAAGTTATCTGAGGAGAGCAAGGATTTGTCAGGGGGCGAATGGCAGCGTATTGCTATGGCGAGGACGATGATTTCTCCTGCAGATTTATTAATATTGGATGAGCCGACGGCAGCGTTAGACCCGATGAGTGAGTCCGGGTTATACCAAAAATTTGCGCAAATAAGTGGTGGGAGGACAACTATATTCATATCACATCGTTTAGGGTCAACAATGCTTGCGGATGAAATTATCGTTTTGGATCAGGGAGTTATTATAGGGCAGGGAAGTCATGATTTTTTAATTTCCACATGCCCATTGTATCGACAGATGTATGAGAATCAGAGAGACTGGTATATAGAAAACGCATGATATAAATCATGAAAACAAGGAGTTTATCATGATAAGGATATTTTATAGAATTATTAAGGATATTTTTGGAAAGATTCCGGGAAAAGCAATAGTTTGCTGTTTTTTGGACATTTTACATGCTTTAAGCATCGTTTTATTGGTTGCTTTTACACAGCATTTCTTTGACAGTATAGCATTAGTTGGAACAAGCGGCTCTATATGGTTTGCGATAGAGGCGTTAATACTCTTCTTGGTGGGAACTATTGTAATGGAAGTATGTAATGGGGCGGCCAATTTCAAAATCGAATTTTTATCCCCTAAAGTAATAGCGCATATGTATGAAAGGCTGTATCAAAAGGCATCTAGAATAGAGGCAGTGAGTTATGAGAAAGCAGTCTTTTTGGATTGTATGGAAAAAGCGCAGCAGGGGATAGAGAGTGGAGTAATGGCCGCCTGGTTTGTAGTATCTATTTTTACGTTTTATTTGCCGTATTATATTTTTATGGCATTATATTTAAGAAATTTATCGCCGTTTCTACTGTTGGTTTTATTGTTTGTTTTTTTACCGGTTATTATAGGAAAAGCTATTCGTTTTAAAATTTTTAAGCAGGTCGAAGATGAAATTGCTCCGACAAGAAGAGCAATGGAGTATTATGAAAAAGTAATTTGTGATAGGGACTATTTTAAAGAAACGCGTCTTTTAGGAACATTTGAGTATTTTATAAGGTTATTCCGTGATACACGAGATATGGTTAATAGAAAGGTTCTAAATGCAGAAATAAAGCATGCACGAATAGAGCTTATCCTTAGAGTATTGACGGTTGGAGGATATGTTGGCATATTACTGATATTAGTTCAGGAATTATTAAAAGGTAACATTACAGTAGGAGCATTTGCAGCAATATTTTCTGGAGTAGGAATGATGTTTTCATTAGCAGAAGAGGTATTTGGAGGCGTTATGCAGTATATATCGAGAAATGCCGCCTCAATTTTTAACTATTATAAATTCCTGGATTTAGAAGAACCTTCTAATAAGATTTATACAGATAAGCCAGAACTTTTTAACGGGATAGAACTAAAAAATGTATGTTTTTGTTATCCGGAAATGGAAAAGCCGGTAATTCGGAACGTTAGCCTATTTATTCCGGAAGGGAAAACGGTGGCAGTTGTTGGAGAAAATGGCAGTGGGAAAACCACATTGGTCAAATTAATGGCTGGTTTATATAAGCCATGTAACGGCGATGTGTGGGTGAATGGACATAATACGAAAACCGCTGAAAACGAGAAGATATATGGCGAATGTTCCGGTGTGTTCCAAAAATTTCAAAGATATCGTATGTCATTAAAAGACAATGTGATAATAAGTGATTATCAGAAATCGGGAGATATAGAAAAATTTTTTGAAGAAGCTTGCATTAACGCAGATGTCGAGAATAGTGTGAATGTTTTTCCTAATGGATCGGAGACTATATTATCGAGAGAGTTTGGGGGTATTGATCTTTCGGGGGGACAATGGCAGCGAGTTGCCACTGCAAGAGGTTTGTATCGAAATAGGAGAATATTGTTTTTAGATGAACCAACTTCTGCCATAGATCCTCTGGAAGAAACAAGGGTGTATAAGAAATTTGCTGAATTATCTAAAAGAAGAACAACTGTAATAGTAACGCATCGGATTGGAGCGGCGCAAATTGCAGATTTTATTGTAGTGATGAAAGAGGGAATGATTGATGAAATTGGAACGCATCAGGAATTGATAAAAAAAGAAGGATTATATACGATGATGTATCGCGAACAGGGGAAGTGGTATAAAAAGTAGTGTATTATATAGTGTGAAAAATGAATTTTGGACAATACTGTAAAATCAGAAAATGAACATCATTAGTGAGATGTACAAGGAAACTATAAAAAACGGAGGACAAAATTTTGGAGAAACTACAGATAAAAGATATTAAATTTGGTAAAATCGATGACATAGGATCAGTCTCTTATGTTAGAATGAGAAAGATATTGCAAGCCAGTCTCAAAATAAAGTAGACGGTCCATATGGGCAGTTAGTTTATTACATATAAAAAGGAGTCAGTTCGCATGTCGATACAAAAGAATCATCTTACAGTTCAATTTGTGAAATATATTAAGACCTTTTTAGCAGACTATATTTTGTACATTCTTGTACTCCTTCTCTCAGCCGGACTGACTATCTATATTCCCTTTTATTTGAGCAGCTGTATTGACAATATCGTAAATCCGGCCTGGAGCGCATCAATAGGGACTTATCTGTGCACCTTTCTTATAGTGGCGTTAACGGAACTGATCTTTTATGTCCTTATGCAAAACGGCAATGTTAAATTATCGAATAAGATCGCCTTCCAGATTGAATATGACATATTGAGTCATATTAAATATGTACCCTTTTCTGTTATCAAAAAGTATAATGACGCCTATCTGACGCAACGGATCAATAATGATGCGGTGACTATCGGAGATTATCTGGTGGAAAAACTGCCGTATTTTGTAGCGAATATTCTGTTGATGATTGCCGCCTGTATAATGGTATTTTCTATTAACGTAAAGATTGGACTGTTATTTACCTTCTCTATCGGCATATATGGTCTGGGGTATTTTATCTCAAAGAGCATATTGTATAAGCGGAGAGAGGTCATGTTGGAGACGCAGGGGAATTTCTTTGCGATGTTGAGCAATCAGATTTTTAATATTCTTACCATTAAGATCAATTCCTGGTATGAAGAGACAAATCGTGAATTTGAGCGCGGTGTGGCACCGTTTTTTAAAAGTTCAGTCAGATTTCTGCGGGCGGACTTTGCGGTGTCGGGAATCAATCTGTTTATGAACAGGATTCTTTACGGATGCTCCATTATTATTCTGGGGATCGATCTGCTGCATGGAAAGGTCAGTTTGGGCGAACTAGCGACAATTACGATCTATATTCAAATATTGTTGTCGAAAATTCAGGAAGTATCTGAATTTGGGAAACAGAGAGAGCAGTACCGGGTAGCATATGACAGAATCGAGGAGTTGCTGCAATTAAAGGAAGAAGCAAATGGCGGGACGGAAATAGAGCGGATTCATTCTATTACGACAGAGGGTATCGGGGTCGGTTTCGGGGATAAGATTGTATTTTCCGGAAAGAATACCGAATTTAAAAAGGGAAATGTATATCTGATAACCGGTGAAAACGGCGCCGGTAAAACGACGTTTATTTATACGCTTTTGGGGATCATAGAGACTGTGGCCGGCAATATTTTCTATAATGATAAGAATCTGGATGAACTTGATATTTATTCTTTGAGGAGAAGAAATATAGCGGTAGCCAGGCAGGAGCCTGTTTTACAAAACGGAACGATTTACGATAATCTGACCTATGGTCTGGAAGATAAAAAGAACGGGTCAGCGCCGGAAATACAAAGCGGGGGTGTACGCGAACTTTTAAGCTTCACTAAGAGGTTGGAAAAGGGGTTGGATACTGCGATCACTTCCAAAAATATCACCCTGTCCGGTGGTGAGAAACAGAAAGTGGAGATCTGCAGGATATTGCTTAAAAATGCGGATGTGATGATTTTTGACGAGCCGACAAGCGCGCTTGATGCTGAGAGTATAGCGTGTTTTTTGCAGGAAATTGAACGTATTAAAAAGGAGCATATCATTATAATTATTTCACATGATGAAAAATTGAAAGGACTGACGGATGAGATATTGACATTTTGATAGGGCATGTGTAAAGTATAAAAGAAACGCCTCAACCGCTGGTTGAGAATCCGTAAACCAATGGTTGCTTGTTTTTCTTAATCCCGCAATTCATAATATAGATAATAAATGCCGCAGGACATAGATGCGGCATTTACTGTTTATAAATATTATGAAAAGGGGATTTTCGGTTGAAAACAAAAGCGTTAAAAAAGTATCCTTTGCAGATCATGTTAATGTCGGTTACGTTCGTGATCAATACGTTACTGCCGCTATTATTCAGTTATTTGATAGATGATATTCTCATAGGCGGGAATTTCGAGATGCTCCTGCAATGGTTTGTCGCGGCATTTGTAGTAACCGTGGTCGGTATGGCCATGAAGTTTTTCTTTGTCAATTATAACCCGGTAAAGATCGGAATGCAGAATTCATTCCGGCTTCAGAAAAGGTCGTTAAAAAATATTCTGAATATGAGCCAGACTGTTTATGCGAAAAAGGATAAAGGATATTATTTTAATCTGTGCGAAAACAGTGCGGGCGCATATGGGGATCTGCACGAGGAACTGTATTTGAATATGTGTGCCAATCTGATCTATATTATCGGGATGCTGCTGTTCGTTACTTATATCAATTGGGCATTCGGTATATTTTTTGCGGTTTACGGCGTCGTACTCGTGATCATTGCGCTGTACAGCGCCAAGCCTCTTTATCATATGCAGAAGGATATCATAGAGGTGCAGGATGTCTTTTTTATGGACTCGCGCAATATCATTGAAAACAAAGGGAATATCAATGCCCTGCATGCGGAAGAGTTCTTTTATACCCGGTTTGAGAATACGACTGCAGTTTATGAAAAGCATATAGTAAAATACCGTTTTTTTGATTACTTATGTAATTACCTTCCCGATATCGTCAACCAGATCTGTAATGTGGCGTTTCTTTTTATAGCAGGTATATTTGTTATGAAGGGTGAAATCACGGCGGGCATTCTTGTGATGGGATATCAGTATATGGGATATTTTGCAATACCGGTTGCAACAGTCTGCTCGATCGGCATGCGTTATCGTTCCAATAAAGTACATATTGAGCGCATCGACGAACTGGAAGAAGAGGCTGCCATTGCAAAAGAAAATGAGGCATTTAAGAAAGAAAATGAACTGCTTCTGAAAGCAGAGAATTATGATTTTTATAAAGGCAATGAGGAGGGGGATTTCCTGTATCATATCGATAAGCTGGAACTGAAAAAGAACGGCCTCTATGTGATCAAAGGAGAAAACGGCAGCGGCAAGAGTATGCTTTTAAATCTGATGCTCGGCAATGTCAGTCCGAAGGAATCCAAAGGGCGCTTATCCGTTGCAAAGGATATGGACGCTGCGGCGATGCTGACTTACCCTTTCTTTGCAATAAACGGAAGTTTTAAGGATAATCTGTATGGAATTCATGAAGATAAAGGACTGGGCGAAATGTTAAGGGTCGATTTTGCAGGGAAAGAGATCACGGCCAATCCGGTGAATCTAAGTTACGGACAGCAGCAGAAACTGGCGCTTATGAGGGTGCTTGGAACGGATGCGCCGATCCTTTTTTTAGACGAGCCGTTGTCTAATCTGGATGTGGAAACGCAGGAAGCGGTAGTGCGCTATATTGTGCAGCTGAAAGGGAAGAAGAGTATTTTAGTCGTTATGCACGGCGATGAGCTGGACAGGGAAGCGGATGGTGTTATAATGATAAAAGAACATAAGATGAGTATAGCGTGATCTACAGGATCGTTCATCGTCTGTAGAATGACGGCGGGGAGGAATTTAAAATGCTGATCAGAAATATTACCGTACAGGATTTTGAAAAGGTAAATGAACTGATGTGTGAAGTGCATGATCTGCATGTACAGAATCGCCCGGATTTGTACACGGCCATGGAAGAACCTTATCCAAGAGAAAAATTTACGGAAGATGTCGGTAAGGAAGATGTTATTTCCGTTCTGGCCGAGGAAAACGGTGAAGTCTTGGGAATCTGTTTTGTGAGCTTTAGAGAGAAAACAGGTATGGTGTGCAGACGAACAGCCTACATGGAAGACTTGTGTGTGCGGGAGAATAACAGGGCCCGTGGGGTCGGGAGAGCATTGTTTGAACATGTAAGGGAAGAGGCGAAGCGAATGGGCACCGGACGGTTGGACTTAATGGTATGGGGATTCAATGAGACGGCCTTTGCTTTCTATGAAAAAATGGGTATGCAGGTGCAGCGGTACATACTGGAGACGGAACTGTAAGACGATAGGCAGGCAAACGGAAAGGAAATGGTTGTCTGCATGATATATGGTGTGAAAAAGAAGATGCTGAAAAAGGGGGTGTCGCAAAATCATCAAATCAGATGATTGAGCGATACCCCTGCTCTAGTTCTACTAACAAAAAATCCAGCGTTTTCCTGTTTCAAGAAAATCTGCTGGATTTTGGCGTACTTTAATAACGGTTCCTGTTTTCATGAATTTAAGCTGTTCCTTTTA